>Ga0182012_10005631_pt1 | contig 12928 bp, 10 predicted proteins | sample 612S2SmetaG_FD_120486 | JGI IMG/M metagenome (GOLD analysis project Ga0182012, IMG submission 120486) | Permafrost microbial communities from Stordalen Mire, Sweden - 612S2S metaG | ecosystem: Environmental > Terrestrial > Soil > Wetlands > Permafrost | place: Sweden: Stordalen | collected...
CCCTATCGAGCCGGGCATCTCCGAATGATCCAAGCGACCAGTCCATTGCGGTTGGTGTTCCCCGGTTGCCGAAGAGCACCGAATCGTACCGCGCCGTATGCATGCAAAGGTTTTTCGCAACCGCTCCGCTTACGGCACGAGATGTGAGCATACCCTAGCTGCCCGCGGGGGGCCGGCGGGGGCTCCTGCCCGCGGGGGGCCGGCGGGGCTTCGGCCAGCGCGCCTTGCGTCAGGCCATCGGCTCGGTGAACTCCTCGGCAGAATGGCGTCAACGCTTGCCGGCTTGCGCTTCGTCGTCACCATGGCTCACCTTGCAGGGAGCTATGATCGTCCAAGCGCAGGGTTCCGGAAATCGCCGCTTCCTCCGACAGTTCCCCGGTATCTACGGGCCACGAAACGTTTCCCCGTGACAACATTGCCGCCGGACGTTACAAAATCACGCGCTCTGCCGACGGGTACGGCGCGGCCCGGGCATCACGTGGTGTGAAATGCTTCATAGGACGCGGCATTGCTCTGCTCAACGCTCCCCATATCGCAGGCTGCCAGCGACCCGCGCCGCGAAGATTGGCCGTGCAACGAAGGCGCGGTTGGGCAATGTGCGCAACAGCCAGGCGTGGGGGAGCCGTGCCCGTCAGATTGAAAAACGGAGGTGGCGATGCAGCAGACAATTCACGTCCCGATCCCGCCGAGCCTGACAGCATGGGATCTGGCGAAGCAGTTCTGGAGAGATATTTACGGTAAGGAAGTCCAGAGTGCGGCGACCTATTCCTATACATGGGTCGCCGACCAGATGGGCCATATATGCCTCGGCATATTGCTGAGTTTCGGCTTTACGGCCATCGTTGACCAGATACTGCCGCCGAGCGAATCATGGAACCCGTTCCTCGGATTCCTTCTGGCCTCGGCCGTTGTCTCCTACTGGGAACACCGTGCGTACAACACGGATGTTGAGAAAGCGGCCGGGGGACTGTTCCCGCTTGGCGAAGAACTGCTGCGCGATAATGCCATCATCGCGGCCGTGTACATGATTCTGGGCGCCGGCGTCGGATGGGCCTTCCATAATTCGTTGAACTGGGCGGCGGCGGGCTTTGCGGCGCTTGCGGTGCTGGCGGTGGTGCTGGCGCCCCCGTGGCTGCGCCAGAAGATAACCTGGCAAAAGGGCGGCATGCCCTATCTGGCGCGCCTGGCCGACCTGAAAGTGAAAGTGCCAAAGCCGTTGGCCGACAAGCTCTGGCAAGTCATCCAGTCGGGCGCTCCTCCCGACGTTCCGCCGCAGGTCGCCGTGATCGGCGGGCCAGTGGGATCGGGCCGCACGTCGATCGCTTGCGGCATCGGAACGGAGTACGCGTTCCGCCACATCAGCGTACGGTATCTGAGTTTCGATGATCTGACCGAGTTCGCCGCGACATCCGACTTCGAGCTTGGAAAGCCGGCTCCGGGGCCGGCGAATATCGGCTTCTGGCCCTGGTCCAGTGCACAGGTGCTGATCATCGATAATCTGGGACCGCTGATTGCTGCTTCCGAACGGCTGCAGCCCCTCGGCCATGTCGGCGACCTGAGCACTTGGTTGACGCATCGGTTGCCGAATATCCGCGAAGCGCTCAGCAAGCGGCACACGATCTGGATTATGGGCGAGGTCGGCGCCAAATCGCAGGATGAGCTGGACAGGTCGGCAGCCGCGATCGGCAAGTTCCTGGGGGTGGATACCGATCCACTGGCGATCCTGATGAACACGAGCGCGGACGCGGTGACAGCGGATGAGGTGACACGGAGCAAACCTGGCCTCGTGGCGTAAGGTCGTTCCCTGGGACAGCGACTTGGAATCGTGGCCCCCTATTGACCGGTCAACAGGGGGTGCGCACCGGGAAAAAGTTCGCTTCGTTCAGGCTGTCGCGACTGGGGGATTGACCCGCCGCATCATGATGCCCCGCTCAGAATCATGATGCCCCGCTCAGAATCGTCGCATCGAGAACCCGCTACTCCGTCGTCGTCCCGTCGAAGTGCTCCTCGCTGGCCTCGGCGTCGGCCTTGGTTTCACGCACCACGCCGTCGCGATGCTCGGGCGGCCCGTAGATCGTGTAGAGCTTCAGCGGCTTGTCGCCGGTGTTGATGACGTTGTGGCGGGCGCCGGCGGGGACGATGATCGCTTCGTCGCGCTTGATCTTCGTGCGGGTGCCGTCGATCACCACCTCGCCCTTGCCCTTTTCGATCCGGAAGAACTGGTCGTGATCCTCGTGGACTTCCTCGCCGATCGCTTCGCCCGGCTTGAGCGCCATCAGCACCAACTGAAGATGCTTGCCGGTGTAGAGAACGCGCCGGAAGTCATCGTTTTCATCCGTCAGTTCCTGGATTTCTTCGACAAAGCCCTTCATGAAGACCCTCGCGCGAGATGACCGTATGGATAGCAGCGCTGCATAGCCGCCGAACATTGCAGAGTCAAACTCAGCGACGGGTTCAACTCAGCCGCAAATCGCTTGTCGTCCGCTTCCCACGGAGAACGGGTGCCGGACATACTGCAGCGGCGCTCCCGGGACGGAACCCTGTCAAGGGAACCTGATTCTGCGACCGAACAACAGCGCCCGATACAACGCGGTTTGCAGAACCCGCGGGTCCGCGATCAACCGCGCGAGCGCATCGGCCACGCCGAGCTCCCGCTCCACCACGCCGAGCAGCATGACGCCGCCATCCGTCCACCATCGAGCGCGGCCTCGCCCTTCTTGCCGGCGAGGTTCGGAAACCGGAACGCCGCCGCGTCTCGAGGCCCATATGATGCGGGACTGCGTGATTCGCTGAGGTCTGGTGGTTTGGTCGGCCGTGCACCGGATCTCTAATGAATCAGCGCCTTGTACAACAGTCGTTTCTTGACGGCAATGCTGCGAATAAAGATGGTCTAACATCATTGGAATGGAACCCCGGTCTGCCGGACGGCTTGTCGGCGTGCATCAAAGCCAAACCTTTTTGTCGGTAACGACGGACGTCGCTCAAATTTGGCTTCACGCGGGATTGGGATAATATTAATGGTAATATTCATGTTGCATCGAGAGCGAAATTAGCAGATCAATGCCGCGACTTAACGCAACCGAACGCGGGCCGCCGAGGGACGGACCCTGAGGGCGGGCGGTTAAGCCTCGCCGGCCCATCCAGTCAACTTATGTCCCGACAAGCTGGATTGATGAAATGAAGACTCAAGATCTCGATCATTGCACTACCATCGCTCGCGGCGGCGGCCTTTTTCGCGGATGCGAACCCGCAAAACCAACACGTGAGGAACTAGTGGGGCACGCGTGGGTTGCGGACGTGGCGCTTGTATCTGTCATCATCCCAACGATACGGCGACCGACGATGTTGCGCCGTGCGATCGAGAGCGTCCAGCGACAGACCTACCAGGCCATCGAGATCATCGTGATCATCGACGGGCCTGATGACGTGACGCGCCAGTTGCTGAAGGCTACCGACGACAAGCGGCTGAAGGTGCTGCAGAATGCGACGTCGGAAGGTCCGGGGCGCGCGCGCAATCGCGGGGCGCTGGAAGCCAGCGGCGACTGGATCGCCTTCCTGGACGACGATGATGAATGGCTACCCGAAAAGCTCGCCAGGCAACTCGCGGGGCATACGCCGAGCCGGGATGTAATATTGAGCTGCCGCTGCCGAGTGGAGACGCCAAGCGGCACTTACATCTGGCCGCACCGACTATGCGGACCGCGCGAGAACGTTGACGACTATCTGTATGACCGGCGCTCTCTGGCGCGCGGCGATGCATATATCGCGACGCCGTCCCTCGTTTTGCCGCGGCGCCTTTTCGCAGCGAGCGGTTTTGGAACGACCTATCATAATGAGGACACGACACTGCTGCTGGATCTCACCAAGAGGCAAGGCGCCGAGCTGGTAATGCTGTACGATGTGTTGGTGGTAATTCATGAAGAGCAAGCCTGGGGCTCGCTCGGTGCGACGTTCGACTGGCGAGAGATGCTTCGCTGGCTGGACGATCGGGGGACCCTGGTCACGCGGCGGGCCTATAGTGGGTTCGCGCTGGTTAGACTGGGCTCCCAAGCGGCTAACCAGGGCGATTATGTGGCGATTCCTGCACTGCTGTCCGCCGCGGTCCGCCACGGCACACCCCGGGCTATTCATCTTCTGCTTTTCGCAGCGTACTGGGTGGTGCCGAAGGACTTGCGCCAGCGCTGGCTGGCGTTTCGGGCGCGCCCTGCTGCAACTTCAGCGCGTCACCGTGATGGTAGGCGACAATCGCGCGCAGATGCCGCCAGGAGCCGCTGAAATGGGCATGAAGCTGGTGTAATCAATGATGTTGGGCCGATATCCCGCTGGTCAGGGGGCAATTTCCTCCATGGTGCCGGCACTGAGCCGAATATGCCGAGCTACATTACGCCGATGGGTCGAGCTCGGGCAGGCACTGGACCGAATGCCGGCCACACACGTGCTGGGTCACGGCTGGAATCATCGCGATAACGGCGCCCCCCAAGCCCCGAGCGCGGAACTTGGTCTCGAACGAGATAGGCATGAAGTGCTGACCGAGCTGCGCGAGCTGATAGGCGCGCTCCGCCTTCGCCGGCTTGGCATCGTCAAGCGATGCGCGCCAATCGGTCTTCATGATTCGACAGGCTGGCTGTTGATCAGCAAGCCACTGAATCGACTGGCCGCTCATCCGGCGGTTAGATTTCCTCCAATTGAACAGTTATTCGTATGGTGAATTTGCGCTGGTTTCGTGTGGTCTCCGTCGCCTTCGCGATGGCTGTTCCCGCTCGCGCGACGACACTGGGCGATCTGCAAGCGCACGGGTGCCGCGTCCTCCGCGTCACCGCGACGGTTCCTCTGTTCTCTGTCATGGTAGGTGGCATGTGAACGTGCCCGATCAAAGGGCCGCTTTGCTGGCGGTCCGACAGGTGACGGAAAGCCGGGCAACATCCGTCTCGGCCCCCGGCCCCAAGCGGATAGTCATGATGGTTTCCGGCGGGCTTGAACATGCCGGCGGCATCGGCCGATGGGCGGGATACATGCTTTTGGCCTGGAATGAGCAGCGCCTCGATCCCCCGCTGGAGATACTCGACACACGTGGCTTGGGCAATGCGGCAGTCGCAGCGGTGACCTTTCTAAAGGCGCTCGGCCGCCTCATCGTCTTGCGCAGGCAAGGCAGACTCGGAATCGTTCATGCAAATCTGTCGATCCGGGGGAGTACCGTGCGGAAGTGCATCGTCGCCGTTCTGGCTCGCCTGCTCAGGGTGCCGTTGGTGCTACACCTGCACGGCGGCGGCTATTCCAGCTTTTACGAGACACTGCCTGGGTGGGCCAAGCGGCAGGTGCGGGGGCTCTTCGCGCAGGCCGTCCATGTGATCGTTCTGGGCGAGTGTTGGGCTGACTGGGCAGTAGAAACACTTGCGGTGCCTCGCAGTAAGATTACCGTGCTTTATAATGGCGTCAGGCGACCCGACGCCACAATAAGAAACCGCGATGCCGACAAACCCTGCCACATTGTCATGCTGGGCCGAATTGGTGTGCGCAAGGGCGTGCCAGAATTGCTGGCCGCGTTGTCGAGCGAGGAGATGCAATGCAGGGAATGGCGTGCTACCCTGGCCGGTGATGGGGAGGTAGCGGCCTATGCGCGAGACGCGGCGGCACGCGGGTTGGCCCGACGCGTTGCATTTCCCGGTTGGCTGAACAGCACACAGGCGGCGGAACTGATCGCCGACGCCGGGATTTTAGTACTACCGTCTCGGGCCGAGAATTTCCCGATGTCGGTGATCGAGGCGCTAGCCAACCGTGTGGTGGTGGTCACAACGCCCATCGGCTCGACCCCCGAACTTCTAGCTGATGGCGAGTCTGTACGCTTTGTCCCGGTAGGCAACTCGGTGGCGCTTGCATCGACACTTTGCTCATTGCTCGATGATCCCGCAAGCCGGTCGCGGATCGCTGCTGCAGGGCACAACGTCTTTACCAAGAAGCTGGACATAAATGTACTGGCGGTCAAGCTGGCCAGCTTGCACGCGCGCCACATCATAAGTCCCTGATGCGCGCCGGACCACGCAGTGGGACACTCCGTCGTATACATTCCGGACTCGGTTCGGGCGGCGCCGAACCTGGGCAACGCCCTGTTGCGCGGCCGGCTGGCTGTTACTCTACCGCGCGGACAACGTCTCGAACACATCCCCCGCTGGCGGCAGCGCCAGGATGTGCCGGCGGTGCCACAGCGCGTAGAACAGCAGCTTCCAGGCGGCGAACCCGTGGCGCCAACGGCGGATGTTGCCAAACAGCGCGACCACTTTGTCCGGTGAAGCGATCTCCTCGATCCCCGGCTGAGCGGCCACCAGCGGCCCCAGCCGAGCCCCCTGCCCCTTGATCCAGGCGCCCACCGGCACCGTAAAGCCCTGTTTGGGCGCGAACGGCCGCGCCACCGGCAGGTTCTTCTCCAGCCATTTGCGAAGGATGTATTTCCCCAGCGCGCCGTGCAGCTTCAGTTCGTCCGGCAGGCGGAACGCCGCCGCCGCCACGCCGCAATCCAGGAACGGCGTGCGCCCTTCCACCGCGTGCGCCATCAGGCAGCGGTCCAGCTTCAACAGCAGATCGTGCGGCAGCCAGTCGGCCATGTCGGTAACCTGCGCCGCGGCGAGCCGGGAGCGGCCGCCCTCGGCCGCCCGCGCCTCCGCCGCCGCGATGCCGTCACGCCAGCTTGTCGGGCGACTGCGCAGCACATCCACACGATCGAAGCTGCCGCGCGCATACATGGTGCGACCGCCGCGCCACCACGGCCGCATCGCCGCGCGGTAGCGGCCGTAGCCGGCAAAGATCTCGTCCCCGCCCTCGCCGGACAGCACCACCTTCACGTCCTGCCGCGCCCGTTGCGCGAGGAACCAGGTGGGAATGATCGCGTAGTCCGCCGCCGGGTCGTCCATGCACGCGACAATCTCGGGCAGGTGCCGCCAGACCATCGCCTCGGTCACGTCGATGGTCTCGTGATGGGCGCCGAGCGCCTTTGCCACCGTGGCCGCGTGCTCCCGCTCGTCCGCCGCCTCCGGAACATCAAACCCGGCAGTGAAAGCCAGCACCGGCCGGTCGTTCAGCCGCGCCATCAGCGTCAACAGCGTGGCGCTGTCGATGCCGCCCGACAGGAACATGCCATACGGCACGTCGCTGCGCTGGTGCAGATCCACGCTCTCCATCAGGGCGCTGTCCAGCCGCGCCAGCGCCGTGTCCTCGTCGATGCCCTCCTCCGGAGCGCCATCCGGAATCGCCGAGATACGGCGGCGATCCAGGATGAAGCCGTCCGCGCAGGTGACCGTCTCGCCGGGCAGCAGACGCTGGATGCCCTCGAAGATCGTGTCGGCGCCGGTGGTGAACTGAAGCTGCAGCAATTCCTCCCGCGCGGCGGGGCGCACGCTGCGGGCAACCAGCCCGGCCGCCAGCAGCGCCTGCGGCTCGGACGCGAACGCGAGCCCGTCGGCAAGCTGGGCGATATACAGCGGCTTGATGCCGAACGGATCGCGCGTCAGCGTGACGGTGCGCTGCTCGCGCTCATGAATCGCGATCGCGTACATGCCGCGAAGCTCTTGCGCGTAGTCGGCGCCTTGCTTCAGCCAGAGGTACAGTGGCGGCTCGCAATCGCTGGTGCTGGAGAAGTTCACCCCCGGCATCGCCGCACGCAGTTCGCGGTAGTTATAGACCTCGCCGTTGGCGACCAGGGTGGCGGGACCGGCGAAGAACGGCTGGTCGCCGGTGACCAGGTCGATGATCGACAGCCGGTTGTGCAGCAGCGCGACGCGCCCCACCACCGCCTGTCCGCTGCCGTCCGGTCCGCGATGCGCCAGCGCACCGATCAGCCGTGACAGCACGCCGGGATCGGGCAAGGGCGCCCCGGAGGCGAGGGCGAGGCCGGCGATGCCGCACATTCAGGGCTTCTCCACGGTGGCAAGGAAGTGCCGCCAGCGCGCCACCACCGGCGATTCGGCGAAGTCCATTTCGTAGCGGGTGCGGCCGGCCCGCGCCAGCGCCGCGGCGCGCGCCGGCGCATCGAGCAGCTCGGCGACGGCCGTGGCAAGCGCGTCCGGGTCCTCGGGCGGCACCAGCAGGCCGTGCACGCCCGGCGTGATCAGCTCGCGCGGACCATCGACCGCGGCGGCCACCACCGGGCGGGCGGCCGACCAGGCCTCGATCACCACATTGCCCAGCGGTTCGCGGCGCGAGGGACAGACCAGCAGATCGGCGGCGGCGAGCAGCGCGGCGGTGTCGGTGCGCCAGCCGGGCAGGTGCACCCGATGCGCCACGCCCTCGCGCGCGGCCAGGATGGCGAGCGCCGCGCGCTCCGGCCCCTCGCCGGCGATCACCGCGTGCGCGCCGGGCAGCCGCGTCAGCGCGCGGATCAGCACGTCGAACGCCTTGTTGGGATGCAGCCGGCCGAGGCCGAGCAGCAGGGGCACGTCCTCCGGCACGCCCAGCGCGGCGCGTGACGCGGGGGGTGCTCCGCCCATGTCGGCGGAAAAATTCGGCAGGTAATGGACACGCGCGGCGGGCCAGCCCTGGGCCACGATCCAGTCCGCGATGCCGCGCGTGTTGCCCACCAGATGGTCGCAGCGCCGGTAATAGGCGAGGTCGTAATAGCCGCCCAGCCGGCCCACCAGCACCCAGTCCCCGCGCGGAGCGAAGCGGGCGGCGCGGTTCATCCACGCCACCGTCACGCGAGGCGCGAACCGGCGCAACGTCCGCGCCAGACGCGGCCCGGTCAGCAGGTCCATCGGGCCGCCGAAGCCCAGCTCGACCGGACCCAGGCCGACCGCGCGCAGCCGGGCGGCGCGGTCGGCATTGCGGCGGATCACCGGCAGCACGGTCTCGCCCGACGCCGCGAGCGCGATCGTCAGGCGCTCGAAGAACAGCTCCGCCCCGCCCGCTTGCGACCCCGCCATCAGTTGCGCCACGTTCATCCCGGGGTTTCTATCCGCCTTGCACCGCAACAGACAGAGGGCCAACTTGATTCACATGGCCAAGATCGCTGCACTGCCCCGACGCGGGGTGATCGAGATCGCCGGGGAGGATCGTGTGGCCTTCCTGCAGGGGCTCGTCTCCAACGACGCGACCGAAGCCGCGCCCGGGTGCGCCGTGTGGACGGCACTGCTGACGCCGCAGGGCAAGTATCTGGCGGATTTTTTCATCCTGACGGATGGCGATCGTCTTCTGCTCGACGTCGAGGTGGGACAGCGGGACATGCTGGTGCAGCGCCTGGCGCGCTACCGGCTGCGGGCAAAGGTCACGATCCGTGCAGCGGACGAGCTGTCCGTGCATGTCGCATGGGACGGGGCTCCTGCGGTGGCAGCGATCACCGCACCTGACCCCCGCCTGCCGCAAGCCGGCTGGCGCGTGCTGGCGACCGGTCCTTTGCCGGTCACCGCCGACGAGGCCGACTGGGACCGTCACCGTTTGGCGCTCGGGCTGCCGGACGGCACGCGTGACCACGAGCCGGAGAAGACCTTGCTGCTGGAGGCGGGGTTCGACGAGCTGCACGGCGTCTCCTGGACCAAGGGCTGCTACATGGGCCAGGAGCTGACGGCGCGGACCCGTTACCGCGGGCTGGTAAAGCGCCGGCTGGTCCCGGTCACCGTGGCCGGAAAGCTGCCGGCGCCGGGAACCCCGGTGCTGCGCGACGGCGCCGAGGTAGGCACAATGCGGTCCGGCCGCGATGATGCCGGGCTGGCCAAGCTGCGGCTGGACGCGCTGACCGGCACGCTCGACTGCGCCGGTGCCGCGCTGACCCCCCGCGTTCCTGCCTGGATGCGGCTGCCCGAACCCGTGGCGTGAATCCGGCAGAAATGCCCACCCAGGCGGTGGACTGGGAGAGCCGCTACCGCGAAGGCACCACCACCTTGGAGCGCCACGGCCTGCATCCAGCGTTCCTGTCCTGGCGCTAAACCGGCGTGGTGGCCCCCTGCCGCATTCTGGTGCCGGGCGCGGGCCCCAGGACGACCAACCTTCCTCCCGCGTTCAGCACGTCCGGTCGTAGCGCGACTCGCCGTTCCGCTGCTATTCGTGACGCATGCCAAGCTTTACGCTGGAGAAACGCGCCGGCGGCCGGGTCGCAGGGGTCGACGAAGCCGGCCGTGGTCCGCTTGCCGGGCCGGTGGTCGCTGCCGCCGTGGTGTTCCCCACCGGTGTGCCCCGCAAGCTGGCCGAGCTGCTGGACGATTCGAAGAAGCTGACCGCGGAGCAGCGGCTTGCCGCCTATCTGGCCCTGTTCGCGTCCGGCCGGGCCGAGATCGGGATCGGCGCCGCCTCGGTGGCCGAGATCGACCGGATCAACATCCTCCGCGCCGCGCTGCTCGCCATGGCGCGGGCGGTGGCACGGCTCCCCGTCTCGCCCGACCTGGCGCTGGTGGACGGCAACATGCCGCCGACACTCGCCTGCCAGGTGCAATGCGTGGTGGGCGGCGACGGCATCTGCCTGTCGATCGCCGCGGCGTCGATCGTTGCCAAGGTGGTGCGGGACCGTGCCATGACCCGGCTCGCGGTGCGGTTCCCCGGCTATGGCTGGGAGACCAACATGGGCTACGCGACCGGCGCCCACCGCGACGGCCTGCGCCGGCTCGGCGCCACCCCGCACCATCGACCCGCCTTCGCCAGCGTCGCCCAGCTTCGGCTGGACCTGCTGGATCGGGGTTGTTGAGTGGCCTGAACTGTGTCGGACGTTCAAACCAGACGGCGGATGCCCGGCCTCCCCCGGTGCGCTGCGCCGCCGTCTCGCGGAGCGTCACGCCACCGTGCGACCCTCCGCCCGCCACGCACCAGCCTTTGTATTCAGCACGAAACTTTGTCGGCGGGATGGCGGCAAGCCGGTTTCCTGCCAGGATCTGTGCCAGCGCCACGTGGCCGCGGCCGAATAGCGTTCAGGCGTCCGGGTCCAGGTCCTCGGCGAAGCTGACCAGGACCTGGCCTTCTTCCACCGTCTGCCCCACGCGGCATGACACCGACGCAACGGTGCCGTCCGCCGGGGCGGGCAGGCGGAACACGGTCTTCATCGCTTCGATCACCACCAGGACCTGGCCGCGCGCGACCGCCAGCCCGGGCTCGGCCTGCACCTGCGCGACCAGTCCCGGGATCGGCGCGACCAGCCGGCCGCCGGCATCCGCTTCGTCCGCGGCCGGCGCGTTCGGGTCGGGCAGCGTGAAGCGGAAGCTCTCGCCGTCCAGGCGGACGGACAGCGTTGCGCCCAGGCGGGTGACGAAGGCCGCGCGGTGCTCGCCGTCCAGCACCACGTCCAGCCGTCCACCCACGCCGCGTGCGCCGGTGCCACGCATTGCGGTCTCCCCGACCGTCAGGCACCAGGCATCGCCGTCGCGCCGCACACGCACCGGATAGGCGTCCTCGCCCACATGCAGGTCGAGCGTGCGATCGGGCGCAGCGTTCACCCACCACTGGTCGCGCGCGTGCCACGGCGAGAACGGGTCGGCACTCGCGGCAGCGTCGCGTTCGGCGGCGGCGGCCTCGTCCGCCAGCACGCCGAGTGCGGCGACAGCCAGCCCCATCGGCGAGGGCGCGGCCTGCGGCGCCAGCAGCCTCGCGGCATTGCGCGCGATGAAGCCCGTATCGATGCCGCCGGCACCGAAATCGGGATGCGCGGCGATGCGCCCCAGCAGGTCGATATTGCTGGCCACGCCGGCGATCTCGCAATGGTCCAGCGCACGGCGGAGCTTTGCGACCGCTTCGTCGCGCGTGGCGCCATGGCAGATCAGCTTGGCGAGCATCGCGTCGTAATGCACCGACACCGTATCGCCGGCCGCGTACCCGGCGTCGATCCGCACGCCGTCGCCCGCCGCCGGCAGGCGGAACACGGCGAGCCGGCCGGTGGACGGGGCAAAGTCGCGTGCCGGGTCCTCGGCGTAGAGCCGCGCCTCGATGGCGTGGCCGTTCAGCCGGATCGCGTCCTGCGGGACGGGCAGAGGCTCGCCGGCGGCGATGCGCAACTGCCACTCCACCAGGTCGAAGCCGGTGACCAGCTCGGTAACCGGGTGCTCGACCTGCAGGCGGGTGTTCATTTCGAGGAAGTAGAAGCCGCCAGCGCCGCCTGCGGGCACGGTTTCATCGGCAACGAACTCGACCGTTCCCGCGCCGACATAGCCGACCGACTTCGCGGCCGCGACGGCGGCGGCCCCCATGGCGTCCCGCCGGCGCGGATCGAGGCACGGCGCGGGCGCCTCCTCGATCACCTTCTGGTGCCGACGCTGCGCCGAGCAGTCGCGCTCGAACAGGTGCGCGGTGTTGCCGTTTGTGTCGGCGAACACCTGCACCTCGATATGGCGCGGGCGTTCCAGGTAGCGCTCGATCAGCACGCGATCCTCGCCGAACGCCGAGGCGGCCTCCTGGCGCGCGGCTGACAGCGCCGTGGCGAAATCGGCGGCGGCGGACACCACTCGCATGCCTCGCCCACCGCCGCCGGCAACCGCCTTGATCACGATCGGAAAGCCGATGCGCGCGGCCTGGTCGGCGAGGAACGCCGCGTCCTGGTCCTCGCCGTGATAGCCGGGCAGCAGCGGCACGCCGGACCGCTCCATCAGCGCCTTCGCCGCGGCCTTGGACCCCATGGCGCGCATCGCTTCCGGCGGCGGGCCGACGAAGATCAGTCCGGCGGCGGCGCAGGCTTCGGCGAAGGCGGGGTTTTCCGACAGGAAGCCGTAACCGGGATGCACGGCGTCGGCGCCGGCGCGGCGTGCGGCGTCGATGATGCGGTCGATGTTCAGATAACTTTCGCGGGCTGGCGCCGGGCCGATCGGCAGCGCGCGGTCGGCGGCTCTCACGTGCAGCGCGGTCGCGTCGGCCTCGGAATAGACCGCGACGGAGACCACCCCCATGCGGCGCGCGGTGCGCGCGATCCGGCAGGCGATCTCGCCGCGATTGGCAATCAGCAGGGTGCGTATCATGCGGCTCACATCCGAAA
>Ga0182012_10005634_pt1 | contig 12926 bp, 13 predicted proteins | sample 612S2SmetaG_FD_120486 | JGI IMG/M metagenome (GOLD analysis project Ga0182012, IMG submission 120486) | Permafrost microbial communities from Stordalen Mire, Sweden - 612S2S metaG | ecosystem: Environmental > Terrestrial > Soil > Wetlands > Permafrost | place: Sweden: Stordalen | collected...
CACAATACCCCAGCAAAAACGCCGAACAGCAAGCCCTTGAGGCGCCTACAAAAACTCCGCATGACCGCTGGAATTACCGAGAAATCCTACCGGCACTTTTGGCACGTAAATCAAGGGGAGGCCTATAAAGGATCTCGTTACTAAACTTTCATTCACAGCAGGCGGGGGTAATTTCCGTCTGTTCGTTCGAACAAGCATACGAAGACTTAAGGATGAGGATGCCGCAGTAATCACTGAGGCCATGAAAAGCGCGTCGAACGCGGATTAAACATTGAGAGCGACCCTAACAGATGAAAGACTCTACTGATGCGGCCCTTATAGTGTGGATGAGAGATGAGCTTATCGAATGTGTTCGGAGGCAACTCTAGCAATTGGCATCGATATTGCGTTGCTGAGTGGCCTCGCACGCAGGGCCACGGCAAGCCGATCGGCGACCGTTGCAATGGACTGTGAATGAGTCGTGCCGCGGCTTGGAGCGGCCGAGAATTAATCGGTCAGGAATTGAACCCAGATGAGTCCCTTCGATTTGTCGTGCCATTCAACGGTGTATCTCACAGGAACTTGTTGGCCCCCTACAGCGACCACGGCGCGGCATACGCGTTGTTCGCGCGCTGTGTCATAACTTTGCTCTGCGGGCATCGAAAGCCCTTGGAAGCTGTCTCCCAGCAGCAGGCTCAGAGGCCCTTCTTTGATGATCCGCTGAGCTAGTGTAACGACCTCTTTGGAGTCACACGATGGTACCGTACCAGCCATGTACAGTGAGGTAACGACGATAAACTCCAGGGCCCCGACTACCGCTAGAGTTACCGCCGGCGCAGTCCGATTGGTGACGTTGACGGGGTATTCGCGAGCCCGTTCAATGAGGGCGTTACGCTTGAGGATATACGCAGGAAGGCCAACGATCCAAAGGAGGAGCGTGCACCAGCCCCAACCGGCGGCGGAAAGGTTCAAGAGGCCCCCTCCACCTTGCTCCTTCGACAGTTTGCCGATTTGATGAGTCGTAGCGTCAAGGTAAATCCACAGGGCGCTCACCGCGACAAAGGCTGTCAAGATCGCGTTAATCATTAATGCGTGCTTCATCACGGCGATGATGACAATGACAACGATGAGAGCACCCACGAAGATCACCAGCGGAAGCATTGGAGTCCCAGTCGACACAGTTCCGACCGGTGCGGTGCCATTATTCATCCCGGGACCGCTGCTAGCCGCGCGCGGAACCGCACTTGCTCCGGCGGATGGTGCCCCGGCCGCGTTAACTTGGGCGCCGCACGAATCGCAGAAGGGTTCCCCGTCGTTCAGTTGGTTACCGCATTTTGAGCAAAACATCGGCGCTCCTTGAGTCAAGTAATTGACAATGACATCCGGATAATTTCAGTGGTAAATAGATTGCATGCAGACGTTCAACCGTTCGTTCCATTCGTTCAGTGACTGATCGGGATCGCGTCGGCAGTGGCGAGGACATTCGATATAACCACACGGAGTCGCTGATCTGGAGCGGTATTGGCGAGTGCTGAAAAGCCCTGCTGCAGCTTCGCGCGGTTTTGGTTGAAATGAAACGCCAGTGAAAGCGCCGAGGTCGCCGCATCTGGATCGGCGACTATCGCCTCAGATAAGTTGACCCAGGCGGTTGCGCGTTCGGGAGATCGGTGTAGCAGTTCTGTCAAAACGTTAACTGCTTCATCTGTTCTTTGTGCACGGACTAGAACAGCTCCGAGGTTATTGACAGCCACCGGATCTGCGGGATTCGCTTGGGCCGCCCGTTGAAACGCCGAGATCGCCGCCGACAGATCGTTGCGGCGAAACGCTGCGACCCCTTCGGTATTCTGAATCCCTGCAGTTTTCGGATCGCCCGGCGGATAGTTCGATGACTGCGAACGATAGTTAGCGGCCATGTTGTCCACACCGACCCAGTCCTTGGCATGGGCCAATTGAAGGATCTGCGCGACCGCCCCAAGCTTAAACATCGATGAAGTCGAGTCGGTCGCGGCTTGCACCGGCGATTCTGTCGGCGCCGGCTCAGGGCGCGGTACTGGTGCTGGGGATCTGGGCGCCGCGATCGAAGCCGGAGGGGCTGATTCCTGGGTTCTTGCGACCGGCGCTACGGTTGAAGGAGCGGTAGGTGCTGCGGCTTGCGTAACAGGTATCGGGGCGGGAGCTGCCACGACCGGCGGTGGCGGTAACGAAACCGGTTTCTCGGGTTCCCCGGGTGCAGGTGCGGGGACTTCACGAGCGGCCGTTGGTGGCGATTCCATAGGCGGACTGGCTGAGACGACCGCCGGTGTCGGAATTTCCGCCTTGGGGCTGGCCGCCGGTGGTGCGGGATTCCGCGCTCCCGGTCCACCGCGCGACAGATAAAGCGAACCCCCGCCGATGGCGATCCCGACGATGAGGGCCAAGGAGATCCCAATGATATAGGGCATCGATTGGCGCTTGGTGGGTGCCTCTTGAAAGGACGAGATCTTGGGCGCTGGCGCGAATGCTGGCGTTTCTGGAATTCGCGATACCGGTGGCGGCCCGGGAGCAGGCGCAGGAGACGCAGGCGTCTCCTCAGCCTGCGGGATATTCAAGGCAACGGGCTTTCCGCAGGAACCGCAGAATTTCGCATTATCCCTGGTTTGCTTTCCGCAGTGCTTACAAAACATAGGCCGCCCGGTTGTGATGAAGATCACAGTCCAATGAGTCGGACTGCATTCATCAGGTCAGCGGCAATATGGCGCGTTTCTGGAGTATTGGATTTGCCAAAGAGAGGTTTGTTCGAGAACCCGGAAGGCTCTTGTCGGCAGTTGGAAGCGATATCGTGCGCAGGGAGTGTCGGTCGCAACACGATATTAGTACAGCGACACTTTTAGGTCGTAACAAACCGTTGAGGTGTACGGCGATAGGATCAAGTCAATCGCTAGTTATCCTCCTCGCCGCACTGGCCCTCGGCACGACACCGCCGGCCATCCATAACGGAAAGGCAAAGCCATGAGCTTCTGCCGCGGGCGCGGCAGACCGCCTCTGGGTGGATCGGGGAATCAGAATCTCGAAGACCGGACGGCCTTCATCTCAATCAAACAGCGAGAGCTGGTCCGGCGGTAACGCTCGGAAACAAAGCGCAGCAACCGCCAGAATTACGCGGTTCTCAACCGCCGTTCACACCGCTGCACGTGCAACCGGAGTACCGCAGCGTTCGCAGAACTTCACGTCGTCGAGCTGGCTTATTCCGCATTGCGCGCAAAACACACTCGTCTCCGTATAACGCCTACTTCCTGAGTTCCCACGTGATGGGAATAGCTACCGTTGTCTCGACCGGTTGACCGTTATCCATGGCCGGCAACATGCGCTGGCCGCGCACGGCGCTCACACACGCCTCATCCAAGCGCGGGAAACCGGAGCTCTCTTGAATCGATGGATCGACGATGCGCCCATCGGCGGCGACCGTCAATTTGACGACGCAACGGCCCTGCTCGCCGGCGCGCTTGGAGGCGTCGGGATAGTAATCCTCACCAATCTTCAGCGGATGTTGTGGATCCTGTCGGATATTCGTATGCGTCGAGGCACTCATCAAAGAAGGCGATGGCGCAATTGGGCGGGACACTCGCTGCGGAGCGCTATTGGTGGCATGGGCTCTCGAGCGATTACTCTCGGCGATCGGCAAGTTATCGCTCGGGGACACGGCTCCGCACCCTTCCAGTTCGTGGATTCGTTCTATGAAGGTAAGGCCGTCGCGCAGCGTCGTTGCCACGATCGCGCGTCCCTGACAGCGTCGTGTGGAGGTACCATATGTGTATTTAACGAGATACTCATTAGGTCCTTGGGCTTTCATCTCCATGAGCCTTAAGGGTTCTGGCATCGGTCCGTAAAAGCGGTCAATGCTCTCTGGCGCAAATGGTCCGGCGCTCCGCTTTTCTGCGACGACGAAACTGCTGGCCAGCTCACCGTTGCCAAGACTCAAGGCCTCGTAGAAGGCGAAAACAGTTGTCGATGGGATCTCAACCCAAGTTGCTCGAGGCGACATCGTTCGCGGAATGACCGAGCTGGCCGCATTCGTATCAAGAAGAATAATGTTGCTTACTTGAGCAACAAGGGGCCTGTGATCGTGCCCCGTCATCTCTCCCTGTACCCCGTAAAGAGTCACCCGCACGCGGTATCCGAGGAGGGATCGCATTGCGGCTTCAATCTGCAGATCCCAGTCCCTGGGGTACACCTGCACTTCGGAGATCTGTACCTTTGGATCAGCGGATTCGTCGCCTTGGAGGCAGATGCTGGTATCGAGATCTAGCAAATAGCCTTCTACAGGATCGTCACCCTTACGCACGTCCTGGTAATCGGGTTCGTCCGCAAATACAGTGCTCCTGAGTTTGCCCTCTAAGGAATGCGGTTCTTGTTTGGACAAATCGAAGCAGGTGAATGCGGGTGACGACCCGTTCGACGCCGCAGCCTGGTTGGCTAGCGGGGGAGCATTGGCGGTTGGAGAGACCGTTCGTGCGACCGGCGGCACGTTGGTTGCTGCGGGACCGTTTTTTGTCGCAGTGGAATCATCCAACTGCTTTCCTGAACGTAAGAAATAAAACGATGCGGCCCCGATCGCGAGTCCAACGACCAGGGCTATGGCAATCCCGGTTACCAGTGGCTTCCGGTGACTCGTTTCCGGGATTGATTGGCGGTCTGGCGGCTGGGCGGCCTTACGTGTCTTCGGGGCCTCGACAGTCGGAGTAACGGGTTCAAGTGTCGAGCGCCGCGACTTGGGTTGCGCCGGAGCATTGCGCGCAGTTGAGTTACCTGGGTTGATTGGCTGCGCAGGATTGTTGGCGGCAACGGGCTTTCCGCATCCGCCGCAGAACTTGGCGTTTTCCTTAATTTGCTTTCCGCAATGCTTGCAAAACATAGGGCACCTGGTGTGATGAAGATCACAGTCGGCTGAGCCTGACTGCGTCCATCAGGACAGCGGCAATTCTCGGTATTCCTGGAGTCCTGGCTAAGGGTGTTTTTGAGTTCGGGTACTTGGCAGTGGGCGATATTCTCGGCAGCTCTCTATGCGACGGCTCCCGATGCGCGCATTTCAATCCACGTATGCGGGTTGGAACAATTTCCCGAAGTTCCTCCGCGCCTACTACGCCAATGAAAGGGCCTCGCTTGCACTGAGCGCGGCCGAGTGGCACGAGCTCGTCACGAATGTGGCACCGTACATTCCCGACGCCGATCACCCCCCTGAGTCTCAGCCCGTCTCGTCGAGTACCCTGGCCCACCGCCTGCCCTTAGGTTCCGTATATGCAATGCTTTGCGCCGTCGGCCGCCGGGGGGTATTATTCGCGTCCATCAGCCAAAGCGGGCTGATACTCGCCTGCATCCGGTGGGCCTCATTACGAAGGAACACATGTCGACTGCCAGACCCGGAACGGCATTGAAGAATTTGCGCAAACGCAATCGATGGACCTTGGCGGACATAGCCAAGCGCACCGGCATTCCCCCCTCGACGTTGTCCCGCATTGAGAATGATCAGATCTCGCCCACGTATGACATGCTGTTGCGCCTAGGCCAGGGGCTCTCGATCGATCTGAGCTAACTACTGTCCGATGCGCCGGCCGAGGTGCCATCGGATCAACCCGGGCGGCGGAGCGTGAATCGGATCCCCGACGGGGAAACGGTGCCCATGTCAAATCACACGCTGCACTACCTCAGCAATGATTTGCTCAACAAGCAGATGACGCCGATTCTGCGCGAGTACCGGGCGCGCTCGCTCGAGGAGTTTGGCCCCTTGATGAGGCACGAGGGCGAGGAATTTCTGTTCGTGCTGGAGGGCGAGCTCGAACTACACACAGAATGTTACGCGCCCCTCGCTTTGAAGGCTGGTGAGTCGATCTATTTCGACAGCCGCATGGGGCATGGATAGGTCTGACTTCAAGAAACGGATCAGATCGTACGTTAGCGGCGTTGCACCATCCGCCAGATCAATGGGTTACGGCGGCGGCTATGATGCGCTTAGAGTGAGACCGAACCGATAATTCAGAATCCCATGAAATCAGGAACTTGGATCTGCTTGGCGTACTCTCCAGTCCCAATATTGAGGGCACCCCCATGTCATTTTCTACATTGCTCTCCTCGATGGCATGGAGCTGGTGCGCGTGATCCACGGCTCTCAAGATTTGGAAACGGCCTGGAAAGACAATTAATCACGCGGGGGGGCGCGGAAAAATATCAATAGTGCAATTTTTTGGTCGTGATCGCAGATTGTACCTGCCAAACAACTGGAGTCGGAAATGCACAGCGTGGAAATGTCGGATGCCGAGAAACTGGTGACCTGCATTGGCGATAGCAAGAATCCCCGTGCAGCGAAAGACGCTCTTGCCCTGTGCGAACGGTGGCTTCAAGAGAATGATGACGGAGGACTTCACATGTCGCATGCCGTCCGGTCTCTCCTCGAGACTGCGCAACTCGCCAGCGAATAACCCGCTGCACGACAGGATCTCCCCAACTACCTGGAACGTCACGGTACACAATAGATCACGAGGGCTGCATCAACATTTTTGTCCGTGATCTTTGGCCCCCTGATATAGTTCCGCATGACACTCTGAGCCTTTAGTTGCGCCAGGTCCGTTGACCAGCGAATAGCAAGGACAGCAAATGACGCAACCCGTTGGCAGTACACGGTTGGCCCGCAGGAATAACCGAACAGCGCTAATCATATTCCTGTTTACGCTGGCATCGTGCTCAAGCCAACCAGATCCGGCTTTGAAATCAACCAGCGACACAGAGACCTCGTTGCCTTCCGTACCCACCGAGCCAGCCCAGGCACCGCAACCTACGCCGACAGATGTTGCAATATTTGATATTGGAAACGGGCTTCATTTCGCGCGCGGCCAATTATTGGATGACTTCAAGAAGCAGCACGCGAGCAGTCACTGTTTTGACTCCTCCTTCGTTGGCTGCGAAATCATGGAGCCGGATGCAACCGACTGCCCATCGACCGAGGTTTGCGAGCATGTTGTGTACACGTTCCAATCTCAAAAACTTGATGGCTTTAGCGTTGAGTACCCTAGCGCGGTCTGGCGACAAATGCTCACTGCCAGCACCAAGGAGTTTGGACACTCGAAACACAAGAGCGCTCACATCGGCTCTATGGGCGTCGAGACGTCAAAATGGAAATTGGCCGACGGGAACTCCTTGACGTTCGTGCACTACAGCGGATCCGATCTCAATGGCAGCGCTATCGCGCGACCTTTTTCCGTGCAGTATGGTTCAGATGCCGAATAGCCACATTCTAAAGTTGGTTTTGGGATGCCTGGTGATAGCTCTATCATTGGCACCATGGCGCGTGTCCCGTGCGGCAGATCACGATTATGAGCTAAAGGAAAACGGCGTCGATATGATTGTTGAAATCAACAAGCACGGCACAGCACTCCTGGTCATCAACAACTCCGCCCATCCGATTACTATCATAGCCTCCGATCTCGTTTTCGAATGGGACGGGAAGTCAGCATCCCCATGTGGCTTGAGTATTCTGAATCTAATGGGTATCGGGGTTTCCGGTCCGGTAGGCATCAATCCCGGAGATCAGACTGGTGCCGTATTGGGAGGTTGCGCACCGCTGGGCGCCCCGTTCATCGTACCAAGCAGCGTTACGGTGAAAATCAAGGGTAAGAAGCTGCGCTATGTGGGAATTGCCTCCCCGCACTGACGCAACTTGACGGGTGCGAGGTGACCCCGATTTCAATCCCGCCAGAACGTTTTAAATCTCTCGGGACTCAACTCGGTATACCGAACCGTGTGCGTGATGTTCTTGTGCCCGAGATACTGTTGGATCGCACGCGTGTCCTGGCCCTCGCTGGCGAGTTTGAATCCACAGGCATGCCGCAGCATGTGCGGGTGGATGGGGAAGGGAAGTCTGGCGAGCTCGCCGGCGCGTGTGATTAATTTGCGCACCGTCGCCGGCGTCATCGGTCCGCCGCGCTCGGTGACGAACAAATAAGGCGACTCCGGATACTCGCGCCGAAGCTCGCGCAGCGCGCGCAGCTCCAGCCCCCGGAGCGGATGATTGGAGGGTAGACCGTTCTTCAATCGCGCGACGTGCACCAGGCCGGCCTTGAGGTCCACCTGGTCCCAGCGCAGGGTGTGGATGTCAGCAGATCGTGTCCTATTGGCAGCCAATGATGTCCTAAATCGGAAATTCGCCCCTCTGGTTGATGATGGCCGGCAGGTTTGCGCCGGCAATTAGCAGCTGCTCTATTCCAACGGACTTCGATTTGTGTCCGAGCGCATCGACCGCGGCGCGTCGAAGTAGGTCAATGATTCGGCCGGTTACCCCATCGGTTAGGGCGAGGATGTACTCGATGAAACGCTGATCGATGGCCGCGGAATTCTTGCGAATGGGAAGCATAGCCAGATACCCGGCGACGAAACGCCGCAGTTCATCAGATTCCGTCCACACGGGCAATTCCATCTGCTCGAACCGGCTGGCAATCTGGGGATCGAAGCGCATGACGTGGAGCGCTTCATGGGTGCCCGCGGCGACGACCGATATACGCCGGTCGTTGGAGAGGAATTTGACCATGTTCAGGGCGGCGCGTTGCTCCCGGGCACTGCAAGAAAGCAAATGCTGGATTTCGTCGATGATGAGAATGCGCGGATTCGCGTGAGTGAGTAAGGTTATCGCTGCGTGTTCGAGCTCGTAGAACCTTGCGGTGGGTCGGACATTGCCACCCAGCGTGCGAACGATCTCACCGTATAGGCTTCGCACGACCGGTACCGGAGGCATTTGCGTAGCAATGATCGGGCGTTGGCCATTTCGATTGGCACGCTTTGGCGCATGATCGCGCTTGAATTTTTCGAGGAGCATTGACTTGCCGGCGCCGCTGACACCGTAGATCAGCAGGCAGGGCATGCGAACCCGAGCTCGCATGGTGTACAGCTCATTGAGTCGGAACAGCCCCGCGTCGCCGATGGGGTACCCGATCCATCGGTCACGTTCGATGGCAGCGAGCGCGGATTTCGGGATGGGGCGGCGCAATGCCGAAGATCGTCCCTGAGTTCTTGCGGCCATCACCATTCCTCTCCCTTGTACGGGATCACAGGACGACTGTAGTCGACGGCTGATTTGGACCCAGCCGACTTTGAAACCTTGTTAGCAATCGGCGGGCGGCGCTCAGTATTGCGCCGGGCGCGGCGTGTCTTCTGACGGGACGTGTCCTCAATGCGCCGCTGCGCCGCGGTGACGGCGAATATTTGGTCCTCCGTCGGATGACGCTCGCCTTTCTCGGTGAGGATAGAGCGCGCCCGCTCAAGTTCGGCACGCGTAATCGGTGGGCGACGAAGGTCCGCATAGGGCACATCCAGGTACTCTGCTACCCCAGTCGAGGGGACATACACCTTGGACAGGTCTCGCGGATCATATCGCACCAAGACTCGCGTCCCGATGGGAAACATTTGGTTCAGGAGCGGGTCCCAATAGCGAATAAGGCCGAGTTGGAAGCCATTCTTAGTAATCCTACGTACCTCGGCGGGCAGGAAATCGATGACGAATCGTGCGGGATTTGTGATGACAGGGCGCCGTCTGTGCTTAATGGTCCGATCCCAAACCTGTGCCGGAATCGCATGCAATCCCCGATGCACTTGTTGGTGATAGCGTCCGGCGATCTCGAGCGCCATCCACTTCTCAAGCTCCGCCATGGTCATAGAGGCTTTCGCCTCGCTGGCATATTTTCCACGCTGGGCCGGATTGGACATTGTTGTTCCCGCAAGACCGTGGATGCGGCGCATGAGCGTTCCAAGGTAGCGCTCAATGTGCCCGCCATAGTGGGGTCGGCCCGGCGGACGGTAGTCCAATCGAATCCCGTAGCGTTCGCAGCCTCGCTTCAAGGCGACGCTATGAAACTCAGCGCCATTGTCGAGATGTAATGTCATGGGCAGACCGTAGGGCGCCCAGCGAACCTTAAGACCCCGATCCTTGAGCCATCGATCTTTTGGCAGGCCGGCCATCGCAAGAGCCAGACCGACCGCCGCGGCCGAGGGTGGATTGAGGCTCAGAATGAAAGCGAGCACCACCCGAGTGGCCACATCGAAAGCGATCGTGACCCACGGCCGTCCCATCGATTCACGCTCAATCTCATCCACTACCATGATGTCGACCAACGTGTGATCGATCTGGACTAATTCGAGCGGTTTCGTCGGTCGCGGCGACGGCCGCGCACTGACTGAAGAAGTGATGTCCTTGCCATCCTTGAGGCTGCTGATTCCGCGGTCCCGAAGTCGGCCTGCGATGGTGTTGCGGCTGGGAACGGGGAGGGCGGCCGTTTTGCACCGGCGCGCGCATTCCTCCACGATCCACGCTATCGGTAACCGCTCTTGTCGACGGGTCCACGCCTCGATTACGTCTGTGATCGTGTTTTCTTGAGCAGCCGATAATCTACGGAGCCCCAGTCGCGGTCCTCTCCGATCCGGAACCAATGTTGTCACACCCGGGCTCTCTCGATGTCGATAGAGCCACCGTCTCACGGTTCGACCTGAGACCCTACAGATCTCCGCAAGCCGTTGCACTCGTGGCCCGAGCGGTCCCGTCCCTTCGTCGAGAAACTTCACCATGTCCTCGCGCCGACGCGCCCTTTCTAGAGCCCGCTCCTTGAGAAACACCAGATCGGCCGCAGATCCGTGCTCCTGCATCTTTTCCAGACGGCGTGCGGCCGCTCGCTGAATGCCAGAGGGGAGGCGAGATAATTGAACGGCACCGGGTGGACGGCGGCTACCCATGCAGAGGATTATATGGCGTGTCCGATTTAGGACACGATTAACTGCCAGAATGACGCAATCGCGACATATTTTGGACAACGACGCTTTTAGACAACTTCAATATATGAGCAACGACTCGAAGCCGGTTTTTAAAGGGATTTCGGAGTGCAAATTGAGGACATTATTTGATGACATTGTGGACATTATCTAGTGACATCCACAACCGGCTTGTGCCAAAGACTTTACTCGAATCACGCAGCGACTCACTGTTCGGTAGCAGACAGACGGAGCTTCAGACCTTTCGTTAACGTCAGAGGATCTCGTCGCGATGGCCATCGGCGGCGCAGCCTTAGCTTTGTTCATTGACGCGAAGCGTCGTTAACTGCGGGAAAAGTCATGACAATCCGTCCAAAGAAGACGATCGCTAGTGTCCTCGGTGTCCTCACCGTACTGGTGACGGCAAGTGGGGCATGTTTTCTGATTTCTAGATCGGCGATAGCAACGCCGAAATTTGGTGCGGCAACCGGGCAGCCCTGCGCGGCATGTCACGTACGGCCCGACGGTGGAACGGAACTCACCGACTTCGGCAAGAAATTCCAGGCGAATGGCAACAAGCTGCCGAAATCCTGAGTTGGGCGCGTCGGGTGAAACGCGGCCTGGGGTCAACGTCTCTCGTGAAAACAGGCTGCATAGATGAATAAATCGAACTTCAAGGGCTCGATGACTCGCCGGGATGTTGTCGCCGGCACATTTGGCCTCAGCGCACTGACTTGCGGTGTGGGTACCGTGTCCGCCGGCAACGTGTCTGCAGCCACTGGCACGTGGGATTTGGAGGCTGATGTCGTGGTGATCGGGACGGGAGCTCTCGGATTGCCCGCAGCGATCATTGCAAAGGAGGCTGGGTCATCAGTCATCATGGTGGAGGCCGAGAAACACGCGGGTGGCCATGCCATGGTGAGCGGCGGCACGATACCGCTTGGAGGCGGGACCAGTGCTCAAAAGAAGTTCGGGATCGTGGATTCACCTGATTTACTGTTCCGGGATCTCACTGACTGGTCGCTAGTCGAACCGAATGGCTTTCCGGATTTTCGCTACAACGACCGGGAAATCGTGCGCGCATTTGCCGATAACGCCGCACGGACTTATGAGTGGCTAGCCGCCCACGGTGTCGCTTTCATGGACATCGCCCCGGGGGACTTTGATGGAGTTTCCTGCGGCAATTCGGCGCCGCGCTCGAACTATGCCGCCGCTATGGATTGGCCGATCGCCTACACGGGGAAACCGATCGAGGCAAAGTATCAGAAGGTGACGGCGACCGGAGCCGGAGTCGTCTGCCCGTTGCTCGCTGTTGCGCAGAAGCTCGGAGTCAAGATTTTGCTCGAACACAGAATGAGCTCGATCGTTCGGGAGAATGCACACTCGGGGCGTGTTCTTGGCATCGTCGCGGACAACAACGGCAAAGCGCAGCGAATTCGCGCCCATAAGGCCGTCATCATCGGTACCGGCGGGTCTACCGGGAATATCAATTTTCGCCGCATGTTCGATCCGCGCCTCACTGAGGAATACTGTGGTCTCGGCGGTATGCCATGGTCGAATCAGGATGCCAGCGGCGAGTTGGCGGCAATGGCCATCGGCGCATCACTCTGGGGGCTCTACAATCAAACCGGTGAATTTGGATCCGTGTTGAGCAAACCTGAGTTCATTGGCTGTCAATACGGGTATCTGCCCTTCAGCATGCAAATGTTGAGTTGGATGCCCGGAAGTCCGGTGTTCGACAAGGCCCGCGCGACGGGACTGCGCGTGGCGGACTGGCAGGACCTTATTTTGGTCAATATGCAGGGAAGCCGCTTCTACGACGAAACTCAAGGTGGCTTCACCGCCAATAACTTCGGTTCCGTCAAGAACTACGTTCAAGGAAGTTATCTTAACGCCAAAACAATCAAATACGATCCCAGCAACTTTCTCAACGCCGCGCTCGCTGGCTTCAGCGACGGACACAATGGCGGAGGTCCCATCTGGGCTATCTTCGATGCCGATGCCGTCGCGCGCGAGGGGTGGGATCCGAAACCGCCCAGCGTCGATTTCAAGGAGGGCTTTTTCTTTACCGCCAACACACTGGCTGACCTTGCCGGCGCGATCAAGATGCAGCATCAACGAATCCCTATGGGGGCTGCCAAGCTGGAAGAGTGCGTCAAGAGATACAATTCCTTTGTCGAGTCGGG
>Ga0182012_10005635_pt1 | contig 12926 bp, 10 predicted proteins | sample 612S2SmetaG_FD_120486 | JGI IMG/M metagenome (GOLD analysis project Ga0182012, IMG submission 120486) | Permafrost microbial communities from Stordalen Mire, Sweden - 612S2S metaG | ecosystem: Environmental > Terrestrial > Soil > Wetlands > Permafrost | place: Sweden: Stordalen | collected...
ATCCACACTCAACTTACCAGTCATTGCCACTAACGGCGTCCGCTACGCCACGGAAAATGACCGCGAGATTCTCGACGTGCTCACCACCATCCGCCATCACACATCGCTCGACAAGGCGGGGCGTCTGCTCTCACTCAACAGTTCTCGACAACTCCGCTGCATGCAATGCCTCTTTGCCGATCTTCCTGAGGCAATCGCGAACACGCGCATCGTCAGCGATCGTCTCGAATTCACACTCGACAATCTCGGATACGAATTTCCTTACTCCCCCGTGCCTGATGGCGAAACCATGGACAGTTTCCTCGAAAAACGAGTGGAAGAAGGTGTGCGCAAACGCTATGGTTCGCCGGCAAAGAGGTCTCTACTGGACAAGGCACGCACACAGGTGAAGCATGAACTGAAGCTCATTGCCAAGCTCGGATTCGCTGGATACTTTCTTATCGTCTGGGAACTTGTGCGCTATTGCCAGCAGCACGGCATTCTCGTGCAAGGGCGAGGTTCGGCAGCCAACTCCGCCGTTTGTTATGCGCTTGAAATTACTGCCGTCGATCCGGTCGGCATGGAACTTTTATTCGAGCGCTTCCTCAACGAGAACCGCGGCGAATGGCCCGATATCGACCTCGATCTTCCCTCTGGCGATCAGCGCGAGCAGGTGATTCAATACGTTTACGAGCGCTACGGCCAACTGGGCGCCGCAATGACCGCCAACGTCATCAGCTATCGCGGCCGTTCCGCGGCGCGCGAGGTCGGCAAGGCACTCGGCTTTAATGAGGAACAACTGGCACGGCTCTCCGGCCTGGTCGGCCACTGGGAGTGGCGCGGCGTCAACGACACCATGGCGCGCAACTTTGAGCAGGCCGGCTTTGATGCGCGCCATCCGCGCATTGCGCGCTATCTCGATCTCGTCATGCGCATGCAGAACCTGCCGCGCCATCTCGGCCAGCACTCCGGCGGCATGGTGATTTGCGCGGGAATGCTGAACCACGTCGTGCCGCTTGAGCGCGCCTCGATGCCGGGCCGCACGGTCATCCAATGGGACAAGGAAGATTGCGCCGACATGGGACTTATCAAGGTCGATTTGCTCGGACTGGGCATGATGGCCGTACTCAAAGACTCAATTGAGTTAATTCCGAATCACTACAAGAAGGAGATTGACCTGGCGGCGCTGCCTGAAGATCCGGAGGTTTATCAAACGCTATGCAAGGCGGACACGGTGGGCATGTTCCAGGTGGAGAGCCGCGCGCAAATGGCTTCCATTCCACATAACGCGCCGGTGCGCTTCTACGACCTGGTGGTGCAGGTGGCCATTATTCGTCCGGGCCCGATTGTCGGAAAAATGATGCACCCCTACATGCGGCGCAGGCAGGGTAAGGAGGAAGTCACTTATCCGCATCCATCGCTGGAACCCGTACTCAAACGCACTCTGGGCGTTCCGCTTTTTCAGGAACAGTTGCTACGAATGGCGATGACCGTAGCAAGTTTTTCCGGCGCTGAAGCGGAGGAGTTGCGGCGCGCTGTTGGGATGCGGCGATCGATGCAGCGCATGAAGGATCTTGAAGGCCGGTTGCGCGACGGGATGACGCGCAACGGCATTGGCCCTGAGGCGCAGGACAACATTGTGCAGGGGATTTCGTCCTTCGCGATGTATGGATTTCCTGAGTCGCATGCGGCGAGCTTTGCATTGATCGCTTATGCCTCGGCGTACTTGAAGGTTCATTATCTTGCAGCATTCACATGCGGCCTGCTCAACAATCAGCCTATGGGGTTCTACTCCCCTGCTGTGCTTATCAAAGACGCTCAACGCCATGGACTGCGAGTGCGGTCTATCGATGTGCAGCGCTCCTTCTGGCTATGCACACTGGAAGCAGAACCGGATGGCTCGCTCTCCTTGCGCATTGGTTTGAATTATGTAAAGGGATTACGGCAATGTTCGGCAGAAGCGCTGCTTGCGGCACGCATCCATGGGCCCTTTGCAACTGTCGATCAACTCGCAGCGCGCGTTCCTGAATTGAACCGCAAAGAACTCGTTGCCCTGGCCAGCGTTGGCGCACTTAATCCGCTCGATCAGGTCGAGCATCGCCGCGATGCGCTATGGCAGGTGGAACAGGCTGGACGGCCTGTTGGCCCCTTGTTGCGCAGTGCTGGACCTCTTCAGGCAGCAGCCTCAAGTCCATTGCAAAGGATGACGACAGATGAGCGCGTTTCAGCCGATTTTGCCGGCACCGGTCTCACCACCGGTCCGCATCCCATGGCATGGCAGCGAGCCAGATTGCGCCAGAAAGGCATTCTCTCTGCAACGGAACTGGAAAATTGCGAAAGCAATCGAGCTGTTCGAATTGCGGGTTGCGTGATCGCGCGTCAGCGGCCTGGGACCGCCAAGGGATTCGTTTTTCTTTCCGTTGAAGACGAGACCGGTATCGCAAACGTGATTATTACGCCTGACATCTTTGAACAAAATCGGTTAATCGTGACGCGCAGCCGCTTCCTGGAAATCCAGGGCAAGCTGCAGAATCAGGACGGTGTGATCCACGTGAAGGCGCAACTCATTACGCCGATGGAAATCACCAGCGCAGATATTCGTTCACACGACTTCCACTAGGACAAGGACCGCATAGGTTTGTGGACCGCCCAGGTCTCAAAAGCGAGACCTGGGGCACCCAACGTATTCTTCACACCCAGCGTTATCCTCGATTGTCCCTTACAGCAAGGTTAATTACCACCATTCCATCATGCGGCCAGAGGATACCTTGGCGCTGCTTACTGGCTTGGGGGTACGCAGCAGCAATACCGGGCAAGCAACAAGCTTCATCACCTTTTCGGCAATCGATCCGAAGACCAGCGGATGCCAGCCGGTAAGCCCGTGCGTTGAAATCACAACCAGGTCGGCATTCTCGTGCTCCGTCGCTTCCAGAAGACTGCTGGCAACATCGTCGCCAACTTCAACGCTGGAGGTCACTTTAATTCCCTTTTTGGTCAAATCCGCCTCGGCCGACGCGAAATGCCGCTCGGCTTCTTTCTTCGCCTCCTCAGTGAATTTCGCTTCGGGAATGAAGTCCGGTAAAGTGGTGGCGGGAAACATCGGAATCACGTGGACGAGATGAATTGCAGCGCCAAAATGTTGGGCAAGATCCGCAGCCGACTCCAGGGCTGCATGCGATGAGGGGCTGAAGTCGATGGGCACCAGAATCTTGGTGGGAATCGTACTGAAGACATGTGCTTCGGGCATTACGCTCTCCTTGACAGACCACGCGCGGGTCTGGCCTCTAGTTTTCGCTCCCAATCATACCAAGCCGATGCTCACCTCGACATGTGACATACAGCACGCATAGTCTCAGTTCGCAAACCCGGCCACAATAGAATGGAATACGTATGAGCAGCAACCACCCACGAGAAGCCGAGTCCTCGTTCAGGCGGCTCACAAGCAGACGTCAATTCATGTACGGCGCCTCCCTCGCTGCCGCAACAGTCATTTCACGACAAGCATTGCACCCCAGTGTAGATGCGCAGGCCTCTCTATTTGTTCCGCGATCCTTGCGGCCAACCACGGACTCACCACCCGACTACCGCATTGAAATCAGCGAGATCGAGTGGGAACTGTCGCCCAAAAAGAAGGTGCACACTGCGGCCTACAACGGGCAGGTTCCCGGTCAGTTGATCCGTCTGCAAGAAGGCAAACCTGCCTCCATCGAGATCGTCAACCGCCTGGATCACGCGGAGATTGTGCACTGGCACGGACAGTGGATTCCGCCGGATGTTGACGGATCCATGGAAGAAGGCTCGCCGATGATTGCTCCCGGCGGGCAGACGCGCATCGCCTTCACGCCCCGGCCATCCGGCTTGCATTGGTATCACACCCATGCCATGGCCAACCGCGATCTGAAGCACGGACTTTACAGCGGCCAATTTGGTCCTCTCTATGTGGAACCGCGCACGAATCCAGGCCAATACGACCAGGAGCAGTTTATTCTGCTGCATGACTGGGACCCCTATTACTCCGCCAGCGACGATGGCTCATTGATGGTGGACTATGTTGCCGGATCGATCAACGGCCGCATGCTGGGCTCCGACGCGCCGATTCAAGTTCGAGAAGGACAGCGCATTCTGTTTCACATTGTGAATGCCAGCGCGACTGAGCCCCATTGGCTTGCGCTGCCCGGTCACCAGTTCCAGGTGCTGGCACTGGACGGGCGGCCAGTGCCGAACCAGGCTAAGGTGGATGCGCTGCGGCTGGGTCCGGCGGAGCGCGTGAGCGCACTGGTTACGATGGATGCGCCTGGCGTGTGGATACTCGGCGAGGTTCGCACTGCTTTTCGCAACTCCGGCATGGGGACGGTCATCGAATATGCAGGTCGAACGGGAAAGCCGCAATTTATTCCGCCTGACCGGCTGCAATGGGACTATCGCGCATTTGCGGATCTGGTTCCCGCGAAGCATAAGCCGGATGTGACGGTTCCGCTGATCTTTGCTTCGAAGTTTCAAGGGCACGGCGCGCTGGACCGCTGGATGATCAATGGGAAGTCTTATCCTGAGACTGCGCTTGTGTTTTTGCAGGAGGGGCTGCGTCATCGGCTGGTTTTCGACAATCGCAGCGTGGACGATCATCCGATTCATCTGCACCGGCACGCGTTTGAACTCGTCTCTATTAAAGGAGCGGCTCTAAGCGGTGTCTTGAAAGACGTGGTAATTGTGGAAGCGGGAAGCGTGGTGGAGGTTGATTTGGTCGCCAATAACCCAGGGAATACGCTCTTCCATTGCCACCAGCAGGACCATATGGACTCCGGGTTTATGGCTCTGTTTCGATACGCATGATCTCTTACTGAGCAAGCCCACACTAAGACCAAGGAGCGCTTTTGAAGTCCACTCTCTTCGCCATCGCCTTGCTTGCCGCTTCAATCCCCATGGTCTATGCACAGGGCAATTACGAGATCCAGGTCTACGGCGCTGAGACTGTAGCTCCGCGCAACACCATGGTTGAGTTGCACTCCAATTTCACGGTCGATGGGCAACGCGGTTATGTCCAGGACGCGGCGCCTACTTATCACGCTGAACACGAAACCGTTGAAATTACGCAGGGGATCAACGACTGGTCTGAAGTTGGTTTTTACATCTTTACCAGCGAGCAGAGCGGCCTGGGAGCGCAATGGGTCGGCGACCATATTCGGCCGCGCGTTCGCGTTCCTGAGAAGTGGCGATGGCCCGTGGGCGTGAGCTTGTCGACCGAGGTCGGCTATCAGCGCGCGCTGTTCTCGCCGGACACATGGACCTGGGAGATTCGACCCATCGTGGATAAGACTTCAGGCCGCTGGTATTTCGCGGTGAATCCGGCGCTGGAGCGAACCTGGCACGGCCCCGATGTCAATTTGGGCGTTGGTTTTTCGCCTGCCGCCAAGATCAGTTACGACTTTACGAAAAAGATCACGGGCGGCTTTGAGTATTACGCCGACTACGGAAGCATTACGAACATCGCGAGCCTGCACAATCAGCAGCAGCAACTTTTTCCGGCGATTGACCTGAATGTTTCACCGGATTGGGAGATCAATTTCGGTGTCGGAATTGGGCCTACTGCGGCGACGGACCATTGGATCGTGAAAGGAATCGTAGGCCGGCGGTTTGATTGGGGACATAAGAAAAAGACTTCGTAATGGCGCGAGGCTATTGCTTCTCCGCGGCCAGATAGACGGCTACGGCGCCGAGCAAAGCAACGGTGGCGAAGATGGGAATCAGAACCATCAGGGTGCCTCCGGAACTGAGCCATGCGGAGGGATTCATTGAATCAACGGCAGCGCTTGAGGATTGGCCTAACCAGTCAAGCCAGCGCAAACCGTGCCGCGCCTGGGTGAAGGCGAAAACCAATGCCACTACAACCGTGAGTGCCAGTGCGAAGACATAAGCGCCGAGGATGGGCTTGCCCACGCGCTCGACTGCGGCGTTGCGGCGGCGAAGTTGGGCGCGCCACCAGATGGCTCCTGCGGGTGGCAGCTTGACTTGAGCCGCCGCCGTGGTGCGCGAGTGCTGGAAGGCCTGAGTCACCAAAAGCAATTCTCCGCAGGGACGGCAATCGGCGAGGTGCGCACGAAGTTCGGCGGGACATGCATGAGGCCAGTGGCCGTTGGCCAGCATTTCGTGCACTTCAGGCTGTCGGGAGCAAGGTCGGAACGTCATGGTTGACTCCGGAAGGGTGCGATGGTTTCGCCCTCTGGATTTGGTTCGCTTGTCGGCTTGTTGTGTTGCGAAGGAGATGCCTGCTCGACCAGGATGCGAGCGATCTTGCGGCGCGCTCTGAACAGAAGCAGGCGGATGCTGGCGCCCGCGAGGCCGGTGATCTGGGCGATTTCGCGGTGCGAGTACCCCTCTGCATGAGCCAGCCACAGCAACTGCCGATCGCGTGGGCGCATCTTCGCTAACGCCGGACCAAGAACGGCTTGGGAGTCGGCTTGCGCCGAGCGGTCGGGGATGGAGAAGATTTCCTCGGGCAGTCCTTCGATGGAATCCGCAGCAGGACGGCGCCAGTGGTCGCGGAGCAGGTTGGTGGCGATGCGAAAGAGATAACGCCGCGCTGCGACTTCGCCTTCGGCCGGAGAGAATTCCGGCCGCGAGGCGGTGAGGAAACGGACGAAGCTTTCCTGCATCAGGTCGTCCGCCAGAGCCGGGTCGCCGGAGACGCGCGCCAGGTAGGCCCAGAGAGGCCGCGCCGAACGTCCATAGAATGCGGCAAACGCGTCGCTATCCATCAGCGTTTCTGCGGGCAGACCTTTGCTCAGATCTGCGGCATGCGGCGCGTTGCCGGCAATCGGATTCAGGAAAACAGCTTCCCAGGGCATAAGCGCTGGCTCTCTCAACGTGCTGGCTGTCATGCCGGCTCACTCGGCGTCCTTGGCGTTAAAGGAGCGAGGGGTAAGCCGGGTTTGCGGGCTATCCGGGATCAGGCCGAGGCGGCTGGCCAGAACCCACGTGATGCCTGCGGAGATGATAAATCCAATGCCGGGCATCAGGGCGATTGTGCCGAGTACCAGCATCGGTTCGTGCATCTCGATGCGCACGTTGCGTAGCAGGAAGAAGCCGATCCCCAGCAGCACCAGGACGACGCCGATCTGGAGAGGAGTCAGGACGCGGGCGATGGCATTGGGCATGGGCTGATCCTTTTCGAATCCCACTGGAATTGGCGCGGCTTCCAGGAAGCGCTTGCCTGCTTCGGTTTCCATATAACCGGCCAGTTCCTGATTCGAGCTGAACTTGTCGATCAGGCGGCCATGGACTTCGCTTTGCAGCTTGAAAATGCGGCCCCAGCGGCGGTTCTCAAGAAACTGGCGGATGAGCCAGACCAGCGCCCCAAGAAAACATGCGAATCCCAGCATGACGGCGATGGGAGTGATCACGTCGTTGGCGGACCAGGAGTCGTTGCGGGGCACCATGCCCGGCCAAACTTCCCGCTCCAGGGCCTGGTCGGGACTGCCGTCCTCACGATGTACATGGGTGAAGAGATAAAACTCCGGGTTGCGGGCCACTTCAGGGTGAAGGATGAGGAACTGCGCGAGCTGGGGATTGTTGCGGCTCACGTAGTCCTGGTCTGCCAGCAGCGATGGGTCGTGGGCAACCACCGTGGTCAGCGTAGGGCTCAAACGAAGCAGGCGAATGAGCTGCTCCTGCGTGACAGCAAGGTCGTGGTCGCTGACGGGAGCGGCAGAAACTGGCGCTTGCGCGGGCGCAGTGGCGTGCTGTGGCGCAGTGGGACGCGCAGGAGCGGCTGGAGTCTGCGCCGCAAAAGCAGGGCCGCAGAGGACGGCGGATACAGCCAGAGAACCAAGAAGCCAGGGCAGAACGCGGGTAGGTCTTTGCATTGCGGATTTCCCTCTTGAGAAGCTGAAAGGAAGCGCTTCTGCCTATACAACGAATGAGGAGATGGATTGGTTAACATCGGCTGCAACTTCGAGAGAAAGAAAGTAAACTTGGTTCAGGGTGTTCTGTTTCTGAGTTCTTGAGATTCTTTCGACGCAGATGGTCAAGTGACGAGCTCCCGAAAAGCAGGTCCTTCGACTCCGCTGAAGTACGCTCCGCTCAGGATGACAGATCTAGTTTTTATGCGAATTTTTGAGACAGGACACTAGGGAAGTCGATCGGCTTGGATTGCAGGGAGACGTTGGAGGAGAAGCAGATGAAGGCACTATTTTCCTTTGGGAAAAGCGGAATCGATGTATCGGTTCCAGAAGGATTCCAGGCCAGGGTCATCATGAGTCATACGGGGCAGGCCTTGGCCGACGAAAATGCTGCGATCTATGCGGCACTCGACGCTCCCATCGGCTGTGAACCACTCGCCAGGATTGCCGCGGGTAAAAAGACGGCGGCCATTTCTGTTTGCGATATCACCCGGCCAGCGCCAAATCGCGTTACGCTGCCGCCACTGCTTGACCGGCTGCACCAGGCCGGGATTCCAGCAGAGGGCATCACCATCCTCATTGCGACCGGGCTGCATCGTGGCGCTACTCAGGACGAAATCGACACCATTGTGGGAGCGGAGATCGCGCGCAAATATCGTATCGTCAGCCACGACGCAAAACAGCTCAATGAGCATCGACATCTGGGTGAAACGTTACGTGGCACACCGGTCTACATCGACGAACGGTTCATGGCGGCGGACCTGCACATCACGCTGGGATTTATTGAGCAGCACCTGATGCTGGGCTTCAGCGGGGGACGCAAGCTCATCGCCCCGGGCCTCGCCGCGCAGGAGACGATCAAGGTGATCCACTCGCCGCGGTTCATGCGCGAACCGATGGCGACGGAAGGATCGATTGCCGACAATCCTCTTCATGCCGAGTTGCTCGAAGTGGCGCGGATGGCGCGTCACGACTTCATGCTGGACGTCGCGCTTACGCAGGATCGCAAGATCTCCGGCGTGTTTGCGGGCGACCCGGTAAAGGCGCATGCGGCGGGCGTGGCGTTTGTTGAACAGACTTGCCTGGAGCAGCTGGATGAGCCTGTGGATGCAGTAATTACGAGTTCCGCAGGATACCCGCTGGATCTGACTTTCTACCAGTGTGTGAAGGGGATTACCGCGGCGGCGCACATGGTGAAGCCGGGCGGCCGCATCCTGATTGTGGCTCAGTGCGCCGAGGGAGTTGGTTCGCCGGAGTTTGCGCGAAGACTTTCAGGCATGAGAGATTTCAAAAGTTTTCTGGATGAGATTCACAGCGCGCCAGTGGAAGTGGACCAATGGCAACTGGAAAAGCTGGCGCTGACGGGCGAGAAGTATGAGCTCTATTTTTATACGCCGGGTGTGACCAAGGGCCAGATGGGGTTCCTGGCGACCTGGGCTTATAGCAGTGTCGCAGAGGCTGTGGCCGCAACGCTGGATGGGCTGCCGCAGGGTGCGCGGGTAGCGCTGGTGCCGGAAGGGCCTTATACGTTTGCGCGGGCGGAAGAGGCGGTTGCGGCTCGTTGAGAGCCTATCCTGAGACTTGAATTCTCGGGAAGGGTACGGGCTTCAGCCCGTACATCACAGTCCTCAAGTGGCCGTGGCTTTAGCCCCTGAGGGAATGCCATGCGAGGGTCCCCATTCCCTCGGCAGCTAAATGCGAAGCCCGAATCAGCCCTCATCGTACGGGATAAATCCCGTACCCTTCCATGCGGATCACTGTTTGACAGCTACTACGAGAAGTCTCCGCCGCCGCTGTCTCCTCCGCCATTGTCGAAACCGCCGCCATCATCAAAGCCGCCGCCACCGTCGTCCTGGGTCAAATTTCCATCGAGCACGGTGTCATCCAGATTGTTGTTGTCGTAGTTGCCTTGACCGTCGCCATCCGATTTGTAGCTGGCGTCGGAGAACTGCGCGCCACCCTGGTCTGCGGTCTCGTGAAAATGCTGCTCCTGGCCGCCATGATCGAAGCCGCTCTGCTCCATGTGGTGTTCCTGGCCGCCGGGCTGGTCATAGTAGTTGTTGACGACCGTCTCCTCGACGGGCCGTTCGAAACCGCCGCCCATCATTCCTGGCCCCATGCCGAAGCCGCCCATGCCCATCCCAGGCATGCCGTAGCCGGGATGGCCGAATCCACCCAGGCCGTGGAGCACGGATTCAACGCCCTCAAAGGCCAGTGCGCCTGCGGCCACTCCCGCGGCCGTTTGCATGGCGCCGCGTAAAAAGCTTGGCTGGGCGGCGGGAATGTATTGCGGCTGCGCATATTGCGGGTCATAGCCCGGAGGAGGCGGGGGCGGCGGAGCGTAGCCCTGCTGCGGCGGCAGATACGTCGGCTGCGGCGGAGGCGGTGGAGCAGGGTCGCGATGGCCCAGCAGGTTGCCAAGAAAGCTGGTGGCGTGGGCGGGTTGCTGGCGCGCCTGTTGCACCTGCTGTTGCAATTGCGCAACCTGAGCCTTGGCCTGCTCCAGGGCAATGTTCTGCACTAAAACGGTTTGCGCCATGATGTAAAGCGAGTCTGGATTGTTGCCCAATCCCTGATTCAGCAAGGCTTCCGCGTCAGGGTCCTTTTCCTGAAGTTCTGTCTTGTTTACACGCTCGACGAGCGAGTTTAAAAGCTGTTCTTCCTGGGGAGTCACTAAATTCACCCTCCGGCGGCTGCACTTTTGGGGCCTTGCAGCGCCTCACCTTTAAGACGCGATCCTGACGCCAAAGTTTCCCGCCGGATATCGGTACGCAGGACGGGGAAGAGTGGTTCCGTTACGAGACGAGTTCAAAGGCGCGGATCTGTTCCTTGCGAACAGTCAGGCGCTCGACGAGGTCCGTGCGAACTTCGTAGCCGCGTCCGGGCGAATCGGGAATGCCAATTTCGCCTGCCTTCGAAACGGTGATCTCGGGATCGACAATGTCTTCGCGCCAATAGCGTGCGGAGGCCGATACATCGCCGGGTAGCGAGAAATTTTCCAGGCTCGAAAGCGCGATGTTGTGGGAGCGGCCGATGCCCGCCTCCAGCATTCCGCCGCACCAGACGGGTATGCCCCGCTCCTGCGCAGCGTTGTGAACGGCGATAGCTTCAGAAAATCCGCCCACGCGACCCAGCTTGATATTGATGATCTTGCATGACTCCATCTCGATCGCGGCCAGTGCGTCGCGGCGATTGCGGATGGACTCGTCGAGGCAGATGGACGTCTCGAGGCGCTTCTGCAGCATGGAGTGGTAATAAAAATCGTCGTGCCACAGGGGCTGCTCGATCATCAGCAGATCGAAGGCGTCAAAGGTCACGAGATGGTCGGCGTCGCGCAGACGGTAGGCGGAGTTGGCGTCACAACTGAGCATGATTCCAGGCCAGCGGTTCCTCACACGCTCAAAAACTTCGACATCCCAGCCTGGCTTGCACTTCAGCTTGATGCGCTGATAACCCGCGGACACTTCGCGTTCGATAATTGCCATCAACTCAGGAATGGTGGGTTGAATTCCCAGGGACACGCCGCACGGAATCACGTCGCGCACGCCGCCCAGCAACTGCGCAAGCGATACGCCTTCCCGCTGCGCTTCGATATCCCAGATAGCGTTTTCAAGCGTGGCCTTGGCCATCGGATTTCCGCGCACCAGGCGGAAGATCCTGGGGCAATCTCCACCGTGCTCGACCTTGGCAGAGGCCAGCATGGGGCCCAATTCGTTGACGATTACCTGCCAGGCGCTGTCGGTGGATTCACCCGAAAAAAACGGATGCTCACCGGCGGTGCATTCACCCCAGCCCGTCAACCCTTCCGACCGCACTTCGGCCAAAACGATCCTTCGGTTAGTGGTGACGCCAAAGCTGGTTTCAAAAGGGCGCACCAGCGGCACTTGCAGTTCACGCAGGATAATCGAATCGATTTTCATAGGCCTTCGCGTTCCTTGGGAGAGTTATTGCAACTGGGCCAAACGACCCAGTTCGAAAATTCCATTGCCTTCTTCATCTCTGACGAATCCAATGACGGCCAGGCCTTGAGAAAATGCCTCTTGAAACTTGAGGCGGTTCTCCATCTGAACGGCCAGAGCCTGATCCCGACCGGCCTCGGTGGCTTTCCACTCATAGATTGTAGCCGGGACCTGAATCTGTTCTTCAATGACTAGCGACGCGGGCGCGCAGCCTTCCAGAATTCTCTCAACATGAGGCGAATCGAGCCGCCACTCCGCGACCAGGCGATCCGTCGGAAGCCCACCCTGCAGTCGAGATGAGGATACACCATAGAAATCCACAAGGTAGCTGCGAACGACGGCTCCCAGCCTGTGAATGTTCAAATAGGCGTTCTTGATTTCCAGCGGGTCGAAGGTCCACTCGATGTGGCGGAGTCCGCGCAAAAGGGCCTCTTGCCGCTGTGCCAGCTTGAGTTGCACACCCAGGCCGCGATTGCGATAACCCTCGTTCACGGCCATCATGTGCGAATGCAAATAGGGTTTCGGTTCGCCGTTTCCGGTTTTTACGCCGGGCAAAGAGAGCACGAAACCGACCATCGATTCAGGACCGCCGTCGGCAGGCGAGTCGGGGATTTCGGGGTCGAAGGCGCCAATGACTTGACCGCCCACTTTTTGCCAGACCAGGAATGCCTTGCGCGGAATCACGTCGGTGGGGTCGTATCCCCAGGTTTCAACCTGGAGTTGCACGCAAGCTTCGAGTTCGTCCTGGCCCTTGCAATTGCGGATGACCATCAAGCCGTCTCCTGCCGTGCGAGATCGGACGGGACGTTCGCAAGCGTGCGTTTCGCAGCTGCCCATAAATCCTCCAGCTCAGGCGGCGATAGCTCTTCCAGAGGCCGTGTGGCCGCTTTCTCCATCTCTTTGAAGCGGTCGCGGAAGCGGCGGTTGCAGCCACGCAGCGCCATCTCAGCGTCAACGCCTAAATGGCGGCCAAGATTCACCACGGTAAATAGCAGATCGCCGAGTTCGGCTTCGACGTGAGGCTTGCGCAATGGATCTTCGGATGCGGCCTCGACTTCGAGCTCCGCGGTTTCCTCTGCCAGCTTGGGAAGCA
>Ga0182012_10005636_pt1 | contig 12926 bp, 13 predicted proteins | sample 612S2SmetaG_FD_120486 | JGI IMG/M metagenome (GOLD analysis project Ga0182012, IMG submission 120486) | Permafrost microbial communities from Stordalen Mire, Sweden - 612S2S metaG | ecosystem: Environmental > Terrestrial > Soil > Wetlands > Permafrost | place: Sweden: Stordalen | collected...
AATAACATCCCCAGCAGCGATATCACCGGCTCGCACGGCAACATCCTCTGGAACGACGAAACTTGGCGGATTCTCGAAACGCTACACTAACCTTTGGCCCTCAAAACGCGAGTTTCTGAGCGCTGACTTCATTTATGAAAATTCACGAGTATCAGGCGAAAGCGATTCTCGCCAAATACGACGTCCCCGTGCCTCGGGGCGAAGTCGCTTACACCGTCGAAGAAAGCGAAGCCGCTGCTAAAAAAATCGGCGGCAGCGTCGTCGTCAAAGCACAGATTCACGCCGGCGGCCGCGGCAAAGGCGGCGGCGTCAAAGTCGCCAAAGACGCAGCCGAAGCTGTCGAGGTCGCCAAGAAAATTCTTGGCATGACGCTCGTCACTCACCAAACCGGGCCCGAAGGCCGCTTGGTGCAGCGCCTGCTCATCGAAGAAACGCTGCCTATTGAACGCGAACTCTATCTCGGCATTGTGCTCGACCGCGAGACCGGCCAAAACGTTTTCATGGCCTCCAAGGCCGGCGGCATGGAAATCGAAGAGGTCGCGCATAACACACCCGAACTCATTCTGAAAGAGCAACTGATCCCCGGCCAACTCTTGCAGCCTTTCCAGGCCCGTAAGCTCGCGTTCGGCATGGGCATTCCCGCCACTAGCGTCAACGCAGCCGCAGCCGCCATGATCGCGCTCTCCAAAGCCTACGACGCCATTGACGGCTCGCTCGCCGAAATCAATCCCTTCATCCTCACCAAAGACGGCAAAGTCTTCGCGCTCGACGCCAAAATCACCATCGACGACAACGCGATGTACCGCCACAAAGATCTGCTCGAACTGCGCGATCTCAACGAAGAAGATCCGCTCGAAGTCGAAGCCTCGCGCTTTGGTCTCAACTACATCAAGCTCGATGGCAACATCGCCTGCATGGTCAACGGCGCGGGCCTCGCCATGGCCACCATGGACATCATCAAATACGCCGGTGGCCAACCAGCCAACTTCCTCGATGTCGGCGGCGGCGCTAATGCCGAACAGATCAAGAACGCCTTCCGCATCCTGCTCTCCGACCCCAGCGTCAAAGCTGTCCTCATCAACATCTTCGGCGGCATTCTACGCTGCGACACATTGGCAAACGGCGTCGTCGCCGCTGCCACCGAACTCGGCATCAAAATCCCCGCAGTGATCCGCATGGAAGGCACCAACGTTGAACTCGGCCAGAAAATCCTGCGCGAATCGGGCTTCAACTTTACTGTGGCCGACGGCATGAAAGACGCCGCGGAGAAAGTTGTGGGGCTTGCAAAATGAGCGTACTCGTTAACAAAAACACTAAACTTCTGTTCCAAGGTTTCACTGGCCGCGAAGGCACCTTTCACGCCGAACAAGCCATCAAAGCGGGCACCAATGTGGTGGGCGGCACAACCCCCGGCAAAGGCGGCCAAACGCATCTAGATCGGCCAGTCTTCAACACCGTGGCCGAAGGCGTCAAAGCAACTGGCGCCAATGCAACGGTCATCTTCGTGCCTCCGCCCTTCGCCGCCGACGCCATCATGGAAGCCGCCGACGCCGGTCTGCCGCTCGTCGTTTGCATCACGGAAGGCATTCCGGTCAATGACATGGTTCGCGTCCGCGCTTATCTGAAATCCAAACCGGGCACGCGACTCATCGGCCCCAATTGCCCCGGCGTCATCACTCCCGGCGAATGCAAAATCGGCATCATGCCGTGGCATATTCATAAACCTGGCAATGTCGGCATCGTCTCCCGCTCAGGCACTCTCACCTACGAAGCCGTCGGGCAGCTTTCCCGCCTCGGCATTGGTCAATCCACCTGCATCGGCATCGGTGGCGACCCCATCATCGGCACTAGCTTCACCGATGCCATCGAGCTCTTTAATGCCGACCCCGACACCCACGCCATCATCATGATTGGCGAAATCGGTGGCACCGCCGAAGAAGCCGCCGCCGCTTACATCAAGACAAACGTCAAGAAACCCGTAGTTGGTTTTATCGCAGGACAGACCGCGCCGCCCGGCCGCCGCATGGGTCACGCGGGCGCCATCATTTCCGGTGGTTCCGGTAAAGCCGAAGACAAACTGGCCGCCATGGAAGCCGCTGGCATCATCGTGTGCCCTTCGCCTGCCGTACTCGGCGAAAAAATGCAACAAGCTCTAGCCAAGAAGTAAAACAAAAAGGAAAAATTCAAGGAATGGCATTGGAACGTACATTCGGGATCATCAAACCCGACGCAGTCAAGAACGGTAACACCGGCGAAATTCTCACCATGATTCAGAAGGACGGCTTCCGCATCGTCGGCATGAAAATGCGCCGTCTCTCAAAGCACGAAGCAGAAGCCTTCTACGCGGTTCACAAAGAACGCCCCTTCTACTCAGGCCTCGTAACGTTTATGACTGAAGGCCCGGTCGTAGTCCTCGCCCTCGAGCGCGAAGGCGCCATCGCCAAATGGCGCGAACTCATGGGTGCCACCAACCCAGCCAACGCCGCCGAAGGCACCATCCGCAAAAAGTTCGCGGAAAACATCGAGCGCAATTCAGTGCACGGTTCCGACGCGCCCGAAACCGCCGCGCAAGAGATTCCGTTTTTCTTTAGTTCGTCTGAGTTGTTGTGATCCCTAATCAGGTGCGCTGCCCTCAAAGGCAGCGCCCCTCCCAATGCCTACAATAGATTCATGGCCACCCAGACGAGCGCGTTCATCACGCCCGAAGAGTATCTCGCCATCGAACGCGCTGCTCCCTCTCGCAGTGAATATCACGATGGCCAGATGTTCGCCATGGCGGGCGCAAGTCGCGCCCACAATCTGATCGTCACCAACTTGGTGGCTGAATTTAGAAATCGTCTACGATCGAGAGACTGCGAAGTCTATTCCAACGACATGCGCATCCAAATCGCATCCACCGGTCTCTATACCTACCCCGATGTCGTCGTTGTCTGCGGCAAACCCGTTCTCGCCGATCATCATGCCGACATCTTGACCAACCCGCTGCTCATCATCGAAGTCCTCTCCGAATCCACCAAAGACTACGACCGCGGCACGAAATTCAGCCAATACCGCCGCATCCCCTCGCTCGAAGAATACTTAACCGTTTCTCAAACGGAAATGCTCATCGAACAGTCCATCCGCCAACCCGATGGCAGTTGGCTGCTTCGCGAACGCCGGCCTGTGAATGGCAACGTTCCCATCTCCTCGCTCGCCATCGAACTCAACTTAGCCGACATATACGACAAAGTGGAAATCGATACTCAATCATGATCCAATGACGGCATGCATAGTGTAGCCATCGCACTCGCCGCCTTTCTGCTCATCTACCATCAAGCCACTTCCTGGATTCCCCTCTTCCCCTGGAACGACATCGTTCATTTGTCCTTAAAAGACAAAATCGCCGAAGCATCCTTAAATGGTCTACTCATGGGCACCGGCCTCATATGTCTCATCGTGGGCAACAGCGGCTTCACCCATTGGTATCCACTCATCTACTATCCATTCCTGTTTGTCGGCGAATGTGTCGATTGGTGGATTCCTTACTTCTCCCCAACCTTCGCGAAAGCCCGCAAGATTTGGGATTACGAATCCAGGTACGCCCGCACCTTCAAATTCCTTCCACACCAGCCCGGCCAAAGAACGCCCGACGCCAATCACACCGTGCTCCACTTGGCCACCGTCGCCACAATCGTCATCGTGTATTTAGATCGGCTGACTTAAAGCCAAACCCCGCAACTTCTCTTCCAACCCCGCCCGAGCCTTCCCCAACTCCCCCTCCAACCGCTCCACCAACTCCCCCACACTCGGCACATCATGAATCGCGCCAATCCCCTGCCCGCATCCCCAAATATCCCGCCAGGCCTTCGCCTCCATATTGCCGCCCGACCCGAAATTCATCTTCGACACATCCCCCTCCGGCAAATTCGCCGGATCAAGCCCCGCCTTCACCACACTCCCCTTCAAATAATTCCCATGCACGCCGGTAAACAGATTTGAATACACAATGTCATCCGCACTCGATTCCACAATCATCTGCTTATAAGCATCCGCCGCATTCGCCTCACGCGTCGCAATAAACGCCGACCCCATATACGCCAAATCCGCCCCGCACGCCAACGCCGCTAAAATCGCCGCCCCATTCGCAATCGATCCCGCCAACGCCACCGGCCCGTCAAACCACTCGCGAATCTCCTGCATCAGCGCAAACGGCGAGAGCGTCCCCGCATGTCCACCGCCTCCCGCCGCCACCGGAATTAACCCATCCGCGCCTTTTTCAATCGCCTTATGCGCAAACCGGTTGTTGATCACGTCATGCAGCGTGATCCCGCCATAACTATGTACTGCTTGATTCAGTTCCTCGCGCGCGCCGAGCGAAGTAATAATCACCGGAACCTTGTACTTCACGCACAAAGCCACATCCTGTTCCAGTCGATTATTCGATTTATGAACAATCTGGTTCACCGCAAATGGCGCTGCCGGTCGACTAGGATTGGCCTTGTCCCAAGCCGCCAATTCTTCTTCAATCCGCTGCAGCCATTCATCCAGCAGCGAAGCGGGCCGCGCGTTGAGTGCGGGGAATGCACCCATAATGCCCGCCTTGCACTGCGCCAGAACCAAGTCTGGCGTCGAAATTACGAACAGCGGCGAACCAACAACAGGCAGACGCAAACGCCCACGCAAGATTTCTGGCAATGCCATAGCTCTTGCATCTTAGCGGACGCCGCGCCAACCGCAAACATCCAACTAAGCAACTTTTGCTTCTAAGTAGGAATCCATGTCCGTCGCGTCTACCAATGCTTGCCGTGCTTTCTCCGCTAGGCCGCGCAGCCGCGCATGCTTCGGCTTGCTCAACTTCCGCTCCACACTTCGCCGCGCCCGCAGTAAACGAATCCGCACCGCCGTTTCACTCCAACCATACTGCTGCGCAATCTCTTGCACTTTGAACCCTTCAATGTAATGCCCTTCCAAAACGGCTCTGTCATTCGGCTTACACGAACTCAAGATTCGTTTTACATCAATCGCGGCCACATTCATCCGCGGCGGCGCTTGCAAATCGGGCAGCGTTTGCGTTTGCGGTTCCCTTCGCAGATACGTCCTGTGGATATTCAAAGCGATGCTATTTGTCCACGTCAAGACTAAGCTTGGATCGCGCAATTGCTCCCGACGCTCCCAGCCTTTGGCCCATGCCGCCTGCGCTGTATCGAGCGCGGAATCATAAGAAAGTCCGCGAGAAACTAGAAATCGTACCGTTAAATTAAAGCCTTTTTGGTACGCTCGGCCATATTCTTCATTTGTCATTGAATCACCGCTCTTTAAAGTTTTTTAGTTTCCAAACACTCACCCTTCTCGACGATCAACCAGCGATATGAGGGCTTAATGAAAGTGCCTAGAACTACTCCCTAAAGAGCAGTTTGATGGCCATACGGGCCTAAGGGAGCCATACGCCTGTAATTCATTGGAAAAAATGGATTTATCGTTCTTCAATCACCCGGCTTGTCACGAGCATTTCTTGCCGAGCACGGCAAAAATTGCTGACACGATTACTTTACGAACGAGTGCACTACAGGAGGGAAAACGAGCACGGCGGGGCACACTTCAGGCCTAGGACTCCACCGCTAAAAAAGGCTCGGTCGCAGACAACAAGAAAACTATTTACGATTTCTCGGCTGGTTCGGGCTGCTTCACCGGCGGAGTTTCAATCTTGTCGTGATCAGCGCTGATCTCGCGCATGCTGTCTTTGAAAGACCGAATGCCTTTACCCAATCCGGCCCCAAGTTCCGGCAGCTTCTTACCCCCGAAAAAGAGGAAAGCCACCCCTAAAATGACCAACAAATGCATTGGTTGAAGAAGTTCGCCCATATTACAAATCTCCGCTCTTAGCAGAACCGTCGGTCCTGCTCTCCTTGAGTATATACGAATACCCACCGCGCTGCGGAAACCATTTCCTCACACTTTTCACTCATGAAAATTCGTCGTATCACGTCATGCCTGCGGTTGACATCCGGAAAAGGGTCGGCTATAGTTCCTAAAGTACTGAACTATCAACTAGTTGACGCTCCAAGCGCGGTCTTTCCATGAGAAAATTTTTTGCCTGGCAGTTATGCGGCCCGTGGTTTACACTAACGACAAACCTGGCGTGCGTGACACCGAGTCCGTCTTGCGCGAGTTCCTCAAAATTGGCGCGTGAGAGGTTGCTTGCGAAATGACTCCCGAGGAAACCGAAGCTCTTACATCCGATCAACCCATGACTGGCTCTCCTGAAAATTTGGTGGAGACCCCCGCCAATATCGATACTGCCGATTACCAGGCGTTCCTCGATGACTACAGCAGCCAGTTCGCCTCCGGCGAAGGCGAGGTCCTCCATGGCCATGTCCTCAGCGTTTCCGATAAAGAAGTCATCGTCGATATCGGCCGCAAAACCGAAGGCTTAGTACCTGCCTCTCAGTTTTCTTGGGTCGATGGCAAGCCTTCAGTTCAAATCGGCGAAACCATCGAAGTGATGATTGACCGCAGTGGCAATCAGGTGGAAGGCTACATCCTTCTTTCCTATGAGCGCCCGCACCGTCTCCACATCTGGGAGCACCTCGAAAAAGCCGTAGCCGAGGGAACCCCCGTCATCGGCAAAGTCACCAACAAAATCAAGGGCGGCCTCACCGTCGATATCGGCGTCATCGCCTTCCTCCCCAGTTCCCAAGTCGAAACGCGTCCGGTTCACAACCTCGATGGCTATCTTGGCAAAGACATCGAAGTCAAAGTTCTCAAGCTCAACAAACGCCGTGGCAATGCCGTCGTTTCGCGCCGCGTCCTTCTAGAACAAGCTGCCGAAACCCGCAAAGCCGAAGCGCTCGCCAATATTCAGGAAGGCGCCACCGTCACCGGCACCATCAAGAACCTCACCGATTACGGCGCATTCGTCGATCTCGGTGGCATCGATGGCCTCCTCCACGTCAGCGATCTCAGCTACGGCAACGTCACCCATCCCTCAGCCGTCGTCCACGTCGGTGATCAAGTCACCCTCAAAGTTCTCAAGTTCGACAAAGAGAAAGAACGCATCTCGCTGGGCCTCAAACAGCTTCGGCCCGACCCGTGGCTCGACATTGATGCCCGCTACCCGCCCCAAAGCAAAGTGCTCGGCCGCGTTGTCAGCGTCACCGATTACGGCGCTTTCGTCGAACTCGAACCTGGTGTAGAAGGTCTCATCCACATTTCTGAAATGACGTGGAGCCGCCGCATGAAACACCCCGCCAAAGTCGTAAAGGCTGGCGATCAGGTGGAAGCGGTCGTACTTGAACTCAAGCCTAAAGAGCGCCGCATCTCCCTCGGCATCAAACAGCTCGAAGCCGATCCTTGGACCACCGTCGCCGATCGTTACAGCATCGGCTCCGTCGTCGAAGGCCGCGTCCGTAAACTCGCCGACTTCGGCGCGTTTGTCGAAATCGAAGAGGGCATCGACGGCTTAGTGCACGTCTCCGATCTCTCGTGGACCGCCCACGTGAAACATCCGTCGGAGTTATTGAAGAAAGGTCAAGTCGTGCAAGCCGCCATCTTAAACATTGACGCGGCTAATCGCCGTCTTTCGCTCGGCATTAAACAACTGCAACCCGACGCCTGGGAAACCTTTTTCCGCACCCACCAGGTGGGCGATAGCGTCCGCGGCAAAGTCTGCCGTGCCGCTCCTTTCGGCGTCTTTGTCGAATTGCTCCCCGGCGTCGAAGGCCTCTGCCATCGCAGCGAAATCTCCGATGAGGCCGGCAAGCGCCGCAATTTGAAAACGCCGTCGGCAGGCTCCGAAGATCCTGCGCTCCCCTTGGGCCAGGAATTCGATTTCAAAATCCTCAAGTTGAATGAAGCGCAAAAGCGCATCGGTTTGAGCCTCCGCGCTCTTTCCGACGAAGATGAACAAAGCCGTCTGCAAGACTATAAACGGCAGGCTGCCGCGGCCACCTCTACCGTCGGCGATGCCATCAAGCAGCACCAATCGGAAGACAAGTTGCAAGAGAAAAAGGATTAAGCAGGAAGCCAGTGCAGATGAAGAGCGAGAGTATATGACCAAGGCTGAGCTCATCGAAGAAGTGTCTAAAGTTGTCGAGATGACCCGCAAGGATTCCGAAACCATCGTGGAAACCATCTTCGACAGCATCGTCAACAGCCTTCACAAAGGTGACAAAATCGAGATCCGCGGATTCGGCAGCTTCCGCACGCGTCAAAGACAGCCTCGTGTCGGGCGTAATCCCAAAACGGGCTCGCGTGTCGATGTGCCGTCTAAGCGCATCCCGTTCTTTAAGCCCAGCAAAGAACTGCGCGATCTCGTAAACGGTGGCGAAAAAGCAGTCGACCATGAAGCCGTTCCCGTGGTCGATCACGGCTCCTCCCACAGCTAAAAGGGGGACAGTCCCCTTTTCCCGCTGCTCAGACAACTCAAAATGCAACACCTCTGGGCGCCGTGGCGCTCCACCTACATCAATAACAAGGAAGCCCATCGCGTGAAATGCATCTTCTGCGAAGCCGCTGCTCTCGGCCGTGACGAAGAAATGCTCATTGTCCATCGCGCCCGCTTCAACTTCGTCATCCTCAACCGCTATCCTTACACCAGCGGTCACATCATGATCGCGCCTTATCAACACGCCGCTCGCCTGCAGCAAGTAGACCAGCAAACCGTCGAGGAAATGATGACCCTTGCTCGCACCGCCGAACGCATAATCGAAGAAATCTACCAGCCGCAAGGACTGAACATCGGCATGAACTTGGGCGAAGCCGCCGGAGCAGGAATCGAACAACACATCCATTTCCATGTGCTGCCCCGCTGGATGGGTGACGCCAACTTCATGACCGCCGTCGCCGACACCCGCGTCCTACCGGAACTCCTGGAAGTCACCTTCGCCAAACTCAACCAAGCCTTCAAACTCGCTTGAGCTCTTTCTCGCGCATCAGGAAACGGCGACAAGTCCCCTAACTCGTTGCCTTCGGTGGGGCAGACGCTTCCGTCTGCCGAGGCGGCTTTTCAGCCGCCTTGTTCATCCGTCATAGATGCCGAAACTGACCGAAAGGGAGGGGGCAGCCTTTAACCCTTACCGAATATCAATATGCAACAGCGCATCCGAATGCTCATGCCGCCAAGCCCAATAACGCTGCCGCTCGCGCTCCGGTGCCCTGTTCCAATCGATATACGGCCGGTGTCGCTGCTCCCAATACATATGCCACGCACGATCCTCATGGTCGTTCCAATTGTGATAATCCTTGTGCCTTCGGTCATAGTATCGGTGATCGTCATGATCGCGATCATGATCCTGCGCCAACCCCGCTAACGGCATCAGTAGAGCCGCGCTGCAAGCACCCAACAGAAAAAGTTTTCTCATAATCTCCCGTTGGATTCACCCACACTCAAAAAGATTTCCTCCGTAGTCTTACGCAATCGCAACCCCCCAGAATTAATCCTGGCGAAGCGCCACCAGCGGTTCCACGCGAGTGGCCTTAACAGCAGGCAGCCAGCAGGCCAGCGGCGCAACAATCAGCCACACTAACACCGCCGCCGCCCACGTCCCTGCGTCCATCGGACCAACGCCATACAACAACTTCGCCAACAGCCGCGCCGTCATAGCCTCCAGAGCCAACCCTACCGCCACGCCCGTCAATGTCACTCGCACGCCTTGCCCCATCACCAGCCGGAACACGTCGCCACGCTGTGCGCCCAGCGCCATGCGGATGCCAATCTCTCGCGTCCGTGCCGTTACGTGATAGGCCAACACGCCATACATCCCCACCGCCGCCAAGACCAGCGCCAGCGTCCCAAGCACTCCCAGTACCCACGCCTCAAAACGCACCTGCCAGAACGAAGCCTGCACCGCCTCACTCAACTGCTTCACTCCATACGTCCTGAAATCAGGATGCAAAGACGCAAGAGTTGCGCGCACCGTTTCGCTCAAAGCGCCGGCATCGCGCGCAGCCTCAATCACAATGAAAACAATCCCACCGTCAAAAGCCTGCGAGAACGGCAAGTACACATGCGGCATACGCTCTTCGTTAAGCGAACGAATTCTCGAATCGCGCGCCACACCCACTACTTTCCAAGTCTTTGCTTGCTCGCATCCAACCGTAAGACTCCCTCCGATCGCCGATCCATTCGGCCACAATCGCCGCGCCAGCGTTTGATTCACGATCGCAACAGGCGCGCCATCCGCCTCATCCGTCACATCGAAATCGCGCCCTTCCAGCAGCCCGATTCGCATACTGTCGAGATAACCGCTCCCCACAGTCATCGTCGTGGCCGTGGCTGGTTTCTCGTGATCGCGCGCAATGCAAACGCTGTCGATCCCTCCCGCATACAAAGGAAGTCTTGTCGTCAACGCCGCGCTCCTCACTCCGTGAATCGATCGCAACCGGTTCAGCGTTTGCTCATAGAAAGCTCTGCCCGCCACCGCCGTAAATTGCGGCCGTGGCACAAACACCGGAGCATATAAACGATTCGCCGTGGCAAACCCCGAATCGCTGTTACGCAGGTGAAGAATCGCACGCACAAACAACCCCGCTGTCAACAGCAGTACCAAAGACAACGCAATCTGCGCCGTCAATGTGACTAATCGCAAACGCAGCCGCCCACCCGCTACCACGCCACTCCGGAGCCCAGCCGCCAAGTCATAGCGGCTCCCTTGCAAAGCCGGCAACATTCCAAACAGCAACGAGGTGAGCATCGCCAGCAGTCCGCTGTAAGCAACCACCCGAAAGTCCAACGGCAAATCCAGCCGCAACATTTCTCCGAACGGCGCCGCCGGAACAGTCGCCTGCAGCACTCCGTTGGTCGCGTAAGCAACGAAAATCCCGGCCATTCCACCCGCTAGGCTTAGCACAAGATTCTCTGTCATCAATTGGCGCACAACACGCGCCCGCCCCGCACCCAGCGCAAAACGCACTGCTATCTCACCCGCTCGCCCCACCCCGCGCGCCAGCAGCAGATTGCCCACATTCACACACGCAATCAACAGCACCAACGAAACTACCGTCATCAACAGCACGACGACCGGCAGCGCCTGATGCCGGCTCAGCGGGCTCGGCACACCGCGTATCGCTTCCAACTTAAGTGACCCGTCCGCACCCTTCCCCCACGCCGGATCTTCCCTGTGGATCTGGCTCGCAATCGCATTCAGCTCACTGCTCGCCTGCTTCATCGTCACGCCGCGTCTGAGCGTGCCGAATAGCATCACCCGCCGGTCCTTCGCGTGCTCACCCGCCCAAAACTCGAACGGCACCCACAGGTCAATACGCAATGGCTGATAAATGCCACCAAACTCCTGCGCAGCCACGCCCACCAAGTTGTATGTATGAGATTCCGAACGAACCGTTTTGCCCAGCACGCCAGCATCGCCATGAAACAGCCTCTGCCACGCGTCGTAACTGATAACCGCCGCCGCTTCGTCATCCCGTTGGAACCAGCGCCCCATCAGCGTGCGCGCACCCAGCACCGCCGCGTAGTTTCCAGAAACCGGCTCAGCCCCAATCAGCGCCGCATTGCCCTCGAAACTCAAGTCCGATTCTTCCGGATTGGACGCCGAAAGCCCTGCCAACAAGTGGCTCCGCTCTCTCATGCCTCGATATTCAGCGTAGGAAAAGTAGGGGTTGCCCCCGCGGCTCAACACCACCAGTCGGTCCGCATTCCCAACCGGCAGGGGCCGCAGATAAACAAAGTCCAGCAAGCTGAAAATCGACGCATTCACGCCAATCCCCAGCGCCAGACACAACACCGCTAGGCACGTAAATCCAGGCGATTTCCGCATCAACCGCAACGCCAGCCACAGGTCACCCATAGATGCCCTAGACACCACCCGCGGCCAGTTTGTTCCTGAGAGGAAGGGGGACCCATCCCCTTCCCCACACGAAACTTAAGCCGTCGCCACCTGTGGTGCTGCCTTCAGAAACTGCAGATCGAACTCAATCTTCACATCGTCGCTAATCACCACGCCGCCTGTTTCCAAGGGCGCATTCCAAACTAATCCAAAATCGCTGCGCTTCAACTTGCCTTTCACCGTCGCGCCAATCTTCGTGTTGCCGTACATATCTTTCGCTTCGCCCGAAATCTCGTCCACCGTCAGCGTCACTTCCTTCGTCACGCCATGCAGCGTCAAATCCCCAACTACCTTTTGCTCCGTGGCAGTGCCGCCTTCCACCCGTTTGCTTTTAAACGTCATGACCGGATATTGCGCCACGTCAAAGAAATCCGGACTCTTCAAATGTCCGTCACGCTTTTCCTCGTTCGTGTTTACGGTGTTCACATCAACGCTCGCCTCAACACTGGTTTCCGTCGGCTTGTCCGGATCGTAAATCACCGTCCCCGTCACGCCGCTGAATGTGCCGCGCACGTTCGAAACCATCAGGTGGCGCACGCTGAACTGCAAGTTTGAGTGCACCGCATCAATTTGATAAGTGTTTTTCATAGTTCCTCTTTCGTCTGTTTCTATACGGTCTCGCGGATAAGTTCCATCCACGACACCAGTTGCTTTAATTTCTTCTCGCCAAAACCGGCGAACTGCTTCCGGTGATGGGCCAGAATCACGGGCTGAATCTCATCTAGTAAATTCATTCCCTTACTCGTGATCTGTGTCTTAACCACGCGCCGGTCTTGCCCATCCCGCGCGCGGCTAATCAACCCGCGCACTTCCATGCGATCTAGCAATCGCGTGATATCCGGATCGCGGCTCACCATCCGCTCCGCAATCTGCCCGCACGCCAGCGCTTCCTTCGCCCCCCGCAAAATTCGCAAAACGTTATATTGCGACGAACTCAAGTCAAACGGTTTCAGCAATTCGGCCGCCCGCTGAAACAGCACGTCCGCTGTCCGAACGATACTCAGCAGCGCCTCTTCCTCCAGCAGCGAAAACGGCTGGGTCATTTTGATTTCTTCTGCCAGCCTCGCCATACTTTTATAATATTCGTTACAACGACTATCGTCAAGA
>Ga0182012_10005637_pt1 | contig 12925 bp, 12 predicted proteins | sample 612S2SmetaG_FD_120486 | JGI IMG/M metagenome (GOLD analysis project Ga0182012, IMG submission 120486) | Permafrost microbial communities from Stordalen Mire, Sweden - 612S2S metaG | ecosystem: Environmental > Terrestrial > Soil > Wetlands > Permafrost | place: Sweden: Stordalen | collected...
CACCGGACCCTTCGGACGCACCGTGTTGTCCATCAATGACGCGCTACAGTTCATCGCTTACCAGGACATCTTCTGGGCTATGACACGATCGGTACAGAATCCGAAATTGCGGAAAGTCGAGCTTAGTGCCTATGGGGCGCTGCCCTGGACCCGCCAAGGGCAACGCCCTTGGAACCCGTTCATTCGGTGCAGGGGACATTCTTATGTTGGGTTGACAGTGGTCGGTGATCCCCGTCCAACTTGACGAAATCAGGCAGATCGAAGTGGTGGAGGGACCGAACTCCGCGTTGTTCGAATTCAATGCCGCCAGCGGCGTTATCAACAATATCACCTACGACGCACTGTTCGATCAGGTGAACACCGCGACGATGCGTTTCGGGTCGCAGGCTCTGTTGCAGGGTTCGGCCGTTGCCACCGCGCATATTGGCGACAATGTCGGCGTTCGCATGTCCGTTGGCGGCCTGGAGCAGCATGAATTCGAAGGCGACGTAAGCCCGTCCGTCGTCTTGCCTCCACTGCATAATCCAGCCCTGGCGGTATTCAATATTGACAGCAAGGTCCGCGTGGCCCCGGGGATGGAGGTGACATTGGAGGCTAGCTCGGCGACCTCCCAGCTTGACGAGGTAGGGCTAAATACACTTGAATTATACGATACCTACCGCACAAATTCCTTCAAGGCGGGTGTCATGGCCGACACGGCCTGGGGCACCATCGCCGTCAATGCTTACCGAAACCGGGAGGGCGTCGACGCCAATGTCCTGGGCGTGAGCACATCGCTCAGCAACACGGTTTACGTTCTCCAAGCCAGCGACACGCTGAATCTCAATGCCGACCACACGATTCGTATGAGCCTTGAATACCGAAATAACACGTTGAATTCGCCCGCGCTGATTGGCGGCGGCGTTGGCTACGCAGTGTACTCGGCTTCCGGCAGGTGGGACTGGCAGATCACGCCAGCGTTGTCCTTTACCAACTCCGTGCGTATCGATTACCTGGCACTCGACCATTCAGGAATGCTTCTTGCGGGCACAGGATTTACCAACACCGATTACGACAACACCACGATCGCACAGCCGGGCTTCAACTCAGGCCTAGTATACAAGGTGACCGACCAGGATACAGTACGACTGACCGCCGGCCGTGGTCTGCAGGTTCCCAGCCTAATCGATTTTGCCCTTCAAGAACCTGGCACGGCGGTGAGTCCGGTGGCGTTTGTGGGCTCACCGACTTTGCAGCCGACGGCGGTCTGGAACCTGGAGTTGGGCTATGACCGAGGCATACAGGCGATCATGTCGACCGTTCGCACATCCGTATTCATTCAGCGCAACGACAACATCATTACTTCAGGCCTTAGCACGCTTCCCCGGGTCCTCCCGAGCGGCCTCCTGGCGAGCGTGGCGCAGAACACCGGCTACAGCGACGCGGTGGGCGGCGAACTGGGTCTCAAGGGCCAATCCGCAGCCGGTTTCCGCTGGAACGCGAGCTACACCTTTGAGTTGATCAGTGACCATACTACCCTCAACCAGGTGGCGCTCACTTCGCCGCAGAATTACCAGGACGGCACCCCCACCAGCGTCGTGATCCTTGGCGGCGGATACACAAGGGACAAGCTGGAACTCGACGCCCAGGGCCGCTGGCAGTCCCGCTTCACCGACTATGATTACACCGTCCGCGGACTGGCGCCGGTCTATGTCAAGGACTACCTGACCCTAATGGCGCGGGTGGGTTACAACCTGACCGATCACGTGACCGTGGCGCTGGTCGGCCAGCAACTCAACGTCTCGCGCCTTATCGAGTCGGCCGGCCCGCCGGTCGAACGCAGCGTCATCGGCAGCGTAACAGTGCACTTCTGACGGGCTTCCGGTCTGGCGCCACCCCGTCGAAACTGTCCCGTCCGACAAACAAGCAAACCCACACCAAGCCGGGCTTGTCGACGGACGCGACGCGGACGAACATCATCCTTGCCGCTGGAACCACCAGTCGCGACCGAGGGAGGGCAAGCGTGGACCTGAGAGACAAAATCGCCGTCATCACTGGGGGCAGTGGCGCGATCGGCGCAGCGTCCGCCAGGCGCCTCGCCCAGGCCGGCGCGAAAGTCGTGGTAGGCTACAACAGCAAGCCCGAACAGGCGGATGCCGTCGTCAAATCCCTCCCCGGCGTGGGCCACCGCGCCATTCGCATCCCGATGCTGGAAACACCACTCATCCGCGAAGCCGCGGCGGTCGTCGAACGCGACTACGGACGCTGCGACGTCTTGGTGAACTCCGCCGGCTTCACCCGGATGATCCCGCACGCTGACCTCGAAGCCCTCAACGACGAGCTGATCGACTCCATCTTCGCCGCCAATGTGCGCGGACCGTTCGCCACCATCCGGGCATTCGCGCCACTGATGAAACGATCAGGCGATGCGGTGATCGTGAACATCTCCTCGGTGGCCGCCATCACCGGGTCCGGCAGCAACATCGCCTATGGCGGCTCCAAGGCCGGCCTTGACACCATGGCGCTGTCCCTCGCCCGCGTGCTCGGGCCCGAAATCCGCGTGCTGACCGTCTCCCCGGCCGCGGTCGACACCGCCTTCGTCCCCGGCCGGACCACAGCAATGGTGGAGAAAGTCGCCGCCACAACCCCGCTGAAGCGCGTCGTCCAGGCGGACGAAGTCGCCCAGGCGGTGATGGCCGCGGTCGTCAACCTGACCTCCACCACCGGCTGGGTCATCCCGGTGGACGGCGGCAAGCTGGTCGGCTGAGGCGGCACCCGAAGGGTTGGACAACCGGCAATCCCCTGGCATGCTGTTCGGGCCAAACCTGATGGAGAAATCGAATGACCGACTGGGTGCGGGTCGCCGCCAAGGCTGACGTGAAGGAGGGTGCCTGCCTCGGCGTCCGCGTGGGCGACAAGGACATAGCACTCTACCACCTGCCTGGCGGCGAGTTCTGCGCCACCGATAATGTCTGCTCACACGAATATGCCCTGCTGTCCGATGGCTGGCTGGAAAACGGCTGCATCGAGTGCCCGCTGCATGCCGCCCAGTTCGACGTCCGCACCGGCAAGGCGTTGTCCGCGCCAGCCGACGAGGACATCGCCGTCTATCCCATCAAGGTCGAGGGCGACAATCTGCTGGTGCAGATGCCGTGATGACCTGACATGACGTCTCGCCGCCCTGCATCGTCCGGGTCCGACGCGCCTGCAACCCCCGATCAGGCCGATACGGCACGATGACCGGCCCGATCGACTGCGACATCCATCCGGTCGTCCCCAGTATCGCGGCGTTGCTGCCCTACTTGGACGACCACTGGCGTGAAACGGTCGTTCGGCGCGGCATTGAGGACCTGACCACGATCGCCTACCCCACCCGCAACCCGCTCAGCTTCCGCCACGACCTGCGCGACGCAACCGGCCGCACCGGCACCGACGTCGCCACCTTGGGCCGCCAGGGGCTTGATCCGTACGGCACGAGCCTCGCGATCTGCAACTGCCTCTATGGCGTGCAGGCGCAGTTCAGCGAGGACCTCGGCGTCGCCTTCGCCCGCGCGCTGAATGACTGGATCGCCCGCGAATGGCTCGACCGAGACCCGCGGCTGCGCGCCTCCATCATCGTGCCGATGCAGAACCCCGAATCCGCCGTGGACGAGATCAACCGCTGCGCGCCCGACCGCCGCTTCGTCCAAGTCATGCTGCTGGTCGGCAGCGAAACCACCCTCGGCCGCCGCCAGAACTGGCCGATCTACGCCGCCGCCGAACGCCACGGCCTGCCGGTCGGCATCCACGCCGGCAGCATGTACCGCAATCCGATGACCCCGGTCGGCTGGCCGACGACCTTCACCGAGGAGTACGTCAACCAAGCCACCGCGTTTCAATCACAGTTGACCAGCCTGATTGCCGAGGGCGTTTTCGCCAAATTTCCCGCGCTGACCGTTGTGCTGATGGAATCCGGCGTCACCTGGCTGCCCGCCTATCTTTGGCGCCTGACAAAATTCTGGAAGGGATTGCGCAGCGAGATCCCCTGGGTCTCCGACCCGCCCGGTTCCATCGTCCGCGACCACGTCCGCCTGACATTACAGCCGTTCGATGCGCCGCCCGACCCGGACTCGGTGATGCGGCTCATCGACCATATCGGTTCGGATGAGATGCTGCTGTTTTCCACCGATTACCCGCACTACCAGTTCGACGGTTCGGCGCCGATCCCGGATGGGCTGGACCCGGCCCTGGCGCGGAAAATCATGGCGGAGAACCCGCTGCGAACCTATGTTCGATTGAACGAAAGGGAGATCGGTCCATGACTGTGGACGTCCTCAGCCGCGCCGGCCTGCAAAGCGCCGCCACATCGAAGCTGGCGATCGCTGATTGCGACATCCACCCGCGGCCGGCCGGCGTCGGGATCGGCGGCGTCAGCAAGTCGCTGTATCCTTATCTGTCGCAGCGCTGGATGGACCATGTCGAGGAATTCGGCATCCAGTATCGCCAGCCCTGGGAAAAAGGTTCCGCCTACCCAAAAGGCCAGCCACAGGCCTGCCGTCGCGATGCGTTCCTGCCGGACGGACGCTCCCCCGGCAGCGACCTCGCGTTCATGGCCCAACAGCATCTCGACCCCAACAACGTGGCTCTGGGAATTTTGAACCCGCTGACCAGCGGCCAGGGCGCCACCAATCCGCTGCTGTCCGCCGCCATCACCCACGCCACCAACGAATGGCAGAAAGCCGAATGGACATCGCAGGACAGCCGCCTGCGCGGGTCCGTCGTGGTGCCCTACGAGGATGCCGCCGCTTCGGTGAAGGAAATCGAGCTGCGCGCCGGCGACAAAAACTTCGCCCAGGTGCTGCTGCTGTCCCGCACCGCCGAACCGCTCGGTCAGCGCCGCTACTGGCCGATCTACCAGGCCGCCGCCGCCGCCGACCTCGCCGTCGGCATCCATGCGTTCGGCAATGGCGGCTGGCCCAACACCGCCGGCGGCTGGGGCAGCTATTACATTGAAGAGATGGTCGGCCATGCTCAGGCGCAGCAGGCGCTGCTGGTCAGTATGATTCTGGAGGGTGTGTTCGAGCACGTCCCGAACCTGCGTGTCGTCCTCGTCGAGGGCGGACTGGCCTGGGCCGCTTCTCTGGGCTGGCGGATGGACCGGCAGTGGGCGAAGCTGAAGCGCGAACTGCCGCACCTGAAGCGCGCGCCCTCGGAATACATTCGCACGAACGTCTGGTTCACCACGCAGCCGATCGAGGAACCCGAACCACGGTCACAGTTGGCCGAAGCGCTCGATTGGATCGGCTGGGTCCGCATCCTGTTCGCCACCGACTACCCGCACTGGGACTTCGACGATCCCGCGCATGCCCTGCCGATCAAGCTGACCGAGGCGCAGCGGCAGGCCGTATTCCGGGACAATGCAATGGCGGTCTACCGGCAGGGCTAATCGCAGTCGGCCTCAAGCCGCCGTCTCAAACGGACACGACCTGGCGATAGCACCGCGAACCAAGGCCGTTGCGCGGCTGCCTTCACCGCCCGCTCGATCTCCGCGTCATCGGACGAAAAATCTTGGAACGGAATGTCCACCCCCCTCCACGACGTGCATTTCAATACGCGCCACAGCCTCGTCGATGCCCAGAGCCGGCCTACAGCCAGTCCACGCCAAGATAAAAATTCCCGGCTCCGTGGCATCCTGCACAGCCGCCCGGATTTTCATCCGCGCCCCAGCCCGCCGCAGACAGCGCTTGCCCGCTGCCGTCAGCGCCCGAGGCGTGATCTGTCCTCGATCAGAATCGCCGCCGCGCCGGGCGCTGCCCGCCGGAGTCCTGCGGTTGATACCGCCCATGCCGCCGCCCCAACGATAATCCGGTACCGTAACTTGCCAGCCGCCGGTATCTCGTGAAGGATAGGGCAGAAAAACAACGATCCGAACCGTCGGTTCGGCCTGGGAGATAACACCAGCCATGCATCACATCAGCCGACGCACCGTCCTGGGCACCGCAGCCGCAACCGCCCTGTCCGCGCCTTTTGTCCGCCGCGGATTCGCCGCCGACGCGATCCGGATCGGCTCCCTCAGCGATCTCAACAGCGTCTATTCCACCCTCTCGGGTGCCGGCGCGGTCGCCGCGGTGAAGCTGGCGGCCGCGGACTTCATGCAGGAACATCCCGACATCCCGGTCGAGGTCCTGGTCAGCGATTTCCAGCTCAAGCCGGACGTCGGACTGAACGTCGCCCGCGGTTGGTTCGACACCCAGGGCGTGGACTGTATCGTCGACGTGCCAATGTCCGCGTTGGCCATAAGCCTCGCCACGCTCGCGCGCGATCAGAACAAGGTCTTGATGTTCACCTCGACCGCCACCGACGATCTGACCGGGAAATATTGCGGCCCGAACCACATTCACTGGACGCATGACACCTATGCGCTCGGTGTGACGGTCGCGCAGGCCTGGCTGAAACAGGGCAAGGACACCTGGTTCTTCATCCTGGCCGACTACGCGATGGGCAAGACTCAGGTCGCCAGCATGACCCACGTCATCGAGGCAAGCGGCGGCAAGGTCGTCGGTTCGGCCGCGCATCCGTTTCCCGGAACAACCGATTTCTCCAGCTACCTGCTGCAGGCGAAAAGCAGCGGTGCCAAAATGATCTGCATCGCCAACTCGGGCGACGACGCTGTCAACTGCGTGAAGCAGGCATCCGAGTTCGGCATGATCGGCAAGGGCGACACCGGCCAGATCATGACAATGACATTGTTCGACGCGCCGCTGGTGCACGCCGTCGGATTGCAAATCGCGCAGGGTCTGACCTATTCCTCGCCGACTTACTGGGACCGTAACGATGCCACCAGAACCCTGGCCAAACGTCTGGCGCCGGCGCTGAACGGAAGCCCGATGGCTGCCAACCACCTGGGCGACTACACGGGAACCTATTACTATCTCAAAGCGGCCGCCGCGGTCGGAGTTGCGAAAGCCAAGGCCGACGGCCGCGCCGTGATCGAGCAGCTGAAATCCGCCCCCATCGACGATCCGATGCTGGGCCGCTGCATCGTGCGGCCGGATGGGCGCAATATCCACGAGATGTTACTGATGAAAATCAAGACGCCGAATGCATCACAACAGCCGTTCGACGTCGCTTCCATCGAGTCCGTCATCCCGGGCGATCAGGCCTTTCGCCCGATGGCCGGCGGGAAATGCCCCATGGTCGGCGAATAAGACGACCAGCCTCCGGCATCGTTCATGGCGCTTCGGCATGCGGCGTTATCGGCTCGTCCACACCCGACCCGACACCGCCGCACGCGAACGCCTGATCAACTCCCGACAATGAACGGTTTCGCCGCCACATCGTACTCCGCGTATCCCAGCGTCGCCCGCAACTCCGCCGCAGGCAGCGCACTCGACGCCCCCGCCTCACCCGCCGCCAGCGCCGCCAGACCCGCCTTCATCCCAGCCGCGGCCGGCGACAGCATCCCGGTCGGATACGTCCCGATCTTGAACCCCATCGCCGCCGCCTGAGTCTGCGAGGGAGTCGCCCGCGGCGCCCCCGGCGACAGCACCGCAAATGACGGTCGCCCCGCCGCCGCATCAACCGCGCGCTTGATCTCCGCATCGTCCGCCGGAGAATCCAGGAACAGGATATCGGCACCTTCCCGCACGTACATCTCGATGCGCGCCACCGCCTCGTCGATGCCCTGAGTCGGCCTGCAATCAGTCCGCGCCAGGATCAGAACCCCCGACTCCTTCGCCGCCTGCACAGCCGCCCTGATCTTCATCCGGGCCTCATCCCGCGGCAGACAGGGCTTGCCCGCCGATGTCAAGGCTCGCGGTGTGATCTTGTCCTCGATCAGAATCGCGGCTGCTCCCGCTCGGCCGTAGGCCCGCACCGTGCGCTGCACGTTCATGGCATTGCCATAGCCATGATCGCCGTCGGCCAGCACAAGCAACCCGGGCGCTGCTCCGTGGACCATGTTGAACGAATCGAACATCTCGCCGAACGAGATCAGGTCGAGATCCGGCCCGCCCAACCGGCTCGCCGCCACACAGGACCCGGACAGGAATGCCGTCTTGAACCCGGCCGCCGCAGTCATTTTGGCGGTCAAGCCGTCCCACACCGCAGGCATGACGATGAATCCGGGTTCGGCCAACAAGGCGCGCAGTCGGTCAGGGGCAGTCATCACGGTTCCTCCACTTTTCTGGGAGGATGATAGGGCGATTTGTCGTTCCCAAGAAACCCCGCGCCCGCGACGCAGCGTGCCGCTTCCCCATCGACATGGATCCTTTGCGTCCCAGTGCCGAGGCCGCAGGCCACTCGTTACCCGACCGCGCGCATCACCGCGGCCAAGATCGCCATGGCATCGACGGATGTAGCACATACAGCCGCGCCCCGCTCGCACACCTCGATCGTCGTCGGTACAGGCGCACGCTCCTGGCAGCCGACACACGGAAGATCGGGCACCACCGCTTCGCATTGCCATCCCAGCACGCCATGACGCCACGGCAGCCGGTATTCCGGCCGCACGCAGGTAAAGACACCAACGATCGGTGTGTCGGTCGCACCGGCGACGTGCAGCAATCCCGAATCGGACCCCACATAGCAGGCACAACTCGCGATCAGGCGGGCCTGACCGTGGATGTCCGGCACCAGAAAACGCAATGCTGAGCAAGCAATGTCATCCTGCTCGGTGCCGACCAGGATCGGACAGAGTCCATTTTGTTGCAGCCCGTCGATGACGGCCAGCCAGGTGGAAGACGGCAACGTGCGGCTGACCCACCCCGCTTTGGCGGCATGAACAGCGACATACTTCTGCGACGAGGTTGCTGGAAATACCCTCTCCCGCGGAAAGTGCAATGTCTGCTGCCACCCCTCGGGATGTCCAGGTTCACCGAACGCTTCCAGCATGAACGCTTCGACAATGTGCATGCCGGGACGTTTCTCGTAAGCGAGATCAAGGTCGACGAATCGATCGATCCCGGTCACCCGACCATCCTCATGATAAAGAGCAAGCGAAGCCGGATCATCTCCCAATGGCTGAAGCACGCCGATCGTGGCATCGGGACCGACCCGCTGGGCCACACACGGGTTGCCCAGGAATACATCTGGATAGCAGGTCTGAACCGTGATCTCGGCCTCGGGAAATGCCGTGTGCAGCCGTTGCACAACCGGGGTCACCAGCACGACATCGCCGAGCGCCCCGATCCGGCGGACCAGGATATTCAAGCGGACGTCCCGGCACGACCATCCGCCGCGTCGGCCCCCGGTGCATCAGGGTTGGCGGCATCCCATCCACCCTGCGCTTCCGTGCAACACAGCGCCGCGCGAGCAGGAACCGACTCAGACACCAAGAAGGGTCCTTTGCAGTGCACGATCGTCGCGCAGGAAACCAAGGATATCCAGTTTCTGCAAACCTCGAAATATCGCTCTCTGATCGTCATTATAAATTCCGACTGCGTCCCACCGGTCGATCATCGGCGCCCATTCACGGATCAGCAGAGTCTCGATGCTGTGCGGGCTGATCTTCAGAATATGATCGATGTCGAACTGGATATACCTGGCCCTGATATCCGGTCGCATGACAAGAAACGTGGTAAACAAACGTTCAAACAGGAACGGCCAGTAACTGGTCGGCACAGTCGGTGAATAGAACGCCGCATCCTCTATACTTCGAGTCAGCTCGGCCTGCATTGCGATTTTTTCCATGAAGGGCATGAACTGATCCCAGAACTCGCGCGTTCCGGCCCAGTAATTACAGAAAAGCAGGGTGTTCCGGGTGCTCCTTGGAAAATTGTTCGGATCGATCGCGACATTCGCGGCCTTGAAGACGCGCGAGGCCCGCTCGCAAAGCCCGGGGTGCCAGGCTTCGCCCTGTTCCCAGATATTATAGGATAGATAGAACAGGGAAGGCCGCGGATTCACAAACCAGACGTCGAAATCAGGGTCGTTACGAATAAAGGCATTGAACGTATCGCCGATAAAGCCCGTTCTTTCAGCAAAATTAGGAGACAGCAGGCCGGAAACGCGGTAATTGCGGTGTAAACCGTTCCGCCAGAAATTCAGCATGTGGGCTGTCTCCCGCCGGTCCGGCTGCGGGTCAGCAGTGACGTCAAGCGGCAGGAAGCCCGGATCGACGGCATCTGCCATGCCCGGTTGGTAACAAATCGTGTGAATTCCGATCGGCCTTATTTCCACGCTCAGGATCCATTTCCAACAATCAGACTGCAATATGTTCGGCACCCGCTCATGAGTTCCATCTGCAACGCCGTTCGTTGTCGCGGTGGCATCTAAAACCAGAACAAACGCGCGCGGGGGTGCGGATACCGCTTGAACCGCTCCGCTCGGACGTCGGCCAGGACAAACCGATGCGGCCCAGCCGAACCGCCGCGGGCCGAGTAACCGGAGCACGACAAGATTTACGTTTAAAAGGTTAACAATCAGTTAAAGGACGTCGTCGCTTACCCCGGTATGAGCCAGGTCCTGTTTCGTGACGCGCGGGGCCATCGCCCGAAGTCGGCCGGCGGGGTTACCCGTGTCGGCATGCGCAGAGCCGGGGAACGGATCCACCAGGCAGGCACGACCGAACGGACACCACGAAACGAAACGCGTTAAACTCCGGCGTGGACGCCGCCGGGCCCGCGTGAAAAGGCTGGATTACTTACGCGTACCCGTCGACCGTCGCGGCCCAAGTTGCCCGATACGCCCACAAGTGGCACCTTCCGCCAAAACAGACCTCTATCCGGAACCCCGCACCGTGCCCCTGATCCTGGCCAGCCGCCCCAACGTCTATTCCTCCTCCCCGCTCGACCGTATCGCCACGCGCCGGGAAGACCCCGCCTGGATCGCCGAGAAATTGAAGGACCCGGAAACCCTGTTCGTCCCCGTCTGGCGCACCAAGAACCTGGTCCGCGGTTCGGCGGAAGGCGAGCCCGAAGCCGTTTACATCTCCGGCGAAACCGCCCACACGCTCCGCATGGAGCATGACGGTCCCTGGGCCTTCCTCGGCATCCTCGATGACCGCGCCGTCTTCGCCCTCGACATCTCGGCCACCGAGGACCCGCTGCCGCTACTGCCCGAATCCCTCGGCACCTTCGTCGATTTGCGCTCTGTCGGCTGGGGTGTGCCCCGCCCCGAAGCCTCGGTGCTCGCCCATGCCCGCGGCCTCATGCACTGGCGCCAGCGCCACAAATTCTGTGGCGTCTGCGGCAATGTCTGCGAGGTGAAAAGCTCCGGCCACGTGATGCAGTGCACGGTCTGCAAAACGCAGCATTTCCCCCGCACCGACCCCGCCGTCATCATGCTGGTGCACCGCGACGGCAAGGCCTTGCTTGGCCACTCCACCCGCTTCCCGCGCGCCACGATGTATTCAACCCTCGCCGGCTTCGTCGAACCGGGTGAAACTCTGGAAGAAGCCGTCCGCCGCGAGGTCCTGGAAGAGTCAGGCATCCAGGTCGGCGAGGTGCACTACCACTCCAGCCAGCCCTGGCCGTTCCCCGGCAACATCATGCTGGGCTTCTACGCCGAGGGCCTGACCGAGGAGATCACCATCGACCCCGAGGAACTGAAGGACGCCCGCTGGTTCACCCGCGACGAGATGCGCAACTGCGACCAGCACGGCTTCGCCCTTCCCCGGGTGGACAGCATCGCCCGCCGCCTGATCGAGGACTGGCTCGCCCACGCCTGATGCCCGCGCTCGCCACGATCGGCTACGAAGGCACCACCATCGACCAGGTGGTGACCACGCTGAAGCAGTCCGAGGTGACCCTGCTGATCGATGTGCGCGCCGTGCCGCAGTCGCGCAAACCGGGATTTTCCAAGCGCCAGCTTGCCGCTGCGCTGGACGAAGCCGGCATCGCCTACATCCACCTCCAGGCGCTCGGCACTCCCAAGCCGGGCCGTGACGCGGTCCGCGCCGGCCACCCCGAACGCATGGCACCGATCTTCCGCGAGCACATGACCTCCGACCGCTCACAGGCCGAACTCGCCCAGGCGAAACGCCTGGTCCGGGAACGCCCCGCCTGCCTGCTGTGCTTCGAGCGCGACCACACCACCTGCCATCGCACGCTGGTCGCCGAGATGATCGTCGCGGAAACCGGCCAACCGGTCATGCATCTCGCCACGCCCTGATCAGGCGTTTGTCACCGCCCCCACCCTCCGTTAGCCTCCCCTCAAACTACGGGAGGTTCACATGGACCAGATATCCGCCGTGTCATGGCCCAAAGGGCTGAGCCAGGTTCCCTTTCACGTCTATCAGGACCCCGAACTCCTGCACCAGGAGCAGCGGCTTCTGTTCGAAGGTCCCGTATGGAACTATCTCTGCCTCGAAACCGAGATCCCCAATCCCGGCGACTGGCGCACGACCTTCGTCGGCCGGATGCCTGTGGTCGTTGTGCGAACCGAAACCGGCGCTGTTGCAGCGTTCGAAAACCGCTGCGTGCACCGCGGCGCATTGATCTGCCTCGACAACGCCGGAAACAGCAAGGACTTCACCTGCGTCTATCACGCCTGGCGCTACGACCTCAGCGGCAATCTGAAATCGATTGCCTTCCGCAAGGGGGTCAACGGCAAGGGCGGCATGCCTGACGATTTCCGTGCCGAGGACCACGCCACCCGGAAACTCCGCATCGAAACGATCAGCGGCTTGGTCTTCGGCACCTTCTCCGGCGCCACACCCGCTTTGGAAGCGTTCATCGGCCCCGAGGTCGCCGCCGCGCTCCGTATCAACGCCAGCCGCAAACTGCAGGTGATCGGCCGTTTCACCGAGGTCCTGCCCAACAACTGGAAACTCTACGCCGAGAACGTGCGCGACAGCTACCACGCCAGCCTTTTGCACGTCTTTTTCGCCACCTTCCGCATCAACCGGCTCAGCCTGTAAATGGCGGTCTGAATCCGCGTCTATCTGGCGATTACCGTTCGGCGTTGGTGTTGGGTGCGTTGCGCCTGGCTCCGGCCGTCGGAGGTCAGGGCGTACGCCCTGACCTCC
>Ga0182012_10005638_pt1 | contig 12925 bp, 13 predicted proteins | sample 612S2SmetaG_FD_120486 | JGI IMG/M metagenome (GOLD analysis project Ga0182012, IMG submission 120486) | Permafrost microbial communities from Stordalen Mire, Sweden - 612S2S metaG | ecosystem: Environmental > Terrestrial > Soil > Wetlands > Permafrost | place: Sweden: Stordalen | collected...
ACGACTCGCGCTGCGTAAACTCCATGAAGAATCGCGCGATGCTCACCATGCAGGTGCGCTGGTTCAACACCACCAGGCCGCCGGAACCCACCATTGCGCCTACCGCGCGCAACGAATCGTAGGCAAGCGGCAAATCAAGATGTTCTTCAGTCAGGCATCCGCCCGAAGGGCCACCGATTTGAACAGCTTTGAAGCCGTTCTTCATCGGCTTGCCGCCATCGTCGGTTACGCCGCCGCTGATTTCCAAGACGATTTCGCGGAGCCTGGTTCCAAAGGGCACTTCGACAAGGCCGGTGTTTGCCACGTGCCCGGTGAGTGCAAAAGTTTTGGTTCCGGGCGACTCCGGTGTGCCGATGCTGCGAAAAGCCTCGGCGCCTTCGTTGATAATGCGCGACACGTGGGCGAGCGTTTCAACATTATTGATGATGGTCGGCTTGCCCCAGAGCCCGCTTTGCGCAGGGAAGGGCGGCTTGGGGGTAGGCATGCCACGCCGGCCTTCGATTGAGGCGATCATTGCGGTTTCTTCGCCGCATACAAACGCGCCGGCGCCCTCCATTACGTCGCATTTCAACGAGAGCCCGGTACCGAACACGTTGCTGCCCAGAATTCCTTCGCGCTCTGCATCGGCAACCGCGCGCTTCATGCGCTCGACGGCAAGCGGGTATTCGGCACGCACATATACCAGCGTCTGGTCGGCCCCTATGGCGCGGGCTGCAATCATCAGCCCTTCAATCACGCTGTGCGGATTGCCCTCCATCACTGAGCGGTTCATAAACGCGCCCGGATCGCCTTCGTCTCCGTTGCAGATTACATACTTCTTGGCCGCTTTCTGAATTCGCGCCGCTTCCCACTTGCGTCCCGTCGGGAATCCGCCGCCGCCGCGCCCCCGCAGTCCTGACGCGCTGATCTGCTTGCAGATCTCATCAGGAGACATCTCGAGAAACGCCTTCTTCGCAGCCGAATAGCCGCCGTGCAAGATAAACTCGCGAATGTCTTCAGGATCGAGGAATCCGCAATCCTTTAACACGCGCCTGTCCTGCCTGGCGTAAAAAGGATTGTCCTCAAGGCCTCGGCAGTGCCGGCGCGTCGCGGGATCCTTATAGAGCAGCCGGTCGACAACCTCGCCTTTGGCCAGCGTCTGCTCCACGATCTCGGGCACGTCTTCCACGCGCACCTTGGTATAGAGAATGCCGTCGGGAATCACCGTGACCAGCGGGCCCATCTGGCAAAATCCCTGGCAGCCGCTCTTCGACAGGCGCACGTCCCGGTCTCCGGCTTCGGGCCGCAGCTCGAGAACAACATTCAGCCCCGCTCCATCCATCTCTTTGCGGAAGCGTTCAAATACCTTCATCGCGCCGTTCGCCATGCAGCCGGTTCCGGCACACAGAATCACGCGCCGCATCGCCGTCGGCCCCTCATGCGGATTCTGAAACTCGTCAAGAACAACCAGGTCATCGCTAGTAGACATGGGCTTCTCCATTTACCGGCGTCGCGACTGCCAGCGAATCACCGGCGGTCTCTTGCGTCTTGATTTCGTCCACCAGGGCGACGGCTCGCGCAGGCGTCATTCCGCCATACACCTGCTCGTCGATCACCACCACCGGCGCCAAGCCGCAGGCTCCCAGGCACGCAACCGTCTCTACCGTGAAGAGCAAGTCAACTGAGGTCTTTTGCTTTTCGCTCGTCCCCAGCTTCTCGTGGATGGCGCTCAATATGGGCAACGATTGCTTCACGTGGCACGCCGTCCCGTCGCAAATCCTGATGACGTGTTTTCCCTTGGGCGCCAGGGCGAAGTGAGCATAGAACGTGGCCACTCCAAACACGCGGGCTGGAGGCAGATCGAGCGATGTCGCCACGAAGGTGAGCACTTCTTCAGGCAGGTATTGGTATTCATGTTGTACCGCCTGCAAAATCGGGATCAGCCCGGACGGCCGGTAATCGTGCCGCTCCAGAATGCTGCATACTTTTCGAAATTTTCCAGCGCGATCAACCGCAACGTGCGCAGTGGCCATTAGTGCGAGCCCCCATCTGGTTGGAGTGAGATATTGAAACGCTGTGCCAGCTTCCAGGAAAGCGAAGCCAGCGAAGAGTAAAGATCTTCGTTGTGAACGATGATTTGCGGCGGCAACTTGAGCCGCACCGGCGCAAAGTTCCAAATGGCCTGAATGCCACCCGCAACCATCTCTTCCGCAATCGCCTGGGCGTGTTCGGCAGGCGCCGTAATAATGCCCAGGTGGATGCTCATCCTCTTGGTAAGATCGGCAAGTTTATCCAAAGGAAGAATCATCTTCCCGTAAACCCATTGGCCGATTTTTTCCGGGTCGGTATCGAAAGCCGCCACAATCCGCAGGCCGAAATTGGAAAAGCGCTCGTGCCCCAGCAGAGCCGTGCCCAGGTTGCCGGCGCCGGCCAGGAACGCCTCATTTACGTTGTTCCAGCCAAGGAACGTCTCGATTGCGGCCATCAGTTCCGGCACGGCGTACCCTGTTTTTGGCTTGCCCACGATGCCGGTGTATTGCAGATCCTTGCGCACCTGCACCGGCACCAGGTTCAGGTCGAGCCCGATGGCACTGCAGGATACTGTTTTGATTCCCTTGGCTTTAAGCTCGCTCAAGTAGTGATGGTATTGAGGCAGGCGGCTCAGGCTGGGCTGAGGGATTCCCGCCCCTGCGCGCCTTTCAGCGCCACCATCCGATAAGTTTTTATCGATATCCAAATACCGACATTAGGCTCGAGCGACTTTCCTAACCGTGACAGTGGTCACGAATAGTGGTTCCTCGTCTCGCAATGCGGAATTTGTTCTATTTATCCAGACACATGCCCTTCGGGTCCGAACGAATCTACGCCGCCGGGGCTTACTTCTCCACCACAGCCTTCGACAAATTCCGCGGCCGGTCCACATCGATGCCGTGCTCGATGGCCATGTAATACGCGAACAGCTGCAGCGGAACCACTTCGAGAATCGGCAGCAGATATTCCGACGCCGGCCGCACGGGAATGCAGTCGGTCACGAGCGCAGGAACTTCATCGTCATCGGCGTTGGCAATCGCGATCACGCGCGCGCCCTGCTCTTTCATGTCGGCGAGCAGTTGCAGCGTTTTCTCATAGCGCCGGATTGACGCGGCCAGTTTGCGATCGACCGTGGCAACTACCACCAGCGGCACGCGATCGCTTACCAGCGCGTTGGGCCCGTGCTTGAGCTCGCCCACGGGGTAGCCTTCGGCGTGCACGTACGACGACTCCTTGAGCTTGAGCGCGCCCTCGCGCGCAATGGCGTAATGGATGCCGCGGCCGAGATAGAGAAACGTGGATGCGCTCGCATAGCGCGCGGCGAGACTCTCGGCCTGCTCGCGCCAGCCGTCAAGCTGCGCCTCAAGCGCGTCGGGAACGGCCTTCAGCTCCGGAATCAGTTCGCCCAGATCGGCCGCGCTCATGCGGCCCAGGTGCGCACCCTCATACAACGCGAGCAGATAGAGCGCCGCAAGCTGGCAGGTAAAGCTCTTGGTGGCCGGGACCGCTTTCTCGCGCCCGGCCGCGAGCGTCATCGAGACGTCGGCCTGGTGAGCCATGGTGGATGCCGGCGCGTTGGTGATGGCCAGCGTCTTGTGTCCCTGACGCCGCGCCTCGGCCAGCGACGCCAATGTGTCGGTGGTTTCGCCAGACTGCGAGAGCACCAGCACGCTCGGATGCCTGAGGTCTTTCACGCCGCGCAGGCTGTACTCGCTGGCGTATTCCACATCCACGGCCAGCCCGCATAAATCCTCAAGCAGAATTTCGCCGTAGAGCCCACTGTGCCGGCTGGAGCCGCTGGCGGCAATCAGGATTTCGCCGTTGGCGGCAAGCCACTGCGCAAGCGGCTGGGCGATCTCCGGCTTGAGAGCGCCCCCGTCAAGATAAAGGGCAAGCGTGCGGTTCAGCGCCTGGGGCTGCTCGTAGATTTCGCTGAGCATTTGGTGCGGGAAGAGCGGCATAACGTGACCTTGAGGGCCTCGAAAAGGCAGAATCGGCCCTTTCGTTGATCATAACTTAGAAATTCGATCAGTATTGTGAATAGGGCGGAGATTAAGAGAGAGCAGTCCTGCTTGCCACCTATGCTCTAATCAATGGCGAAAAGGCAGCTGAAGCGCCCGTAATCTGGAGGGAGAGCACAATGCTCGGTTTCATCATTCTGACTGTCAGCAATATTGAGCGTTCGCTGGAGTTCTACGAGGCGGCCCTGAAGCCTCTCAATATCAAATACTTCCTGCCCTATAAGGGCGAAGGTGGCCATCGCGATCTGTGGGGCTTTGGCGATGGCAAGAGCGCCTACTTCTGGCTCCAGCAGGGTAAGCCTGATCCAGCCTCAATTCACTGGGGATTCATGGCTGAAAGCAACGACAAGGTAGACGAATTCTACAGGGCGGCTATCTCCGCGGGCGCCAGGGATAACATTTCGCCGCGTGCCCGGCTGGAATACTACGCGGGCTACTACGCAGCCGACGTATTCGACCCGGACGGATATTCGTTTGAGGTGGTCCATAAGAGCTGAGCTATCTCATAACTCTCACGATGAGGCTTCAAGAAGGATGGGCAATCGGCAGCGACGCGATCTGTTGCGGCGTAGAATGGGCAAGTTGAGTACCACCGCGCAGGCATTGGAGCAATGTGACTCAAAACGCCACCACCATTTTGCCGGGTTCACGATTCAAAGCCGCGCTGATGCTGGCGATTATTGCGGATGTGCTCCAGATCGTCGTTTTTCCCCTTTTCGTTGAGGGCGCTGAATCTCCCGCTGATGACATTCTCGATTTCGGTATCGGAGCTGTGCTGGTTTCCCTGCTTGGCTGGCATTGGGAGTTTCTGCCAAGCTTTTTTGGCAAGCTGGTGCCCGGAGTCGACCTGGTGCCTTTCTGGACGCTGGCCGTGGCCAACGTCTACCGGAGGCAGAAGCGGATCGCGGTTGCAGCGGTCGGCGCGCGTGGGGAGCAGCAGACGCAAAGCGGGCCGTGGAGTTCGTAATCTGAGAATTCGTGTGTGGCCACCGCGCGGGTCGGGAGACCCGCGATACAGCCGGTCAGGAGACCGGCGGTACAACCGGGCTGGTGCCCGGCGCCACTAGATCTACGCCCCATCGGTCGCCGTCAGCCCGGCCGCAATCTCCGCGGTGCTCCTCACCCGGCCCATGCGGGGAAAAACTCGCGCGATGGCATTCTCATGGCTCGCCGCGGTCACCCCGGTCATTGCATCCTCGGCAAACAGCTGCTCATAACCGCGGTCATACGCGTCTCGCGCCGTGCTTTCCACGCCAAACTCCGTGGCCACACCGCAGAGAATGATCGTGCGGATGCCGCGACGGCGCAGATGCAGGTCGAGATCGGTTCCGTAAAATGCTCCCCACTGCCGTTTCAGCACCACAATGTCATCGGGCTGCTGGTCGAGTTCCGGAACAAATTCGCTCCAGTCCGGCGGCATGGGCCCACGCATGCGCATGGGCTGGTCTGAAACCGGATTCACGCGGTCGCTGCCGTCGGCCGCGCCGCCCACGTGCACCAGAACAACCTTCGCGCCGGCGGTTCGCGCCTGTTTGAGCAGCAGCGCGGCGTTGGCCAGCACCGAGGCCATGGAATGCGGAGCCCCGGGAATTTGAAGAATGCCTTTTTGAAGATCGATCACCACGATCGCAGTTTGCTTTGGATCAAGATTGAGTTCGCTCATCTTCGATAAACCTCCGCCATCGCCAAGGATATTCGATCACTGCCGACGCGGCTCGATCGAGGCGCCAGGGACCGCATTCGAGCGGCCCCGGCAGCTAGTTTTGCGTTAGACTTAACTTGGCTGAGGCGCATGCTGTAGCCTCGCCAGGCCTGCTATTAATTTGCCGGGCAGTGCGGAAGTGGTGAAATGGCAAACACACCAGCCTTAGGAGCTGGCGCCCAAAAGGCTTAGGGGTTCAAGTCCCCTCTTCCGCACCAACTCTCGCGCGGGCTCTAGAAACGGATGCGGATTAAATTGCCGGCGCAGGCTCAATGGCCTGAACATGAATTCCGCACTCCACCTTGCGGCCGGCCCAGCGGCCTGAGCGCAGATCGTTAGGATCGAGCGGCAGCGAAGTGCAAGGCTCGCAGCCAATCGACGAGTAGCCGCGCGTGTACAGCGGCAGCAGCGGAATCGAAAGTTCCTCGCATGCGTACCACACATCGCGCGTGGTCCACGATACCAGCGGCGCAAGCTTGATCACCTGCTTGCCGCCCGGCAGCGCGAACATCGACGACTCCTCCAGCGCGGCGCGGCTTTTGGCCTGTTCGCGGCGCAGCCCGGTCAACCACACGCGATATTCCGCAACCGCTTTGAACAACGGTTCAACCTTGCGCATTTTGCAGCAACGGTCCGGCGCAAACTCATGCAGTTTGCCGAACTCCGCTTCCTGCTCGGCAACCGTCATTTCCGGCAGCAGGTTGATCAGGTTCAGTCTCCACTCGCGCGCGATGCGATCGCGATAGGCATAGGTTTCAGCAAAATGATAGCCGGTGTCGAGAAAGAGAATCGGAATCGACGGATCGATTTCGCTCGCGAGTCTGGCAAGCAAAACGCCCTCCGCCTGGAAGCTGCACGTGAGGCACACATCGCCTTGTCCGGTGAGGGTCCGCTGCAGCTTATCGCGCACGGCATCGAGCTTTACACTTACTTCGGAAATAACCTCAGCAATGCTCATGAAAGATTCGCCTCTGTAGAAGAAGTAAGAAAAATCGTTGCGTGCAGCTGCCCATGAACAGTGCCGAATGCGTGAGTTCCTGCGCCCGATCTGCCTCGGGCTCCGAACATGCACAGAAGTCCCGGGCGCTCCTGAGAGCGCCACTCTTGAGGCATGTTTAAATCGGTAATTTCTTTAATTGCAGACGGCATCGGGCACCTCAGTTCTGAAGGGGAACACTGAGTGCCGGCGTCGAACGAAGACTCTCCCGGCTTCTCAGCTACGGGTGTCTTCCTATGATCAATTTTGCTGGGAGATCAGAGATTAGCGCGCACACCCGTCGAAGATGTTCGACAGGCAACAACAAGAGCGGGACTCAAAGGCGCTAACCATGACTAGTTGATGCTACCAAATTGCCGGCGGATGCACAAATGTGCGTGCCCGCCGCGGTGATCTACCATCGTAGGAGCCGATGCCAGCCCGACCAAAGCTTGGACAAAACTTCCTCCACGACTCCCATGCGGTTGAGCGGATTGTGGCAGCGCTCGGCGACCTCAGCGGACAAACCGCGGTCGAGATCGGCCCCGGACGCGGCGCCATTACCGGCGCGCTGGCCGCCAGGGCCGCGCATGTGGTTGCCGTTGAATTCGACCGCGAGTTGGCCGCGGGGCTTCGTTCTCAATTTCCGCCCGACCGCGTCACGGTGATCGAGCAGGACGTGCTTCAATTCGACTTTGCCGCCGCCGCGGCCCAAGCCGGCGCAAAGCTGCGTGTCGCCGGCAATCTGCCCTACTACATCACTTCGCCCATTCTTCGCAAACTTGCGGCCGGCCACCAGGCTCTCAGCGTGGCCGTGCTCATGGTGCAGCGCGAAGTTGGCGATCGCGTGACCGCCTCGCCGGGCTCGCGCGACTACGGCCTGCTGAGCGTGCTGGTGCAGGCGCACGGACCGGTTGAACCGCTGTTTACGCTGCCCCCTTCGGCTTTTTCTCCGCCGCCGCAGGTCCATTCCATGGTATTCCGGTGGAGGTTTGCGCCGCGATTTGAGGCGCTGGGCGTTCAGGAGTCCGGCTTTCTTCGCTTCGTTGGGCAGGCATTCGCGCAAAAGCGCAAGACCCTGCTCAACAATCTCCGCGCGGCCTGCGTCGCGCCTGCCGTCGCAGCTCATGCACTGGCGCTCGCCGGAATCGATCCCCTAGCCCGCGCCGAGTCTCTCTCCATCGAGTCGCTTGCCGCCCTCTGGCGAGCTCTTGCGCCCCATTCTGCCGGCACGGATGGAGGCTCGTGATGATTCGAATTCGAATTGCACCCGCCTGCCTGGTGTTGGCCGCGTTCACCTTCGCGCAAAAGCCCAGCCCCAAACCCGCTCCCCCTTCAACTCCCGCTCCTCCCGCTCCGGTTCCAGTGCATGGGCAGGGCTGCGTTGCAGATGGTGATCGTGCCGGCTGCCTGGTTCTAAGAGACTCAGGCTCTGGCGTCCTGTACAACCTGCTCATCAGCGGGGCTCGCCCTCACGTTGGCGAAGGCATCGAATTCACCGGCTCGCCGCACGAGGCGCCCACGTCGTGCATGCAGGGCGTGCCCGTCAACGTCAGTTCCTGGTCGCAAACCGACTCGGTGAAATGCTCAAGCGACGCCAGCGCCGCACCCGGTAAAACCCCAGCGCAACCTCGCTCCACCGTCTCGGCGTCCAAGAGGCAAGCGGGAAACTAGCCCGCCAACCCTGCATCGCATTCCTGCCTCCGCCGCCAGTTCGCCTGAGATTCCAGTTGCCCCCCTGGGGCGCGTAATCTATCAGAGAGGGGCAGGCGCAGTGCATTGTTTTGTCCCATCGCGACGATTCGCGAAGCCCGGCAGGGCTCAGGCGCATCCTGTGTAACAGAAAGCTATGAATCCAACCACTGAACAAGCCCGGCACCGCGCGTTCGAACAGGTATTGCTGAGCGCGCATCAGACGATGATGCTGAGCGAGATCCTCAAGCTGGCCTTTGACAGTTTCAGGGCCAGCAAAACTCGTTTTGCGCTTACCGCGCTGGGCATGGTCATAGGAACCGCATCGGTCATCCTAGTGGTCACCATCGGCCTCACCGGCAAACACTACATCCTCGATGAGCTGCAGAAGATCGAGACCAACTCGGTTGAGCTGGAATATGCCGGCGGCGGCACCACTGCGGCTGAGAAGGTTCTCTACAACGACTACCTCACCCGTGACGACGAACGGACCGTCGATGAGCAGGTGCCGGGCGTCATGTACTCCTCACCGGTTCTTGAAATGCATGAGCCCATTACCTTTGGCGCGGGCGTAGTGAAAGACACGCTGATTCTTGGCGTCAGTCCCGATTACCAGCATATTCGCAACCTGCTTGTTCCGAATGGGCGGTTCTTCGACCAGACCGACGACGACGGTCACATCAAGTGCGCCGTAGTGACCCAGACCTTTGCGCGCGCGCGCTACGGCAGCATCGACGAAGCCGTGGGCCAGACCTTCGAGATCGAGGGCATTCCCTTCACCATCATCGGCGTCTTCAAAGAGGCAGTCGACGATTTCGGCGAGTCGGAGATCGCCGACCAGACCATCCTGATCCCATATACGGTAGCCAAATACTTCACCGGAACTGAAAACCTGCGCCAGATTTACTTCTCCATGCAAAGCATGGACGAGGTTCCCGAGGCAGCCAAACAAATTCTGCACATCATTCAATCGCGGCACCGGCCCAACTCGGTTTACAAGCCACAAATGCTCACGCAGATGCTCACCATTGCGGGCGAAATCGCCGACGCCCTTACTGCCGTGCTGGTGCTGGTGGCCGCTGTCACCCTGGCCGTGGGCGGCGTGGGAATTATGAACATCATGCTGGCCAACGTCCGCGCCCGCATTCGCGAAATCGGCATCCGCAAAGCCATGGGCGCAACCTATCGCGAGATCAAGCTGCAGTTCCTGGCCGAAGCCGTCATCATCTCGCTCGCCGGAGGAGTCGTCGGCACCCTGGTGGGTCTCTCTGTTCCGCTCTCGATAAGATTCTTTACCGATTACAAGCTGCCGTTCTCCTGGCTTTCGGTTTTCATCGCGCTCACCGCGGCCACGCTTGTGGGAGTGGTCTTCGGCACCGTGCCCGCCACACGCGCCGCGCAAATGGATCCGGTGGATGCGCTGAAGTATGAGTGACCTCGAACATCGGCCGGCCCCGGAGCCGGAGCGCGAGCAAGAAGAGCCCCCTTCGAAGGGTCCGAACCTGGTCCTTATCTACTCTTTGATCGCGTTCGCGCTGGCAGCGGCGATTTTTCTGGCCGGGATGATTGTGCTGCCGTTCTACCGGAGGCGGTGAAGGCAGTGGTCAGTGGACAGTGGTCAGTGATCAGTGATCAGAGATCAGAGATCAGAGAAAAGAGCAAAGAGAACTGGGGTCAGAGAGGGTAAGCCAGGATGTCAGCCAACAGCCAGCCCGCATTCGACGCTGCCACATTGAGCCGACTGGCTTGCCCGGCCTGCCACAGCGAGTTGCATCTCGGCGTTGAAAAGCTGACCTGCGCCGGGTGCGGCCGCGCTTACCCGATCGTTGATGGCATCCCAGTATTGATAAAGGAACGAGCCGAAACCGGCCACGCAACGACGCAGGGTAAGTGACGGGCAACCTCTGCTCTCTTTTCTCTGATCCCTGTCCACTGACCACTGTTCACTGACCACTGCTTAGTGGATCGTCGCATCCCCGCGATGATCGGAATCCTCCGGAGGGTTCCGCTTCATTCGTCCGGCAAACTCCTGCTCGATGCGCTTTGTGGTGCCGCCCTTGGCGAACTCGTAGGCTACGCGGATTCCGTTGAAGATGGCGCGGTCGTTCGAGGAGCCGTGGCCGATGATGCACACTCCGCGCACGCCCAGCAGCGGCGCACCACCATATTCGCGGTAATCTAGGCGGCGGCGGAATTCATTGAATGCCGTGCGCGAAAGCAGCGCGCCCACCTGCGCCGTAACGGTGCTCTTGAGCGAGGCACGCAGCGCGTCGCGAACAAACCTTCCCACGCCCTCGCTGGTCTTGAGCGCCACGTTGCCAACAAAGCCGTCGCACACAATCACATCGGCTAATCCACTGAATATATCGCGTCCCTCAACGTTGCCGATGAAGCGGATAGGCAGCGCCTTGAGCAGCGGAAAGGCTTCGCGGGTAAGGTCGTTGCCTTTGGTCTCTTCTTCCCCGATTGAGAGCAGCCCCACACGCGGATTTTCAATCTTGAGCACGGTGCGAGCGTAAATCTCGCCCATGATGGCAAACTGCTCAAGGTTGTGCGCCTTGCAGTCTACATTCGCGCCCACATCGAGCAAGACGCAGGGATTGCCGGTGGCGCTGGGCATGGGAGTGGCCAAGGCGGGACGGTCAACTCCGGATAATGCGCCCAGCACCATCTTTGCCGTGGCCATTGCCGCGCCGGTATTTCCCGCGGTTACAAAACCGGCAACCTTGCCTTCGCGCACCAGCTTCAGCCCGACGCGCATCGAGCTGTCTTTCTTGGTGCGCACGGCGTGTGCGGCTTTTTCATCCATGCCGATGCGCTCTGAGGCGTGGTGGATGACGATGGGTTGTTCTTCGTTTTCGAGCAGGTCGTCGAGTTGGTCGCGCAGCTCCGCCTCGGGTCCAATCAGGTGGACCCGCACGGGGAGCGTGCGGCAAGCAAGAATAGCGCCCCTGATTTCAGGCTCAGGAGCGTTGTCGGAACCGACTGCGTCAAGCGCGATGTCGTAGAGCATGGATGCTCAGTTTACTTGGCTGCTTCTTTTACGTCCAGAACAGCGCGCCCCTTGTACTCGCCGCACTTGGCGCAGGCGCGATGGGGAAGCTTCTTCTCATGGCAGTTCGGGCACTCTGAGAGGCCGGCTGCGGTCAGGAAGTCGTGGGAGCGGCGAAGAGCGGTACGGCGCGTGGAGTGGCGCCTTTTCGGATTCGGCATGATGCAATTCCTTTATTTCGTGGACCGTAGACCGTGGACCGAGCTTCCGCTCACCGCCCATTGAACACCGTTCACGCGAACTGATTTTTCAGGACTTGATCCGGCCGCGTAAACCAGCCAACGCCTCCCATCGGGGGTCGTTAGGACCCACATCGCATGTGCAGGGTTGGTTGTTGCGGTTGGCGCCGCAGCGCGGGCAAAGTCCCTTGCAGTCTTCCTTGCATAAAGTCCTGACCGGCAGGGACAAAAGCACCTGCTCCCGCAGCACGTCTTCAAGCGCAAGACTGTCTCCTTGATAATAACCGATTTCGGTCTCCGGCGCAGTAATCGACCGTTCCGGGGACTCGCCATCGACCCCCACCGGTCTGAAGATCAGGTCGAATTCGGCGGCCAGCGGAATCTCCACCGGCTCCACGCACCGGGCGCAAGGCACCTGAAACTTGCCCTCGAAGCTGCCTTTAAGCCGGATATCGGCCACAATGTCCCTGGGGCCGCGGTGCTCGTGGATCACCTCAGCCAGCCCTTTGGCGGCAAGCCGGCCCACCTGCTCGGCTTCCCCGCCCAAATCCACCGCTCCGGGCTCGAGTTCCTGGTCAAACTCGACCGGCTCGCGCTCGAGCTCGCTTACTTTGAATTCCATATAGAAAGCCTAAAGCATGACGCGCGCCGAGGGAAGTTGACTAAGCAAGAACAGTGGGGCCCCTTCAGGCGATTCGCATCCACCTCAAAGGCCCCGTGCCCCTCCTGAGCGAGGGTCGCCGCAGCGACCGGAGTCGAAGGACCTGCTTCTTGAATTCGACGCTCGATGGGTGGGAGACCACAAAGGCCAACGGTCGGCAAATCCCGTTTTGCTTGATATCAGGGCATGAGTTCACTCGTGCCGAAACGACCAACTAAATGTTTTAGGGGCTTTAGCCCCTGAGGGAAGACCGATCCTAACCGTTTCACCGCTTAGGCGTGTACTCCTCAAACAAATCTGGAAACGCCTTCTTGAGCGCACCAATCTTGGGCCGGTCGCAGACCATAATGTAGGGATTGTCAGGGTTGTTGTAGGCGTAATCCTGGTGGTAATCCTCGGCGCGGTAAAACCCCTTCAGCGGCGTCACCTCGGTCGTAATCCGCGAACGAAACGCATGCTCCTCGGTCAGCTGCGCAATGTACGCTTCGGCAATGCGCTTCTGGTCGTCGTTGAGATAAAAGATCGCCGAGCGGTACGAAGGCCCCTCGTCAGGTCCCTGCCCGCCCACCTGCGTTGGATCGTGCGCCACCGAGAAAAAGATCCGCAGCAGCGTGCCGTAAGTGATCTTCGAC
>Ga0182012_10005639_pt1 | contig 12922 bp, 8 predicted proteins | sample 612S2SmetaG_FD_120486 | JGI IMG/M metagenome (GOLD analysis project Ga0182012, IMG submission 120486) | Permafrost microbial communities from Stordalen Mire, Sweden - 612S2S metaG | ecosystem: Environmental > Terrestrial > Soil > Wetlands > Permafrost | place: Sweden: Stordalen | collected...
AGCGACGTCATCAGCAGATCGTAGCTGAATCGGCTCAACCGATCGCGTCGAAATCCCTCATTCTCGTACCACGCATCGACGAAGCCGATGAGGCGCGCCGCCGGCACCGGCTTTTCCAGGATCGCAGATGCCGCGGCGATCAACTCGACGGCGACGTACCAGGTCAACAACTTCGCCGGGTCGCGAAGCATCTGGAGCGCTGCGACGGCTTCTTCTCGAGCGACGTCCGGCTTTTCCAGCGCTAAGGCATAACACGCTGCGATGGTGCGCGCCTCGGCGAGATTGAGACTGCGAACCTGCTTTTGCAACTCGGTCTGAATGCCATCCGCGATGATCGCCGCCGCGAGGTCGGGATTCCCGTCGAAAAACTCTATCTGCGACCGGATGATGACGCACGGAAAACGCGCGGCTTCGATATCCTTCGCCTGCACGATCCTGAGACTTTCGGCAAGCCTCTCCCGCGCCTCCGTCAAGCGGCCGCTTATGGCCATGAGTTGAGCGCTCCAGAGGAGCGCGACGGCGTACACGGCGGCATTCGTATCCCTGCTTTCCCGAACGAATGCGACGGCGTGTTCGCAAGCTGTGAGGGCCTCGTCGAAGCGACCGCGGCGATGCAGCTCGGTCGCTTTCTGCGTGTAAAGCCAAGCGATGCGTCGAGCCAGTCCGAGCCGTTCGGCGTGGTAGAGGGCGCGATCGATTGCATCGAGCACTTCAGCGCCCCGCGCGGCAATGACCAGCCCCGGCATCAGTCGTTCGACGATCTCCCCGTGCTCCGCTTCGTCCAAGCGCTCCAGCGCCAGTTCCGCCCAGCGCCGGTATTCGGCGTGAGCGTTGAACGTATGCATGATCCAGATTCGGTACATGTTTCCGACGACGCGAGCGGCGTCGATTGCGTCCTCACGGGCACCCGTGTCGAACGCCCAGCGCAAAAGCGCACGCACGTTGCCGAGTTCGGGAAGCGCCTCTTCGATCCAGTCCGTGTCGGAAGCGGATGCGAAACGCTCCGAAAACGTCACGGTCCAGTCCAAATGCCGCCGCAGCACGCGCGTCGCTTCGTTGCGTCGCCCGAGTTCCTCGAGCGCAAACGCGCGCACGGACTCGAGCAAGACGTAGCGCACCCTCTCGCCGTTGCGCACGACGTTGACGAGCGACTTCGTCACGAGCCTCAGCAAGACGTCGACGACGAGACCTGCTTCGATCCGCTCGTCCGCGCAGACGAACTCCGCGGCCTCGAGACGAAAACTGTCGGCGAACACGCCGAGCCGCCGGAATACGGTCTTCTCGTCCTCGCTGAGAAGGTTGTAACTCCAGGCGATCGTCGCGTGCATCGTTCGCTGCCGGTCGGGCAGGCTGGCCGAACTGTCCGTGAGCACGAAGCGGTCATTGAGGCGCTCGCGAATCTCTTCGAGCCCGATCATGGGCGTGCGTGCCGCCGCCAATTCGATCGCCAAGGGAACCCCGGCCAGACGCCGGCAGATGTCGGCCACGACGCGCCTCGTCGTCTTACCGCTATCGATGCTCGCGCCGGCCTCCTTTGCCCGGTCGAGGAACAGCTCGATCGAAGCATAGGAGCGCGACGGAAAAGCGTCGAGTTCGCCGTCTCCGGGATAGGCTAACGACGGGAGTCTATAGACGCGCTCGCCCGACACGCCCAGCCGCTCGCGGCTGGTAGCCAAGATCGAAATGTCCGGGCACGTTCGACACACCGCATCGGCAAATTGCGCGACCGCATCGAGCACGTGCTCGCAGTTATCCAAGATGAGAACGTCCCTGCTCGAAGCGAGCGCTCGCGCGATGCCGGCGAGCGAATCGTCCTGTCGGCTGAGCTCGAGAAGCGCGGAGATGCGACCCGGCACCAGACGTTCTTCCAACACGGGAGTGAGATCGATGAAGGTAACGGATCTCGCCGCGTCGAGCGCGGCGCGTGCGCCGACTTCGAGTGCGAGTCGCGTCTTGCCGATGCCCCCGGAACCGATGACGCTCACGAGCCGGTGTTTCCCAATGAGCGCCGTCACCTGAGCTATATCCGCATCGCGCCCGATGAGCGAAGTAGCCGCCGGGCCGGACGGGCGACGAGCGCGATTTCGCCGTGCGGCGTCTTCCAGTTCCCGCGACGCCTGGGCCGAGAGCGACAAGCCTTCGCTCAGCAGCGCGACCGTTGCCCGGTATGGTGCGCGACGGACGCCGCGCTCGAGGGCGCCGATCGTCTCGATGCTCACCCCGGCCCGCGCGGCCAAGTCTTCTTGAGACAGTCCGGCAGAAAGCCGGTGCCGTCGCAGAATCTCGCCGAAGCGAAGCTCGCTCACCCGGTGACGATTCCGGCGCGCGCCGGTAAATCCGCCCCGCGGTGGGCGGCCCGAAGGCGTACTTCACACCAGTGCTACCAGGCGGTGCGCGCCATGGCCACCATGCTCGCGTCGTCGCGGTAGACTCTGCCGCTGAACTCGTCGGCGGCCGCGCCGACCACTGCGCACGCAGCGTGCGGCGAGTGCCGCGTCATCCCGCGCAAAGCGCGAACGATGCCCGCCGTACCGAATTGCGAAAAAGGCGCCGAATCGCGCCGGCATTCCGTGAAGCCGTCCGTCGCCGCGAGAAAGAGATCGTCCGCGGCGAAGTCCACGAAACCGTTCGCGAACTCGGCGTCGGACATCACCCCGATCACCGGCCCCGTCGGCGCCAGATGCCGATGCGTGGCAGCCCTGACGACCAGCGCCGCATCGTGACCAGCCGACGCATAGCAGAGGCTCCGGTTCCGCGCGCTCAGGCGCACGATCAACGCCACGGCGAAGGTCTCAGCGCGAGCCCGCGGCAGCGCGCCGAAGCGCACGCGGTTAAGCCCGGCCATGATGTCTGCCGGATTCCGCCCGGCGTGCACGGCGTCCACGAAGGCCCGGCGCAGCAACTCCACGTCGGCTGCGGCTGCCGCCGCTTTCGACGAAACGTCGGCCAGCAAGAGACACGTCGAACCGTCGGGGCTATTCACCGTCTCGATCAGATCGCCGCCGCGCAAACGAACGTCGAGGGCGATTCGGGAAGTAATCGCCACATCGACGCCCACGGTGACGATCCTTGCGCTGCGTAAGCTCAGCATCGCGTCTCCTTCTTGGAACGGGCACCCGGGGACTACTGTAGCCTAGCGGCTCCGGGCCGCATAGAGACGATGTATTGCCCGGCTTCCGACTCTTTTGCACGCGCTTTCCGTAATTCGGCTGCCCGTTCGTCGCGCATCTTCGCCCGGAAGCGACCCGGGCTCGTCCCGGCATGCCGCACGAACTGACGCGTGAAGTAGCATACATCTTTGAAGCCTACCGCTTCGCACGCGCTCGCGACGTCGACGTCGGTTTCAGCGAAGAGTTGCTGCGCGGCGAGAATGCGCCGCCTGATGATCCACGCGGTTATGGGCCTGCCGGTCGTGCGTGAAACGGTATGCGTCAGGTGGCATGGCGAGTGTCCGAAGGTCTGCGCAACGTGGCGCAGGCTGATCGGTTTTGCGTAATTCCTGTCGATATACTCGAGGATCCGGTCGGCAACCGGAATCTCGCGCTCGGGATGAGCGCGTGGCTGGGGCGCGATCACCTTCGCTGACCTCCATGAGGCAGAAGCCCGGATGGTTTGCGTCGTTTGGTGCTGCCATCCTAATCCACGCGGGCGGCTCCAACCAGGCAACATCCGTACAGTTGCCCGCACAGTTCGCGGCCCGGCCGCAGCCTCGCACACATCCATACAAGCGGTGACGACGCGAGGCGGCTATCATCGGGCTCATGTCGAGCGAAATACGCCGGCGCTCCGGCATGGGCCGCGGCTCATTCTGTGCCGCCGTGGCGGCGACGGCGGGCGCTCCCCTCGGTCTTCCCGGGCTTCCAGAAAGGTCGAATTCCATGATCGACGTTGCCCAACAACCAAACACCTCGGCCTCGATTCGGCCGTTTCCCCCTGTGAACGTCCCGGAGGCCGAACTGGTCGAACTGCGCCGGCGGGTCGAGGCAACGCGCTGGCCCACCCGCGAACTGGTCCCGGACGACACCCAAGGCGTGCAGTTGGCCGTGACGCAAGCGCTGGCGCGCTATTGGGCGAGCGAGTACGATTGGCGCAAGTGCGAAGCGAAGCTCAATGCGATCCCACAATTCGTCACCGAGATCGACGGCCAAGATATCCACTTCATCCACGTCCGCTCGAAGCACGAACACGCGCTCCCGCTGATCGTGACCCACGGCTGGCCCGGCTCGATCATCGAGCAGTTGAAAATCATCGAGCCGCTGACGAATCCGACGGCGCACGGTGCGAGCGCCGAAGATGCATTCCACCTCGTGATTCCGTCGATACCCGGCTACGGGTTTTCGCCCGAACCGAGCACCCTCGGCTGGGACCCGCAGCGTATCGCCCGCGCCTGGATCGTGTTGATGGAGCGCCTCGGCTACGACAAGTTCGTCGCGCAGGGCGGCGATTGGGGCGCGAGCATTACCCAAGTGATGGCCTTGCAAGATCCCATCCGCGTGCTGGGCATCCACTCGAACATGCCGGGCACCGTGCCGGCGGCCATCTTGGCCCAGGCGACGGCGGGCGCACCGCCTCCGCCCGGCCTCGCCGGCGACGAACTCCACGCCTACGAGCAGTTGAGTGACTTCTACACCAAACATTTGGGTTACGCAACCGAGATGGCCAATCGCCCGCAGACGTTGTACGGCCTCAACGATTCACCGATCGCGCTGGCCGCCTGGATCCTCGACCACGACAAGGACAGCTACCAACTGATCGCGCCGGCCTTCAGCGGGAACCCCGGCGGCCTCACGCGCGACGACGTGCTCGATAACATCACGCTCTATTGGCTTACGAAGACGGGCGTTTCGTCGGGCCGGCTCTATTGGGAAAACAAGCTCGGCTTCTTCGACGTCAAGAACGTCAACGTGCTCGTCGGCGTCAGCGCGTTTCCGCACGAAATCTATACGGCGCCGCAGAGCTGGTCGGAACGGGCCTACCCCAAACTCGCCTACTACAAGAAGCACGACATCGGCGGACACTTTGCCGCCTGGGAACAGCCCCAACTCTTCTCCGAAGACGTGCGCGCCAGCTTCCGATCGCTCCGCTAGAAGCCTGTAGGGCTTGGGCCATCGGCGCATTCGTGGCGTGTGCCTACGTCCCACAACCTCCTAGCGCTGCTCGCCTTCTTCCAGGTTCGCGAGGTGCTCGAGCAGTTCGAGCGCCTCGCGTTCTTCCGGTGAGAGCGCGGCGACCGCCTCGTCGTAGTCCAACTCGATAAAATCAGACGAGGCCTCGGGGTCGACGTCCGCCTCAACGGCAGGCGGCACCGGATCGGCCCGCTGCACCCGTGCGTCGGCGAGGTGAACCACGCGTATTTCGTCGCCGCTCTGCACCACGAGACTGCCTTCCTGCGCGAGCATCAACGCGCGCGCGTGAAACGGCTCCGTTCCCTCGATCGCAATATGGTACTGCGTGCCGGCAAGCTGGGCGCGTGCCTCCCACGCTCGCGCGACCGCGCTCGCGTCGGCGAGAAGGACGTTTCGCGCCTCGAACGCCGCGAGGATCGCATCGAGCGTGTGTTGACGCCGGCTCTCCTCAGCCGCGACCTCGAGCGCGATGTCGAGCGAGGCCCACGATCGTTCACCGTCGATGCGCGCGACGCACGTGATCTCGCCGCATCTGCAGCCTTCGATCAAGATTGCGTTGGGCCACTCGAGCTGCACGCGGATTCCCGTCGCAGCCTCGATGCCCTCGGCCACGCCGAGCGCCGCCCAAAAGGGAACCACCCAGAGATCGACGCTCGGTACCGCTTGCGGCAGCGTCGCGGTAAACTCCAGCCGAAACATCATTCGCAAGTGCCGCACCGCGCAAACGCATTCCCGCCTCGTCGACCCGGCGCACCTATTCGCCAAAACGTCCGGCGCGAGGTGTGTCGGCGCGGTCGACCGTCGCGCCTGAAGGCCCCGGCTGCGTGCTCGTCCCATTATAGTTCGTGGCCGGGCTAGCCCCAACCGGACTCTCGGTCCGGCTCTTCGGAAATCTCGGGCTGGAAGTCGACGGCCAACCGTTCGTCATGGCCACGCCACGGCAGACGCTGTCGCTCTTCGCGTACTTACTGCTGCATCGCGGCGCCGCCGTTTCGCGCGAGTTCCTCGCCTTCTTCATGTGGCCCGACGACGGCGAAGAATCCGCCCGGCGTAAATTGCGCGGGAATCTCTACGACCTCGCTCGCGTGCTGCCGCCCTCCCGCGGCGAGCGTTGGATTCTCGCCGACGGCGACAACGTCTCTTGGAACCCGGCGGCCTCGCTCCGGCTGGATGTCGACGAGTTCGAGGCCTGCTGCGCGGATCCCGAACGGCGCGAGACGGCCATCGAGCTCTACCGCGGCGAGTTGCTCACCTCACTCTACGACGAATGGGTCTTTCCGCCGCGCGAGCGCTATCGCAATCTCTATCTCGCCACGCTCACCGAACTGATCTCCGCGGCGCGCCGGCGACGCGATTTCCCGAATGCGATCGCCTACGCGCAGCGCCTGCTCGGCGTCGACCCCTGGCGTGAAGACATCGTGCGCCGCCTCATGGCGGTGCGCCAGGAGTCGGGCGACCGCTCCGGTGCCCTCAACGAATACGCGCGCTTCGCCGAACGATTGCGCGCCGAACTCGACGTAGCGCCGATGCCCGAGACGCTCGCCTTGCGCGACGCGTTGGCCCGCGATCTGCCGGTCGATACCGAACCCGCGCCGGCGCGCCTCGCCGTCGGGCCGCAGGCGCTCCCGAGGCCCTCACTGCCGTTTGTAGGGCGTGCCTCGGAACTGGAAATCCTCGACGAAGCCTGGAGTCGCGCCGCACAGGGCAAAGGCGGCATGGTCTTCATCGGCGGCGAGTCCGGAATCGGAAAGTCTCGTTTGGCGCTGGAGTTCGCGCACCGCGCCGACGAACTCGGTGGCCGCGTCATCTCCGGCACCACCGGCACGCCCGAAGCGATGCCCTACCAAGCCGTGGTCGAGGCCCTGCGCTCGGCGCTCCCGCTCGTCGCGTCGCTGCGCGTTCGCGACGCGTGGCTCGCCTCCGTGGCGACGCTCGTGCCCGAATTGCGCGCCCAATTGCCCACACTTCCCGAGCCGACCCGCATCGCGCCGGACGGCGAGCAGACGCGCCTCTTCGAGTCGCTCGCCGGAGTGCTGGCGGCGCTCGCCCACGCGCGCCCGCTGCTTTTTGTGATCGAAGACGTTCAGTGGGCCGGCGACGCGACCGGCGCATTTCTCCGTTTCCTGGCCGGCCGCGTCGCAGCGATGCGCATCTTGATCGTCGTCACCTATCGGGACGACGAACTGCCCCGCTTACATCCGGTGCAGCGCTTGCGCCGAGATGCAGTGGCCGCCGGCCAAGCCCGCAGCCTGACCCTGCGCACCTTACGCCTCGGCGACGTTGCGACGCTCGTCGGATCGCTCGCGGAATCGAGTGCGCTCGACGCGACTGTACTGCACGCATCGTCGGATGGTAATCCGCTCTTCCTGAGCCAACTGCTCGAGAGCGGCGACGCCCAAAGCGGCATGGCGCAGACCGTGCACGAGCTGATCGCCCAGCGCCTCGCGCGCATGACTCCGCAGACGCGAACGATCGCGGAAATAGCAGCGCTGGTCGGCACGCAATTCTCGATCGAGGTCGTGCGCAGGGTCAGCGGCTGGGACGTCGCCGCAGTCGACGCTGCGCTCGACGAGTTGATCGAACGTCGCGTCGTGCGCGAGGCGGGAGGCCGGGGCTTCTTCGACTATGCGTTCGCGCACCAACTCGTCAGACAAACGATCGCGGAAGCGGCCGAGGAGGCACGCGCCGTGGCGCGCCACCGGCGCATCGCTCGAGCGCTCGACGAACTCTATCCCGAACGCGCGCCCGAACTCGCGCCGCGCATCGCGCGCCACTACGATCTTGCCGGCGATGGAAACGCGGCCGCGCGGCATTATCTGGCAGCCGCGCGTCAAGCGCTCGCGATCGGCGCGCCCGACGAAGCGACCGCGCACGTGGCCAGAGGTGTGGAACTCGCCGTCGATTCCAGCGTGCTGCGAGACTTGCTCTTGGTCGGCGAAGCGGCGGCCGCGCGGCGCCTCGATGCCGGCGCGCGCCTTGCAGCCCTCGACCGGCTCGACGTGCTGACGGCGGAATCCGGCGACGACGAAGGGCGTCGCATCGCGTTGTTACGCCGGGCGAACTTCGCCGCCGAACGCAAGGATCGCACCGCTGAGGCGACTGCCTTGGCCGAATTGCGGCGGCTGGTCGAGCCCGTCGGGGATCGAACCTGGCTCGGCCGCCTGCACGGCGCTGAGGCACTCCACTTGCTCGAAACCGACGACATCCTCGCGGCGCGGTCCCGCGCCGAATCGTCGCTGGCCGCGTTCGTCGAGAGCGGAGACCGGGTCGAGGAGGCCGAGGCCCGGCATCGGCTGGCGGAGATCGTGACCCTGCTCGGCGACGTCGACCGCGCCGAACGGCTCTTCGCCGAGACGCACATCGACGGCGAACGCAGCCACGATGCGGCGCTTTCGCTTCGCGCGCTCAAAGGTCTGCATCAAATCGCGTTCATTCGCGGCGACGCGCGGCGTTGCCGCGAGATATCTCAAGCCCAATTGGATCTGGGCTATGCGTCGGGCGACAGGCGTGCCGAAGCCGAGGGCCACATGAGCATGAGCAACGCGCTGAACATGCTGCAGATTCAACGCCGCGAGGCTCGCGCGCACCTCGAGGCCGCAACCAAGGCTTACGCCGACCTCGGCAGTCCCGTATACGTCGCGAATTCGTTGGTCATGACCGCGATCCACCTGTGCGCGAACGGCGCCGTTGTCGAAGCTCAGAGCTTTGCGCGGCGAGCGCTCGACATCTACGTGCTGCATACGCCGCCGGCGCGCTTGAAGATCACCGGCCTCTTAACGCTCGCGGTGACGACCCTCATCCGAGGCGACGGCGTGACCGCAACGCAGCATGCGAGCGAAGCGGTCGAAGTGGCCCGCTCGATGGGTTATCGTCTTCTCGAAGCGGCTGCAATCGGAAATCTCGCCGACGCGGAAGCCGTGGCCGGCGATTACTCCGCGGCGATCGGGCATGCGAAGGAGAGCATGGCGATCTGGGCCGGCTCGAGCGACAAAGACCAGGGCGGGACGGACGCGCACGTCGCGCTCTGGTCGGCAGCGCTGGGCGATCTCGACGAAGCGCGCACCTACGCGTTCCGTGCACTCGAACGGCACGAACAATTCGGAGCATCTTCGCTCTGGCCGCAAGAATGCGAGTGGTGTCTGGCCCAAGCGTTCCGCGCCTGCGGCGAAGGCCAAATCGCAGCGGACGCGCTGGCTCGGGCGCATGCACTGATGCTCAAAGCCCTGGAGCAAATAGATCCTGAGGACAAAGCGGGCTTCCTCGAGTTGCCCTGGCACCGCGGCATCGTGACTGCCGTGGAGACGGACGTCTGGCCCGACCCGCCGCGCTAGCAGGGTCGCATTGCAGCCGCTCGATAATAACCGTATGACACCGGCCACCACCTCGCCGGCGTCGACATCGGAGTGACCGCCTGAACCGCTTAGTCCGCGCCTGCACTCGGAGCGTTTCGAAAATCTGGCCGATCGAGACCGCGGTCCAAAAGGTTTTCAAGCGTTTGCGCGCGGCGCGCGTCTTGAGCGAAGATATCGTGCCTTACGGTATTCACCACTTCGATCGCCGCGAATGGGTGCTCAAAGAGACCGGACGAGGCTATCGCATCTGGTGTTCGCTCGACGAACGCGCGATCTGCCGCCCGATTCTGGTCAATAGGTACGAGGAAGCCGAGACGAGATTCGTCGAGAAGTTGCTGCAGCCGGGCGACATCGTCGTCGATGCGGGCGCCAACGTCGGCTATTTCTCCCTGCTCTGCGCATCGCTCGTGGGTGAAGGCGGCCGGGTCGAAGCGTTCGAGCCCCTACCGTATCTGGCCGACGCATTGCAGGCGAGCGTCGACGAGAACGGGTTTCGGTCGCGCGTACGGATCTACAGGCTCGCTCTGGCCGACGTTGCCGGCAACACACTCATTCGCCATGCCCCGCGCACGGCGAATTTCGGCGGCGCTCACCTCGCGTTGCCCTCGCCGCTGCCGGAAGATCACGTCGACGAAGCGGTGCGCACCGTTCGCCTGGACGACATCTTCGCCGGCTCCAAATGCCGCTTTCTCAAACTCGACGTTGAGGGCGCCGAGCCGCGCGTCATCCGAGGCGCAACTCGCCTCCTCGCGGACGCTCGTCCGGTCATCATGTCCGAACTGCACAACGGTCAACTCCGAGCGGTCAGCGGAACGGACGCGACAGCGTTTATTTCGCAGATGAACGCATTGCGCTACCGGTGCCGGTCGATCGACGAATCGGGCGAGCCGGGCGCGCCCATCGACCGTTACGACCTGAGCGCTCCGCTCAATGTCGTTTTCGAGCCGACATCGGCGTAGCGTCTCCCGGGCGCCAAAGTCATCGGTATATCACGATACCGCCGCTGCAGTCGAGGTGCTACGGTGGTGACTCGTTTCAAAGTAGTCCCAATAAGCTCTTTATGTCGTGAGCCGGCGACTCAAGGTAACGCAGTCTGGCGGAGCTCTGCTAGACGGATATCTCGGCGAACAAGCGATCCTGGTGATGCTGCCGACAGATCAACGCCAATCTGAGCAAACATGTTCGAGCGGACCTCTAACACGTAAGGTTGTCTCCGTAAGGGGATGTAGTATGCTCCGTCATCGACCTGCGGATCGTACGACCACGATCGGTCTACCACGACCGAGAGGCCAGGAAGCGGAAGCTCCCCGGCAAGCATAACGGTGGGAAGGTCCACTATACCCGGTAACCGCGACAGAACTAGGCCAATATGCCGCGAGTGTCCCGGCAACACCGCTACCGGGACCTTCCCGCTGAAACAGTGCGTCGTCCGCACTGACGCAATCTGCCAGCCTGCGGGTTCCACCTTAATCTCGCCTTTGACTAGATTGTTTGGCAGATCAGACCACACGGATGAGATCGGACTCAATCGCGTGTTTGGAGGCCCTAATTCTACTCTTGGTATCTCGGGACCATCTTCGGCGCACTTTGACACTACGAAGTAAATGGTCGATCCCCTTGGATCGCTAGGAGCCCCGGGAGCTATGCTGCCCGTGAGCACACTCGCAAGGGTAAACGCCAGGAGCATGATCATTCGCATCGTCTCCTATCTTAGTGATCTGGTAGAGTTGCAGCCGTCCCTCAGTATTGGATGCAACGGCCAGGTTCTCCAGGTCCCCAGATTGGCGTGCATGCGTAATCGTTTGGATAGTCCGTGAACGTCTCCTTGTCTATCCGTCGTTTGCGTCGCGCTGTTCAACATCGACGTGCCGAAGGATAGCGCGTTCGAAGACGCCCACGGCACGCCCGAGGAAACCAAGAACGCTCACGCACTCCTCAGCCGGAGCGAAGGCGACGCCACCCTGCACGCCGGCACCCCCGTCGCGGCCTGGCCCCCGGGCTTGCGCAGATGCGGCTCGCGGACGTACGCTGGTGGGAACACGTCTACGCGCTCGTCAGGAGTTGGCCCGATGATCTCCCGCCAAGCAATTCTCGCGGCCGTCTGTTTCGCGATTCTCGGCGCAGCCGGAGCGTCCCTCACTCCGGCCGAAGCCGCGGTCCGTGCGCCGGCCTTCGGCCCGTTACGCGCGAGCCCCGACGCGAAGGCGAAGGCGCTCGTGTACGTTTCCGAATTTTACACGAGCACCATCGACATTTTCGACCAGAAGGGTCGAGGCCAAACGCGGATCGGCACGCTCACGACCGGCGTGTCGTTTCCGGGCGGGCTCTTCGTCGACAGCGACGGCAACCTGTGGGTTGCAAACGAAACGTCCGTTGGAACGGGCTACATTCTCGAATTCGCACCCGGCGCCACGACGCCGACCCAAACGATCCAGCAGCCGAGCGGCTACGCGTTGGCCACAAAGTTGTGGCGGCGCAGCGACGGCACGCTCTATGTCGTCGACGTGACGACCTACGGCGGCGGGTACGTCCTCGAATACGTGCCCTCGACGCAGACCTGGACGTATCTGCTCGACACCAATCTGATCTTCGAAACGGGCATCGTCGGCGATTCGGAAGGCAACGTCTACGCAGCGGGCCTCAATGCGCAGGGTGCCGAGGTCGACGTCCTCAAATCCGGCTCGAGTCAGTGGGAAAACACCAACATCTCCGTTCCTTACGAAACCGGCGAACTCGCGATCGACGCCAAGGGGAACCTCGTGGTGGCCGACCCGTTCACGCAAACGATTCAGACGTTCAAGCACGGCTCGGGCCAAGCGATCAATACCATCGCCTGTCCCGGCGGCTGCACCGACATCGCACTCGACCGCAGCGGAACCCGAATCTGGAACGTCGTGGCCTCAACGGAACCGACGGTGCAAGAATTCACCTATCCCGCCGGTCGCCTGCTCGACACCGTCAACGTGACGCAGGGCTCAGAACCCTTCGGCATCGCCGCGTCGCCGAGTTTGTACCCGTAGCCGTAACCTCTCCGCGCTAGCGAGGCTGGAGCGAGCGCCCCACGAAGATTCCGGGCACATGGCTTCAGAGCCGTCTCCGGAACGCAGCGCGCGCCATCTTCTTCGTCATCTCGACGATCCTCCAGCGTTGCGCTCGACCCCGTTGGCCGCTCGATTCTCCGCGACCCGCACCGCCGAAGGACTCGGACCGCACGCGGCACTCGCGAGCGAGTTACGCGACGTCTTGATGCGTCCGTCGTCGAAGCCGGCTCAGTCGTCGTCCGGCGGGCGTCCCGAGGGAATCTCGCGCAAAAAGTAGTCCTGCGACTTCGGCGCGTCGATTCGCCTGAAGGCTCGGGGCTTCTGGCCGAAGTCGAACACGTCGCTCAGGCTGTTGGCACGCGCGTCGGTATAGCCCTCGCCGACCGTCCCGAGAAACGGGAGG
>Ga0182012_10005640_pt1 | contig 12922 bp, 14 predicted proteins | sample 612S2SmetaG_FD_120486 | JGI IMG/M metagenome (GOLD analysis project Ga0182012, IMG submission 120486) | Permafrost microbial communities from Stordalen Mire, Sweden - 612S2S metaG | ecosystem: Environmental > Terrestrial > Soil > Wetlands > Permafrost | place: Sweden: Stordalen | collected...
AACGTTGCTGAAGTTAAGGAAGTCGGCCGCATCGTCATACGAAGAAGGATCTCCTTCGGTCAATTCGAAGCGTACGCGTGGCGGATAGCTGTACTGCGCCCCAGGGTCATTCACCGCGACGGCCATCAACTGTGCAGTTTCGTACTCTGTGCCAATAGCGTCGCAAAGGTCCGTCGTAAACGTAGCGATCCCGCACTGGCGAGGGAAGTAGTTTCCGATTACAGCAACCCTGCTCGGAAGCGATGCGCTGACTCGCGATCGCAGTGAGGCCGCGAGCCTTCCCTCGAGCATCAGCGTGCGCAGTTTCGTCCCGTGTAACGGTACGCTAAGCGATGCATTTTCTGGTGACGCCATTAAACTCTCCCATCTATTGCTCAGTGCTCAGCGCCTTCCAGTGACCAGGTTAAAGACCAGCACGACCAGCGCGACAACTAACAGGAGATGAATCAACCCGCCGGCGATGTGAAGACTGAAGCCGAGGAGCCACAAGATCAAAAGAATTACAAAGATTGTCCAGAGCATTTGAACCTTTCTAATCGGCGGTGTGTCCGGGACCCGGTTCAGTCCCGGACACATGCCTTAGGTTGACTTAGCGGCACGTCGATAGCAGGTTAGTTTGTGGCAATGGCCTGCGCTTTTGCGCCACGCACTGCGTTCAAGAAGTGCTCAGCCGATTCCTTCGGTGCCACTTTTCCTGTTAGTACAGCGCGAGTTGAAACATGACGGCCATAGACGGCCTCCATCGAATCGTCGTCGCGGCGAATCGAGGCGCCATCCAGCGTGAGACCAGCAAACGCGCCCTTGGCACGGGAGTAGGTCAGAATCTCTGTATTCAGCTTCCAATCGGTGTCAGCTGAAGCATGACGTCCAACTGGTCCAGCAGCTGCCGAGGCATCCGCACCCAGTTCGAACTTGCTTTGCAGTAAACGCTGCATGCCCCTGTCATTCTGGATGATCATCACCAGATCAATGCCTTCGATACCGATCTGCAATCCCCAGCTACCGCCTGTGATCGCAAAGAATGCCGGTGCACTCCAGCCTTCAGCAGTACGGCAGGTGGCTACGCCGCGTCCATTTTCCGCGCCAAACACAAAGCCGCCCTTGAGCATATGCGGAACCACTGCAACGCATTTCGCGTGCTCCAGAACTTCTTCAGGAATGCCCTTGTCCGGCGCACCCATAATTTCGTGCAGCACTTTGGCCGCATTATCCAGACGTTCGGCGGACTTTTCGCGGTGGGACTGCGCCCAGCCAAGGCTGGTCAGGCTGATTAACGCAACGAACAACATAATTTTCTTCATGGTTAGGCCTCTGTTTTTCTACCCCTGCACGGCATCTCTGCTTGCATCGCATTGGCAGCGTGGTGAGGTACTTTCAACCTTAGCGATTGGCCCGCGTCAACGTCTGAGCTATAGTGCTCACCCCGGATTCTGGCTCGGAAAATGATTGCTGCAGAGCGCGCGCATTGCCGCTGGGATATTTCGCCCGCGAATCTTCTTTACCCTCATGCTCGCAATCTGCGCGCTGAGCAATTCGATACAGTCTTTGTAGGTGCAACCGCGCAATACTCTGAGTCCGTGATTGCTTAGGCGCGCCTTGGCACTCAAGGTTTGATCCTCACATCGGCACGATGAAAGCGGATATGGATCACCCAGTCAGAACTTTGTTGTATGAAGTGTTCCTGGCACCACCCAGGCGCTTATATCAAAGGGTTTACCGGATGACTATCCGGGCAATCAGGTTCGTAACCTGTGAGGTCCTTCGCAGCAGAAGGCACCGCAGATTGCCGCATCCCATAGTCCGTAAGTAAGCGCGCACAGAACGAAAACGACTAACTCAGACTTAGCACAAGGGGAAAACATGTCATCGAACGCCGATCCACGGGCAGTGCAGGCGGCTCGACTGGAGCGCACTCTGAAATCCACAGTGGTCTCAAGCTGGAGTGAGTTGATGCCGGAATCAGCGTCTGGATTGATCCATGTTGAATATCAAACCGGAGCCGATGGCGAACTCGACTTTATAAAGATCTGGGCATCTAGAGTTTGGGGCGAATGGAAGCTCGTTTGTGAGTTGTGGATGCGTCCCTTGTGGTCTCACGTTTCTGGCGTGCGCTTTGGTGGTCAATTTCATTCCGTGGACTTCGCCCGCACCCTCGAACTGATGGTGGGCAATGCCTGCACAACCACAATGCTTCCGAATCTCCACGGACTGATCCAGGTGTTTACGCCCACTACAATCGAACAGAACGAGGCGGACGCCATTGTACGGGAAGCAATGGCCAATCACGACGCCACGATCGCGACACCGCATATCGCAGCGTGAATGCGGCAGAGATGTACCTTTAGCGCCCGCCGATGGGCGCCTCTCTAGCCTGCTATTTCGCAAACTCTGCCTCACAAACCAAAACGTGTGCTCGTGCATAGCTCACTGTAAGCATTGTGTAGCCTGACGTTGGCGTATGCTGAAGATGGGTTCCAATGGAATCGTAAGAACCCATCATCGCAGCAAGTGGGGTGCATCGTTTCTCAAACATACTGTTGGTCAGCGCGCCGAAGTTCCGCAAGATTCGAGGAGTAGCCGATGGAATACTTGAAATTCAAATCGTTGCTCCGTCGAGTGATTGTGATTCCGATGCTGGTCACAGCTGTTCTTGCGGCACTGCTTCTGTGGGAATCCTTCGACTTGAACAAATCCTTGCAGTGGGTGGACCACACCGATCAGGTTCTCGATCAGTCTGCGCGTCTGCTCAAACTACTGGTGGACGTAGAGACCGGCATGCGCGGCTACCTTGCAACCGGCGATGAAACCCTCCTTCAGCCATATTTTGAGGGTACGAAGAGATTCGATTCCGAATACCAGTCCTTATATAAGTTGGTGGATGACAGTTCTCCGCAGGAGCAGCGGTTGAATGATATCCGTGCTGGCTATTTCGATTGGGTGGCGTACACCGACAAAGTTGTAGCCCTTCGTCGAACGGGGAAAGCCGATGGCGCTCCCTATGAGAGCCTGCAAGGTAAACGCGGAATGGATGCTCTTCGAGAGCAGATCTCGAAGTTTCAAGATGTGGAAGCAGGACTGCGCATTCAACGCATTCGAACTGCTCACCGGCGATGGACTCTGATGGCCACAAGCTGCATTGGCCTTGGCCTCGGATTCGCGGTGTTCCTCACGCTGTTCACGCGTTACCACATCGAGCGATTGGGTAGCAAGCTGTTACAGAGTGAAGAGCGATGGACAGCTACTCTGGGCAGCATCGGCGACGCCGTCATAGCAACAGACAGCGAAGCTCGTGTCACGTTCCTCAACTCGGTTGCCGCCAAACTCACCGGATGGCAACCAGCGGAGGCTCTGAATCAGCCACTCCAGAAAGTATTCAAGATCATCAACGAGCAGACCGGACTGCGCGCAGACGATGAAGTGCTTCGGGTGCTCGAAGAGAAACAGATTATCACCGTGACCAGCAACGTGGCATTGGTCGCGAGGTATGGCCGCGAAATTCCGGTTGAACACAGTGCGGCGCCAATCCTTGCAGGTGGCGGAAAGGTCATCGGCGTGGTGCTGGTTTTTCGCGACGTTAAGGAGAGGCGCCGGGAGCAGGAAGCGACAGCAGAGCAGGCCGCCCTGATCGAACTCGCTCAGGACTCCGTCTCCGTGATCGATATGGATGGGACCATCAGCTATTGGAGCCGCGGTGCAGAGATGATGCTGGGATACTCCAAGAGCCAAGCCATTGGAAAAAACTCGCATGACCTTCTTCGCACCGAATTTCCGACTACACTCGATCAAATCAATGCGGAACTCATGCGTGAGGGGCACTGGGAGGGCGATCTCATCAAGACCGCACAGGACGGTCGGCGTATTGTAGTTGCCGGTCGCTGGGCTTTGCAGAGGGGCAAGCGCGGCCAACAAACTCGTATCTTGGAGATCATTAGTGACATCACGGAGCGTAAACGGGGAGAAGAGTCACTCGTCTTACAAAAGGAGCACTTGCGTGCTCTGGCTGAACGCTTGCAGTTGACGCGCGAAGAAGATCGCAAGAGAGTTGCTCGCGACCTGCACGACCAGATTGGACAAATTCTAACTGCAATCAAAATGGATATGACATGGATGACTCGTCATCTGCCTGAGTCGGAGAGCATGGTGCTCGCTCGGCTGAACGAGTCGATTCAGATGATCAACGATGGCGTCAAATCGGTGCGGGCAATATGCAGCGGGCTGCGTCCGGGAGTTTTGGACGACCTCGGACTTGCAGCGGCCATCGAGTGGCAGGCCAGCGAGTTTGCTTCGCGCAACGATATTATTTGCCAGGTAAATGTCCCGCCTGTTGATTTGCACATGGATGGAGATCGAGCCACTGCGGCATTCCGAATTTTTCAGGAATGTCTGACCAATGTGATCCGGCACGCGCAAGCAAAGTCGGTGCGCGTATCCTTGTGTCAGGAAGATGAGAACATCCTTCTAGTCGTGCAGGACGACGGAGTAGGCTTCTGTGAATCCAACCTGTCAAACTCGCTTGGATCTCTCGGACTTCTCGGAATGAAAGAGCGCGCGCAGTTCTGCGGCGGTGATGTACAAATCTCCAGTTCACCCGGCAATGGCACAACTGTCACAGTTCGCGTCCCTGTGGACACCCCAAGTGCCGAGAGGCAGCAAACATGCATATACTGATCGCAGATGACCATGCCGTCGTACGCCGTGGACTCAAAGAGATACTGTCTGACGCGCTTCCTGACGCGGATTTTTCCGAAGTCGGCAACGGTGATGAAGTGCTCAGCCACCTCGGCAAATCACAAACTTCCATACTCGTTCTGGATATCAACATGCCGGGACGTAGCGGGATGGACGTGCTGCGGGATGTAAAGCACACCTACCCACGGCTGCCAGTGATCATTCTAAGCTGCCAGCCGGAGGACCAGTATGCGGTGCGCTGTTTGCGGGCAGGCGCAGCCGCCTATATCAATAAGGAGAGCGCCCCTGAAGAACTGGCGCTGGCGACAAAAAAAATACTGAGCGGTGGCCGCTACATAGGTGCGGGTCTTGCAGAGAAACTGGCAGACAATTTGGATGTTTCCGCAGACAAGCCATTGCATGAACTACTCTCGGATCGGGAACACGAAGTCATGAAAATGATTGCCTCCGGCGTCCCCTTGACGGAGATCGGCGAACGCCTTCATGTCAGCGTAAAAACGATAAGCAGCTATCGAGCCCGCATCATGGATAAAATGCAGATGAAGAGCAACGCCGAACTTACCCGCTACTCCATGACACACAACTTGATCGACTAGATCCTCCCGCCGGTGTAGGAATAATCCTACAGAGCCAGCTTACGAAAGCCTACAGAGATCACGGTTTTCGCTGGTTACAATTACTCTCTAACTTCGGTAGCGTGGTTACAGGCCGGACTTGCGGCCAGGGAAGCGTTGCAACGATGTTTGTCCTGATAGCTGATGATCACGCGAACGTGCGTCGGGGACTGAGAGAGATTGTGGCTGATGCTTTTTCAGGTTCGCAATTTTCCGAGGCAGCCAATGGGATTGAGGTAATGATCCAATTGGCCAAGTCTCCTTGCGGCGTGCTCCTGCTTGATATCAACATGCCTGGACGCACCGGGCTTGAAGTGCTGCAGGATGTGAAGCATATCTATCCGTTGCTTCCTGTGATCATGGTGAGTGTCCAGCCGGAGAACCAGTATGCCGCGCGATGTCTGCTAGCCGGAGCCTCCGCCTACGTCAACAAGAACAGCGCCTCAGAAGAACTGGCCCCCACGATCAGGAAAATACTGGGCGCCACCTTAACCAACTGAAGAACGGCTCCTTCGCTGCACATTGTGGAGTACACGCTTGTCACAACCTTTGGTGAATCTTCCGCCAATACATTGCTTACTCTCACACGGATTGAAACTAAATCCCCCTTCGGAGCTCTCGATGAGCGCCGGGTTAACCACGTGATTACGCAGAGTCATCGCGAGTCGCGATCAGTGTTTTGGCGTAGGAAAAGCCCTACAGGCTTCCAGCGGCAATGCCTACAGCAAGAACAGTTTTCGCTGATTCCGTTCTTTTTCCTATCCCGTATCTTGGCTATAGACACATTGCAGTGGTTCTTACCCGCTCACCCTGCACTATTGAAAGGTATCGATTATATGGCTACCAACTTCGCGACTATGACGAATCCGGCACCCAGGTTTCCGGTTGCCCTTACATTTTCATCGCCTTCGGCTGCGAATCGTAAGTCGACGACCAAATCAAAAAAACTCAGCGCAAGGCCCGGAAAGATGATTCCATTCGACCCCCAGGCTCTGCTGATCAGAATTGCAGCGGGAAAGTCAGTAAGTGATTATCAAGCTGAAGACTCGATCTTTTCCCAAGGCGATCCGGCCGATGCGGTGTTCTACATCCAGACCGGCATGGTGAAACTCGCCGTTGTATCGGCGAGCGGCAAGGAAGCGGTTATCGCTTATCTTCCGGAGAAGAGCTTTTTCGGCGAGGGTTCGATTGCCGGCCAGCAGCTACGCATTTCCACCGCGAGCGCACTCCAATCCTGCACCATTGTTCGGATTGAAAAGACGATCATGCTTGGCCTGCTCTTTCGCGAACCGGAGTTCTCCGGACAATTTCTGGCACACATGCTTTCCCGCAACCTTCGTATGGAAGCTGATCTGGTTGATCATCTGTTCAACTCGAGTGAAAAGCGCCTCGCCAGACTATTGCTGATGATGGCCAACTTTGGCCAGGACTCGAAGCCTGTTCCGGCCATCGCCAAGATCAGTCAGGAGACACTGGCCGAAATGATCGGCACCACCCGCTCGCGTGTAAGCTTCTTCCTCAATCGTTTCCGCGATCTCGGTTTCATCAACTACAACAGTAGCGGAATGAATGTAAACAGTTCATTGGCCTGCGTTGTGGCGCACGACTAATCAGATGGCAAGGACGGGTAGAGGTAGGCTCTGAGCGCGCCCGTGAAGCGCAAGTATTTGACAAACTCTCTCTGCTTACCCCTTTGACCCGCATCCAGCCTCCGCTGTGCCCTGTATCAGCTCACGAACTCAATGTCAGATATCTCCGGCTCGGAGCTCTCGCGCAAGAGATCGCCGATGCGAAGTTGAACATGCTTTGGCAGACTCTGGTAGGCCTCCCGTAAATCCGCAAGTAGATCTCGCGCTGATTGACAATCGTTGCTCATGGCATCTCCTGATCCTGATCCCGGACAACATTCATTATGTGAGCTTGGCACTGCCGGAAATGGTCAATACGGGACAGGTTGCCACATTATTATTCTCACGGATGTCCCGCAGTATGGAATGCGCGCGGAGCGACGCAAAGACCATCGCAGGCTCTGCAGGATAGCGCGCTCTGCGTGTTACATCGTCCAGCTGTTTTCTTTTTGTGATCAATACAGACCAGTGTCGGGACCCTGACTTTGACATTCTTGAAATGTCATCCAGGAGGCACATCAATGTCTAAGCAAGCAGACCGTTCATCGGAAGTGTGCAAGATTCCATCTGAGCTCGAAAAGCTCGAGAATCAGAAAAAGTTAGATCGTGTTGCTGACGAGGCGGCGGAGCAGGCCAAGAAAACAGAGAAGCGCTATGACCAGCAACACGATCTATTTACAAAGTAAGTTGTTCGGGGAGCTTTGTAAGTAAGCGGCGCTTGTGGATACCGTGCAGCTCTAATGGTGTAGTATTCAAGCCAGCTTCGGGGCTGCCCGACCGGGGCGATTTGCGGGAACATCATAATGTTATCCAAGGAAACAAAGGACTTAGCCCGGAGCATGCTTGCTTACGAAGCTGCGGGCAGTAGCTTGGGGTCAACGCAATCTCTGGCCGTTCAAGTTTGCGAAAAGCTACGTGGTCCGCTATCCGCAGTCGCGGGAGTTGCTGGCTATCGCTCGCTGTTGGCTCGTGCTCTAGCACTGGCGAGAGAGGAAGCTCCCGGCTTGAGCGTTTTCACTGTCGCTTCGGACGGGACCCTCCAGAGCTCTGGGGGGCTTACATCGCAAATCGGTCATCCTTGCCATCCTTCAGAAGACGACATCATTCTCACGTCCCAGTTCATCGGACTGTTTCTCTCCTTGCTCGGTCCCGCTGTAACGCTGCAACTCGTGCAGCAGGTGTTTCCGAACCTCACGGTCACCACAGAATCAGGCACAGTCACGCCGTTCGAGGACATTCTGAAGGAAGTCGGATACCTGAACAGCGTCAGCGACCGTCTTGCGTTGTTGGCGAACCAGAATCCTTCCGTCGAAGAGGCTCTGATGAGCGTTTCAGGCAATGTTCGCAACACCGCTACTGTGTTGGAGGTTCTCCTCGTCATTAAAGCGAAGGTTAACGAGCCCCAGAAGAAGACGCAAAAGCAAGGGCGCGACGATTATTTGATGTGACCCCAAATCCCTCTTTGGCGAGCGATGCGGCGGCCCATGATTCCAATACAGGCAAGAGGGTCAGCGCACAACCTCCAGAAGGATTGTTGCTCCTTTATCCGTTCGAACATTTCTCTCATCGGAGTAGCTAAGGTACTATTAAGCCCAAGTCGCATTCCAAGTGTGACTTCGCATTACACGGAAACGGAGCGATGCTGCAACTAGGAGCGCGAGATCTGGCGCAGCGGCTACTTGCACATGAGGCTGCTGCTGACAAGACTTCCGTGTCAGCGGAATCTGCGGCTCTTCGTGTCCATGAGAAATTGCGCAGGAGTCTATGTGTACTCGCGGGAGTTGCGGGTTACCGCTCACTCGCTTCTCGTGCTCTGACGTTGGCGAAAGCGAGGGCTCCCGGCCTTCGCGCCATGCAGGTTACAGCAGATGGCACTTTGCAGATGCACAGCGAAGCTCGATCAGAAAGCCACAAAGGCCTTGCTGGTGATAATCAAGTCATCCTGATTTCCGAATTACTCGGACTGCTTCATACATTTATTGGCGAAGCGTTAACCTTGCGATTGTTGCGGGAAGCTTGGCCGAATGCGGTCTTCGAGAATTGCGATTCTGGGGAGGAAGAAAAAGCATGAGCGCGCAAGATAAAGTCGCTATCAACAAGCTGCCAACCGGGGTGCTCGGTCTGGATGAAATCGTCGGCGGCGGCCTCCCTGAATTCTCGTTCAACATCATTGCGGGTGCTCCGGGGAGTGGGAAGACCACGCTGGCTCACCAGTTCGTATTCGCCAATGCAACGCCTGAGCGTCCGGCGCTTTATTTCACTGTACTGGGTGAGTCCGCCATCAAGATGCTGCGATATCAGCAGCAGTACACATTTTTTGATCCCGCCAAGCTGCCCGGCTCAATCCGTTTTATCAACTTGAGCCAGGTTGTGCTGGAAAAGGACTTAGGCGCGGTCTTGGCGGAAATTATCAAAGAGGTAGAGAAAGCCAATCCTGCCGTGGTTGTGGTGGACTCCTTTCGCACGATGGTACGGAGGCCGCAAGGCAGCCCCAGTGAATTGGATTTGCAATCCTTCATCCAACATCTGGCCCTGTTCCTTGCTAGCTGGCAAGCTACAACTTTTCTGATCGGTGAATACGACGAAGATGAGTTGCGTGACAATCCTGTATTTACGGTCGCCGATGGCCTCATCTGGCTGCGCCAAATCGCAGAGCGAAATTCGGTTGTGCGAAAGTTGCAGATCATGAAACTGCGCGGGCAGGCTTCCGTGCCGGGGCTGCACACCTTTCGAATTACCGATTCCGGATTGCAGGCTTTCTCGCGTACTTTCGGTCTGAGCGGACACAAGAAGAGACCGCCCAGTCAACGGCGCCTTTCCATCGGTGTTCCAGAGCTGGATAAGATGATGGGCGGCGGCATTCCTGAAGGCGATAGTGTTCTGATTACGGGAGCTTCCGGAACTGGAAAATCAGTTTTGGCAACCCAATTCATCGCCGCAGGCATACGACAGGGCGAGCCGGGCATTGTGGCGGTCTTTGAAGAGCGTCCGCAAGCTTACGCAGATCGGGCCGGCAGCTTCGGTCTGGATTTGGAAAGCCCGCAAAAAGACGGAACGCTCCTGATCCTCTACCTTCGTCCGCTGGACCTCTCTGTAGACGAAACCATGAACGAGATCCTCGATGCGGTGAAGAGGATTGGTGCCAAGCGTCTGGTGATTGACTCACTTGCAGGATTTGAGATGGCTCTGTCGCCCGGGTTCCGCGAAGACTTCCGCGAATCTCTATATCGGATGATCTTCGCCTTGACCGGAATTGGGGTCACCATCCTAAGCACGGTCGAGGTCGATGAGTCTTTTACCGAGTTTCCGTTCAGCACCTACTCGATTTCGTTTCTCACCGACGATATCGTCCGTCTGCGGTATGTATCCATTGAAGGCCAGCTGCGTAAGATTGTTGTCATCATCAAAATGCGAGGCGGCGACCATAGCCAGGACATCCGCGATTATGAAATCACCTCAAAGGGGATGGTCATCGCAGGCGAACGTCTCAAGGACTACCAGCATTTGATAACAGGAATTCCTGAGCGCCTGCGGGCGTCTGAAAAGAAGAAAGTTATTGAGTAAATATGTTGGAGGCAAAGACTGACCTCATTAAGGAAGGGGGAGACATCAAGTCTCCTCGTCTTTGAGTCCTTGCCTTTGCCGATGGCGATGCTGTCGCAGCCGCAGCATTCAGTGGAGTCGTGGCAAACTTGGGTGCAGCATAAAGCGGCGGGCTTGTTAGGCCTCGCCGCTTATAACTCTCTGACTGCCTGATTTAGCAGCTATGGTTAGCGATGCTCACCACCACCGCCGTGTCCTCCACCACCAGCGTGTGAACCACCACCAGCGTGTGAACCGCCGCTAGCATGGGAAGCACCGCTAGCGTGTGAAGCACCGCCGCCGTGAGATCCCCCGCCCCTCTGTGCTGAGACACGAGACGCACCAGGACGACCACCGCCGGAATGTGAACCACCGCCGCTCACTCGAGCTCCGCCACCGCCGTGCATTGCCTGACCGCCACCGTGTCCGCGATTCGCAGCAAAGCCACCGCCGCCGTGATAGCGTCCTCCACCGTCACCGCTGAAGCGATGCCCGCCCCAGCCATGGCCATAGCCCCAGCCTGCCCACGGTCCCATTCCCAGAAAAATTCCGTTGTAGAAGTAGCCCGAGCCGTAGAAACCCATGGGTGCGCACTCATACGGCGCGTAATCGTAATAGCCATAGGAACAGACGGGTTGAACCCCAATGTTAAGGACCACCTGCGCCTGCGCCGCTGGCACAAAGGCTAATCCTGCGAACAATGCTGCAGTACTGAATAGAGCTTTGAAACCGCGCATCTGTGACCCCCTTAAGGTGTCTGCGGTGCTGTGTTGCATGGGATGCTGAGCAGCCGATGTGAACACTCCGGCGACAGCAGCCATAAGAATCTTCGATCACTTCTTGAGTTCCGCTTGTTCCGCTTAAGCCGTCCTCTGTTGATCCTTACAATCATTACGTTACCGGGTTGGGGTACACGCGTCTGAGCAATTGGGATCACCTTGTGACAAGGAATCGTAACCACGCTTGACACGCAATAGCTTCCCGGAGTATTTCTTTTGCCGATAGGTGAAGGAGTTCACCCTTAACCGCTGCCCCATCCTTAGCCGGGGCAGATGATGACTCCTGACAAGGATTCTTGTCGCGGAGCCATTGCCCGGCAACGATCCATCAAAACTGAAGCAGTCGCGTTCTATGGAGAACGTGTGGGTGCTCGCTGCTCTTTCGTTGCCTTATCGCGCGACTGTGATTTTCTCTACCGGAGGGCCGTTATGAGTGCAGAACCGAAGAGCCGTGCGACGCCCTCGCTGGACCATGCTCAACAGCGCAATCTCCATAACGCGTGCAGGCACAAGCACAATCATCAGGTCGGCTGGAACGTTAGGTGAACAGCGAGGCTGTGTTGCAGATTTTCGGCAGGGCGGACGAATTGGAGCTACTGCGAAAGCGGCTGGCGGCCCGCAAATCTACGCTCGTTTACGGCCCGTCTGGCGTCGGCAAAACACTTCTGCTTCAGCAGGTCGTGCCCGGCCGCGGTCATATTCTCTATTGTCCTGTTTCGTCGAGTCCGCAAGCGGTGTGCCGCCGCTTGGCTGAGTTGCTCATTGCCGCGCAAGATGCAACGCTCCTTCGCCTCTGTAAAGGAGGACTCGATGCGCTCGCCGGAAAGTCCTTCGTGTCACTGAAGGGGATTGTGTCGTCCGTACTGCGCGCGGAAAACTACCTTGTCGTCTTGGACCATTTGCACCGTCCTTCTCCGGCACTGGGAGCATTGATCGGGGAATTCATGCTCTCCTGCGCAACGCCGGTCATAGCAGTCGCTCGATCTGCGCACATGGAGGATGCGGGTTCCGTGTCGCCCTTGCTTCCAGATCGCAGCGAGAGGCTGGCCATCCGGAACTTCGACTCCGAAACCGCAAAGACATTCGCGCGAGAAGTCTGCGAGCAGCAGCAGTTGTCGGGAGAGAATCTGAGCAGTGTTCTCGATAGCATAGTCAAATCCAGCGACGGCAATCCTGGAGCCATCCTGCGCATGATCGCCATGGCGAAGCAATCGAAGTACCGCAATGACGGCCACATTAAATGGTCGCCGCTCTACATCGATTTTCTTATGCAGTCAGCGCGGGAAAATGCACTCTAAGCTGAAACATTCGTACCCGGAGCTTCACGTGGCAGGTGAGCTACAAGTCGGTTTAACGCAATGCCAAGATGTCGCAGGCAGCCTGCTCAAACTCGCCTCACTGGCAACCGAGCTCGGCAGCGACCACGTCTTCGGCGAGGCAACCGAACTTGCCGCACGACTCTCCGAAGGGCGTTTCTTCGTCGCCTGTGTTGGCCAGTTCAAGCGAGGCAAGTCGACCCTGATTGGCGCATTGATTGGCGATCCCATTCTGCCAACGGGCTTTGTGCCGGTCACCGCCGTGCCTACCGTCATCCGCTTTGGAGCCACCAAAGGCGCGCGAATTCGCTCCA
>Ga0182012_10005642_pt1 | contig 12919 bp, 20 predicted proteins | sample 612S2SmetaG_FD_120486 | JGI IMG/M metagenome (GOLD analysis project Ga0182012, IMG submission 120486) | Permafrost microbial communities from Stordalen Mire, Sweden - 612S2S metaG | ecosystem: Environmental > Terrestrial > Soil > Wetlands > Permafrost | place: Sweden: Stordalen | collected...
TTACCCTTGAACAAGTCTAAATAACATGCAAACGTGGCACCACGTTTCAGAAAAATCCAGTTCCCAAATCAATAATATCAATGCGTTACACGGGCCATTCCGCCGTTTACTGTTCAAGTCGGGGATGACGGCGATGCTGCGGAGCTATATCGTCCTTATGAGCGTGGATAGCCGCGTGGCATGCCGAAAGTGACCTTGATTACGGGCGCGGAATCGTCGCCGTTGGAGTGCCAACGAGCATGAGCAGATATTGGCGGCGGTGAACGCGCCGGGCGCCGCGCCAGCAGGGCGATAAGCCATTGCGGCCCATCAGCGTTGTGCGGAACCGACGCCGCGCCCAGAACAAGCAAAGAGCGAAGCACCGGATTGCCCATTTTCGAAATTCCTCCAAGCCGCTCCTTGCCCCCACTCGAATGCGGCTTCGGCGTCAGCCCCAACCAAGCCGCGAAGTGACGGCCCGAGACGAAGCCGGCGGGATCCGGGACGAAAGCCTTCACCGAAGCCGCCGTAATCGCTCCAATGCGTCAGGCGCCGTAGATCTTCATCCTTCTTCGCCTCCATGACAATCTCTCGTTCGAGCTTCTCAATCTGGCGCGTCAACGTTCTCGATCAGCGTCGCGAGTTCTCTCAAGGCGAAACGTGCGGCCTCGGGCAGGCGAGCGTCGCTTTTGTCGCGCACGATCTCGATTAAGGCGACGAGTTTCGCCATGCCGATGCCGGGACTCAAAGACGTGACCTGGAAACACCGGTTATTTTGCGCGAGCAGACGAAGCGAATAGAGGTCGCGCAAATGTCCGACGATCTCACGCACGCTCATGCCGCGCGCATACATCGAGATGATTTTTTCGTCGAAGCCCGGAAAGCGCCGCTGATATTTGGCGATCAGCTGCGGATCGAAGCTCGATTGCCGATCTCGGGGAACATCCAACTCGAGGCGGCTGGTGTCGGTCACCACCGTTTTCTTGCCATAGCCGTTGCGGGTGTTGCTGCCGTCGCCGTTCACCAGATGATGATCCATCTCGGCGTTCAGCACCCGCTCCGCTAAAGCTTTCTTCAGATCATCCAACAAGCCATTGGGATTAAACGCTGTCTTTGGATCAGCGCCGCCTAGCAGCTGGTCGAGGATGCCATCGGGGATCCGGGGTTCCTTGCGTCGGGCCATGGGATATCTCCTTCTTTCCCATATTGCCCAAGCCAAACACGAAATTCACGACAGTCCCGACTGCGATGGCGATCCTTGACCAGGGCGTGAACCTTGCCGGTCAAGAGATCAATCCCGGCGAGAATGCTCACGGTTCCTCGCCGGACATATTCGTGATCGCGACCAAAGCAAGCATGTTCGCCGGGCTTTGGCGGCAGGTCTGGCGCGGTCGTCCCGATCGCCTGCACGCCCGGCTTTTCATCATAGGAGACGATCGCGACGGCTTTGCCGCTCTCGCTCGCCGCAGCCTCTCCCGCGGCGGCCTCTTTGAGAACAGCGACCTCGCGGTAAACGCACAGGACTTCCGCCATTTTCGCCTCGAAATCGGCGTCGCGGCGCTCCAGATAATAGCGCACCTTGTGCGGCTTCACTTCGTGCTGGTTGAGGATCTTGCATAGCGTGCCCTGCGCCAGATTGGCGAGGCAGGCGTGTCCCGCCACCGGCCCATGCTCACGCGCATGGCGCGCCAGCGGTCGCGTCGTCCACAATTCATGCGGATAGCCAAGCTCATGCGCTTTACGACACGCAAGCGAGACCAGCCAGCTTTTGGCTTCGTCGGTAATCCTGCGCTCCCTGCCGGGTCTGGGGCGATCGTCCAGCGCCCCCAACGGACCAAAGGCCACGGCTTTCTCGGCGCAACGCTGCACGGTTTGATGATGCAGCCCCAAGGCTTGGCCCACGGCGAAAAAGCACGGCTCATCCCGATAGGCGAGGAGAATGCGCGCCCGCTCGACGCGACTCGCAGGCGTCGTGCGCGAGCGCGCGATCGTTGTCAGTTGCGCCAATTCTTCATCGTCGATCACCAGCGCAAGCGCCTGTCGCCACGCAACCATGCTTCCAATCCTTCATCTCGCAAATCAAGAGCGAGGCTCCCTACAACGGCGCCTAGAAAATAGGAATCCCTTCCAAACAGCCCCTTTCAAGGAATCGATGTACTAGTCATGCGAATCTGAAATTCGCCGCATAAGGTTCGCTCGGTCTTTTGTCACGCTTGACGGCAGCCGATCCAGACAAAATCATAGCCGCCGTCAAAAGAGGGCATCAAGTGTTAGATTCGATCCACTAGCGTGTTTTCAGACCGAATCGGCTAGGATTACCAGTCCGAACGTTATATTTCCATCTTGGCACGTCTTTGTTGGATAACGGTCCATATTGAGCAACTCTATCTCCAACTAGGCCATACGTCCGCCAGTTGCTGTATCCGCCGCTATAGGTGCCATACGGCAACCTGTAGTCCGCGCCGTGTTGGTCTGGCGGCGGCGCATCGCGCATTCCCGCAAACGAGGAAGAAACCACGCCAAAGACGCCAAAGAGTACTGCCATTATCAAGCGTAGCATGCTTTCCTCCAAATTCGGCGACAAGGACGTCCACGCACATTGGCTGTTGCGCCTTTAAACGTCCTTACCACGTTTTTTAACCATTTGTTTATACGTCTTCTTAAACGCCGCTACAAATCAAACCACGCCGATCTTTCATCACAACGTATTGATAGTTCTAGCCATGTTAACCCAATCGTAGGGTGCGGCGCGCCTCTTTATTTGCATCCTAAAAGACAAAAATTCGAAACATCGAAATCACGTTTATGCATTTTATATCAATAATATACATGGATAGTAAGCAACCACTTGGTGTAGGCGTGTTGCATTCGTACCACACCTTTCGACATTCGCGCATCGTCACGGAAATTGGGCTTCCACATATGCCACCTGCGTGCTACCTAAGTTAATGTTGCGTTAAGCCCAACAGGGACTGGCGGTTTGGTTCCCCTAGGCGGAAGCTCAGGGAAGGTCTGAGTTAAGCGGTGGTCGGACTGTGGGTGTAATGTAGATGAGGCGTTAAGAGACAATGAGTTCGTCATGCCGAATAGATTTCGGATGACTTTTATAAGCTTGCTCGACAAGAATGTCGGAAGTAGAGAATGCTTTCGCCTAGGGTGCCGCTATGGAGCGTTTAATGAAAAAAAGCTATGGCACCAAACATTTGTTTGCTGCGGCGCTTGCCATATCTGTGATGACGGCTACGGCTTCTTGGGCCCAGAGTACGACGTCGAATGCGACTGCCACGGGCTCTGGTGTCGCCACGTCGGGAGCGCTTGCCAGCTCAAAAAACAGCAACAAAAACAGCAACAAAAACAGCAATTCTAACAGCAATTCTAACAGCCTCCAGAGTTCGAGTGGCTCGACCCTGGGCGTTGGCCCGGCTACTACGATTAATCAAGGCTCTGATCTGGGTAAAAATGTCCCGACCGTTTATGCGCCCGCTCTCGCCGCTGCAGGATACGAAGTTTGTCTTGGCTCCGTGAGCGCCGGCGCGTCCGGCTCTGGGTTCGGTTTGTCGTTCGGCGGCACATATGAAGACAAGGGCTGTCAGGCGCGGTTGAATGCTAAGACTTTGGCGACTCTTGGCTATGTCGTGGCGGGGCGTGAGGTGTTGTGCCAAGACCCCAGTATCCGCGCCGCAATGCATAATGCTGGCACGCCGTGCGCCGGCGATGATGGCAGATTCGCCGCTGCGGCTCAATGCCGGGACGATTTTGACCTGTTTAACGGATGGCAACGTGTCTGCGGTCCCTAAAGCGTCGGAAGGATAGGCCTCTTTACGTTCAAGGTGAAGTGGGTCGCACAACTCTGGTTGCCATCCGGATTCCTTCTGATAGGGCAATGGAAACTTAAAGGAGCAGTTAGATGATTAAGAAGACTTTGATGGCGACGGCTGCCGTTCTTGCGTTGACCAGCATGGCTTACGCCGGTGGAAGTCATGGCTCGGCTGGGCAGAATAAGACCGGCGCGTCCATTGGCGGCGGTATCTCCGGCGGTGTTGCCGGCTCTACTGGCACGGGCTCCGTGACCGGTACTGGCGGTGGTGCCTACAACACCAACGCCACGGGTTTCGCCGTGGGTAACGCCCAAGGCGGCGGCTCGAATGGCAGTTCGTTCGCGACTGGCGGCGGCGTCGCCGGCGGTGTTGCGAACGCCCAGACCTCGGGCAGCGGGGTCAACACGGGTTCTACCGCTAGTTCTGCCGCTGGCGGCGTCGCGGGCGGCATCGGCGCCGGCGCTTCGCAAAGCAGCCAGTAAACAACAGAAGGCTGCTAATTAGCCTTTAGGGAGGCACCAGATATCTCTGGTGTCTCCCTTGCGTTTGGAATGGCTTGATTTTCAGCGGCTAGAAGCCGCTGCAACGGTTCCTACTCGCTACGACGATCGCGAATCGGAAACAGATAGCCGACTCAAATTGCTGCCACCGCCGCATAGCCCATTGACCAGATAGCGCTTCTATGAGATTTTCGTTCTTGCTTAAATAGGCTTCCATTGCTAGACGGCCACCGACGCTGGTAGCTGCGGTGGCCGTTGGTGGTCGACGGCTACGGCGGATTGAATTGAGCTTAATGGGTGCGAACCGCGCCGCCAGCTTTTTTTTCCAGCCTCGTCTCATGACGGCGCACACCAACTTAGCGCGAAGTTCGGCGTCGAACTTTATGGAAAATGCTATCTTTTGTGATGGCGTGGTTCTCCTGTCCGGCGCTCCAGCACTGGAATCATTTGGGTTACGCAACCCAAAAACTACGTTAGCCAATTTCCAGCCAACTCCCGCGACCGGACCGCGCTCGTTGCTAAACCAGGGCTGATGATGAGACGGTTGATGTTCGGCATTCGGTCCGTTTTTGCCTCCGCCACTGTGGGGCTGATGTCCATGCTTGCCTCTCTCGCCGTCGTAACGAATATCGCGATCGCGGAAAATACATTACCGAATTGCCCATCCGATGGAAAGGCTGTTTGGACGAACTGCTACGGTACGGTTACGCATCCCGACGGCGTAAGATATTCTGGTGAGTTCAAAGGCGGCAAGCTAAACGGACAAGGAGATTACATTTGGCCAGACGGCGCAAAGTACGTTGGCCAATTTAAAGATGGACAGAAAAGTGGATATGGTACCTATACTTGGGCAGACGGAAAGATATACGTGGGTCAATTCAAAGACGGAAAAATAGACGGACATGGGACCATAACGTTGGCCAACGGCGAGAAATACGTCGGCGAATGGAGGAACGATAAGCTTAACGGAAAAGGTACTTATACATGGCCAGATGGCGCAAAATACGTCGGTCAATTCAGAGACGACAAGAGAAACGGGCATGGAACTTTCTACGCTGCTGACGGTAAGGTAACGCAGTCTGGCATTTGGAAAGATGGTGCGCTCACACAATGAGTTGCCTCGACACCGCAAGTTAACTTGCGTTAAGCCACCAATGAGGACCGCCGCGGTTCACACTCTCGGATTTCATCGAAACGCCAGTTCTTGGGGTTTCCGATCGCCTCGAGTATCTCGGCATGGTCCGCAGCGTCCGACGACCTCTTTCATAAAAGGCGACTGTCCGCTGTCCTCTCCCGGACGCGAGGAATAGTACCGGGCTCAGAATCGACGCGGCATTCAATTTCGATTATTTTGGTTCAACGATCGCCAGAGGTCATAAAGCTACCATAGCCGTCTTGACGTGGCCGGCTTATCGATCACGTTGATATTTCGCATCGTGGCGTCAAACCCCGCGCCACGCCAGCGTGGCCCCTTCAGTCGATTGATGGGCAAGACTGTTACGAATGCGCCATGGGCAGAGCGGAACATCGTGAAACAACGAATCAAGGTCGTGCTTGTGGCTCTCCTCTCGATGAGCCTTCCCCCTCGGCTCGTTGCTGGGCCTTTTGAGGACGGCATGGACGCCTATATGATCGCCGACTACTCAACTGTGTTGCAACTCCTTGGTCCACTGGCCGACCAGGGGGACTCTCGTTCGCAGTACATCCTCGGATCCATGTTCGAGAATGGGCGAGGCGTGCCGTTGAACTATGCTGAGGCATTGAAGTGGCATCGCATGGCGAGTGAGCAAGGTTATGCTCCGTCCATGGTCAGTCTCGCGTTCATGTTCGAGATGGGGGTCGGTGTCCCGCAAAATTATATCGAGGCTTACAAGCTGTTCAGCTTAGCTATTACAAGGTTCGCGGTAACCGAGAACGGAGCGCGGGAAATTGCTATCAAGAGTCGCGACTCCCTGGCGAGCCAAATGACAGCCGCGCAGATCGTGGAAGCTCAACGCCTAACTCGTGAATGGAAGAAGTCAAAGTAATATGTTTCTATTGAATACCATAAATAAGTAAACTAATAATACAATATTACATACTATTGTGTTGTGCTATTTCGGTCATCAACAGGTGCGTTTCGTCGAATTTAGCGCAGCTGGCTTGGCCTTCAAAATTGCCAATTCATTGCGAGTTGATTCAGCCATTTATCGCAAGGTTATCTATCGCGCCAATTTTAAAAACTTGTGAAGTTCGAGAACGCAGCTCAATTCCATAATGGCGCTTCCGCGAATCCGCGAGGTTTGCGCGCCGTTGTCGATTGTGCCGCAAAGGCTGAATCCCATGTTTTCCTAGGATTTCACGGCGGTTTGTGCTAGATTTCGCCCCATGATCAAGCTCTCTCATGAGACCGAAGCGATGATTCAGGCAAAAGCCGCGCAGACGGGGCGGACGCCTGACGAGATTCTGCGCGAAGCTCTCAGTCGCACCGGCGACGTGCTGCCGTGGCGGAGTTCCGTTGCGCCGCGCCCTGCAAATCTGACCAAAGACGAGCTTATCGGCACGATGGAAGCTATCGCCGCCCGCTGCGCTGCGCGGCCTGTGGCAGACCCGAGGTCTATCGACGAAATCATCGGCTACGATGATTTCGGCTTGCCGCGATGATCGTTATCGACACGTCGGCCTTGGTTGCGATCCTCAATCACGAGCCAGAACGCACAGCCTTTTTTCAAGCTATCATTGCCGCCGATCGCTGCCTTATCAGCGCCGTCACCTATCAAGAAGCCGGTCACGTCCTTTTCGCCAGACATGGCGTCAACGGACTGTATGACCTCGAGGATTTTCTCGCGCTCATTAAGGCGGAGATCATTCCGCATGACATGCATCTTGCCGCGCTGGCGCTTGAGGCCTTTCGCCGTTATGGCAAGGGCATCGATCCTAAGGCGCGCCTCAATTTTTGCGACTGCGCCGTCTATGCCCTCGCCAAGGCGATGCAAGCGCCCCTGCTTTTCAAGGGCGACGATTTCACCGCAACCGACGTGCAGGCCTGTCTCTGATAGTCCCCTGCCCTGCTACCGGCGTTCCTTGCGCAGATCGATCAAATCATCCTCACGCACGGACAACCCCTTTTCTTTGAGGGCGTTCAGCACGAAGGCGCGCATGGTCATGTCGGCATCGCTGGCGAGGCGCGCGAGTTGCTTGCGCAACTCCTTGCGCATGCTGAGGGAGAACTGAATCACCCCCTCTTCTTCCCGATGCGGCGTCGGCACGACCTTCAAAGCGGCGGTCGGCGCGGGCTGTGCGACCGCCGCCGGTGCGGCCACGACAGGCTTTTGCGTCGGCATCATCGACGCCAGAGCCGAAAGGTCAGTCGTGACGCTGGCGAGGTCTTTCTTTCCCATTTCCTATGTTCCTATGAACCTATGTTTGCTCACGAAGCCATTTTCGCCGCTTCGGGGATTCCCCCAAGAGCTTCGATTTCATCGAGGAAATTCGCGCATTGGAGACCGGCCAAACCGCTTGTCGGGACAATCCCCGTGAAGCTCATTTCCTGAAAGGCCACGAGCCGGTGAATCTTCGTTTCCATGACCGGCAGCTTCGCCTTGGCAATTTCGCTCTCGATATGCGTCGAGATGTTGGTGTTCGGCTGATAGCCGGTGAGGATCACGCGCGCCGTCACGTCGCGTTTCATCATCAGGGAGGCGCTCTTGATGAGGTTCATGGTTTTGATTGCTTCCACAATGTCGGCGCTGGAAGTCTGACACGGAACCAGAACCACGTCGGCGCAGCCAATGGCGAAGATCGTCGCTTGCGTCGCCGCGCCCGCCGTGTCGATCACGACAACATCGTGCGCCGCGTGGAGGCTTTCGACGAGCGGAACGATGCGCGTTTCGTCGAGTTCATGCTCGACGGTAATGGCATGTTTGGAGGCCGTCCGCACCCAATCCGTGAGTGTATGGTTGAAGTCCGCATCGACGGTGGCGACCCGCAAACCGGCCTGCGACAGGCGACCGAGGATCAGCCGCGCGATTGTCGTCTTCCCTGCCCCGCCTTTCGACGTGGCGATGGTGATGATGCTCATGGCTATGAACCTCGCTTCCCGTGTTCCTAGCTTTCAATATACCCCGATTCCTAAGAAACAATGAACATATGAACATATGTTTATAACTTACCGTTTATATTGCTACATATGAACATATAAACCTATGAAACAGGGTAGATATTGAACGCGCTCCTTTGCGCCGATCACGCGGCGGGACGCTTGGCCTTCGCGTTGCGCGCCTTGAAGCAGCCTTCCGCGAATTTCAGGAAAGCCCCGTCCGGGCTTTTCAGGGTTTCGCAGCCAGAAGCCCGCCATTTGTCCTGCCAGAGGCCTATGATCTCGTAGGGGTCTTTCCCTGGCCCAATCGGCGCGAAACTTCTCTAAGGCCACTCCAGAGGGCAGGGGAGGCCTATCAGGATCGCCAATGCCTTTTTCGGCATTCAGGCGGCGGGTCTTTGCCTTCACCGCCGCTTTGATTTGCGACTCCTGATGGTGGCGATCGCCCGTTTTCGTCACGGTGAACCTGATTTTTGTGTAGGACTTCCCTTCGCGGACGCCCTCATAGGCGACCGTAAAGCCCGCATCGTCGGCGTGTTTGTTGATTTCCGACACCGCAGGCTCGATCACGCGGCGGCGAAAATCCTTCCATTCGCCATAGGAGGACGCGTCTTCCGAGACTTTGAGCCACGCCCGCACTTCGTCCATTGAGGCGATGCAGGTCTTGTTTTCGCGGTTTGCGTAGGCTTCGAGGATTTCGTAAAGCGTTACCGCGTATTTGCTGCGCAGCTTCATCATCACATGGACGTTGAGCCGCGCCCATGCGCGGGGCGCAAGGAGATTCTGGGCAAGCAGGGGATCGAAGGTGAAATAGTCATGCTCAAATCCAACGGAAAGCAAGGCGTTCCGCAAGGCGGGGTCGCTTCGCCGCTGTTCAGCAACATCTACCTCACGGAGGTTGATAAGATGCTGGAGCGCGCGAAAGAGGTCACGCGTTACGGCAAGTACACCTATGTCGAATACGCGAGATTCGCGGACGACCTGGTGATCTTGATCGACGCCCACCCGCGACATCCTACCTGTGCGGGGGGCGCTCAGTAATGGGCGTCCCTACCGCGTTCGACTTCGCTCAAGGAAAGCCTAAGCTGAAGAGAACTCGTTTTTGCTCTCATCCTCGCACATCAATGCCCGGCAAATGGAAGAGAGCAAAATGTCAGCCTTGAACGGCTTGTGGAAAAAATCGAATGCTCCTTGGAGCATGGCGGCGACCGCGAGTTGAGCATTCCCCTGTCCGGTGATCATGATGACCGGCATAGAGACGCGCCGCTCATTCATCGCCGCCAAGAGATCGAGTCCGTTTATTTCCGGCATATGTATGTCCGTCACCACGCAACCGGAATCGCTTTGTCGTATCGTGTCGAGGAATGTTTGAGCCGATTGATGCGTGTGAACCGCATAACCCTCCGCCGTCAACAACAGGCTTAAGGAGGCGAGAATTGCCGGATCGTCGTCAATGACATGAATTGTTGGCTCATAAGTCATGGCCTTGCCTCCACCCACACACCGCCGCAGGCCAACTAGGCGCTATTAAAACGATACATTCAATACGTATTTACCCGGTATTATTATGCAACTGCGGTTGCTTTTGGTCAAAGGCGAGTATAACACATTAATATTGCAATGGGTTCTGAGCATAAATCATATGTGGATGGCCCCCGCCTGCGAAGGGGTAAAATTCTGTTCTGGCGACTTGGTCGGGTGCGGTCATATGTCCGGCCCTTTCGCGCGGCGCATATGGCCGCTGGCCCTGATGAAGTTCGCGGAACGGGTCCCTATCAAAACTACGCGCTAATGTGCGCCTTGACTTATCCGGGTCTTCCCACTCCACGGCTCGACCGTTTCGCCATCACGTCCTTCTCACCCTCGCAATTTTGCGGGATTGGCAGCCTATTCAGGCCGCTTGCCCGACGATCTCCTTAGCTTTGTAACCGTCTCCCCGTTTCATCACCGCCCAGACGATGCGGGCCGTTCGGTTGGCGAGCGCCACCGCGACTACCTTCGCCGGCTTTCGCGCCAGCATCCCGCGCACCCATTCGGCGTCCTTCGTCGCGCGCGTGCGCGCATGTCGAAGAATGGCGACCGCCCCCGCGACGAGCAGACAGCGGATATATTTGTCGCCGCGCTTGCTGGTTCGCCCCAGCCGCTCCTTCCCGCCCGAGGAGTTTTGGCGCGGCGTCATGCCGAGCCAGGCCGCGAACTCGCGTCCCGAGCGGAACAGGTTCGGATCGCACACCGTCGCCGCGATCGCGCTGGCGCCCATGATCCCGACGCCCGGAATGGTCGCGAGCAGTTTGCTGAGCCGGCTGTTGCGATGCCATTGCGCCAGCTTCGCCTCGACTTGCTGGATTTTAGCCTGGGTATCGTTCAATTGACTGACGATCAGTCGCAGTATCGAGCGCGCGAGTTCCGGCAGAGCCGTGCTTTCCGCTTCGATCGCCGCGATCAACTGTTCGACGTGGCGCAGTCCCTGCGGCGCGATGACGCCAAACTCGGCCAGATGTGCACGCAGCGCGTTGACCAGCATGGTGCGTTGACGAACCAGCAGATTGCGCGCGCGATGCATCATGAGCACCGATTGCTGATCGGCGTCTTTCACTGGCACGAAGCGCATGGAGGGGCGCGTCACCGCCTCGCAGATCGCCTCGGCGTCAGCCGCGTCATTCTTGTTGCGCTTGACGTAGGCCTTCACATAGGCAGGCGGCATCAGCTTTACCTCATGCCCCAAGGCGATCAGCTCACGCGCCCAGTGATGGGCCGTCGCGCAGGCTTCAATGCCCACAAGACAGGGCTCCAGGGTTTTGAAAAACTCGACGACTTCGGCTCGGCGCAGCCGGCGTTTGACGACGACCTTGCCGGCGGCGTCGACGCCGTGGACTTGAAACCAGTGCTTGGCGAGATCAAGGCCGATAGTGGTAATCTGCATAGCGGATGGCTCCTCTCATTGGTGGCGTTTTCCGACGACCACACTTTGGCACATCGATGCCGGGGAGCGGGGGCCATCCACCCCATCAAGAATTTTGAATTGCGCGAAAACGCTTATCCTATAGGCGAAAGCGCGTTTCTTGGGCGAACTGCGCTGCGTCTGAATCAGGGGCGACGGATTCAGGCTGCGCGCTCGTGAAGAAAGCGTTGACGGCGCGCATAGACGGCCCGTTTGGCTTATATGGCATCGCCACCAGAGCGACGCGCGGCATGTTGAAGCTGACGGTAGATGGTAGGCCAATTTTGTGGATCGTCACATAGCAACACGGGTTCCGGCGAGCGCACCCTGAATTCAAACCAGCCCAGAAAGCCCGCCTCTTCATCGGACAGCGTGAAGGATACGGACTGCGCATGGTTCATATTGCAGCGATAGCACCATGCTTCCAGCACGACGCCGTTCTCTGCGGCGGTGTGTTGCACCGTGAATCGCGAGTCACCTTCTGGGGTGAATTTGCACCCGCACTTTTCGCATCGGCCATGCGATCGAGCCAACAAACCCTGTCGGGCTTCTTCGTCCACCTTTCGCGACCGCTTGTCGTAGAAACCCACTATAAGCTGGCTTTTTCGAATGGTGATCGCCTCGGCTATATCTGGTCTATCGTAAGTGCCATCGGCGAGTTTGCGCCTCGCGTAGCGAACGAGTTCCGCAATTTGACGGCAACGCTCTCCACAATAGAGCGAACGACGATTAGGAACCGACGCCTCGCAATTCAGGCATTTTCCCGGAGTGTAGTGGTCAAATGGGCCCATGGGTTCTTGCATGGATAGGCTTTCCACGGGGGTGGGAGTCGATTGACGAGGCTGTTTGGGTTTCCGTTGCAAAGGTGTGGAGCGATCTTGGCGTTCTGTTGTCTGGAGAGCGCCCCGTAGAAGTTAAGTGCACTCCTGCGGAGCTTTGAGTTGCTTCCCCTATGTGCACATCTCAAAACATCTGCAACAGCCGCCGATTTGTCATATTAGGCACTTACGCGACACGGCGTCCGGTTTCATAATTGTTGATCGCGAAGGGGGTCTTTGAACCAAGCGCTGCCTCGCAAAGGTTCAGCGCCTATGGCGTCTGGACCTTTCGATACGGTAGTCGCCGTTCTTTAGCTGAATTACATTTACCTTTTTGCCACGTATTATCGCAGGTCCACAATAGCTTGTGCAGCTAGAGTCATATCCGGATATCCTGCCGTAATTCAAGCATTGACTTCCGACTAGGGTGTAGCAAGCGAGCGTGCCTGATGGCATCCAAAAGATGCCACCTACGACAAATGCAGCTCCGATGACGTAAGCCTTCATCTTATTTCCTCCATGTTGTGGCAGTTAAGCCGAAAGCAACAACGGCTCAGGTGAAGTTGGGCGTCAGGATGCTCGTCAGCTTAAACGTATCAAGAAAACAAAGGTTCCATTAAGCTGAGGCAACGCCGCGAAATAACTGCTTCACGTTGAGGCTGGCTGGGGTGCGGCACGGTTAAGTGAGACATCCGGCTGCGGTAAATTGAACCGCAATCGGAGGTATAGAGATGACAGTCGATGAAGGGCGGAAGCCCGACGGGGCGCCGGAGCGCTCTGCCAAA
>Ga0182012_10005647_pt1 | contig 12913 bp, 11 predicted proteins | sample 612S2SmetaG_FD_120486 | JGI IMG/M metagenome (GOLD analysis project Ga0182012, IMG submission 120486) | Permafrost microbial communities from Stordalen Mire, Sweden - 612S2S metaG | ecosystem: Environmental > Terrestrial > Soil > Wetlands > Permafrost | place: Sweden: Stordalen | collected...
GACATGAAGCCCAATGCCGCCGTTCCCGGTGTCCGTCGTCTCGAGATCCGCTTCAAGGAATGCTTAATTTATAAGGAGATAGCCTGATGGGCAGTAAGACGCACCCTCGTCGGAGCCAGCGAAGAGATAGTTACGACGGCCCACCGCTATAGCGCGCAGTGCTCGTTCGGCAGCGGAGTTGTCGATCTCGATGCGGCCATCATCGCAGTAGCGCACGAAGGCATCCCAGCGCGCGAGCGCATAGTGGATCGCCGCCGAGGTGTCGGACTTCCGCGAGAGTTTCGATAAGCATGATTCCAGCCACGCATGCATCGACTCCAGCAGCGGCCTGGCTTTCCTGTTGCGGACTTCCCGGCGCTCGTCCGGTGATCGGCCGCGAATCTCTTCCTCGATCCCATAAAGAGGTGCAATGCGCTCGACCATTTCGGTGGCGATCGGTGAGTTGTGCGCTTCCATCAGGTCAAAGAACTTACGTCTGATGTGCGCGAGGCACGGGGCCTCCCGTATGTTTCCGCGTTCGTAGAGCTTGTTGAAGCCCGCATAAGCATCGGCTTGTAAAACTCCGGTGAACTTACTCAGGTGCTGTTGCGGATGCTCTCCCTTGCGGTCTGGCGAGTAGGCGAACCACACCGCCGGAGCTGCGGTCGAACCTGCGGGACGATCATCGCGAACGTAGGTCCAGAGCCGTCCAGTCTTCGTCTTGCCATTGCCTGGAGCCAGCACCGGAACTGGTGTGTCGTCGCCGTGCAGTTTATCGGCGGCCATCACGTAACGGCGCAGAGCTTCCACGAGTGGCTCCAGCAAGTGGCTGGCTTCTCCCACCCACTTGGCCATTGTTGAGCGGTCAAGCTCGACACCTTCGCGCGCATAGATCTCGGACTGGCGATATAAGGGCAAGTGATCTACAAACTTCGAGGTCAGCACATGAGCCAGTAATCCCGGGCCGGCCATGCCGCGATCAATCGGGCGGCTCGGAGCGGGCGCCTGCACGATCACATCGCAACCCGTGCAGCACAGCTTGGGGCGAACATGCCGAATCACTTTGAAACTCGCCGGAACCCATTCCAGAATCTCGGAGACATCTTCGCCCAGCTTCTTCAGCGTGCCACCGCACTGTGGGCATGAGTGTTGTTCTGGCTCGTGTGTCTGGATCTCGCGCCGTAGATGATCAGGAAGCGTACGTCGTTTCTTGCGGGATGAAACCGGTTCTGACGGAGCAGGTTCGATCGCTGGTGGTGGTGCAGGTTCGGTGCGGTTTGCTTCGAGGTCTTCGAGCTTCAGTTCAAGCTGTTCAATCTGCCGTTCGACCTTCTCCGACTTGCGTCCGAACTGTATACGTCGCAGCTTGGCGATCAGCAGTTTCAGATGTTCGATCTCATGATCGCGCGAAAGTAACTGCTCGTTCTTATCGAGTAACTGCTGTTGAATCGCGATAAGTTGCTCGTGTGTTGCCAGCAGTACAGCCTTCAAAGCATCCTGATCCAGTGTGCTCAGATCTGGCAGCGTTATGCGCGTGGCAACCATGAAAATAGTGTGCCATGAACTCTGCTTGAATGCGTCCACAGCCGCATAAATAGCTGTGCATATCGCATTCGCGTGTTAGATCGCCATGAGTGATTCAGCGGTCCGAACCGGGCGACGCCAATCGATGCCTTCGCACAGCATGGACAGTTGCGCACGCGTCAGTGAGACCGTTCCACTCTCTGCTTTCGGCCAGATGAAGCGTCCACGATCAAGCTTCTTGGCAAATAGACAAAGCCCATCGCCATCGAACCACAACAGTTTGATCAAATCGCCGCGACGCCCGCGAAAGACAAAGACATGGCCAGAGAGAGGATCGTGTTCAAGCGCCGTTTGTACCATCGCGCTCAGGCCGGTGAAGCCGCGGCGCATGTCGGTAACACCGGCCGCGATCCAGATGCGAGTGTTTGCCGGAAGAGCCATCATCCTCGCAAGCACTCCAGCACAACGCGAAGTATGCCAGCGTCAACATGACCAGTGATACGAATCTGCGCATTCGCCAACGTGAGGTCGATTGATCCAGACGCAACAACTGCTCCACGATGTGAGTCGCACTGTGTGCTCACCACAACCGGAACCGGCTCCTTGTTCCCCGTATCTTCGGCGACTGTCACTGGCAGCAAGCGCAGATGGCTTGCGCTGGTTTCGCTGACGGAGACCTCGGTGTTGCCCCCCAGCCGTCCGGCCTGATACATCTTCCGCCAAGCGAATACCTGGTTCGCGTTTACTCCGTGCGAACGGGCTATGATCGCCACCGAAGTTCCCGGCACCAGCGTCTGTTCGACGATGTGCCGCCTTTCCTCTGCGCTTCGGTAGTGCCGTTTGATTCTGGGTTGTAAATCGGGCTCAGCAGCTGTCCCCATAGTCTCCTCATCGGAGGCACCGGCTTTGCGCCGTGCCCCAAGAAGAGAATGCCTATCAGGATCGGCACCGTCTATACGGCCTTGAGATGACGCTTACATACCAACGAAACGAGCAGGGAGGATACAGTGCCCTTGATGCAGCTTGGTGGACATGAACTCGCGACCGACTGCATAAACGAGGACAGCTCAGTGAGAGGAGCTGAAGAGTGGAACGCAACGAAGATAGCAAAACAAAGCCACACTTGCGTCGTTCTTTCGATGAGAGCAAGCCAGCTACACTACGCGCCACGGTCGAGTGCTGGTCCAGCACTCGATCCATATGAAAAGATTGTCTTCTCGTCCTGGTTCCAGAAGAGGTATGGATTGGCCAAGCGCATGTTGCTAACGGTGTTCACAACCAACTCGCTTTTGCCCAGCTTGTCGCAACCTCGCAAAAAAGCGGACGAGGAAGAGCTTCCTTTGCCTCCCCGTAGACTTCCATTTCCCGTACACTCGGCGTTTCCCGCCTATGGATCCGAGCCCAGCCGGACGACCCGTTACAACCAGTGCAAGTGATTGATATTAAACGGTATGATTGACCGCTTCAAATTGTTGCAGTCTCTTCTGTGAATTTTGGGTTTTCTTGCATCCACTCCTGTCAATAATTACTCTATTCACACATGTTGTAAGTGATTGATTTGTCAGGAAAAACGAAGCTTAAACTTGTTGCATGCTCTTAAGGAAACGAGAGCAGTGCCGCGTCCGGGCGAAGTCTCACTGGCGCATAATGGCGTCCTGTTTCTCGATGAGCTACCGGAGTTTCCGCGCAACGTGCTGGAAGTGATGCGGCAACCGCTTGAGGATGGTACGGTTTCCATCGCGAGGGCCGCGATGTCACTGACGTTTCCGGCGCGCTTCATGCTGGCCGCCGCGATGAATCCGTGTCCTTGTGGTTTTTTCAACGACCGCGCGCGCGAATGCAAATGCACACCTCCGATGATTCAGCGCTACATCTCGAAGATCAGTGGACCGCTGCTTGATCGCATTGACATTCATATCGACGTGCCTGCGGTGAACTACAAGGAACTGCGCTCGACCATACAGGCCGAACCCTCGGCGTCCATTCGCGAGCGTGTGTTGAAGGCGCGTGAGCGGCAGTTGGTGCGCTTCCGCGCGGCGGGCGAAAAGTTCTTCGCCAACGCGCAGATGGGTTCGCGGCAAATTCGTACGTTTTGCGAACTCTCCGGCGACTGCGAGCGCCTGCTGGAGCGCGCTATGACCCAGCAAGGATTGAGCGCTCGCGCGCACGACCGCATCCTAAAGGTGTCGCGCACCATCGCTGACATCGAGGGCTCTGAACATCTGGAGGCCAAGCACATTGCAGAGGCAATTCAGTACCGGACTCTGGACCGGACGTACTGGGCGTAGGCGTAGGTCGAGACAATTTCAGACAGGGAAGAAGGAGCGGCTAGTGCCGCTCCTTCGATGTTGCGCGGTGCACATACCTACGCGGCTTTTGTGCCTGCCTTGAGTTGATAGCTGCCCTCGAAGGAGACCTCAGATTCGGTGGGAGAGGTCATGTGTCCTTGGAATTTGCCGTTGCCGGTGATCCCGGAGAACTGTCCCGTGCCGTTTGTGTACTTCCACGATCCTTCGAACGAAATCTGATTGTTCTTTGTTGAGACCTTTCCTTCCCACGATCCGCTCTCGCGGTCGCCATTGGCATGTTCGTTGGTGAAATAGCCGCGCTCGGTCCCGTTGCCGTTGACGATATCGGCGGTGCTCCAGGAACTATGTCTTGTGTTGTTGAAGTGTGGGTCACTGCAGGTTTGGTGGGCGGTTCCCGCCCTCAGCATCAGCTGGTGCCCGGCGGTATCATTCAAAGAAGCGATTGTCTGAACGCTGGATGTGCCCTTCAACTGGCCTGTAAAGTTCGGCATGGTTTCTCCTTTGCGGTTGGCTTGCCTGGGGTATGTGTCGGGCTTGAAAGTCTCAGGTCTTGCAGAAGGCTCGCCCGCGTGTTGGATGGTGCGAGAGCCGTACTCCTTTCCTAATCCATTTGGCCCCAAAGCGGCTCGCTCACAATTGCCGCAGGACTGAAAAGCGCACTGCGGAGTGCAGCCGTTCTCTTCAATGCCGCCGCAAAAAGGGAAAGTGAATCAGGAAAAATTGCCAGGCAGAGGCTAGCTCCTGCCAAAGCTTGCGACTCAGAGGCAGCGTGCTCCCCGGGAGTTGCCTCAAACGCAGATCAACTTCTTCTTCGAACGAAAGATGAAACTGAGCAGGACCATGATTGTGAGTGACTCAAGAACTCGTCCGCAAGCATCAGCATCCGTTGCCATGTTGTGGTCTGCGCCTGATATGATTACCGGTTTGCTGATTCACCCCAGGAGCAAGTTATGAATCGTCGCATCCTCGCCATTGTGGCGTTACTGTGTGGTCTTGCCGCCTTCTCTACGGCCGATGAAGGCATGTGGTTGTTCAACAAAGCGCCAAAGGACCAGATCAAGAAGCAATACAACTTCGCCGTCACCGATCCGTGGCTTGAGCATCTTCGCCTTGGTTCCGTGCGCTTCAATAATGGAGGCTCCGGCTCGTTTGTTTCCGAGGACGGTCTGGCATTCACCAATCATCATGTTGGGCGCGTGTGCCTGCAGCAGCTCTCCACTGAAAAGAAGGACTACATCAAGGACGGCTTCCACGCGAAGACGCAGGCCGAAGAAGGCAAGTGTCCTGACCTTGAGCTGAATGTGCTGGTTGATATTTCTGACGTGACCGCAGACGTGCAGCAGGCTGCGAAGCCTGGCATGAGCGACGCCGAGGGCGCGCAGGCACAGCGCCAGAAGATGTCTGCCATCGAAAAGGAATGCTCAGAAAAGAGCGGACTGCGCTGCGATGTGGTTACGCTTTACGCAGGCGGAATGTACAACCTCTACAAGTACAAGAAGTACACGGACGTGCGAGTGGTGTTTGCTCCTGAGGCGCAAATGGCGTTCTTCGGCGGCGACCGCGACAACTTTGAGTACCCGCGCTACGACCTCGACATCACCTATTTCCGCGTTTATGAGAATGACAAGCCGGTACATCTTGCCAACTTCCTCAAGTGGTCGCCAACGGGCACCAAGAGTGGCGATCTGGTCTTCGTCTCCGGGCACCCGGGCGGCACCGAGCGCCTGCTCACCATGGCAGAGCTTAATTATCTGAAGGATGTGCAGACCTCTTATGTGATCGATCTGCTGACCCGTCGCGACAAGGTGCTGCATGAGTTCGCGGCGCAGTCCCCGGAAAATGCACGCGTCAGCGCCGACGATATTTTTGGCGTTGAGAATTCGCTGAAGGCTTACAAGGGCCGTCGCGGCGGACTCGATGACAAGGCGCTCATGGCGAAGAAAGCTGAAGCCGAGAAGAAGCTGCGCGCCGCGGTGGATGCAGATCCGAAGCTGAAAGCCGAATACGCTTCTGCATGGGTGGAAGTTGCGAATGCGGTTCAGGTTCGCAAACAGCTCTTCCTGCCGTATAGCTTTGTGGAGCGTGCGATGGGCTTTAACGCTTCGATGGCGCAGTATGCTCGCGCGCTTGTGCGTGTGACTGTCGAGAAAGAGAAGGCGAACCCGCAACGCCTCCGCGAATTTACCGATGCAAGGCTGCCCTCGCTGGAACAGCAGTTGTTCTCGACCGCTCCTATCTATCGGTCGCTGGACGTGGCCACGCTTACCGAATCGCTGGCGCTGATGCGCGAGAAACTTGGCGCGGGTGATCCGACGGTGGTGCTCGCGCTGAATGGCAAGACTCCTGCCGAAGCTGCCAAAGCCTATATTGACGGCAGCAAACTTGACGACCCGGCAGTACGCAAGCAGCTTTATGAAGGTGGCTCCGCAGCGGTTCTGGCAAGTACCGATCCGCTGATCGTGTTGATGCGCGAGATCGATCCGCGCGCCCGCGAACTGCGCAAGCAGTGGGACGACAAAGTGGATGCAGTGATCCGCCTGAATTCGACGAAGATCGCTAAGGCGCGCTTCGCCGTGCAGGGCAGCAACAGCTATCCAGACGCAACCTTCACGCTGCGCCTCAGCTATGGAACCATCAAAGGCTATGAGCAGAAGGGTGTGAAGATTCCGCCGTACACCACCATGGGCGGAGCCTATAAACACGCGGCGGCCAACGGCAACAAGGGTGACTTTGCATTGCCAAAGAGCTGGGACGCAGCCAAGAGCAAACTCAATCTGACGACGCCGCTGAATTTTGTGCACACCTCGGACATCATCGGCGGCAACTCGGGTTCGCCTACGGTGGACAAGAAGGGTGAAGTCGTCGGCATCATCTTCGATGGCAACATCCAGTCGCTGCCGTGGGACTTTGCGTATGACGATCGGCAGGGACGGGCTGTCTCCGTCGATTCACGCGCCATTCTCGAAGCGATCCGCAAGGTGTATCACGCGGACGCCTTGGCGGATGAACTTGTGAACGGACATCAGGCGGCTACCGCGAAGTAGCTTTCGCCTGGACTTACACGCGCCCGGAAGAGATTCCGGGCGCATATTTATTGCGGAACAGGTGATGTGCGCTCGGCTACAATCGGAGTCAGCCGTTATGCCGCGCACTTATTTCCATGTCGATATGGATGCCTTCTTTGTTTCGGTGGAGGAGCTTTACGATCCTTCTCTGAAGGGCAAACCCGTGGTGGTGGGCGGCAAGGCCGATCAGCGTGGAGTGGTGGCAGCGGCTTCGTACGCGGCGCGCAAGTTCGGCGTGCATTCGGGTATTCCGCTACGGGAGGCGGCTCGCCTTTGTCCTCAGGCAGTGTTTCTGGAAGGGCATCCGGAGCGTTACCGGGAGCAGTCGGCTGCGGTGCGGCAAGTGCTACTGAAGTTCACTCCGCTGGTGGAGATGGCATCTATCGACGAAGCGTATCTGGATATGACGGGTACGGAGCGGCTGCACGGCCCGGCGATGAAGTCCGCTGATTTACTGCATGAAACCATGAAGCGCGACACGCGGCTGAACTGTTCGGTGGGCATTGCCGCATCGCGCGTGGTGGCCAAAGTTGCCAGCGACCAGGCGAAACCCAATGGCGTGCTGCGCATTCTAAGTGGGATGGAAGCAGCATTCCTTGCGCCGTTAGAGGTGCGCCGCTTGCCCGGCGTGGGCAAGGTCACGGAAGAGCGCCTGCGCGAATGCGGGGTGCGTACCATCGGCGATCTGGCGAGGCTCACGGAAGCTGCGCTGGGCAGAAAGATTGGCGAAGGGCTCGCGGCGCTGATTGAGAAGGCGCAGGGTCTCGACGCAGGCGGATGGTATGACCAGGAAGTGGGCGCGAGCGATGAGCCCAAGTCGATCAGCCACGAGCACACATTCAATATTGATGAGCGCAACCAGGCAGCACTGGAGTCCATGCTGGCGCGGCTGACGGAGATGGTGTGCCGCCGTTTGCGAGAGCATCAACTGCACGCGCGCAAGGTACAGATCAAGCTGCGCTACTCGGATTTCACCACTTACACGCGCGGTTTCACGCTGGAGCGCCCTACGCAACTTGACGCCGAAGTGCTGGAGATTGTGCGGACGCTCTTCCGCGACAATTGGGAGAAAGGCCGCGCCGTGCGGCTGCTCGGCGTGCAGACGAACTCACTGGAGGCGGCGAGCGGACAGATGGATCTGCTGGTTGGAACCGAGGAGTTGCGCTTGAAACACACGATGAATGTTGTGGATATATTGCGCGATCGCTTTGGCGAATCTGCGGTCTCGCTGGCGAGCGGCATGACGGCGCGCTTTCGCGAGCGAACCCATGAGAATCCGGCGGCGCTTCCCGGCAAGGAGCCGCGCAGCAAGCGTGAGCCGGAGAAGTAAGAAGGCGCGGCCCTACTGTTTTTTTTCGTTGTTCTGCTTGAGTATGGCGGAACTCCAGCGACAGGCGTCGCGGAACGCATCCCAGATTGTGTCTTCCTCCATGCCCAGTTCCTCTGCGCTGCTGGTCACCTCATGCCATGAACCACGTTCGCAGGAGATAGCGAGTTGCAGCAGGCGTCCGAGCGCCGTGGACCCACCGCAAAGTGCATCCTTGCACGTGTTGGTGAGAGGGAGCTGGGAGATCACGGCGTCCATTGGGCGATCGAGAATCGCATCCATCAAGGACATGACGCCGACCATGAATGCTTCCGAAGTGTCCACGCCACAGAATTTAGAGAGAGTTTCACAGGTGCGAGCGCGAGTCAGCGTGCTGGCGATCAACTCGCTTGGACGATCACCTGCCACGGAGATGACCACCACAATGGAGACCCATTTCTGAATTTCCCGCTGACCGAGCAGAGAGAGTGCGTGGCGGATCGAACGGATGGGGAACAGTCCGAAGGCCGCGGAGTTGAGATAGCGCAGCAGACGGTAGCAGAGAGAAGGCTCGCGCAGGATGACGCGCTCCAGTTCGTCGACATCGTAAAAGTCACTGTTGGCGACGCTCAGAACCTGAATGTAGGCAAGCTTGGAGCAGGGAATGTCCTGCATGGAAAGCATTTGCGGCTTGCAGAAAAAGTATCCTTGAAAATAGTGGTAGCCAAGGCGGGACGCGAAGTCGAATTGCTCGCGTGTCTCGATTTTCTCGGCGAGCAGACGAATGCCGCGCCGCCTCATGTCCGCGGCGATGGCGGCCTGACGCGCGGCGTTGGTGGCCAGAAAATCTACTTTGACGATGTCCGAGAACGGCAGCAGGCGCATGGTATTTGCGCCGGGCACATAGTCATCGAGCGCGATGAGGTATCCGGCGCGATGAAGGCGATCACAGACGCCGATGACCTCCTCGTCAGCGATCACATCTTCCAGCACCTCTACCACAATGCGGTCTCGCGGGAGCAAAGTGATCAGCTCGCGCGTCAGGACGTTGCGCGTGCAGTTGATGAACGCAGGGAGTCCGGCGGTTAGCGAGGAGGAGACGGCGAGCAACGAAATGTCGATGGTGCTGACGGTTGCCACGTCGGGATCGGTGCAGATGAACACGTTTTCAGTTCCGGCGCGGAAGAGCAGTTCGTAGCCGTGGGTATTCTGTTCGCGGTTCAGAATGGGCTGGCGCGCAATGTACCGCGTGTGGAGCTGCACACTGGGTTCGTTGGAGGCAGTTGGAGGGCCGGGATCCAATGGAACGGGCTGTAGAGAGGCGCTCACACAAGATTTGTACCATGCCTTCGCGTCAATCAGTCCATGTGCGGGCCTGAGGAAGGTCAGGCGAATATGCGCGAAATCCCTTTTGAACCTTCGCCCACTTGGGGATCAGATTCTCTGAAATTTATGAGCTTCGCTTTAGCAGTTAGAGGTTAGGCGCGGCAATGGACCGGCTCTGGGTCTCGCGCTCACGAAGGCTTGCGATCACATCGGCAAGAATGTGGCATAGGCCATAGCGAGGCTGGAAGCCAAAGGCGGCTTGCGCCTTGCTGATGTCAGGCAAGCGACGCAGCATATCCTCGAAGCCGGGCTCATAGGCCTGATCATAGGGCACGTGCAAAATGCGGCTGGGGGAGCTGGCAGCTTCCAGGACGAGTTGGGCGAGCTGATTGATACTGATTTCCACGGTACTGCCGAGGTTGTAGATTTCGCCAATGGCGGCTTCGCAGGTGGCAAGCGCGGTCAGGCCGGCGACGATGTCGAAGACGTGGGTGAAGCAGCGCGTCTGCTGGCCCGTGCCGTACACGGTAATGTCTTCACCGCTAAGTGCCTGCGAAACAAGGGTTGGCAGCACCATTCCGTAACGCCCGGTCTGGCGCGGGCCGACTGTGTTGAACAGGCGCACGATGGTCACGGGCAGCCCGAACTGGCGATGAAAGGCATGGGCCAGGAACTCGTCGATTGCCTTGGAGCAGGCATAACTCCAACGGGTATGGCTGGTAGGGCCGAGCACAAGATCGCCATCTTCGCGAAAGGGAAGCTGAGTGGACTTGCCGTAAACTTCGGAGGTGGATGCAATTATGACACGGCGCGAATGCTCGGCCGCGAGGCGAAGAAACAGTTCGGTGCCCGCGACGTTGGTTTCAATGGTCGCGACAGGTGACTGGATGATGCGCTTCACGCCAACGGCGGCGGCTAGGTGATAAACGATATCGCACTCGGACAACAGCGTGGAGAGTAGCTCACGCTGGAAGATCGAATTGTGGTGAAAGGTGAAAGAAGGATTGCCGCGGAGATGCGCGATGTTATCGAACGAGCCGGTGGAGAGGTCGTCGAGTGCGACAACCTGATGCTGCTGACTGAGGAAAGAGTCGGCTAGATGTGAACCGATGAATCCTGCTCCGCCGGTGATGAGAACTCGCACGCACACTCCTCTTCCAGAGAAGATTATAGGGGACCGGCACACGCCTGCAGCGCGAAACGGCTCACACAGCTAGAATATGTGCATGATTCTGCAAAGCGATGATGCGGAGTTGTACTACGAAATACGCGGCGAAGGGCCGGATGTGATCATGCTGCATCCTTATCCTTCCGATCATAGTTATTGGACGCCGCTGGCTCAGCATCTTGAGTCGCGCTTCCGCCTGGTGCTACCGGATCTGCGCGGGCTGGGACGCTCCGAGGTTGGCGACGGTGCGTTGACCATGGCGAAGCTGGCCGAAGATGTGCTTCGGCTTTGCGATTCGCTGAAGATTGGGCGCGCCTCGTTTGCCGGTTGTTCGGTGGGTGGCTACATTCTGTTTGAGTTCTGGCGGCAGTCACGGGAGCGCGTGAAGTCGCTGGTGTTGATGGATACACGTGCTGGAGCAGACACAGACGAGGGCAGGGCAGGACGGCTGAAGAATGCAGAGGAGACTCTGCAACACGGGCCGGAGTGGGCGATTGAGCAGATGATTCCAAGGTTGTTGGCACCGATCACGGTGAGCTCGCGGCTTGACGTAGTGGAGCGTGCCAAGGCTACCATACGGCAAGGCGGCGCAACCGGCATGGCCGCGATGCAGCGTGCGATGGCTGCGCGGATAGACAGTACGGACACTTTGCAGGCCATCACCGTTCCCACGCTGGTGCTGGGAGGCGAGGACGATGCGCCGGCTCCGGTGAGCGAATTGGAGAAGATGGCGCGCAGTATTCGCGGGGCAGAGCTGAAGATTGTGAGCAGGGCCGGTCACTTTGCCGCATTCGAACAGCCGGACGAAGTCGGTCGCGTGGTGCGCGAATTTTTGGAAAGGAATGGACGCTAGTATTGAGCGTGCAACAAGGAGATTTCTAGTTGCTGGCCGACATTGTGCCGTTATCTAGTCTTCTTAGAACTTCGCGGGCGTCGTCGGCTACGTGGCCTTTTGGCTCGCGAGTAAGAAACGCCTGAACTTCATCCTTGGCTTTTTGAACATTGGAAAGGCCGATGAGCGCATAGCCGCGCACGAGGTGCATCTCGGCAGTTTCCTTCAGGGTGCCGCCATGGAGCTCCGATGCGCGATCAATGCTGCGCAGGGCGGCCGCGAAATCATCCTTGCCAAGGCTGGAACGAGCGGACTCGTAAGAGATCTGCCACATATTGGGCGCAATATGTTCCGCTTGGCCGAGGAATGACAAGGACTCCGCAAAGCGGCCTGTGGAATTCAATACCGAGGCCATTGTGATGTAGGGCAGCGGATACTTTGGATCAGACTGGATTGCCAGACGGTAATCCGCAATGGCAGCTTCCGATTTTCCCGCACGTTCCTGAATGACGCCGTGCAGGGTCAGAGCCTCGGCGAACTTTGGGAAGATGTCTAGCGACGCATTCACTTTTTCGAGAGCCTCATCAAACTTGTCTCGTGCCATGAATTGCACGGCCTTCTCATAGAGCGAGCGGGCCTTGGCTGGAACTTTGTATTGGGCGAAGGAGATGCTGGAGTCACTTGTGTTGCCCGTCGGTGTTTTGTTGGAAAGAAGGAGATCTACCGTGGTTTCTCCTATTCGGCCGACCTCCACGCGCTCCCTGGCCTGCTCGACTCCAGAACTGGCCGTGACTTCATAGCGGCCAGTAGGCAGGTTGGATAAGTTGAAGGAACCGTCTGCCGCCGAGTGAACGCTCGTGATGAGTGTTCCGTGCACGGTATCGCGCGCCTCAATGGTTGCCCCGGAAACGGCGTGTCCATTAGCAGTGCGAATGGTACCTCGTATTTGCCCGTTGCCAAACCCCGAATCGAAGGCGTCAGGGGATTGGGACGGCGAACTGGATGGTATCCCGGAGGTGGTTACGTGCCCGGTGTTTGAGGGACCCTGCGCCAATGCCGTTTTTGCAGGGAGAACCGCGATGAGCAGGGCAAGAATAGAGACTAAAACTCTGCGATTCGACATGGTACATTTCCGCCGAGTGAAGTACGAATGTTGCGCAATCCAACTGCTGCTGTTTTGAACGTGCCACCCGCCGCGCGCCTGTTCCGTCGCGGTTCAAAATTGGAGAAAACAACGAATACAAAGGTTGGCCCCACAGAATGGGGGAGCTGGATTTATATTTCAAGTATGCCTGTGTGAGTGAATCAGCTCCGCCGGGGACAGGATGAGGACGAAGAGATGGAAGTTAAAGTGGGTGCGGCGAAGCAGATTCGCGGCAGCGTGCGCACGACAGGCGACAAGTC
>Ga0182012_10005648_pt1 | contig 12912 bp, 10 predicted proteins | sample 612S2SmetaG_FD_120486 | JGI IMG/M metagenome (GOLD analysis project Ga0182012, IMG submission 120486) | Permafrost microbial communities from Stordalen Mire, Sweden - 612S2S metaG | ecosystem: Environmental > Terrestrial > Soil > Wetlands > Permafrost | place: Sweden: Stordalen | collected...
ATACCCTGCGACAGCTTTCATTTCGGCTCGGGCTATTCCTCGATCGGGGGCCGGCGCTACTGTTTCAACTGGAATCACGACAAGTTCCCCGATCCGGCGGCGACACTGCGCCGGCTGACCGAGGCCGGCATGCGCCCGGTCACCAACCTGAAACCCTGCCTGCTCGACGATCATCCAAAGCTCGCTGATGCGAAAGCGAAGGGCATCCTGGTCAAGGATGGCGAAACCGGACAGCCCGCGGTGGCACAGTTCTGGGATGGGCTCGGCTATCACCTTGATTTCACCAATCCCAGGGGGATCGAGTGGTGGCGCGACGGGCTGAAGACCACGCTGCTCGATCTCGGCGTGGTGACGGCCTGGAATGACAATAACGAATTCGAGATCTGGGACGAGGATGCGATCTGCGACGGCTTCGGCCGTCCGTTCCCGCAGGCGCTGGCCCGTCCGGTCCAGGCGCAGCTGATGAGCAAGCTGTCAAGCGAGACGCAACGTGCGCAGCGTCCGGGCGAGCGGCCATATGCGATCAGCCGCGCCGGTGGTCCCGGCATCGGCCGCTACGCCCAGACCTGGTCCGGCGACAACTCAACGGACTGGAAGACGCTGCGCGGCAATTTGCGCCAGGGCCTCGGCATGAGCCTGTCCGGGCTGTTCAACATCGGCCATGACGTCGGCGGCTTCCATGGCCCGAGCCCCTCGCCGGAACTGCTCTGCCGCTTCGTCGAGTTCTGCGCGTTGTGGCCGCGCTTCGTGATGAATTCCTGGAAAGCCGATGGCGTCGTGACGCTGCCCTGGATGTATCCCGATCGGCTGCCGCAGGTGCAGGAGGCCTTCGCGCTGCGCTACCGGTTGTTGCCGCACATCTACGCCGCCATGTTCCATGGCGCCGTTGCCCAGTTGCCTCCGGTACGGCCGATCGGCATGGATTTTCCGCACGACAAGCGGGCCGTGCGGGAAGCCGACAGTTTCATGCTCGGCGACGGCCTGTTGGTGGCGCCGGTGCTCGATCAGGGCGCGGTGACGCGAACGGCCTATCTGCCGCAGCATCCCGATGGCTGGTACGACTTTCATTCCAGGCAGTGGTTTGCCGGCGGCAGCGAGGTCACCATCGATGCGCCGCTCGGCCGCATTCCGCTGTTCGCCTTGGGCGGCAGCATGATCGCGACCTCGGAAAAACGCGATGGCGTCGATCCGCGGCGGGATCTGATGCGCCGACTTTTAGTGTTTGCGCGAGCTGAGCCGGGCACTTCAGCGGCTGAACTCTACGACGACGACGGCCTCACACCGGATTGGAACAAGGGCGCCGGGCGTCGGCTGGTGTTGAAGTTGCAGAGCAGCGCGCCCGGCCGCGCGCAGCTGTCGGCATCGTCGAGCGGCGCCTATGTCCCGCCCTATGGGCGGGTCCAGATCGAAGCCATCGGCGGCGAGGTCACGCTGGCGCCCGGCACCGAGAGCCTGCTGACGCTATAGCAACATTCGCAACTGCTTTCGGCCGCGGTAATGCGCTTTCTGATCACGTCGGCTGCGGCTCGGTGCGGGTCTCGATCGGAGGCAGCGGGTCGCCATGGATCCTGGCCTCGAAACCCCTCAAGCGCTGATAGATCGAGATCAGTTCAACGATCGTGCTCCACGCATTGACCAGATATTGAAAGGAGCTCCTGACCTGCTCAAAGGCATTCAGAATCTGCTGCATGGTGCCGAGCGTGATCTTGCCGGCAACGATCGTCGGTCCGAGCAGGACGTAGGGAAAGACCTGATCGGTCTGCAGATAGACGATGCGGCCGATATTGAAATACATGAAGTTCAGATAAAGCCGAAAATAGTTTCTGCGAATGTTTGTGAACAGTTCGCTGACCGTCGGCGGATCGGCGCGGGCCGCATCATCCTCGCCGAGCACGAGTTCCTTGCGATAGGCTGCCTCGACCCGCTGGTTGAAAAATTCGATCCGAGGCAGCCGGATGCCGATCAGCGCCAGCGCGCCGGTTCCAACCACCGACCAGATGATCGCGGCGAATACCAGCGGATAAGGGATGGTTCCGATCAGCGGCAGCTCCGTGACATTGCTGGACAGTCTCAAGAGGACAGGCAGGAAGGCCAGCAGCGTCAGCACCGAACTGATGAGATTGACGCCGAGAGCTTCCACGGTGGTGGCGAACCGCATGGTATCTTCCTGCACCCGCTGCGAGGCGCCCTCGATCCCGCGCAGTCGCGGCCAGTTGGCGATATAAAAGTCGTTCATCGCCGTCCGCCAGCGGAAGATGTAGTGGCTGACGAAGAACCGCGTCAATACGCCGACCGTGACCGCGACCAGCGCGATGCCGGCGAACGTCGACAATTCGCTGTAGAACTGCGCGATCGTGATCGTCCCCGGTTTCGTAAGCGCGGCCTGGACCAGATCGTAGAATGCCCCGTACCAGCTGTTGATGGCGACGCTGACCTCGACCTGGAAGTAGGAAGTGAACAGGATCAGCGCGGAGCCGAGGATCGACCAGGCCGACCAGGGATGCGGCGCCAACACCATCCAGGCGCCCGCGAAGATGGCGACGCTGAGGGCAAAATAGAAGTCGAACCATAGCGACCGCGTCGACCCGAACATGGCGACACCGACCGCCGGCGAGGCCGACGAGCCCATGAGATCGCTGGCGTAGAGATACCAGAACGTCATCGCCAACGCCGTCCAGAGGACGGCCGACGGAAAGAACAGCTTGGGTCGAGGAAAGAATGAAACAAACATGCCTGGGGTCTCGCACTTGGGTCAGAGGATCCGTCGACCCCTTTATAGGATACCTTTGCCTGCGGCGAACGCCCGAAAGCCCATATGGAGGGAATTTATGGCGTCGCGCACATCAGAGCTTGGCAGGCTTTATATTGCGGCAGCCGGGAACGAATCCTGGGTGGCTCACCGACAATGCAGACATTCTCCCATGATCGAAAGGCTGTGCCCGCCGAGAGATGGATTGCTTCGCGCAAGCTCGCAATGACGGGGATGGGGTTGCGGCAAAAAATCAGACAAGCGAGTCGTTGAGATCGCCTCACTCCGGGTTTTGGCGTTTCGGGCAGCGCCACCGCGGCCTTCCCCGTCTTTGCGGGGTGAGACGAACAAATGCCTTCAGCCTCACATCCCGGCCCTGATCATGTCGGCGGCCTTTTCTCCGATCATGATCGACGGCGCGTTGGTGTTGCCGCCGATCAGGGTCGGCATGATCGAGGCGTCCACTACCCGCAAGGCCTCGACCCCGCGCACGCGCAGTTGCGGATCGACCACCGCCAGTTCGTCGACGCCCATGCGGGCGGTGCCGACCGGATGGTAGACGGTGTCGGAGCGTTTGCGCAGGACCGTGCGGATGTCGTCGTCGGTGCGAACGTCGTCGCTGTGCAATTCCGCCGTCCGCCATTTTGCCAAAGGCTCGGCATCCATGATCCGGCGGGTGATCTTGTAGGCCTTGACCATGGTCTCAAGATCGTCGGGATGATCGTAGAATTTCGGATCGATCCGCGGCGGCGCCGAGGGATCGGCGCTTTGCAGCGTCACCGAGCCGCGGCTCTTCGGTCGCAGCAGGCAGACATGGCAGCCGAAGCCGTGCCCGAAATGCCTGGTGCGGCCGTGGTTATCGGCCGTGGCCGTGCTGAAATGAAGCTGGATATCGGGAACATCGAGATTCGGGTCGGTTTTGAGAAAGCCGCCGCATTCGGCGACATTCGAGGTGATCATGCCGACACCGGCCTTGCGGTAGCGCCCGATCTCGCGCCAAAGCTTGCGCAGGCCGGCAAAGCTGATTCCGAATAGATCCAGGCTGTCCGAGCGGTAGCTGAAAGCAAAATCGATATGGTCCTGCAGATTCTGACCGACATCAGGCGAATGCTGCACCACATCGACGCCGGCGCTCTTCAAATCCGATGCATTGCCGATTCCTGACAGCATCAGCAACTGCGGCGACTGCAACGCGCCGCTGCTCAGAATGACTTCGCGCCGCGCGTGTACCGTTTCGGTTTTGCCGTCGCGGCCATATTCGACGCCGGTCGCGCGCTTGCCGTCGAACAAGACCTTGCGGGCCTGCGCCGCGGTGATGACCTTCAAATTCGGGCGCGACCGGTTCGGCACGATATAGGCGCGGGCCGCGCTCCAGCGTTCGCCGTTTTTCTGGGTTACCTGGTAGATGCCGAGCCCCATCTGGTGGGCACCGTTGAAATCCTCGTTGATCGGGAGCTGTAGCTGCCGGCCGGCTTCGAGGAAATATTCCTGGAATGGATTGCCGGTTCTGATCCTGGCCACGTTCAGCGGACCGCCGGTGCCGTGGAAGGCATCATGCAGGACCTCGTTGTTTTCGGATTTCTTGAAATAAGGCAGCACGTCGTCATAGGCCCAACCGGCATTGCCGCGCGCCGCCCAGCCATCGTAGTCGGAACGGTGACCGCGAATATAGACCATGGCGTTGATCGCGCTCGATCCGCCCAGCGCTTTGCCGCGCGGCTGATAACCCTTGCGGCCGTTCAATCCGGGCTGCGGCACGGTCTCGAATGCCCAGTTGTTGGTCTTGGAAGGCACCATGATCGCAATTCCGATCGGCGCCTTGACCACCCAGGTCTCGCCCGCGCCGCCCGCCTCCAGCAGGCAAACCCTGACCTTTGGATCCTCGCTAAGGCGGCTGGCCACCACGCACCCGGCCGATCCCCCGCCGACGACGACATAGTCGAACTCTTCCACGCCCGCTCTCCCTGCTCTCGATTTTTTTGTTTGGCAATGATGACAACGAGCTAATTTCAGCCGCCGGGTCAAGAGCCGCGGCCGATGATCGGGCGCTGGGCTAAGCAAAAAGCCGCGGTTGCCGCCCTGCGCTTATCCGGCTTGACATGGGACCACGCGCCCGCGCACTGGCGCGACGCGACTGCAGTGCGGCTCGAATTCAACGCAACCTAAGATTTACATCTCGTATTTTTGCTAGTGAAATAAATGTCGGTAGTGACAAAATAAGAGCAACCATCGGGGGAATACTAAGTGACCAAAGGCAAGGCGGTTACGATCGAGCGCCGGCTGTTTCGCCATGCCGATCAGGAATTGAAGAATTTCGTCGACGAAACGCAGATCAGCATTCTCGCCGTCAAGGGATAGGCCGCGCCGCTAGCTGCGCAACCCCGGGGCCTCCTGCCCAGTGCGGGCGACATACTCGGTGTAGCCGCCGCCATATTGGTGAATGCCTTGCGGCGTCAGTTCTAGCACCCGGTTGGAGAGCGCGGCGAGGAAATGCCGGTCGTGCGAGACGAACAGCATGGTGCCCTCATATTGCGACAGCGCATGGATGAGCATCTCCTTGGTGGCGATGTCCAGATGGTTGGTGGGCTCGTCCAGCACCAGGAAATTAGGCGGGTCGAACAGCATGATCGCCATCACCAGACGCGCTTTCTCGCCGCCCGACAGCACCCGGCATTTCTTTTCGACGTCGTCGCCGGAAAATCCGAAGCAGCCGGCCAGCGCCCGCAGGCTGCCTTGGCCGGCCTGCGGGAACGAATCCTCCAGCGACTGGAATACCGTGCGCTCGCCGTCCAGGAGGTCCATGGCGTGCTGGGCGAAGTAGCCCATCTTGACGCTGCCGCCGAGCGCCACCGTGCCGGCGTCCGGCGGCGTCGAGCCCGCCACCAGTTTCAATAGCGTCGACTTGCCGGCACCGTTGACGCCCATCACGCACCAGCGCTCGCGGCGGCGCACCGTGAAGTCAAACCGCTCATAGATGCGTCGTTTGCCGTAGGCCTTCTGCACCATCTTCAGGCTGACGACGTCCTCGCCCGAGCGCGGAGCGGGCAGGAAATCGAACGCCACGGTCTGGCGCCGCCGCGGCGGCTCGACCCGCTCGATCTTCTCCAGCTTCTTGACCCGGCTCTGGACCTGGGCGGCGTGCGAGGCCCGCGCCTTGAAGCGCTCGATGAATTTGATTTCCTTGGCCAGCATGGCCTGCTGGCGATCGAATTGGGCCTGCTGCTGCTTCTCGCTCAGCGCGCGCTGGGCTTCGTAGAACTCGTAGTTGCCGGAATACGTCGTCAGCGTGCCGCCGTCGATCTCAACCACCTTGTTGATGATTCGGTTCATGAACTCGCGGTCATGCGAGGTCATCAAGAGCGCGCCCTCGTAATTTTTCAGGAACTGCTCTAGCCAGATCAGGCTTTCGAGATCGAGATGGTTGCTCGGCTCGTCCAGCAACATGGCATCGGGCCGCATCAAGAGGATGCGCGCCAGCGCTACGCGCATCTTCCAGCCGCCGGAGAGCGCCCCGACATCGCCGTCCATCATCTCGGGGCTGAAGGCAAGCCCGGCGAGAACTTCGCGGGCCCGACCCTCGAGCGCATAACCGTCGAGCTCCTCGAAATGGTGCTGCACCTCGCCATAGCGCGCGATGATTTTGTCCATATCGTCCGCTCGATCCGGATCGGCCATGGCCGCCTCGAGTTGATGCAGCTCGGCCGCCACGACGCTGACCGGACCGGCGCCGTCCATCACCTCGGCAACCGCGCTGCGGCCACTCATCTCGCCAACGTCCTGGCTGAAATAACCGATGGTGACGCCGCGATCGACGGCCACCTGGCCTTCGTCGGGGAGTTCCTGGCCCGTAATCATCCGGAACAGCGTGGTCTTGCCGGCGCCGTTAGGACCGACCAGGCCGATCTTCTCGCCTTTCTGAAGCGCCGCCGACGCCTCGATGAAGAGGATCTGGTGACCGATCTGTTTTGAAATGTTATCGAGCCGAATCATGAATGCTCAAGGCCGGGAATGAGATTGCCGCTGCTCTTAGGCCATGCGGCGCGAATGCGGAAGAGGGCTGGGGCTGGCGACAGGGCGTCGCAGAAATGCACGACGCCAAAATGACATGTTCAGTCCGCTCAAGGTGTCCATGCGCCTTTGGCCCAGCCGCTTAGAAGGTCCTGAGCGCGTTCCCCCGTCTTGGTCTGCTTGATCGGCGGCTATTTTGTCAGCCGCTGGCGGAGCGGCTTTCTGCTCAGGAGAGCCATTCGTCAAAGCACGCATGGCGCCCTTGATCGCGCGTCAACGCCACCGTTGAACAAGTTGTCATCCCGCAGCTTCCATATTTTGGTCGTGATTCGTCGCGAATTGTGACAGGATTAATACGACCAAATGTCAGTTCGGTTACATGCGGAGCGGTTGATGAGCTTGGAATGGCGGACGCGGTCAATTTCCCTGGCCTGGTCAAATCCTTTGGCCTGGTGGTGGGGGATGCTGACGCTGGTGAGCGGGGTCAATATCGCCATCTGGTTCCTGCTGTATCGGCAGCTCCAGCCGGCCGGCCATCCCGGCAACGCATCTGGCATCGGGCTCATGCTGCTGCTCTGTGCGGCCTATGTGTTCGGCTGCGCATTCCGCTCGTTCCTGCCGCGCGCGGATGTGCAGCGGATCTGCCTGTTCGACACCTGGTTGTCGAGCGTTGTCGTCGGCCGCTCGGTGGCCACCGTGGCCGAGATCTGCTTCGCGGCGCAGTGGGCCATTATCCTGCATCAGCTCGGCACGATGACGGCGGCGGACACCACCCTGAACGCCGCCTGGGTGATCGTGCCGTTGATCCTCATCGCGGAATGCTTCTCATGGTACGCGGTGCTGACCACCCACTATCTGGGCAACGCCATCGAGAACTCGATTTGGGCTGTCGCCTTCCTTGTCGTAGGCATCGGCCTATGCCGGTTGCTGCCGGAATTCCATGGTCCGGTTCGCGCGATCCTCACCACTGCGATCATCGGGGTTGCAGCCTATCTGGTGTTTCTCGTGACCATTGACGTCCCGATGTATCTCGGCCGATGGCGCGCCGGCGTTGCCGATGGCAGCGTGCTTCTCAGACCTCTCGAGGGTCTGCGTGACGTGAGCACGCGCTGGGTGGTGACGCATGACCTTGCCGAGTGGAAGGGCGAGATTGCCTGGATGTCGCTTTATTTCAGCGCAGCGGTCTGGGCCAGCCTCGCGCTGTGCGTTTGCTACTCGCTGGAAGATCATCTTCCGCGCTTTCGTACCGAAGCGACGGTCGCGAGCCGCTCGCCAGACGTGTTGGCAGCAACCGGCAAGACGCCCGCGATGAACAATGTCCGCTTGGCGCCGGTGGCGGCAATCAGAATGTGAAGCTTATCGACGCTTGCGACGGCGCGGCTGCTGGCTTGCGCGAGGGAACCCCGGCCCGTTATCGCCCCGGCGAAAGCGTGCCGTCTGGCAGGCTATCCCGATTACCAACTTATGCGCCGAGCCGGCGTCGGCGATGCTCACACGCCGCCGGGCTGGACGTAACAGAATACGTAACCGCCGCGACTCAGGAACACGATGCCGTGCCCGGTGGGATTCGATCTGTCCCATTTGAGTTTGTTGTTCGGAATTTCGATCTCCGTTCCGATCGCGACGTGCGGCCGGCCGCGTGGCTCGTCAGGCCGGTCATCGGTGATCGTCGCATAGGTCTTGCCATCGCGAACGTGGACCTCGTCGGCCCAATAGGCATCTGCCTCGCCGCAACATGATGCCGTTGGGACATCCGGCTGCATCAGGGCCTGATACCATTGCCGGACCTCGGGATCGACCGCATCCCATTGTCCCAAGTCACGCGCGTTAACGTTTACAATCAGGCAGCTGAATACACCTAGACTGAGGATGATGCTTCTCATCCGTGCGCTCCCAAGGTTTTCCGGCGGGATCAACGAAGCAAGCTTCGTGCCGAAATTGCTGCGCTGCGACATCACTTGCGAGATATCAACAAGCAAGCGGCAGGCGTCGGGGAACCGGCGAATCGAGGTGAAGGCGGACGAAGGCGTTAACGATCAAGCGAAGAGTGAAGCCCTGAAGATGTATCGGGAAGATCAGTTGATCAAAGCGTGCGGGCATCCGACCCGCGTGTCCAAAAAAGTCGATCGAGAAATTGCCGTCGGCTGTGCAACATACATAGGCTTTGAGAGCTCGGCGGTGGCCACCCTGTTGGAGATGCGAGCCCCGCGATCGGGAGTTTGGTCGCAACAGGCGGTCCACCTCCGTCGAAATACGGAGCTGTCGCTTCCGCCGATTTATGAGCCGCGCAAGCGTACATATTGATTTTCATGCCAACCGGCACTTCGACAATTCTCGGAGTCTTCCAAGCCATCCCGAGTCTCCTTCAAAACGGGCGACACCTGAGATTGCGCAAGCTGTGAGGAACTCGTTCTAGCGCCAATGGATGAATCCCGCCAAGCCCAGCGATGCCGCTCCCACGATCCAGATTGCAGCGATCGTGATCGCCGCAGCCCGGCTGCGCGGGCGCTGCTCCATCTCGCTGGCGCGCGCACGACACTCGACCATCACGGCCTCCGGGATCAACGAGAGCACCAACCAGATACCCAAGGGAACCAGGATCAAATCGTCCACGAGCCCGAGAACCGGAATGAAATCCGGGATCAAGTCCAGCGGCGAAAGTGCATAGCCGGCCACCCCGATGGCGAGGATCTTTGCATACCAAGGCACATCCGGTCGGCGGGCAGCCAAATAGATCGCATGAACCTCGCGCCGTAGCCCGCGCGCCCAATTCCTGAGATCACGCAGCATTGTCGCGCCCGCCCCGCACCAAATCCGCTGGCAGGGCGTCAAGGTCGCCCCAAGGCCCGCGAAAAGGCCGGAGGCGAACCGGCACATCCGCCATCCTCACTTCAGGCTGCATTTGGTTTCGGGGCGATCAAGGCCGAGCGTATCCAGCGTCGATACCTGATGGAGGAAGCCCTCCTGCGGCGAAACCGAAACCGTGTTGCGGCCATCGAACAGCAGGATCGGCTGCCGCAGCTGCCAATTCCAATCGCGCAGCGTCAGCTTTTGGCCCTTGAAGGCCGCCACCGAGAAGGCCGGGCTCTTGATATAAGCCAGCATCTTGACCGGGTCCGCGGAGCCAGTTCGGATCGCCGCTTCACCGATCATGCGGACCGACGTCCAGGCTTGCATGTCCTGTGCCGTCATCGCGCGCTGAAATTGCTTGGTGAAGCGGTTCTGCAATTGAACCGCGCCCCATTGATCGAATGCGGCATTCCAGGTGTCGGGCACCAGCCCCGCCGAACCGGCGACCGGACGCGGATCCCAGGTCCGATAAGGCAAGTAGCCGGCAAACACTTCGCTTTCGTCGGCCGCAACCAGGACGTCGTAGGCCGGCGCGCTTTGCGTCAGGACCGGCATTTGCCGCTGAATTTCCGCCACGCCGCTGTCGGTGCGGCGGGCGCCGCCGGTGTCCTTGAATTCCCGCTCCTCGACGATCTTGCCGCCGAAGCGGGTCGCGGCGTGGCGCAAGGCCTCGGCGAACAGCGCATCCTTGGGGTGCGAGCCTGTCAGCAGCAGCCATTTGTTCCACTTCTTCCAGATCAGGTACTGTGCGAGCGCATCGGCGAGCATGGAGCGGGTGGGAGCGACATGGATGACGTTGGCGCGGCAATCCTGCTCGCGCAGCCGCTCGTCCAAGGCGGACGCATTGATCAAGGTCTCACCGCGCGCTTGGCCGGCGTCCGCGACCTTGAGCAGGAGGTCCGCATCGAGGCTGGTGACGATGAACGCCACGCCCTGATCAGCCAGCGCGTTCATGGCCGCGACCGGATCTTCACCCTCGCCGAGCACTTTCTCGATCAGCGTATAGTGTTGATTGAGGAAGCGCCCGGTGGCGTTATCGTCTTCGGCCGCCAGTTGCGCGCCGGCAAGCCCATCATTGGCGGCGGGAACATCGATCAGCGAAAGCCGGATTCGCGACGGCGTTTCGCCGAGATAGCCGATCTTGATCTCCAGCGCGGGCTCGGAGAGGCCCGCTCCGCAGGAAACCAGCAGCACGGCAACAGCAACCAGAATGCGGAGCAAATCATGCCTCCCATGCGAAGTTTCAACGCGGAACCGGCCAAAGGCCCATTCGGTGCCGGAAGATCATCTATTGTGACGGCGCGACATCGGATAGACCATGAATGCACCCTGCGGGAAATGAAATCTTCATTGTCGTGGGACCTGACATCCTGGAGGACGCATATGCCGGATTTGCGCTGCACGGCGATAGTGGGCCTTTCGTTGCTGGGATTTTCCCTCTGCACCAGCCCTGCCCTCGCCTACCTCGCTTACGTTTCCAACGAGAAGGGCAATTCAATCTCGGTGATCGATACCGACAAGATGGAGACGGTCGCGACGATCAAGACAGGGCAACGGCCGCGCGGCATCATCGTCGCCCGGGACGGCAAATCGATTTATGTGGCGCTGGGCGACGACGACATTATCCAGGTCTATGACACCAAGACCCTCGCCAACACCGGCGATTTGCCGTCCGGTCCGGATCCCGAGCAGTTCACGCTCGACCCGGCGGGAAAAATTCTCTACGTCGCCAATGAAAACGATGCCATGGTCACCGTCATCGACCTGGAGAAGCGCGCTTCCGTGGGCGAAGTATCCGTTGGCATCGAGCCCGAAGGAATGGCGGTCAGTCCGGACGACAAGACCTTGGTGTGTACGTCGGAAACCACCAGCATGGTGCATTTCATCGACACCCAAAGCCGCGAAATCGTCGGCAATCTCCTGGTCGGTTCCAGGCCACGCTTCTCGGCCTTCAAGGCCGACGGGTCGGAATTATGGGTGAGCTCGGAGATCGGCGGCGGCGTCGCGATCATCGATCCCAAAACACGGCAGCTCAAGCAATCGGTCAAGTTCGAGATCCCGGGTCTTCGCTCCGAGGCCATACAACCCGTCGGCATCAATATCACCCGGGATGGCAAGCTCGGCTTCGTCGACCTCGGGCCGGCGAATCGGGTGGCGGTGGTCGATGGCGTCACGCACGAGGTCCTGAAATACCTGCTGGTCGGCCAACGCGTCTGGCATGGCGATTTTACACCGGACGAAAAATACCTCCTGGTCGCCAACGGCGTCTCCAACGACGTCTCGGTGATCGACGTGGCGAGTCTGCGGGTGATCAAATCGATTCAGGTCGGCGAATTGCCGTGGGGCGTGGCGTTCGGACCGAAGTGACAGGCATCGGCAATTCATCCGCGCCCGTGTCTGCGGCACCGGCACATCTCCAGCGGATTACCGGATCGGCGCGAAATGAGGCCAGAGGCAATCAGCCGGGTCAAATCTTCCGCTTTTCCCCACCGGGATAGTCGCAGCTCCATCTGGTGGCCATCCAGGTGGGATGCTGACCAATCCATTGGGCGATATAGGGCGGCGCCGCCATCATGCATTGGGCGGGCGAACCGTCCCAGGCGAACTGAATATATTTTTCTTCGCAATTGTCCGGGTGAGCGATGGCGCAGACCGTCAGTATGAGTTCAATCAAGTGAGCCTCCATTCAAGTATGGACCTGCGATATTACGGTCAATAATCCCCAGGGTTTCACCGAGCAAAAGAAATGTCGCCATCGCAGCTTGGTCGGAATGCGCCTGGCGTCGGTACCCGGCACATCGAACGGCGACGGCATCTCGAGACGATTCCGGGAAAATATCCCTTCGGCCACTTTGGCGTCGAATCACTTTGCCGGTGGGTCGGCCGTGCTGCATCGCAACCTGTACGAGCGCGGGCTTCATCGCCCGAGGTTGCGAGTTCGCCAGCCTTGACATTGAAACCCAGCGTGCAATGTTTGGCAGCCTGCCCGGTTACGCACCTACTTGACTACCGCGCGGACGCCACAAACGAACCTTCTAATCTGTGTGCGCGCTCGGTGCCCTGCGCAGCCGACGGTCGAACGGGGATCGCACAACAAAAGCAGGCAACGCCGGCCAAAATAAAAAAATCTTCCTGGGAGGATGACAATGAAGACGCGCGCCGCCGTCGCATTTCAGGCCAAAAAACCGCTTGAAATTGTCGAACTCGATCTGGATGGACCCAAGGCCGGTGAAGTGCTGGTCGAGATCAAGGCGACGGGCATTTGCCACACCGACGCCTATACGCTCGATGGTTTCGACAGCGAG
>Ga0182012_10005650_pt1 | contig 12910 bp, 8 predicted proteins | sample 612S2SmetaG_FD_120486 | JGI IMG/M metagenome (GOLD analysis project Ga0182012, IMG submission 120486) | Permafrost microbial communities from Stordalen Mire, Sweden - 612S2S metaG | ecosystem: Environmental > Terrestrial > Soil > Wetlands > Permafrost | place: Sweden: Stordalen | collected...
CCGATGTCAATGCAGATGGTCAGACACGGACAAGTTGAGATCCGGGCAATAGCCTGCTGTTTGATCGGCTTTCGTGACGGCCACTGCCTATCGACGTACCGTCCCGCCGTAACGCTGCACCACCGCCGCGATATCCATCGACCCCACCACGTCGGCGAGCAAGACCGTCAACTGCTTGAAGCTTGTGTCGTTTTCGACAGCTTGGACGCCGCACGAGCGCGTTGTTTTTGCTCTTGCAGCCGATTGAATTCCTGTGAGAACGCTTCTGCGATGCCCGCAGCGCGGCGCTGGTATTCGCCCGGCGCCAGGTCGCCGGGAGTGGCGACGCGACGACGTGCCAGGCGTGCCAGGGCATCGGCACCTTCGTTGAGCGCCTCACCCTGGTGTCCTCTGGCCCATCGGACAGCGAGTCGGTGGCGGTTCGCGTACATCACCTGCCGGAATGAGATCAGGCCAGCCATGTGGCAGCACGTCTTCTCCGTTCATCCAACGCGTGACCATCTGAGTGGCTAATGTGCTATCGCTGACTAAGCTCCCCACGCAGTGAGACCGTCGACGCACATCGCGCGATTCGGTCGCACGGAGGGGTTAGCTGTGGCGGGCGGCTTCTTGGACGAGGTGCACGCGGCTGGTGAGGCCGAGTTTGGTGTAGACGTGGGTGAGGTGGGTTTGCACGGTGCGTGGTGAGACGAAAAGCCGTGTGGCGATGTCCTTATTGCCGAGCCCCTCGCTGACGAGTCGTACGACTTCGCGCTCGGTGGGGGTCAACGATGCCCAGCCGCTCGCGGGCCGTTTGCGTTCGCCGCGGCCGCGCTGCGCGTAGGCGATCGCCTCCTCGGCGGACAGCGCGAAGCCCTCGGCCCAGGCGGCGTCAAAGTCCTTCTGACCCAAGGCATCACGCAGCGCCGCCACACAGGCTTCATAGCCGGCGTCCCAGACCTTGAAGCGGACCACACCCAACTGCTGCCGAATGCATTGTGCCGCACCAAAAAGCCGCGCCGCTTCCGGGTAGCTGTGCGCGTCCGCAGCCAGCCTGGCGAGGCACTCGAGGGTATCGGCAGTGCCCAATTGTGCGAAACTTTCAGGAACGCTCGCCAGCGCGTCATGGGCGTCGCGTTCAGCCTGCTCTGGTTCACCCTGGGCGATCGCCACGCGGGCCCGCGCGGTCAGCGCCAGCATTAGGACGGTCCAACCCGTCGCTGTCGCGACCGCGTCGTCGGCCCAGCGCCGAGCCGCGATCAGATCCCCGCCCGCCAGCGCGACCTCTGCAAGTAACGGGCTAAGGTGCACCGCATACCCCGGCACGCCACTCCCGTGCTCCCAGGCCGCCGCCGCCGCGTCCCGCGCCGTGCCAACATCGCCGGCGGCCAGGGCCGCGAAGGCCAACGCTCCATATCCAAAACCCGCGAGGACCCCGCCGAACTCGGACCCGGACTTCAGGCTGGCGTCGGCCGCGGCTTTGGCCGCACCCGTGTCACCCTGCCACGCCAGCGCGGTCCCCTGATGCGCGAGGCTAGCCGCCTCGAGGTGCCCATCGTGGGCTGCCGCGGCCTCGGCGGCCACCGCACCGAATTGTGCGACGGCTCCTGCCAGATCGCCCCGGTATATCTGTGCCACCCCCAGGCATATGCGGCAGTGGCGCGAGTCGAACCCGGCACCGATAGCGTCGGCGAGGTCGCGTCCTTCTTCGGCGGCCACGCGCGCCGCGATCGGGTCACCGGCGACGATCACTGCGTCGGCCTGCCAGGCCAGGATCTGGCTGAGCCTCCACCGATCGTCCAACTCCCGGACGAGTTCGATCGCCTCGGCGAAGTACACCTCTGCCAGTTCGGCGTTGTAGGCGGCCGTAAAGCCGCAGGCGGTCAGCGCCCTGGCCAGCACAGCAGGATCATCGATGTCACGCGCGAGCGCCAGAGCCTGCTGCGCGCGATCCACGCTGTCGGCAGCGCCCAACCATAAATAAAGCATTGCTGTGTCGGCCAGCGCCCGGGCGCGCACCGCGGCTGCCAACTCCGCGTCCTGCGCGACCTCACGGTTAAGGACGGCGTCGAACCAGGCCCGCCCCTCACGGATGCGGCCCCGGGTAACCCAGAGCGGTTGCAGCGACGACGCCAGAGTCAACGCGTGCGCGGTGTCGGAGTTTTCGCGGCTCCACGCAAACGCGGCCCGCAGATTGTCAATCTCGATCTCGGCCTGCGCGATTCGCTGCTCATAATCATTGCCCGCCGGTTCGTCGAGCGGCGCCGCCATCGTCAAGTAGTGGTCGCGGTGGCGCGTCCGCACGGCCTCGGCCTCGCCGGATTCGCCCAGTTTTTCCAGGGCGTAGTGGCGCACCGTCTCCAGCAGGCGATAGCGGCTTCGTTCCCCGCTGACCCCGCCTTCACTGGCGACCACCAGTGACTTGTCAACCAGCAGGGTGAGCTGATCGAGCACCTGGAAGCGCTCCACCTCGCCTCTACCGGCGACCGCTTGGGCAGCGTCGAGGTCGAACCCGCCCATAAACACCGCCAGTCGGCGAAACAACACCCGCTCTGGCTCGGTCAACAGCGCATGCGACCAATCCACTGAGGCGCGCAAAGTCTGCTGGCGGCGCACCGCGGTGCGCGCCCCACCGGTCAGCAGCCGGAAACGGTCATGCAGGCTGTCGAGGATCTCGGCCGGCGACAACGCCCGCACCCGGGCTGCGGCCAGCTCGATCGCCAGCGGCACACCGTCGAGGCGTGCGCAGATCTCGGCCACAGCCGCGGCATTGTCGTCGCCGAGCGCGAAACCGTGCTGAGCACGGCGGGCCCGATCGATGAACAACTCGAGGGCTTCACCGTCCAGCGACAGCGAAGGCACCCGCCAGCTAACCTCGCCGGCCACCCCGATCGCCTCCCGGCTGGTGGCGAGCACGGTCAGCCTCGTCGCCCCGCTGAGCAGCGCGACAACCAGCTCGGCGCTCGCATCCAGCAGGTGCTCGCAGTTGTCTAGCACCACCAGCATCTGACGGTCGCGAACAAACCGCAGCAGGGTGTCCATGGTGGAGCGGCCCGGTTGGTCGGGCAGGCCCACTGAACGCGCCACCGTCACAGGCACCAGCTCCGGGTCGGTGATCGGCGCCAAATCCACAAACCACACCCCGTCGCCGAACTCACCGCCCGGTGCGGCGGCGACCTGGATCGCCAACCGGGTCTTGCCCACCCCGCCCGCGCCGGTCAACGTCAACACCCGGTTATCCGCCAGTAGCTCCCGCAGCTGACTCAGCTGCGCGTCGCGGCCCACGAAGCGGGTTAGCTGCGGCGGAAGACGTTTGCAGACATCGGCTTTGGTGGTGTCCGATACCCGCAGCGGCGGGAATTCGTTGACCAGGTCGGGGTGGCACAGCTGCACCACCCGTTCCGGGCGGGGCAGATCCCGCAACGGGTAGGTGCCCAGATCGGTCAGCCAGGTGCCCTCAGGGAGGCGGTCGACCACCAGCGGTTCGGTCGCTCCCGACAGCACGGTCTGACCGCCATGGGCCAGGTCGCGCAGCAGCGCCGTGCGGTTGATCGTTGGACCGGCGTAGTTAACCTCGTCGCGTAGCTGGACCTCACCGGTATGCACCCCGATGCGCAGCCGGATCGGAGCCAGCGGCGCCCGCTGCAACTCCACGGCAGCGGCCACCGCACCGGAGGCGCGCGCGAACGCCGCCACGAAACTGTCACCCTCACCCTGCTCGACCGGGCGCGCACCGTCATGGGCGGCCACTACCTTGGACACGACCTGGTTCAGACGTGCGATCGCGGCCGTCATCTCCGCAGGCTGGGTCTCCCACAGCCGCGTGGAACCCTCCACGTCAGCCAACAGCAGCGTCACCGTGCCGGTCGGCAAAAGCCCGCTCACGTCAAGATCGCTCCAGTCCATCAGCGGCGCCTGTGCGCGCGGATCGATGTCGCTCATGCTAGCCAGCATCCAGCCACCACGTGCAGCAGAACATCAGCGCAAACGCGCAGATTACCGCCAAGTCGCACGCGTACCTGCGACCCGTGAGCGCCCAATCTGAGCCCGCCGAAGCCCAACCAGAGGCTGGTGCGGTATGTGCCGCTTCAGCCGAACTCGACGACGCGTTCGCCACCCGCGAGCGGGCGACACGACCCGCGCAGCGCGTAGGGCAGGTTAGCTCACCGCTGCGAGCTGGCCTAGCCTGCGTAGCGAAGATCCGATTACCTCGCGCTGCATGTCTAGACGCGTGGCCTCGGACTCCGGAATGTCAACGTGCACAGATATTTTGGTGCCGCCGCCGGCTGCGGGCTCGAGATGCCACTGGAACACCAAATCGGACACCATGCACGAGATAGTGACCCGCCGATCTTGGGGGCGGGCATCCAAAGCCTGGGGCATCGGGAAGTCGGGATAGCCCTCGACGAACATTGTGTAGTCGTCGTCGCCACCCGGGACAATTGAGGCGATCCCGGTCCACCACTCGGGAAATCGCACGGGGTCGTACAGCAGCATCCAGACGTTTTCTGGCGCGGCCGCGGTCTGCGTCGAATCATCAAAGCTTGGCATGTCCGCTCCTGGTGTTGAGTTGGGCGAGATCGGCAAGCACCGTGTCAAGCTCTTCGGCCGGCGAGATTTGACCGATCACCGGCCGCCCTAAGTCGGCCAGCGCGGCGCTCGATCCAGTGGCGTCGGCGGCGCCGATGCGGCGTCGCCAGCCAGCAGCCGCGCGCTGCATATAACGCTGGGCCTCAACTCGGTCGCCTTCCGCTGCTGCGATGAGCCCGCGCACCGATGCCATTCGCGCGACAAGCGTGTCGGGCCAGTCGGCGCGCCCGAGGGGCTCTAACGCGGTAGCCGCGAGTTCCTCTTGGGCATCAGTGATTCGGCCCAGACGAGTCAGCGCCTCCGCGCGCTGCAGACGCGCCAAAGGCCGCCTGATCGAGGCGATTTGGGCGTGCAAAGCCCGCGCGAGGCACTCGGCGGCTTCCTCATAGCATTTGGCGCGCAGCAGAATCCGGCCCGTTTCGGCGTCGGCGGTGGCGGCGAGTTCTGGGCCGCCGATACGCTCCGCCAATCGCTGCGTTGATCTGGCAACACGTGTTGCCTCCGCATGCCGGCCGAGCCGAGACATCAGCCAGGCGCGCGAGAGTTGCACGTCGGCCTCGATGGCTAGAGGCAGCGGACCGGCACTGGGCATGGTTCCGATTTCATCGAGCAGTTGAAGGGCCTCGGTGTAGGCGCCGGTTGACGCCAGACCAGCGGCGGAGTTCAGCAGCGATCCGTACATGAGGTCAAGGCGTCCGATCGACCGGGCGATGGCGGCAGCCGCCCGCCCGGCGTCGCCGACCTCATCGAGGCGGCCTTGCCGGATTTGGGCGAGGGTCCGGGCGATATGGCGGCGGATGTCGAGGATCGGGTCGGTGGGCAGCCGCCGGCATTGTTTGTCAATGCTTTCCAGAAGCTGCTCGCAGGCTTCCGGGTCGCCAGCCATCGCCTCGCACAGTGCGAGAAACGCTTGCGCCTGAAGCCGCAGCCGCAACGCCGAGACACCGGCGGTATCAATTAATTCCAGTGCCGTGCTGACGGCGTGACGGGCAACCAACGGGCGGCACAGCGGCCCGGTATTCCACTCGGCCCAGCGGATGTGTGCGGTCACCACGCCGAGCCGATTGTCGGCGGCGTTGAGATCGATCACCGCCCGTTCGAATCGCGCCTGTGCCTGGTCGGCCATTCCCCGGTGCGCGGCCACACCAGCAAGGTCCAGCACAGTCTCGACGTTGGAAGGCTGAAGAGCGGCCGCCTCGGTCAGCAACTCTTCGGCGCGGCTGAGCGCCCCCAGCGACATCGCGTGGTTTCCGGCGCGCACCAAAAGCCCCGCCGCCCCGTCACGATCACCAGCGGCCAGCAGATGCCGAGCAGCCTCGCCGGCCAGTTCCGGCTCGCCGTTCTCGTCGAGATCGCGAGCCGCGGCGGCGTGCAGCCGGATCTGATGCAAGTCCGACAAGTCGGCGTAGTAGGCATCGCGCACCAACGCATGCCGGAAATCGAGTGCTCCGTCAACGACCTGCAACAAGCCCGCGTCACCCGCCGCCTGGAATGCCGCGTCGAACTCGGCGTCGTCGCGTGCTCCTGCCCGGCGGCGGGCGTCTTCAATCCTCAGCGCGCGCCCGGCAACCGCCGTCACCTCACACAGTGCACGCGACGATGCCGACAAATGCCTTCGGGCCGCACGTACTGTAGAGCGCAGCCCTTCGGCAATGGTCGCATCGCCCCGCGCGATCGCGCGAGACGCCTCGACCGCCAACAGCGCGTTGCCGTCCGCCGACGCGACGACGGTGCCGATTGCATTGTCATCGACTACCCCGGCGTCGCGCGCTATCTCAGCAATCTCAGGCCGGGTAAGCGGCTTTAGGTCGACGTCGGCCAGCAGCGCCGCGCAGTGACGCGCCTCGTGCTCCGCATCGGCCAGCGCGGCCGGCACAGGACGGTTGCGCCGCGTCCACACCAGCAGCACCGGCAGGGTCTGGACTCTTCGGCACGCGCGCGCAAGCACTACGGCGCTGGCCTCGTCGCAGCCGTGCATGTCCTCCAGGACCGCCAACACCGGTGCCTGTGTTGCCGCGTAAGCCAAGAGGTCTAACAGGCCCTCGGTAAGCCGAGCCTGCTCGAAATCGGGCGGACCGGGCGCGGCCGGCTGGATCAGTGTCGGCAGCAGCGGAGCGAGTGCCGTCGTGAACGGCTCACCTTCGGGGACCCCACCCAAGCCGCGCAGTAGCGCGGCCCCCAGCTCGGCCCACGGCCAGTACGGCGGACAACCGATCGCCGAAGTGGTGCCCAGCGCGGTCAGGGCGCCGGTGTGGCCGGCCAATTCGATGAGCTCGGCGACCAAACGAGTCTTTCCGATGCCGGCCTCGCCGTGCACGATCAAGACTCCTCCGGTGCCGGAACGCGCTGAGCGCCAGGCCTGTCCAAGCGATTGAAGCTCCAGGTCACGGCCAACCAGCGGCGTCGTCGCCAGCCGGCGTAACGCCCTGGAGGTGTGCATCGTTTGACGCTGACTCTGCTGGCGGCTGCGGATCTTCTCGGCCAGCTGCCAGGTTTCGTCGGCGGGGGCGATCTTCAATTCTTGCCGCAGCCGATCGACTATGCGTGCGTACACCGCCAAAGCCAGCGAGCAGTCTCCGGCCTCGTCGTAGCGGCGCATCAGCAGACGTGCACACGTCTCGGAAAGCGGATTCAACTCTGCGGCGTGGCGGGCCCGCTCGATCGCCGAAGCCAAATCGCCGTTGGCGGCCGCCTTGTCGGACTGGTCCCGCAGCAGCGTGATCACCCTGTCGCGGTGCGATTCTCGCGCGAGTATCGCCCACTCATCGTCGAGGCCGGCCAGCAGCTCGCCCGATGCCATGGCTAATGCCTCGTCGATACGGTCGTCGGCGACGAACTCGTCGAACCGCGCCAGATCCACAGCGACGTTGCGCAATCCGATGCGGTTGCGCGAGGTATCCAGTACCGCATCGGCGTACTCGCCGAAAGCGCGCCGCAGCGCCCATAGCGCCGTGCGGACGCTATTGCGGGCGGCCGAATCGGGAACATCGGGCCATAGTGCAGAGGCGATCTCAGATCTGCTTCGCGACCCCGAATGGATGGCGAGCCACCCCAGCAGCGCCACGGCCCGCATGCTGTCGGGCAGGGCTACCGCCGCACCACCGGCGTCAACGCTTATTTCGCCCAGCACGCGAACCGAAGCCGACACGCCTAGTTGGTCGGTGGCCATCGCGTCTCCTGGTGACCGTTGCTGCCGGTCAAGCCTAACAGCGATTCACCAGCCAGCATGCGCGGACCGCCTAAAGCAAAACATCCGCGGATTGCAGCCTTTCGCATCCGTATCTACGCCCCCCGGACCGGTTTTTTACGCGCTTCGGCGGATGGTCTGGGGCTCGCAACGCCGGATAGTCGACCCGAGAAGGCGACCACGACCATCGACGCCGCCCGGCTGGGCCGATTGACGCTGGATTGACGGTCGGTTTCAGACGCTGGGCTCGACACGTTGACCGCATCACGCACCAGGAGAATCCCCATGTTGCTCGAACTGCCGGAATCGCCGGTAACGCTGGACGCCGAACCAGCTCCGCCATCAGCTGCCTCAACGCAGCGGACGCCCGAACCAGTCCTTGTTAGCGTGCACCAAGTTGCCTTGAGCACGGCAGCGGCTGAGCCCGTCACACCAAAATTGCGCCGGTGGTGGCTGGATGCAACCCCGATTTCCCACATTCGCGGTGTCCTCGCCGCGCTGATGCAGCCGCGTCCGTATCGCCCGCGCCGTGAGCACACCTATTTCGAGACGGCGCGGATGTCCCGCGCGATGGAGCGACTGTGACCACATACACCCTTCTCCGCGTTCCGCGCAGAACGGGACCGCGTGAGGCGAAGACGACCGGCTTGTCAACCGAGGAAAGGGATTACGATGCCTGCACTAAGTGAGCGTGCGGTGGTACTAGGCGGCAGCATGGGTGGACTGCTGGCCGCCAGGGTGCTCGCCGACTTCTACAAAAACGTGACAGTCGTCGAACGAGACGTGCTGCCCACAGCGCCGGTGAACCGGCGAGGCGTCCCCCAGGGCAGGCAGATACACGTTATCCAGGCGCGCGGCACGCAGATCCTCGACGAGCTGTTCCCCCACTTTCAGGAGGAACTCACCGCCGGCGGCGTGGCGACCTGGGATGACGGCGACTTTTCAAAGTTGAGCATGTCGGTCGGTGGACATCACGTGGTCAGGTCCGGCAAGGCACCGAGTGCACTGTCGATGTCGATCTCGTTTGTGAGCCGGCCATTACTGGAATGCAATGTTCGGCGCCGGGTGCGGGCGATACCGAACGTGACCTTCCTCGACGGCCATGATGTGGTCGGACTGACCGCGACGCCGGCTGGTGACCGTGTCACCGGGGTACGGGTCGTGGACCGCGTTATCGACCAGGAGACGACCCTTACCGCCGAGCTTGTCGTCGACGCGACCGGACGCGGCTCCCGGACGCCGCACTTCCTGGAGGAACTGGGCTACCGCCGCCCCCGGCAGGACGAGGTGATGGTGCACCTGGCCTACGCCTCTCAACTCCTGCGCCTCGCGCCCGGAGCCGTCAAGGAACACATGATTGCCTTGTTCCCGATGCCGGGGCGGCCCAAGATGTTCGGGTTGCTCGGCTACGAAGACGACACCTGGATGTTCGGTGTTGGTGCCATGGCGGGACTCGAGCCACCAAGCGAGCGTGCCGAAATGCTACGATTCGCAGCCGATTTCGCTCCTGCTGAAGCGCTGCAGGCCATTCAGGCGGCCGAGCCGCTCGGAGAAGTAGCTCACTATCGCGTTCCGTCTAACCGCTGGCGGCGCTACGACAAGATGCGCCGAATACCTGCCGGTCTGATTGTTTTCGGCGACGCAATCTGCAGCTTCAACCCCATCTACGGACAAGGCATGACCCTCGCCGCCATCGAAGCGACCGTGCTGCGTGATTGTCTGCGCCGCGGAAAGCGCGGCCTGCCGCGACGGTTCTTCCGAGCCAGCGCCAGAAAAATCCGGGTCGCCTGGCAGACCGCCGTCGGTTCCGACCTGGCCCTCCCCGAAGTGGAGGGACCACGATCGCTGCCAACGCGGATCAGCAATGCATACATAGATCGGGTGATGACCGCCGCCGAAACCGACCCGGTCGTCGCCGGCCAATTCATGCGAGTCATCGGAATGATCGACTCACCGGCTCGGCTGCTGCGACCGTCCCAACTGCTGCGCATCGCACGGGCCAACAGGTCCCAGCCAATTGATCGGCGGGTGGTCGAGGAATCGGCCAGCGGGGTCACGGCAGGTTTGGCGCCGCGATGAAAGCTGATGCGCTATCACGGGGCGCAGATTGCAGCCGGTTGCATGCGTATCTACGACCCCGGACCGCTTTCTTTACGCGCTTCGGCGGATGGTCTGGGCCTTGCGACGCCGGATAGTCGACCCGAGGAGGCGACCATGAACATCGATACCGCCCGGCTGGCAGGTAATCCTGACAAGTCTGACACCGCGGGTGCCGCGATGAACCCTGACGTCGGTGCGCTGCCGCTGGCACCGAAGAATCCGCTGCCCCGTCTGCAACAAATGATGTGTCTTCGAACTTTTCACACCGGGGCCGAGACGCTGCGCGACGCTGGCGGAGCGGTGACACGCCTCGAGTTGGCACCCAAGTGGCTGATGCCACCCGTGGTGATCGCCACGTCGCCGCAGGGGGGACGTGACATTCTGGGCCGCAGCGACGCGTTTGTGGACAAGACCGTCATCCATCACGAGGTGCGTCATCTCTTCGGGGCGAATCTGTTCGATCTGACCCACGAGCCGTGGCTGCCGCGCCGCCGCGCTCTGCAGCCCGTCTTCACCAAACAGCACGTGCGCGCATTTGGCGGCCATATGGCCCAGGCAGCGGAGATGGTCGCGAGCACCTGGGTCGACGGAGCAGACGTCGACCTCGACGCCCAGTGCCGCCGATTGACGCTGCGGGCGCTGGGTCGCTCCGTGCTGGGCGTCGATCTGGACCAAAGCGCCGACTCGATCGCCGAGCCGCTGCGGGTCGGGTTGGGGTATGTCGCCGACCGCGCGTTACGACCGCTGCGCGCCCCGCGCTGGCTACCCACCCCCGCGCGTCGGCGAGCCCGCGCCGCTGCGGCGACCCTGCGTCAGATCGCCGCCGACATCTTGCACACCTGCCGCGAGGATCCCACCCGCGACGCGCCGCTAGTGCATGCGCTGATCGCAGCCACCGACCCCGCCACTGGTCAGGGTCTGTCCGACGAGGCGATCCGCGACGAACTGATCGTGTTCATGCTGGCCGGGCACGACACCACATCGACCGCGCTGACCTACGCCCTGTGGGCGCTGGGCCGCCACATCGAGATGCAGGACAAAGTCAGAGCCGAGGTGGCCGGCATCGGCGATCGGGAACTGACACCGGCCGACCTTTCTCGCCTGGGTTACACCACCCAGGTGCTGCACGAGGCGCTGCGGTTGTGTCCGCCGGCTGCTGCGGTCGGTAGAACAGCGATGCGCGACATCAACGTCGACGGCTACCGCGTCCCTGCTGGCACCACGTTGATTTTCGGTACCTACGCCGTACACCGCGACCCCGCACTGTGGGAACACCCGCTGGTCTTCGACCCCGACCGGTTCAGCCCGCAGAACAGTGCCGGCCGCGACCGCTGGCAATATCTGCCGTTTGGCGGCGGACCACGCTCGTGCATCGGTGACCACTTCGCCATGCTCGAAGCCACACTCGCGCTGGCCACCATTATCCGCCGGATCGAAATCCGTTCCACCGAAGACGATTTCCCACTCGCCGTGCCTTTCACGACGGTCGCCGCGGGGCCCATCCCGGCCCGGGTCTACGCGCACACGAACCGATCGGCCTGACCCTCGATGAGGGACGTGTGATGCCGGCGACCCGACTTCGTGGCTGCGCTTGCGCGCAGGCGCAGCCGACACCCGCACCCCCGGATGGGCCGATCGGGCCGCCGCCGGCCGCCGCCGCCGGGCGGGGGGTACTCGAGGGTGCGTTCGCGATCCTGGAGGCGCTCGCCGATACCGACGGCGGCCTGGGGTTGACCGCGCTGGCGGGCGCCAGTGGGTTGGCGAAAACGTCGGCGTATCGGCTCGCCGAACAACTCGTCGCCCTGGGCGCGGTGCAGCGGCACGAGCACCGCTACTACATCGGAGCCCGCCTCGGGCGTATCGGGCAGCGCTGGCAACCCGACCCGGTGCTGCGGGCCGCCGCGCAGGCGCCGGTGCACACCTTGGCTGTGCACTCGCGTGCCACGGCGTCGCTTCGGATCCTGCACGAGGACCGCCTACGGGTGATCTGCACCACCGTGCCGCACGGCCACGCCTACCTGCCCCACCCTGCTGACCGTGAATCAACTGCGCGCACCGCCACCGGGCGCGTCCTCTACGCCGCCCAAGCCAGAACTGACGTGGCGCTTCCCGAGTGTTGGACACCAGGCCAATGGCGGCAGCTGCGCGATTCCATCCGCGAACCGCATGCCAGTGTGGTCGACGAGCAGGACGCTTTTCCCGGCACCTGCTGCGTGTCCGCCCCGGTGTGGTGGCCCAGCGGCACCTGTGCCGGCGCGGTGACCGCTGTCCTTCAGGCGGCCACGCCACCCCCTCATCTGCACGGGTTGGTGGTGCGCGCAGCGCGCAGCGTCGGCGCGCGGTTGCAGCAACCATCTCCAATGGGACTGCCGTCACGCCCGCCGCGGACGCCGCGCGACCAAGGAGTCTGACGCCGAATACATCTCGCCGCCCACGCGGCCGGAAATACCCAATTCTCACCCTGGCTGCGGGAGGCAGCGGGCAACAACGCGGTCACGCGGGATGCCGAAAATGGCAGGGGCCGCGAAGGGCATTGCTAGCCATGCCGGTCCGCGGCACTGGTTCACGCCGATCGTCATGCCCAAACAGGTTGTCGTCTGATGCGGAAAAAGGGGGAAATGTCACGCATTTGAGGTCGGCAATTAATCGATACGTCGTGATCTATCCGTTATGCGGCTAACCACCGCACCGACTATAGCTACAAAAGTTTCGACACACTGAAGGCAAAGAAATTTAAGGAGAAGGATTTGAAGGTGGGGCTGAGGGGGCTCGAACCGGCGACCAATGGATCTGCACCGCCTGGCCCTGAAACGTTGCCGTCGTCGCCGGTGAAGCGACCTAGGTCTTCGGTTCGCGGTCGCCGGTGGTGGCCGAGCACGAGACTTCGCATTGTCGCGCTCGTCGCGGTCATTATCGGCGCAATGGTCACCTCGGTCTTTCTCTACACCGATAGCATTCGGTCCCAACGAATTCCCACTCATGGGGCGCCCACCGTCGGCGGCACCACGGTGACGATGAACGTGGTCAGCATCGGAAACAGCTACAGCGAACTCG
>Ga0182012_10005653_pt1 | contig 12908 bp, 4 predicted proteins | sample 612S2SmetaG_FD_120486 | JGI IMG/M metagenome (GOLD analysis project Ga0182012, IMG submission 120486) | Permafrost microbial communities from Stordalen Mire, Sweden - 612S2S metaG | ecosystem: Environmental > Terrestrial > Soil > Wetlands > Permafrost | place: Sweden: Stordalen | collected...
CGCTGCTGAAGAGATGGTTGCTGGGCACCCACCAAGGCGCGATTGGACAGCAGCATCTGGACACTTACCTGGACGAGTTCACCTTTCGATTCAATCGCCGCAAATCCAAATCTCGCGGCAAACTTTTCTATCGATTGGCTCAACAATCCGTGCAGGTCGGTCCTGTTCCGTTTGCAACCTTGGTCAAACCACAACCTGTTGTGTATGGTGGCGTCAAGTAAATACCCCTATCCTCTAAATTCGATATGAATTCGGTCTTAAGGTCAAGATGGCTGATTTTGATAGAGTTATATCTATCGGAGCCCCCAAGACTTCTCCAGTCGACATTGCTTCGGGTCGGGTCGGTCAGTCGATGAAGGTCAAAGCATTCAGGTTCGGGCCCTTTGAGCTGGAGCCGGCTCAGCAGCAATTGCGGAGACGCGGAATTCCAATCAGGCTCCCTGCGTCGCGGATTCGACTCTTGCAACTGCTCGTCAACCGGCACGGAGAACTCGTTACGCGCGATGAAATCGCTGCCTGTTTATGGAGTGAGGCCCAGACCGTTGACGTCATTACAGGAATTAACACCGCCGTAAATCACTTGCGTAGCCAGCTCGGCGACGACGCGGCGGCGCCCAAATATATCGAGACTGTGATCGGCAGCGGCTATCGCTTCATCGCCAAGGTTTCTGAATTCGAGCCGCCCTTACAACTCCCTCCGGAGGCAGTTCAGCAAAGCCAGGCATTGGCGCCCGGTGAAGGCGCGTCCTCATTGAGAGAAGCGGTGAGGCCGGAAGCATCCGGCCCGGATGCAAGCCTGGCAGGCCACCCGGATACCGGCCCACCCTGGCGGAAGAGAGCGATTCGGATTGCGACGGCCGCCGCAGTCGTCCTAGGCGGCTCCATCCTGCTGCTGTTTTATCAGCGAGTGAATGCTCGTCGACCCATTCCTCAATCCGAGATGGAATTGAATCGGGTGACTAGGAGCGGCGATATTCAATTCGCCGACATCTCGCCCGATGGCAACTATGTGGCCTATGTGCGAGAGACAGGCGGTGAGCAGACCCTGTGGCTGAAGCAACTGGCCACAGAGCGAGTGTTCCAGATTGCTTCGTTGGGAATGTTCCAATGCCCCGGTCTGGCGTTTTCCCCTGACGGCAACTATATCTACTTCGTCCGCAAGGAGCTCCAGGGATCGAGCGGCGGACTCTACCGGGTGCCGTTTCTTGGTGGAAATCCTGTCAAGCTACTGGACGGCGTTTCCGGCGCGCCGGCAATTTCTCCGGACGGACGCATGATCGCATTCGTTCGCAGCACACTTGCGACGCACGGCAAGGATAGCGTTGTTACCGCAACTATCGACGGCTCGGACGTGAAGACTCTGATCACCTACGATGCGCCTGGCATCCACTTCAATCGAGTCACCTGGACACCTGATGGACGTTCGCTGGTCTATCCTCTGAAATCGCACTTGATGGTCATCCCGGCGGAGGGCGGAACCGCTCAACCGATCACAGGAATCCAATGGACGAATATCGATGATATATGGAAATTGCCTCCGGGGCGCGATCTGATTGTGATAGGGCAGGTCTCTGGATCGACGCTTAGTCAGATCGCCGAGATCTCTGTGGCGGACGGCAAGGCTCATGCAATTTCGCACGACCTTACCAACTATTCGATAGTTCGCACGACTGCCGACGGTGAGGCGTTGCTCACCTTGCAGACCTTAGTCCTTGCGAACATCGAGGTCCTGACACCAGTGAACGGTTCACTCGGATCGGATGTTCGTCCCCTGAGCCCCATGAACCAGAACTATGAGGGAATCCAAGGTCTGGGATGGACCCTCGATGGAAAGATTGTCTACGAGTCTGTATCCGATCATGTAACTGAGCTGATGGAAGCCGATAGCAACGGTTCAAATCCGCGGCGCATCAGCCTTACCGACTGGCAGTCTGGTCGTTTTTCGAATCCTGTTGTATCGCCTCGCGGCGATTTCATAGCGGTAACTCGGTGGTACCAGGACGATAGGGCGAACATCTGGCGTATCGACATGAACGGCGGCAACGAAAAGCGTTTGACGAACGGAACGCAGGACCTTCCTCCTTCGATCACGCCCGACGGCCAGTGGGTGGTCTACGCCAGCGTGGAAGGCGACAAATCCGTTCTTATGAAGGTTTCAAGCCAAGGTGGTCCGCCGACCAGGCTGACTGACTACGATGCGGACTATCCATCCGTGTCGCCCGACGGCAAATGGATTGCCTGTTCCTATACTTCGCATCCGAACCAGCATCCCGACCTGGCAATCCTTCCTTTCGGTGGTGGGCTGCCGGCTAAGGTCTTCCCAATGCCCGAGACTGCTACCCCACCTCCACTGGCCTGGACACCGGATGGCCGGGCGGTGGCTTTCATCAACGACTTAAATGGAGTGGGCAACATATGGCAGCAGCCTATGGCGGGCGGACCGGCAACGCAGGTTACGCATTTCGCGTCCGGTAAGCTGTTCAACTTCCAATGGTCCCGCGACGGACGACTGGTCTTATCGCGCGGCACGGAAACAACAGATGCCGTTCTGATCAGGAATTTCCGCGCCAGCAAGAACTAGCACCGTATACGCCTCTTTCACGAAATGCTGTTCACGCGGCATTCAATCGGGGACACTACCGTGGCCATTATCCGAAATTGCCCATCTTGCGGAAAGCCGAATCGAATTCCAGCAAAGCACCTTCCGGACGTAGGAAGATGCGGAGCATGCAAAGCTACGCTACCTGCGATGGCAGAGCCCATGGAGGCGAGCCCCGAGGAATTCGACGAAGTTGTCCGCGACAGCAAAGTTCCTGTGCTCGTTGATTTCTGGGCGGCCTGGTGCGGCCCTTGCCGGATGGCGGCGCCGCATGTTGCACAAGTCGCGCGAGATCTCGCGGGACGAGCTGTCGTGCTTAAGGTCGACACGGAACGGTTTCCGGAACTTGCCTCGCGGTACAACGTTCGAGGAATTCCGAACTTCGCCGTATTCGCTCGCGGTAGCCTTCATTTCCAGCAGGCAGGTCTGGTGGACGCGAATACGATGAAGAGCTGGCTTGCACGCGCAACCAACTGAAAACTGCAAATGAGATAGCGTCAGGGCTTCTCTTTGGGAGGATTTTTCAGCTTTTCCAACTCAGCTTTTGCGCTTGGGTTATCGGGCTTCATGGCTAGCGATTTCTCATAACTGGCTATTGCCAAATCCTTCTGCCCGTTCTTGGCATACGCATCTGCGAGGTCGTCGTAGATGTATGCCGCATCCGGAAAGAGAACGGTGTCGAATTTGAAGATTGCGACGGCTTCGGGGAAATGCTGGAACCACGCCAAGGCGAATCCCCACGAAACCATCTGTTGTTCGTCGAATTTGAAGTCCGGATTCGCGGCTTTGAACGCAGTGTATACGTCGTTGACATGGTCGAAACCGCGCTTGCCGACCTCGGCGCGGAAGGCGGTCAATGTAGGCGCGAAGCCGGATGCGGGACGGTAATCGACGTTGAATAAGTGGGCAGGCGCACCGTTTTCGACCGGCGTATGCTTCAGGAATGCCTGGGCGCCGGCATCCTGCTTGAAATAGGCATTGAGAAAGTTGAGAACGTAGCGCGCGACCCAACTGTAGCTTTCGTTGGCTGCAGCCCGGGAGTAATCGACGTCGCGTTTGTTCTTCCAGTAATCGGGATTGCGTTGAAACGTGGACGAGAAGTCGCCGTGATACATCCAGTACATGTGGATGTTGTAGAGGTCCGCGTGCGTTAAGTCATTCAGCACGTTCGGAGCTTCTGTGAACTGGTGGCCCCGGCCGGCATCTTCGAGCGACATTCCACCTTGACGGAAAAAGAGGATGGGAATGGTCATGTCTTTCGGGCGGACGTAGCCTGAATCGGCGACGAGCTTGGGAAAGTAGCGCGCTGAGCCGTCGAGCGAGATAAGGGCGCCGATGCGGCTATCGCGCGCGGCGGCAAAGAGATTGGAGATGCCGCCCCAACTGAATCCAGCGACGGCTATATGCGACATGTCGGCCTGCGGGAGGGTGCGCGCATAGCCGATGAGGAAGCCGATATCACCCCGCTGCGCTTCCACGCCATCCAGATCGCCGGTCATGGCGCGATCGTGAGCACCGACATCCGCGCTCGAAATTACGATGTATCCGTTGCTGGCCAGGTACTCCAGCATGTCGGAGTTTTCGTGAGCCGGAGCGCTGAAGCTGGGCGCATAGATCACCACGGGAAACGGACCCGGAGCGGGCGAAGCATCCTTCACAGCCCAGGTCTTTTCCGTGGCCACGTCGCCATATCCCTTTTTCAACTGAGCGAGGGCTTCGATACTTCCTTTGGCGGCTGTGGGCTCCAGTTCCTTTACGCCCAGAGCGAGATAGTCGCCGAAGACGATGGGCGGATTGTTACTTTTTTGAGCCGGGTACCAGATGAGCGTCTGCACCGGGCGGGCAAGTTCCACGGTGTTTGGCTTGCCCAGCATGTCGACTGCATCCTGGAAGCTTCGGGAGTAGTCGTATTGGAACACGACGCGAAAACCGACCGGGTACGATCCGGGTTTGGGCGCGAAGGTAAAGTGATCCGGAGAATCCGCCGGAGCTTTCTGGGCAGAAGCAAATGCTGAGGCGGCAAAGACGAGGAGCAAAACGAGCGCACCGCGGGTGCGATTGAGCAAGGCATGTCCAGTGGAGGTAAGCATGATCCGCATCGTAATTGCATGCGGGGGCTATTACCAGTGAAAAGAAAAAGCCTGCGGACGGGGAATTGAGCGTGCAATAAATTCCTAACTGCAGCCGTGAAGAAAAAGTCTATAGAATAGTTAGCAATCGGTACGGCCCTGCCGCCACTCTTCCTCTTGCGGGTTGAGGGACGGCAATTGCATTGTTCGGCAGGCCTTTTCGGAGTAACATTCTCAGCAAATCGAGGCTCCTGTTATGCGGAAGTGGGCGCTTTGCATCATCCTGGCCGGCGTTGCGTTGCCGGTTTTCGCCGCCAATCGGGTAACTGTGCAGCAGTTGGAGCAGGTGCTCGCTGCAACTACAGCGAAATCCGATGCCGATCTGGCCCGGCAACTCTCCACCCTGGAACTCACAGAGCGGTTAACCACGGCCAGACTTGAGCAACTGAAAGCGGAGTTGCCTGGGGAAAAGTCGCGGCAAGCCCTGCTTGCCCTCGCCGACACCTCAGCCTTTCGGAACCCTCCGGCCACCGACATGCCCGCCACCGCGACGCCTGACCGCGCCACCCAGCGGCGCATCCTGTCTCTAACTGTCAACTACCTCGGCAAGACGCTTCCCATGCTTCCCAACCTGTTCGCCGCACGCGAAACGATGCGCTTTGAATCCCGGCCGTCGCAATATCAAGAGGCCTTGACTGACGGCAATTCACTGCATCAGGTCGCCAAGACCAGGGTTAGCGTTCTCTATCGCGATGGCAAGGAGTTCGTTGAATCTGGAGCGGACAAGGACAAGAAAGCCCAGGCCCCCGACCAGGGACTGACCACGTGGGGAGAGTTTGGCCCCATCCTGGGAACCGTTCTGATCGACGCCGCGCGTAGCAAACTGTCCTGGGCTCACTGGGAGTTGGGAGCCGGCGGTCCGCAGGCCGTCTTTCAATATTCGGTCCCCAAAGAGGCCTCTCACTACGACGTGCGCTTCTGCTGTGTATCCGAATCCTATGGACTCGATTTCAGCGTCATCAGGCAGCGCGTAGGCTACCATGGCGAAATCACCGTCGACCCCGACAGCGGAGTTATTTTGCGGCTAACCGTTCTAGCCGATCTCGATCCCGGCAACCCCATCGCGCAGGCTGACGTTGCGGTGGAGTACGGCCCGGTTGAGTTCGGCGGCAAGACCTATTTCTGTCCGGTGAGAGGTATCGCTCTTGCCCAGGCGCCTGACCTGAAAACCCTGCATGGTGCGGGTGCATCCGGGGGAACGGCCGGTACCGTTGCCACCCTCGGGAAAGCCAGTTTCTCCTCCAGCGCGCAGGTCCCTCGGCAGACCCTGCTCAACGATGTGGTCTTCCGCAATTATCACCTCTTCCGCGCGGAGGCGAGAATCGTTACTGGCAGTGAAGCCGAATCGGCCAGCCACCCGCCTGCGACCTCGCTCGCCAAGTCAACCTCCGCGGACAACCCCGCGTCGTCTGGCACTCCCCAGCCTGCCGAGGAAACGGCAGTCGAAAGCAGCACCCTTGCCGCGCAGCCGGCCGCAGCAACCACCGCCGCGTCAGAGCCGGCCGCCGAACTTGCGGCTGCCGCTCCGCCGGAGCCGCTGATGCCGGAGATCACCGTCGCTGCGGCAACCGGTGTGCCCGACGCTCCGGCACTGGCCCAGGCCGGAACCGACTCCTCCGTCACCCTTCGTCTTTCGGCCCGCCTCGTCGACCTCCCACTGGTTGCCTTCGACAAAAAAGGGCGGACAATCACGGATCTCAAGCCTGAAGAGCTTGAAATCTACGATAACGGCGAAAAAGTCGATTTGCGCTCCTTCTTCCAGGCGAGCGGTGCCGCGCCTCAGCACGCGCCCCCTACGCCGTCCGCGCCGTCCGCCGGACCCTCCGAACCGGATGCATCGCATGCCTTCTCCAACCGTGCGCTTGGCCCGGTCAAGGCGGCGAGCCGCGATCCGCAGGGAAACACGATCGTTCTCTACATCGACAACACGCTCTCCTTCCAGGATCTCACCATGGTTCGCGAGCAGATGCGCACCTTCCTCAATGGACTGCATGAGGACGAGCGCATCGCTCTCTACGTCATGCTCCGCGGCAACTTTCAGATCCTGCAGGAAAGCACTTCCGATCATGCCCTGGTCAATGCAACCCTTGCCAAATGGACGCCATCGGCGCAAAGTATTTCCCTTGGGCAGGAGCAGGAAGCACGCAACCGCCAGACCATGGACTACGTCCGCAACGCCGAAGATCTCGCCAACGTTAATGGCAACCAAGAATTGGAGAATAGCGCCAATTCAAAGCCCCTCGATCCCAGCCTCAGGACGTTCGGCGAAAATCCAGGACGGGATGTATTCTCTGGTTTCGTCAATCTCGCCAGCCATTTAGGCGCCATTCCCGGTCACAAGAGCCTTGTCTGGATCGCCAGCGACAACGTCCTCGCCGACTGGACCAATAACACCTCTTCTCTCGACATCGACAAGGGCGACCGCGTCATCCAGGCCTCGGTCCTTCGCGCCCAGGAAGCCATGAACGACGCCCACGTCAGCGTTTATCCTCTCGACGTCTCCCACCTTGAGGCCGGCGGCGTCGACGCGAGCATCGGCACCCGCAACGTCGCCATTAACCCCACGTTCGTTCCCCCGTATGGCGGTTGCGGCAGGGCCGGCGGGGCACCTGACGCCTCCGCTGGCGGCATAGAAATCAACACATGCCAGAGTGACAACAGGCCTGGCCGCCAAACGGCCCAGATGCAACAGGACGTGCACCCCATCCAAGGCGCCTACCGCGAGATTGCCGACGCCACTGGTGGACGCGCATTTCGCCGCGCCGGCGACATTGTCTCCGAGTTCAACAGTGTTGTTGCCGACGGCCACGCCACATACCTGCTCAGCTTCACCCCGGCTCGGTCGGCCGATGGCCAATATCACCTGATCACCGTCAAGCTTCCCGGCCGAAAAGATGTCAAGCTTCGCTATCGCACCGGCTTCTTCTATCGCGAGCAGCCTAGCACCATCAAAGACCGCTTCCGCGACGCCATCCTGGAGCCGGAAGACGCCACCGGGATCGCCCTTACCGCCGATCCGGTGCCTGGATCCAACGGCCGCACAGTGAAGCTCGCCATTGCCGCCACCGACCTTGCGATCGCCCAGAAGGACGCTTTCTGGACCGACAAGCTGGACGTCTACCTGGTGCAAAGGGAGGTTTCCGGCGCCAAGGCTCGCGTAACCGGTCAGACCTTGGGACTTCGGCTGAGCCCCGCGACCTACCAAAAGTACCTTCGAGAAGGAATCCCCTTTAACCAAACAGTGGAAGCCGGCCCAGGTGTCGGGTCGGTGCGCATTGTAGTTTTGGACGAGAACTCCGGCCGGATGGGATCGGTCACTATACCGGTGGCGGCGATCACGTCAAAGCCATGACTGCCCGATCCCTCAGGAGGAGTCTGCGCGTCTGATAAACAGAGCGCGATGAGCCAAGCCGACTCCTCGGAACTGAACGAGTCCGGATTTGCTTGAAACCGAAGACTTGGACTTTGAATTAGGCCGACACGAACAAGCGTATTCCTGGGAAGTCCACCTCAGCCAAGGTAATTGGCCGGAGGTACTCAGATTAAGTTACAGAGGATTTATATTACCGCATGACGCAACCCGAGAGCCCGTGTTACTCTTCATTCGAGCTTTAATTTAAGCAACATAGGTACAAATTTCCATATTTCCCCGGAAAGACCTGCGGGATGTCTTGGTCTGCCTCCGAGAGCCTGGAAACTGCGGGCTCTTAGACCTTACATGGCAGAGACGCAGCACATATGCACAAAGGAGCAGATCCGTCATGCATTCCATCCCTTCACACTCGACGACCCGACCGGCTGCCGTTCCCAGTGCTTTCAGTTCTCTGCGGATGCGTACATGCTTGCTAGCCTCGTGCGCGGTTCCGTCCTTGATGCTGGGCGCAGCTTCGATCGGCGTCCACGCGCAGACCGCGCACTTCGCTGGAGCGCAGAGCGTGATCGCAAACGCTCCCGACAACGGCCTGAATTACCCCACTTCGGTCGCGGTGGACGGCAGCGGCAACATTTATATTGCCGATTCGGAAACGAATCGAGTGTTGAAGGAGACGCTCTCGGCGGGCGGCTACACCCAGAGCGTTGTCGCAGACGCTAAAGCCAACGGCGTGGATTCTCCCCTTGGGGTCGCGGTGGACGGGAGCGGCAACGTCTATGTTGTCGATTGGGGCAATAGCCAGGTGTTGAAGGAGACGCTATCGGCAGGGAGCTACACCCAGAGCGTTGTCGCAAACAACGCCAACAACGGCCTGGAATCTCCCACAGAGGTAGCGGTGGACAGCGCCGGCAACGTCTACATCGCCGATACCGACAATGACCGGGTTTTGAAGGAGACGCTCTCCGCGGGCAGCTATACCCAGAGCGTTGTTGCAGACGAAACCAACGGCCTGTATGAACCCTATGGGGTCGCGGTGGACGTCGCCGGCAACGTCTATATTGCCGATTCCGGCAATAGCCGGGTTTTGAAGGAGACGCTCTCGGCGGGCGTTTACACCCAGAGCGTTGTCGCAAACGCCGCAACCAACGGCCTGCTTTACCCCTATGGGGTAACGGTGGACAGCGCCGGCAACCTCTATATCGCCGATACCAACAATGACCGGGTATTGAAGGAGACACAGTCGGCGGGCAGCTACACGCAGAGCGTTATCGCAAACGCTGCAACCAACGGCCTGGATTATCCCTGGGGCGTCGCGGTGGACGGCAGCGGCAATGTCTATGTTGCCGACAGCGACAACGACCGTGTCTTGGAGGAGACAACGTCGGGCGGGAACTTCGGGACAGTGAACGTGGGGAGCACAAGCCTGACTTTCATCTCCATGATCTTCACTTTCGACACAGCGGGCACGCTGGGCTCAACGGCGGTGGTGACACAGGGCGCCACGGGCCTGGACTTCGCCAAAGCCGGCACGTTAGGCTGCACGGCTGGAACCGCGTATACCGTCGGTGAAACCTGCGCGGTGGACGTGAACTTCACCCCGAGGTTTGCCGGGACGCGCTATGGTGCGGCCGAGTTGCTCGATGGTTCGGGGAACGTGCTGGCAACCGGCTACGTTCAAGGCACCGGCGTGGGCCCCCAGGTGAACTTCCTGCCTGGAGTCCAGAGCGTTGTCGCAAACGCCGCAACCAATGGCCTGTCTGGTCCCGATGGGATAGCGGTGGATGTGAACGGCAACGTCTATATTGCGGATTTCTTTAATGAGCGGGTGTTGAAGGAGACTCTTGCAGCGGGCAGCTACACGCAAACCGTCATCGCAAACGCTGCAACCAACGGCCTGTATTATCCCTCTCTGGTCGCGGTGGATGGCGGTGGCAATGTCTATATTGCCGATTCCTACAATGCCCGGGTGTTGAAGGAGACGCTCTCGGCGGGCAGCTACACCCAGAGCGTTGTTGCAAGCTCCGCAACCAGCGGCCTGTCCGCTCCCGAAGGAATCGCGGTAGACGGCAATGGGAACGTCTATATTGCCGATTACTACGGTCAAAGGGTGTTGAAGGAGACACTATTGGCGGGCAGCTACACCCAGAGCGTTGTTGCAAACTCTGCAACCAACGGTCTGGTTAATCCCTACGGGCTCGCGGTGGACGGCAACGGCAACGTTTATATTGGCGATTACGGCAATCAAAGGGTGTTGAGGGAGACGCCCTCGGCGGGCAGCTACACCCAGAGTGTTGTTGCAAACTCCGCAACCAACGGTCTGGCTAGTCCCTACGGGGTCGCGGTGGACGGCAACGGCAACGTCTATATTGCCGATCGCGGCAATAACCGGGTGTTGAAGGAGACCCTTTCGGCGGGCAGCTACACCCAGAGCGTTGTGGCGAACGCCGCAACCAACAGCCTATTTCAACCCGGAGGGGTGGCGGTTGACGGGAACGGCAACGTCCATATTGCCGATTTGGGGAATAACCGTGTGTTGACGGAAGACTTCGCCGATCCGCCGAGCCTGAGCTTCGCCTCGACAATCTATGGCGCAACCAGCACGGACAGTCCGCAAACGGTGACGGTGGAGAATGTGGGCAATGCCGCATTAAGTTTTCCAATTCCAACAACAGGGAACAATCCGAGCATCGCGGCCAACTTCACCTTGAATGGCAGCGCCGCATCGGCGTGTCCAGTGGAGAACTCCGGCACAGCAACGGAAGCAACGCTGGCGCCCTATGCCACTTGCGAACTGGCAATCAGCTTCGAACCGGAAACAACAGGGACGCTCACCGGCTCATTGGTGCTGACGGACAACAATTTGAACGCCGCCGCACCGGGTTACGCCTTGCAAAGCATCGCGCTCAGCGGAGCGGCTACACAAGCCACGCCCACGATCACGTGGGCAACGCCTACGGACATCACCTATGGCACAGCGCTGAGCGCAACCCAGCTCGACGCGACCTCGCCTGTGGACGGGATCTTCGTTTATACCCCGGTTTCAGGAACCGTCCTCAATGTCGGATCGCAGAAACTGTCGGTGACTCTTACTCCCAGTAACAGCACGGACTACACGTCCGCAACGGCATCTGTCACCTTAACAGTCAACCAGGCCGCGCAAACAATCACGTTCACGCCACCCACTACGGAGTATTACGGTGTTTCCCCCATCACGCTGAGCGCAACCGGCGGAGCTTCCGGCAACCCGGTCATCTTCTCGATCGTCTCCGGCCCCGGCTCGCTGAGCGGAACCAACAATAGCATCCTGACCGTGACTGGTGCGGGGACCATTGTGATTGCCGCGAATCAGGCCGGCAACACCAACTACACGGCCGCGCCCCAGGTCACGCAAAGCATCACGGTCGTGACTGGTACGCCTTCGACGCTGACCGCTCCATCCCCCAGCAGCACGCTAACGGGCGCTTCTGTGACATTCAAATGGTCGGCCGGGACCAACGTCTCGCAGTACGATCTCCACCTGAGCGCCGTCGCGCCTGGGGGCTATGACCTCTATGTTTCCGGCCGTACAGCAGCCACCTCCAGGACCGTGACCGGGCTTCCGACGAACGGAGCAAAAATCTACGCACGCTTGTATTCGGTAATCGATGGGGCCACGCTCTACAACGACTACACCTATACCGCGGCGTCGTTAGCTCAGCTCCTCTCCCCGGCTCCGAGTTCAACGTTGACTTCCAACAACGTGAAGTTTACGTGGTCAGCCGTGACCGGGAGTCCACAGTACGATCTCCACCTTAGCGCCGTGGCACCTGGAGGGTATGACCTCTATCTATCGGGGCATATAACAGGCACTTCTACGACCGCGACTGGGCTTCCGACCAACGGAGGAAAGATTTACGCGCGGCTCTATACGTTTTTCAACGGCGTCACGGTCTACAACGACTACACCTACACCGCAATGTCGGTGTCGTCAGCCAAGCTCACCTCTCCGGCTCCAAGCTCAACGCTGACATCCAATAGCGTGAGTTTCACCTGGTCGGCCGGAGCCGCTGGCTCGCAATACGATCTTCACTTGAGCGCCGTGGCGCCTGGTGGCTTTGAACTCTACTTTTCGGGTCAAATAGTAGGCACATCTACGACCGTAAACGGGCTTCCGACGAATGGCGAAACGATTTACGCGCGGCTCTATACGATTGTCGACGGAGTCACGGTTTCGAACGACTACACCTACACCGCGGCGTCGATAGCCAAGCTCCTCTCCCCGGCTCCGAGTTCAACGTTGACAGGCACCAGCGTAACGTTCACATGGTCGGCCGGTACCGCCGTCTCTCAGTACGATCTCCACCTGAGCGCGGTCGCTCCCGGGGGCTATGACCTCTATTTTTCGGGTTACAGAGCTGGCACTTCCGCATCCGCGACTGGGCTTCCAACCAACGGAGAAACGATTTATGCGCGGCTCTATACGATTCTCAATGGAGTGACGCTCTACAACGACTACACCTACAAGGCAAAATAACGAATGACTGGGGGCACCCGTCAATCGTTTCGCCTTCTAGATGGGCCAATGTCCTGCGACACGAATCGGGGTATCTGTTCTAGACGATATCCCAATTCGCGCGCTCGCCATGCCCAAATCCCCGCCGGAGTCAAGTGTTCCGGTTGTATTACCCGCTAGCCTACATCGGAACGTGCGCCGTGAAAGGCGCTGGTCAACAACGGGTGCAAATCCCGTCCGGGAACTGGATCGCTCCGCCCGGTAGCAGCCGGAGCAGTGGTGGAGGTGACGAAGCCGCTGAAGCCTTTGGCGTAG
>Ga0182012_10005654_pt1 | contig 12905 bp, 2 predicted proteins | sample 612S2SmetaG_FD_120486 | JGI IMG/M metagenome (GOLD analysis project Ga0182012, IMG submission 120486) | Permafrost microbial communities from Stordalen Mire, Sweden - 612S2S metaG | ecosystem: Environmental > Terrestrial > Soil > Wetlands > Permafrost | place: Sweden: Stordalen | collected...
CTTATCCAGTGAAAAACCCGTGTTCGGCGACTGTACGGTGGTAAATAGAGAGTCGTTAGCATTGGCCGCTTTTTGATATGTCAAAATTTCCCTCAAGGCATAGGGGCCGCAAAGGAAAGAACTACCCGGCTTTTGTTCCATATGCCAGATGGCCTGTTTGGTTCTATTAATCTCAAAAGCGGCCACGCTTCCGGGCTTGATGTTCTGCGTTTCCGCCATCAGGCTTTTCACCTCATCCAGGCGCCCCACCCGGCAGTTCATCTGCATCAGCTCCGCCACGGCCCTATCGGCCAAATCCACCGCCGGTTTCTGGGTCTCGGCTTTGCCCGCGGTCCAGGCGGTTTGGTAAGCGTCTACCACCTTGGAAAAATAACCATGCCGGTACAGCATCAAACCCCGGTTCAGTTCCACCGCCAATACCCACCGGCTTTGGGGATACTTGGTCACGAAATCCTGAAGGTTTTGATAGGAATCATCGCCTTGGTCCGCGAAGGTCTGCTTGATGGCTGCGGCCAGGTCATGATTTTCATTAGCGATGGGAACGGCAGAAGAAGGGGTCAAGGGCACTTCAAATACCCGTAATTTCCCCAATTCAATGTCGGAAGGATCGTCGCTGAGTTCCACCTTGCGCAGATCAATGACTTCGTTTTGCGGCCTGTGAAACTTCCTGGCGTAGGCGGTTTTGGCGGAGAAAACTAAGGACGCGACGAAAGCAGGCAGAACCCAGCGGACCGACGAAGAAGCCACAATTCCCAGCCACGTGGCCGGGTTGCCGATGAGCATGATTCCCGCCAATATCAACCGGATGGCTTTCATGAATTTCGCCTGTTTCTCTTCAAAAAAAGTTCCCATAAGATTTTTCATTCTCCAAAAAGTATTAATGTGAAGCGGCAATGCCGTCCAAAGACTGGTTTAACTGTTGGGACTGGGTTGTCGTCAGGTCCCCGCCACGATTCTGTTGATAAAAGCCTTTTTGCTGGTCATGAACCCCTTTTAACTTAGTCTTGAGAGCCTGCGCCTGGGCCGCCGTAATTTTGCCCGACTTTTCATCCATTTGAATGTGGCGAATTTCCTGCCGGATGCGCTGATGAACCTTGTGGTGCGCCGGGTTTTTAAGTTTGTGGGTCGTTGACGAAACCGTTTGGGAGAACGCGGAACCCACGAATCCCAGCAAGATGAACAGCATCGCCGTAATTTTTAAAGCCTTCATAACATCCTCCTCAAATTTAAAACGACTAAAATCTTTTTACCACGGAGTTACACAGAGTAAACAGAGTAAATCTTAGAACTCTGTTTAAAACTAAATTCTAAATTCGTACTCTGCGTAACTCCGTTCACTCTGTGGTAAACCGTCTTTTAAGGCAGCAGCGCGCCGCCGCCCGGTTCAAACAGATAGATCGACAGGCTTTCGGAACTCAGCTGCACTCCTTTGATTTGAATGGCGGCCAGGAAAGCCGAACCCGTTACCGCGTTCAATTGGACCATCAAGGGTGAAACGCTGTTTACATCCACTCTAAAGGTTCGGTCTAAAGCCTTGGCCGAGCCGCCTGAGGCCGCGTAAACATCCATATTCTGGAGAGCCGTCACCGCGCCCGACCCTCCGCTATCGAGCACATTAAAAACGTTCTGCCCCGCGCTCAAGCTGAGGAAATCCGCGAATTTCAGTGTCACCTGATAGGCGCCCGCCGGAACGGTGAATTCATAAGATAAATTACTTCCCTTTCGATAGCTTTGATAAAGAGCCGAATTGGTAGTGCCCGAAACGGTCAATGAACTTGTTTGCAAAGTTCCGCCCGACAAGTAGCCGTAGCCGCCCGACGTATAGGCCTGGCTGGCGGACCAGAGATTGGCGGTTTGATCCGTATAAGCCGAAGTCCCGTTATCCATACGGAAAGTCCAGGCGCCGCCCTGGGGTGTCATGGTAGGGGTTGGCGTACAGGTGACCGAGCGTGTGGCGGTAGCCGTAGGCGTGAATGTATAAGTCGGTGTGTTGGTAAAGGTGGGCGTATTGGACGGCGTCAGAGTTCCTGTTGGGGTTGGGGTGAAAGTCGGAGTTACAGTACCCGTATTGGTAACGGTAGGCGTGTTGGTAACAGTCGGTGTGGGCGTGAAAGTGGCGTAACCGCAAGGCTCGAAAAGCTGAACCTGGGTGCCGCTATTTGTGGCGTAAAACCCGCCGTTCGCGGCCAAAGCAATATTCCGTATTTGTCCGATACCAATGGATTGTATGAAATTTCCATAGTTGTCTACCACTTGAACACGGTTATTTCCCGTTTCCGAAACCCAAAGATAACCATTAGCGTCAAATTGCATACTCGAAATACCGTTGAACTGGCCGAAGCCGCTTCCCTGGCTGCCGAATTGGCGTATATATTGACCGCTGGGTGAAATAACTGTTATTAGGGTACCGTTGCCGCAATAAATATTGCCATCGGGCCCGACAGCCACAGGTCCCACTTGCGACGCCTGAACCGTATTTCCCTGACCTTTAAAAGTCCAAACCAGACTGCCAGTGGTGGTGAGTTTAAAAAGATGTCCGTCGCCCACATAAACATTTCCAAGACCGTCAAGAGCCACGTTGGAAGGATGGAATAAAACATTACTTCCAATATTTCTTCTCCAGTTTCCATTCAAATCAAAAACCGATACATAAGTAGCCGAAGCGTTGACCACATACAATTCACCCGCGACCGGGTCCACCGCCATCGCGGTTGGAGAAGCAAAATAGGGACTGGTGATGTTGAAAAGCAGGTTTCCAGCCGGATTAAAAACACCGATTTGACTGATATTGATTCCGGCTTCGGAAACATAAACTTTTCCATAGGGTTGATTGTCGGCATAAACCGCGACATCGAAAAAGTTCGTATTGGAGGGCGAGGTCCATTGAAGAACGGGCGTCTCACAGATGGTCGGCACTGTCGTCGGAGTGGCCGTGGGTGAGCCTATCAGATTACACGGCACATAGTGGACGGCTCTGTAGTTCGTATCGACGGCGTATAAACCGCCGTTGCCATCCAAAGAAATACCGCCCAAAGCGGCGACTTGATTGGGGCTGCTTCCAAGACCCACAAATTTGGCCAGGAAATTGCCATTGGGATCAAAGACTTGAACATAGCCCGTACTGTCGGCCTCCCAGAACAACCCCTGATTATCAATTTGTATTTGGCCCGTACCACCGTTAAATGAAACGCCTTGGGGCTGCCAGGTTTTAACCAACCCGCCATTGGGCGAGTAAACGTTGACTTCCCCAATATAGTAATTAATCACCGAAATGTTCCCATCGGGCCCGACGGCGATACCCGTAGGCGCGTAGAACGGATCCGTGTTCGGGGAAACCAGTTTGGTAATCGCGGTCCCCGAATTATTCACTTTCCAAACGCATTTCGCGCTGGTATCCAGCAAATAAAGATTTTGCCCCGTCGCGTCCAGGGCAATTTGGGCGATAGAGCCGAATCCATTGGCCACCTGATGGTATTTTTGTCCATTTAAGGTAAAGGCGTATAGAGTGCCGCCGCTCATCGCGTACAACCAGTTGTTAACATTGTCGACTTTGAGTGCCCCTGCCCCAAAATTGGGAGGACCCGTAATGGCGCTAAGGGTATTGCCGTTTTTGTCATAGACATAAATATACCCGTCGGCGATGTAAACATTTCCCGAGTTGGCATCCACCGCGATGTGGTAAGGATTGACATTAAAATTGCCAAATTGACTGGGTAATCCTCCTTGAACCGCATTGAAGAAGGTTTCACAGGGTGCCGTGAAGGCGGTGGGCGTAGCGGTCGGCGTTACTGAACCCGAACAAGGCGCGTACCGCACCACGCCGTGAGGTCCAAAACCGTTGCTGTAGGGCCCCACTAAGCTGGCGTAAAAGCCGCCGTCCGTATTGAAAGCAAACCCATGAATGGAATTCACCTGGGTGACCAACCCGACTGTCGCGCCGGAACTAAAATAAGTCGTCAGCAGACGGCCCGACTGGTCATAGACATTCAGGTTGACGTTTTGGGGATCCACAATCCATATCAGCCCGTTGGGGTCTAAAGCGATTTGGTTTGAGGTGGAGACACCGCCGGTTTGCGGCGTCCAGGTTCTTAAATAGGTTCCGCCGGGTGTATAAACCAGGATGGAATTATTATTGACGGACAGCGCGTAAATATTTCCATCCGGACCCACTGCCACCCCATAGACGTTGTTTAAGCTGTCCGGGTTATTCCCATCGTAGGCGCCGAAAGAAAATTCATAGGTTCCGTTGTTTTGATACTTATCAATACGGCCCAAACCCCGTTCAGCCACATAGAAATTATTCCCTGAGGCGTCCAAAGCGATCCCTTCGGGAGCGTTCAAACCATTCACGATAATACTCGACGTTTTTCTTCTCACGTCAAACTTTTGAACCTGGCCGTTATTCCCTAACGCGTACAAAAGCTCATTGGTGTTGTCCATCGCCATCTCTTGGGGCTGAATGTTGCAGGCAAACTGTCCCGCTGATTTACCCGTGCCGTCAAAAACGGCGATGGTGCTGTTATCCCAATCGGCAACATAGAGATAACCCGTTGTGGTATCAACCGCCAAACCATGGTTGGACCGATCAAGCGCGCCGCCAATAGTGGACAAGTAATTCTCACAGGGCGCCGGCGCCAGCGTGGGGGTTGAAGTCGGTGTAAATGTCGGGATAGTGGGTGTAAGCGTGGGCGTCAAACTAGCGGTCGTTGTGGGAGTTGACGGCGTAAACGTGAGCGTAGGGGTTGGTGTAGGCGGTTCGGTAAAGCCGCACAAATCATATTTATCGATACGGCCGCCGCCGCCCGTCGCCGCGTAAATATTTCCAGCCGCGTCAAACGCGAACTGATAAATGACATCAAATCCATTCAGCAACCCCAGACTATTTCCATACACATCGTACATCTGTATTTGGCCATAATTCGCGGCCCACAAGATCTCGTTTGAGTCGAAAGCCATGGAGGGGGGCCAATTTGCTCCTGACGCCAAAGGAAACTGACTCATAAAATTACCCGTCACGGAGTTAAAAATGCAAAAGCGGTTATTTCCCGTGTCGGCCACGTACAAATTGCCTCCCGGTCCGACCGCCAAAGCCTGCGGATTGCTTAATTCTCCCTTGCCACGGCCAGCCGCTTTACTGATCGTCTTTTCAAATGTTCCACCGATGGTGTATTCGTTGATTCGATTGTTCCCCAGATCGGAGACAAAAACGTTGCCCTGATGATCCAGGACGATGTCGTAGGGATTAGTTAAATCGCCCGGCGCCGTACCAGTTCCGCCGAATACCGTCTGATAATTGCCATTTTGATCGAATGCCTGAACGCGGTTATTGCCGATATCCAGCACATAAACCCAGCCTGTCCTGGAATCAACCGCAATGCGGTCTTGCCCACTGAACTGTCCAACTCCAGTCCCTCTAGATCCCCAGTTCTGGATGAAAGCGCCAAAGCCGGTATATTCATTGATGATGTTATTTACATCGGCTTCGTAAACATTTCCCGTGGTGGTATTAACGCCGATACCGTAGGCTTGGTTTACGTTCTGATTCCAGGTGAAAGCCAGGGTCGCGCAGGGGGTGGCGATGGCGGTGGAGGTCAACGTCGGGGTCGGCGTCAAGATGCCGCAGGGGCTGAACTCGTCGACGTTAAATGAGCCGCCCGTGACGAAAATATTGCCGCTGCCGTCCAGCGCCATTTCACTGACCGCGTCATTAATGGACAGTGTCGTTAACTCCACACCGCTTGTACTATAGACATTAATGACTCCACCAAACTCCCATAACAATCCATTGGGATCGAACAACAATTGCGTGCCGTTGCTCGCGGTTATATAACGGACAAATGATCCCGTGGTCGGGTTGTAGACACTGATGCGGGGATACTGATTTTCCAGAATGTACAAATTTCCATCAGGGCCAATGGCTAATCCTGTCGGGGACAATATCTGGCTGTTCCCGGTTCCATAACCCTGGATGATTTTTTCAAACAATCCGACTGTAGTAAATTCCACAATACGGTTATTCGATTCATCCGCGATGAAAATATTGCCCTGGCCGTCCAAGGTCATGCCATAAGGCTGGGCCATCTTGCCCAGACCGGTTCCCATCGCTCCTATGGACCGCTTGAAGTTTCCATTCAGGTCAAACACCTGGACGATATTGTTGGTGTCGTCCGAAACATAAAGCTCGCGTTTGACGTTATCCACCATCAACTGCCCAATAGTCCCGATTTGATTTCCGTTTTGGCCCAGGGTCCAGCGGTGAATTAATTGGCCGTTTTCGGTGTATTCCGTAATACGGGGACCAATACCATTCACTGCATCGCCGATATAAAGGTTATTTGTCTGCTTATCTACCGCGATAACTCCGCTCGGGCTAATGTCGCTGTTCCAGCCGGTCATGTTTCCAAGGCAAGGGGTAATGGCGTTAGTAGGCGTCGAGGTCGCGGTGGGGGTATTGGTTGAAGTAAAGGTTGGGGTCGAGGTTGGAGTAATTGAAATAGTTGAACTGGGTGTGGCCGTGGGGATATAGGAATTGTTACAAGCAGAAAATTTCCGCACGTCGGTGGTTGCATTAAAAGGATCCTGATTTGCCGCGACGTACAAATTCCCTTGGCCGTCGAAAACCGCTTCATTGCACTGGGCGCCCAAATTGAGAACCGTCTGCGGATTACCATTGGTGTCAAAAACATCGATCAAATAATCACCGTTATTATTCGATCCGCCATAATCCAACTGCCATAAGTAGCCATTGGCGTCAAAAACCATATTTCTGCCATTACTGGCAGTTTCATTAGTAATGGGCCACGATTTGATAATGGCTCCATTGCTAACATTAACCGCGGAGATGCGGTTATTGCCGTTTTGGTTTACATAAAGATAACCGTCCGAACCGAACGCGATACCTTTGGGATCGTTCCAATAATTAACATTATCATCATCACTTACTTGTCCTTGATTGCCCCCAAAAGTATAAATAAAGCTTCCGTTAGTGGCGAACTCTTCGATCCGGGCGTTACCCTCATCCGAAACAAAAATATGGCCCATGCCGTCAAGGGTCATCCCAAAAGGAGTGTTTAATTGTCCATTACCCGGGCCATAAGAGCCAAAGGTTCTCTTGAAATCGCCGTTAACGTCAAACACCTGGACGTTATTGTTGAGCGAATCGGTGACATATAATTCCTGCTCCCGGTTATCAAACAGCAATTGAGCGATGTTGGAAAACTGACCGTTGCCCGTTCCCAAAGTTCCCCAGCGGTGGACAAATTGGAAGGAAGACGTGTACTCGGAAATGCAGGGCACTCCATTGATCACCTTCGCCACATAAATGTTCCCCGATTCCTGATTGACGGCGATAGCGCCTACCGTTCCTCTTCCCTGCGTGTTGTCCAAATTGAAACCGGAAAGCGCTCCCAAGCAGGGTACAATGGTTCCGGTGATCGTCGCGGTGGGAGTGGCGGTCAGCGTGATGGTGGCGGTCGGTGTGGCCGTCATTGTCTGTCCGGGTGTGAAGCCCGCGCCGCAGGGCGCAAATTCCTGAACCGAAGTGCTGTTAGTATTCGGAACATAGACTTTGCCCGCGCTATCCACTGACACCATATTGGAATTAAAGGCGCTGCCGCCAATATTGGTTCCATTGAAGTTGTTGATTAAATTCCCATTGGCGTCAAATACCAGAACAAGGCTGTTAGCCGGGTCCGCCACCCACAAAAGACCGTTTGAGTCCACTTTCATTTCATAGGGCTCGCCCAGAACACCATTGCCGTTAAAGCTAAAGAGATAATTGCCGCTGCTATTAAATTTCAAGATTTCAGAAGTCGCGGCGTCGCCCACATAGATATTGCCCGCACCGTCGATCGCGATGCCTTCCGGATCAGTCAGGACGCTGTACCCAAAAGTTGTCACCGGCGTGCCGTCAGCCGAAAATTCATCCACCTGGCTATTGCCGCTGTCCGCCACATAGACATTCCCGCTTCCATCCAAATAAACGCCCGTTGGATCATCAAAGGCCTCGCCGTCGGACAATTCGGTGATATTGAACTGGAATTTACCCTGCAAATTAAACGCGCTGACGTCGTTCATCCCGCTGTTCACTACATAAATAAAACCGGCGGAAGCATTGACCGCGATACCTGCAGGCTGATTTAAAGTCTTGGTCCCAAATTCATTTTGCAAAACACCGAGTGAACTAAATTGAAGGACGTCGTTTTGAACTAGATAAAAGTTATTACTGGAATCCACCGCGCTGCCGTTGATGGGATTGGTGTTGAGCGTGGTTAAGGGCGCCGTAACTCGCAGACAAACAGGCGTGGCTAAAGCCGTAAAAGTAGGCGTGGGAGTAGGGGTGAAGGTAGCCGTCGGGGTGATGGTGAAAGTCGGCGTGAAGGTTTTGGTGCTGGTGGGCGTAAAGGTAAAGGGCGCGCAGGCTGTGAATTCCTGGACTGTCGTGCTGTAAGTATCCGGTACATAAACCTTGCCCGTGGTATCCACCGATACCATGACCGAATCAAATAAACTGCCATTGATATTGGTCCCGTTAAACGAACCCAAAATAGTGCCGTTTGTGTTGAATGACAACACCAACCCGTTTTCCGGGTCCGCTACCCACAGATTGCCGTTGGAATCGATTTTCATTTCATAGGGATCGCCCAGTAAACCGTTTCCGTTAAAACTGGTCACCGGTTGTCCCAAACTATTGAATTTCGTGACCTGGGCGGTGCCCGCTTCTCCCGCGTAAACATTGCCGCTGCCGTCCACCGCCACGCCTTCCGGATCATTGAGAACCGTGTTTCCAATGACCGTTATGTAAGAACCGGTCGAACTGAATTCGGCGATCTGATTGTTGCCGCTGTCGCCCACATAAACATTGCCGCTGGCGTCCAAAGCGATGCCCGTAGGATTGTTGAGGGCCGCGCCGCCGGAAAGAGCCGAGAAAGCAAACTGGGAAACCCCCGCTGAGTTGAACGCCACAACCTGATTCAAACCGTTATCGACCACATAAACCTGTCCGCTGGCGTTAACCGCGATCCCTTCCGGAAACTCGATTGACCCGGACCCGAATTCGTTTTGCGAGACACCCTGTGAGTTGAATTCCAAAATATCGTTCTGCGCCAGGTAGAAATTGTTATTGCTGTCGGTGGCGCTGCCGTTGATGAAATTGTCGTTCGGGGAAATAAGGCTGGTGACCGGCTGTAAACACGCGATTGACGGTAAGTTGGTTACCTCGGGCGTTGGCGTCATCGTGGGGGTCGGCGTGTTGGTGGATGTGGGGGTATTGGTCCAAACCGGCGTAATGCCGCAGAACGAGAATTCCTGTACGGTCTGGCTGAAAGTATCCGGCACATAGACCGTGCCGGTTGAATTTACCGAAACCATTAAATAATCAAAAGCGGTTCCGCCGATATCGGTGCCGTTAAAGCTGGCCAATTCATCCCCCGCGCTGTCAAAGACAAACAACAATCCATTTTCCGGATCAGCCGCCCATAAAAATCCGTTGGAATCGATCTTCATTTCATAGGGATCGCTTAAAGCGCCGTTCGCGTTGAAGCTGAACAGGAAATTGCCGTTGGCATCGAATTTATCAATCGAATAGGTTCCCGCGTCTCCCACATAGATATAACCATTGGAATCAACCGCGACGCCTTCCGGATCAACCAATAGGCCCTGTCCCCAAACCGCGATGGGGGTGCCGTTGGAAGAAAACTTATCGAGCCATTGGTTATCGCTATCCGCCACATAAACATTTCCGCCGGGGTCCAAAGCGATTCCTGTGGGGTTGGAAAAAGTGGCACCGTTGGAAAGGGCGTTGAATGAGTTTTGAAACTTGCCCTGAAGGTTAAAAATATTGACGACATTAGAGACGTTATTCACTTCATATAAGAGATTCGTTGAACTGTTCACCACGATACCCAGCGGATAGTCCGACTCCGCCGCGCCGAATTCATTTTTGAGATTGCCGTGGGAGTCAAACATCAAAATATCATTTTGAGTCAAATAAACATTGCCGTTCGAATCAACCGCGCTTCCCCCGACGAAATTGCTGTTGGGCGATGAAAAGCTGCCAGCCGACTGAAGACATATCGAATTCACGAAGGGTGTGGGTGAAACGGTCAAAACCGGAGTCGGCGTGTTAGTTGATGTATTGGTCATTGTATTGGTGTAGGTATTCGTCGAGGTATTCGTGGGTGAATAGGTAAAGCTCGGCGTATAGGTATTCGTTGGCGTATAGGTATTAGTCTGGGTGTTAGTGAACGTATTAGTAAACGTATTGGTAAAAGTATACGTTTGGGTGTTGGTCCAGGTGCTTGTCTGGGTATTAGTCCAGGTATTCGTCGGTGTGCCCGGGGAATTCGTGTTCGTCGGCGTGTTCGTGTATGTCGGCGTGTAGGTATTGGTAAAAGTATACGTTCGGGTATTCGTCCAGGTATTCGTCTGGGTATTAGTCCAGGTATTGGTGGGTGTGGGATCAGGCGTATTCGTATTTGTGATAGTAAACGTATTCGTCGCGGTAAATGTGTTGGTGAAAGTATTGGTCGGCGTAAAAGTTTTAGTGAAAGTATTGGTGATGGTGGGGGTATTGGTTTTCGTCGGCGAATTGGTAAATGTGTTCGTTTGGGTATTGGTCAAGGTGTTGGTCGGCGTAAAGGTTTTAGTGAAAGTATTGGTGATGGTGGGGGTGTTCGTTTTTGTGGGCGAATTGGTAAATGTGTTCGTTTGAGTATTGGTCAGGGTATTGGTCGGCGTAAATGTTTTAGTGAAGGTATTGGTTATGGTGGGTGTGTTAGTTTTTGTCGACGTTTGGGTATTGGTTAATGTATTGGTCGGCGTGTTGGTTTTAGTAAAGGTGTTGGTAATGGTGGGAGTATTTGTTTTCGTGGGGCTGTTGGTCGCCGTGTTGGTAGAGGTAAACGTCGGTGATTTTGTCGGTGTATTGGTGATGGTAAAAGTATTTGTCGGCGTATTGGTTTTGGTAAAGGTATTTGTCGGGCCAGGAGTGGGCGTTTTGGTGGGGCTGTTAGTCGCCGTATTCGTGGGTGTATTGGTCTTGGTTGATGTCGGCGTGTTGGTCTTGGTCGATGTGGGTGTGGGCGTTTTGGTAAAGGTATTGGTGGCCACCAGAGGATTAATACCGCTGGATTCAGAAACAGCCCCGAGCGTCAAAGCGGAAGGCGGTGTGAACGTAGCGGTAGGTACCAGCGTCGGCGTCTCAGAAGGGGTTGGCGTTATGGTGACCGTATGGGTCGGTGTCAGAGTAGGAGTGAAAGTAGATGTGTTGACTGGGTAGACCCCAACGCAATAAATGTTATTGGAGGAGCCGCTTTCGGTTTGATTCGAGGGGTTATAAGCCTCAACCTGATAACAATTTGTTCCCGGGTCCGGAGTCGTGTCCTGATAGGTAAAGGTTACTCCGGCGCCGCTGCCGCCAGTGGACACAGTACCAATCAAACTAAAAGGACCCCATGATTCGCTGGAACGATAAATATGATAGCTGGTCGAATTAACAAAACTTCCATCGGTCGGCGCCTGCCAGGATAAGTTGACGCTTTGACCGACCACCTGCGCGTCGAGGTTTTGGGGATAGGCCAGCGGGTCGGCGGTTTGCGAAAAGGACGAATTGGGCAAAGCCAGTTGATATAAAAGACAAACAAAAAAAGCCAAACTAAAAATAAAACCGGATGGAGCGCGTTTTTTAAGTCTAAAATTTTTCTCAAAATGATATGAGATCAAAATACATACCTTTATTTTTTATAAAAATAAATTCCAAACAAAATGGCTTATAGGGGCGAAGTAAAAGAGTTGCTGATAAATATAACAGCCGAAAGCTTGATCTGGACAATAAATGTGTAAATTATTCTCAAAACGGGAAAACCTTCCCATAAAATGTAGTTTTTTTGTCCGCTTTTGACTTTCAGCGTTGGGAAAATCATTGTCACAGAAATTAGTTGTTGCGGCCGCTTTTTCCCCGATTTACCCTTTCACCAAAACACTCCCCGACTACCCTCCCCTAAAACTAAAGGAGACAGGTCGGGGATTTCGTCTCCCTTGGAGACTAACCACAATCCCCTATTAAGATCGGGGATAAAAGGAGCCTTTTATGTCCATGCCCGAAAATCCCCCGAATGCCAATCCCAATAATAACGATCGATCCCCTAACGGGGATGGGCTGGCATCCCCTAAAAAGACGGGGATTTTCAACAACCCAAATCCCGCCGCTCAAGCCGATTCCTCATCGGAATCGAGCCAATATAACTATGGGCCTCAGCAAGTCGTTTCGGCCAACGATCATGCGCAGCAGGTGTCCATTCAAGCCTTACTGGCCGCCCTGCCGGAAATGTTTCCCGGTACCCAGAATATCCCCCTCAAAAACATCCACCCCAACCCGGATAACCCCGGGGCGGCCATTACGGAAGAGCAGATAAAAGAATTGGGCGAAAACATGAAAGCCAGGGGTCTTTTGAACGCCATACGGGTCAACCCCGACAGCGCCAATCCGCTGGTCGGGGATGCCCAGCCCCACCCGGATAACTTTCGGATCAAGGTCGATGGCCGGCCTTGGGAGCTGGGGGACTTTAACTTCATCGTCCTGACTGGGGAAAACCGCTACCGGGCCGCCCTGTGGCTGAAATGGGAAACCATCCAAGGCCATATTCTGAACCCGACGGCAGAAGAAGCGGTCGTGATTAACCATTTGGATAATGACGTCCGGGAGAGGGGCTGGTGGGCCAGCTACCAGAGCATCGAGAACCTCATCAAGGCCAACCCCAACCTGACCCAAAGGGAGGTCGGGACCCGGTTGAAGCTGGATAAAGACAAAGTAGGCCGTGCCTTGAGGCTGTTGCCGCTCTTAAACCCGGCTTCCCGAGCCTACCTTGTCGGAGACTCCGACAAGCTAAATAAGGGAATTCGGGGTA
>Ga0182012_10005655_pt1 | contig 12904 bp, 8 predicted proteins | sample 612S2SmetaG_FD_120486 | JGI IMG/M metagenome (GOLD analysis project Ga0182012, IMG submission 120486) | Permafrost microbial communities from Stordalen Mire, Sweden - 612S2S metaG | ecosystem: Environmental > Terrestrial > Soil > Wetlands > Permafrost | place: Sweden: Stordalen | collected...
AACAAAAACCAGCACCTAACCCCAGGAGAATCAATACTTTGAAAATAAAGTCTCTATCATCAATACTTTACCCCCGAGGTCACCCGCTAAACCGCTGATTCCAGAGACCCTCCGGAAAATCATAGTAGGGGGTACCCTAGCTCGGTCGAGCCTGCGTAGCAATCCTCCGTAACTCAGGCAAAACAGTTCCCAATGGAACAGCCAAGCTGTTGCGCTGACCAAAAGAGAAGTACACATTTGCATACAGCCGGAAGAGCTGATCGTAGATCTTCGTCGCCTCTGCTCGCGGCGTGAAGGTCTTGAACGGCAGACACAGCTTCCGCTGCGCGGCTTCAATGCTCGGATAAACTCCAGCAGCGAGCATAGCGAAGATGCCCGAACCCAGACTCGTCGGAACGCCATCGGGAACCAGCACAGGCTTGCCGAGAACGTCCGCGTAAACCTGGTTCAGCACCGCATTCTGCTGCGGAATTCCTCCCGCGTTGATCACGCGCTCGACCGGAACTCCGTGCTGCTCCAGACGCTCCAGGATGATGCGCGTGTGGAACGCCGTTCCTTCAATGGCCGCGAACAGCTCGTCCTGCGCTGTGTGCAGGAGGTTCCAGCCGAGCGTCATGCCGCCGAGTTCGGGATTGACCAGCACCGTGCGATCGCCGTTGTCCCAGCTCAGCCGCAGCAGTCCCGTTTGTCCTGGCTTGTACGCATCAAGCCCCTGCGAGAGCGCCTTCACGCCGGTTCCAGCGCGCCGCGCAATTGCCTCGAAGATGTCTCCGGTTGCGGAAAGGCCCGCTTCAATGCCGGTGAACGCAGGATGAACGCTGCCTGGAACCACGCCGCAGACTCCGGGAATCAGCCGAGTCTCGCGGCTCATGGCGATGATGCAGGTCGATGTTCCAACCACGTTCACCACATCGCCTTCGCGGCAGCCTGCGCCGATTGCGTCCCAGTGAGCGTCGAACGCACCGACCGGAATCGGAATGCCAGCGCGCAGGCCCAGAGCTTCGGCCCAGCGTTCGCTCAGCGGACCTGCAACTGCATCGGACGTTCGGTAGTTTCCGTCCAGCTTGGCGCGAATGCCGTCGAACAGCGGGTCAAGCTGCGAGAGGAACTGCTGCGACGGCAGACCTCCCCAGCGCGGATTCCACATCCACTTGTGGCCCATCGCGCAGATGCTGCGCGGCGCAAGACTGGGATCGGTGATGCCGATGAGCGTCGCGGCGACCATGTCGCAGTGCTCAAAGGCGCTGGCAAAGCGGTTACGCTTCTCAGGATTGTGGCGCAGCCAATACAGCAGCTTGGCAAAGCCCCACTCGTGCGAGTACACGCCTCCGCACCATTGGATCGCCTCCAGGCCTTCCGCGTGCGCAAGCTCGGTAATCTGCTGGGCTTCCTTGTGCGCCCGATGGTCGCACCACAGCATGTATTCGTCCAGCGGCTGCATCTGCGCATCCACCGGAATCACGCTCGATCCTGTGGTATCGAGCGCGAGTGCAACCACATCGCTGCCGGAGACCACGGTTTGGCGCAACACCTCGCGCGTGGCCTCCACCAGCGCACGTATCTGGTCCTCATGCGACTGCGTGGCAAAGTCGGGATCTTCGCGGCGGCGCTGTAAGGGATAACCTGCTGACGCAGTGCCGAGCCGTCCTCGCTCGCTGTCCAGCAGAGTAACGCGGACACTGAGTGTGCCAAAATCAACGCCTGCGACAATCGGCATCAGCTTACCTTTGCTCGTGAGTTGGTGGAACAGAAGTGCTTCCCACCCGAACATTAGTGCGGGGAATCTGCGATGTCAATGCGCAGCAGCCCTGCGATTCTGGGCCAAATCCTGTCATAATGGCGACTTGGGCTCTAAGGCAATGAAACGCACTGCAAAAGGCGAAAATACTCAGAAGATAGACATTCGCGGCGTGGCTTCTCATGCTGGCGTTTCGATTGCTACCGTCTCACGCACCATCAACCACATACCGACTGTCGATCCGCTGCTCGCTGCTCGCGTCTGGAGCGCTGTTGCGGAGCTCAATTACTTCCCCAACACGCAGGCGCGAGCGCTGGTTTCCGGCAAGAGCAAGCTGCTTGGCCTGATAGTCTCCGAGATTACGAATCCGTTCTTCCCGGAACTGATCCAGGAGTTCGAGCGCTTCGCGGTCGAGCGCGGCTACGAGATTCTAATTGCCTCGACCAGTCATGACGTAAGCAAGATGGAGATGTGTTCGCGGCGCATGCTCGAACGCAAGGTCGATGGTGTGGCGATTATGACCTTCGGTATTCAGGACTCGCTGTTCGATCGGTTTCTGGCGGAGAAGATTCCGGTGGTCTTTATGGATGTCGCATACAGTCATCCGCACAGCAGCGTCCTCTCGGTGGATTATCGGGCTGGAATCCTCGAAGGCGTAAGGCATCTCTCCGGATTGGGACACCAAAGCATCGGCTTCATCAGCGGTCCGTTGCGGCTTCGCTCAGCGACGACGCGCAAGGAAGCGTTCCTCGACAGCCTGAGCTCCAACGGACTTGAGTCCAACCCAGCTTGGGTCGTCGAAGGCGACCACACATTGGACGGCGGACGCGATGCGATGCAGAAGATTCTGGCGCTTCCTGAATGGCCAACCGCTGTGATGTGCTCCAACGACATGACAGCCATCGGCGTGCAGCACGCGCTCTTTGAGGCGAACTTGAAGGTCCCTGAAGACTTTTCGCTCATAGGCTTCGACGACATCCATCTGGCGGAGTACACCATTCCACCGCTTACCACTGTGCGAATGGCCTGTGTCGACCTCGCCCAAAAAGCGGTCAGTTGCCTGCTCTCTCATGTGGAGCCGAATCGTACAACACCTGAAACCGCAGCGAGAATCGCGACACGGCTGATCGTTCGCCAGACTACGGGCCATCCCAGGGTCGCGCTCAGCGAACCAGCCATAACCGCGCGCGCTCGACGCTAACGCTGGACTTGGAGCTACTCTGCCAGAACGGCCTTGGTGAGATTACGCGGATGGTCAACGTCGATTCCATCTTGCACCGCCATAAAGTAGGCAAACAGCTGCAGCGGAATCACCTCGGAAAGTGGAAGCAGCGCCTCTCGCGTCTGGTCCACAAAAATTACATTCGTCGCCAGCGCTGCTACTTCGCTGTCATCCGTATTAGCGATAGCAAGGATGTTCGCTCCCTGCTCGCGCATGTCACGCATCAGATGCAGATTCTTGCGGTATCGCTCCACGGATCCCATATCCGAGCGATCAACCGTCGCGATCATGACCAGCGGTGTTGCATCACTCACTAGTGCATTGGGACCATGCTTTAGTTCGCCACTTGGATAGCCCTCAGCATGAAGATATGCGGACTCCTTCAACTTCAGCGCGCCCTCTCGCGCCACAGCGTAATGTACGCCTCGACCGAGGAACAGGAAGTTCTTCGCCGATAGATACCGCGTGGCAATCGTCTGAACGGATCGTTCCCATTCAGGAAGTTGTGAGCGAATGCGTTCTGGCAACACACTAAGTTCAACGAGCAGAGCCTGCATCTCTTTGGGCGTGATCGCTTCACGTTCCTCCGCCGCAAGCAGCGATAGCAGATATAGATTCAGCAACTGACCGGTAAAACTCTTAGTCGCGGGGATCGCTCGCTCGCGTCCAGCCTCAGTGGGAAACGCTACATCTGCCTCGCTCGCCATGCTGGAGTTCGCTACATTAATGATCGCCAGTGTTGCATGGCCTGCGAGCTTTGCCTTACGTAGAGCAGCTAACGTGTCCGCCGTCTCACCGGACTGCGAGATCACCATCACGACAGCGTCCTTCAGCGCCTTCTCCGACCGATAGCAGTATTCGCTCGCGTACTCGACATCGACAGCGATGCCGCTGAGGTCCTCAAACATCAACTCTGCCACCAATCCAGCGTGTCGGCTCGAACCACTGGCTGCGATGACAATCTCGCCGCTTGCCTCCCTGATCCAGCCACGCAGCGAAGAGCAGTCAGCGGCGCGAAAATTGTTGCCATCAAGATATCTATCCAGTGTCGCGGCGATCATCTCTGGTTGCTCGTAAATCTCACGCAACATCCAGTGAGCATAAGGATCTGGACTTTGAAGATTCGTATTCAATTTGGCTCCTTGTTCCATCGCATGGAAAGGATTTCGATTTCTTTCATAAGATATCGCCTGCCTTCGATCAGGGGTAAACGGTTAAGAGGCATGCTGCCGGGCTTGCACAAATGGCCACTCTTCACTAGCCCGGGCGCGCAGCAGAAATCCGGCGATACCAATCGCCAGGATTACTCCGCCAAACGCCAGGTAGTGAACGCCGCTGGTAACAGCAACATAGACCCAGCCAATAAGAGCAACCAAAGCCGGCAGTGGATAGAGCGGCATCCTATAGCTATCCACAGGCTCGCGTTTCTGTTGCCGCAGCACGATTACAGCAACGCACTGTGCCGCAAATTGAAGCAGCGTCTGCGTGACGATGAGAGCTGTAATCAAGTTCTGCAGACTGAAAAGGCAGGCCAACGCCGACGACACGCCCATCGCAAGCACCGCGACAAATGGGAACTGCCCCTTGGGATGGAGACGGCCGAAGATGGAGAAAAATTGGCCATCGCGCGCTGCCGCGTAGGGTATCCGCGAGTATCCCAGCAGCCCCGCGTAGACCGATCCGAATGCTGCAACCAGAATGAGGATGGCGATACTGTTCCCGCCGGTGCTTCCATAGACGTGCACCATAAAATCAGCGACGACCGCCTGCGAGCGCATCGCCTCCCGCCACGGCAGCACACCTATGATGGAGATATTCATCGCAAGATATAAAATAGCGATAACCACGATGGAAAATAAGACGGAACGCGGAATGGTCTTGCGGGGTGCGCAGACTTCATCGCCAATCAGGCATACGTTGAAGTAGCCGCTGTAGTCATATAAGGCGATGAGAGTGGCGGAGCCAAGTCCCAGGAAGAACCCGTGGCCGAGATGGAAAGCGTTCGGCGGAAAGTCAAACGCCGTCGACGGATGAAAGTGCGTAACGCCGGTGAAGATAATCCATGCCGTCGCTCCGATGACAATCACTGTCATTATGATCGATAACAGAGCAATCGAGCGGATGTTCCTGAAAAGTAGGATCATGTTCACTAGGCAGACAGAGATGGCCAGCGTGACTGCGCCGGCATGGTGCATCTGCGGCAGCAGATATCCTGCATACTGCGCGAATCCCACCGCGCCGCTCGCTATAGTAATAGGACCCATGATGATCGCCTGCCAGAGAAAAAGGAAACTGAACAGACGTCCGAAGCTATGTGGGCCGAAGGCCTCCAGCAGATAGTAGTAGGGTCCGCCGGAGCGTGGCATAGCCGAACCGAGCTCAGACCACACCATGCCATCACACAGTGAGAGAAAGGCGCCCAGAACCCACCCAAGGAGTGCCTGCGGGCCGCCCATAGCAGCCAGCGCCAGCGGAATGGTCAGGAAAGGCCCGATGCCGATCATGCATAGCATATTGGCGGAGGATGCTCCCCAGAATCCGATATTTCGTGGCGCTGAAATCTGTTGGGACACTTCGATGCTCCCCTCAAGCTTGATAATGGCCGCCTGCGACGTTTGCTTCAACCGACGCACACACGATGTGGCTCGCGAAACGCACTCTCACTTGCTCAAGAGTGCTCAAGCGAGATCGACCATACAACGATTTACATACGTTAGCGCTAACTCTAACACAGTAAGATCGACAACTCCGCTCCGGCAATCGGCACTGATTCAGGCTTTACACAAGGCTTCCATCTGGGATATCCCGATTAGATTAGCGTTACCGTAGCAATCGTAAATTGTTATATGCTCGGTGCTGCATGCCGCAGATGCTCTGCGCGCAGCCGGAGCATCCATGGCGATCCGTCTTAAGGACATTGCGCGGGAGTTGGGCGTTTCGGTCATCACCGTATCCAAGGCCCTGCGCGGTAACACCGACATTAGCGAGGCAACACGTCAACGCATCCTTATCCGCATGAGGGAGTTGGACTACCAGCCCAATCTCACCGCTCGCAGTCTCGCCACTGGACACTCCTTTATCGTCGGCCTTATCGTACCGGACCTGTTAAATCCGTTCTTCACCGAACTGGCCAAGTCTCTTGGTGGCGCGTTACGCAAACAATCGTATGGCTTGTTCGTGTCCTCCTCTGAAGAAGATGCTGAAATTGAGCAGTGCGAGATTCGCATGATGCTAGCGCGCGGCGTGGACGCGCTGCTGATCGCCTCGTGCCGGCCGAACCTGCAGGGCTTCTACAGCATCCATAATCAGACCACGCCGTTTGTATTGCTCGATCGCCCGTTCCCGCAACTACGCGCAAACTTTGTCGGAACCGATGACTATGCAGGCGGCAGACTTGCTACGGAGCACCTAATCCTAATCGGGCGCAAACGACAGGCCTACATCGGTAGCCCTGACCTGAGTTCCGCCTCTGACCGCTACCGCGGATTTCGCAACGCACTGCGCGATCACGATATCGAAGTCCGCGAGAGCTTCGTACTCTCCAGTCCACTAGTCGATGCCTCAGGAGACAATGCCGGATACCAGATGATGCAGCAATTGCTGCGCGGAAAATCCCGTCCCAACGGCGTGTTTTGCCACAATGACGTGGTCGCTATCGGTGCCATGAAGGCTACGCTCGATGCCGGTTTGTCCATCCCGGAAGATATCGCCTTCGTAGGCTTCGACAACGTTCACTACTCCCGTTATCTTCAGATACCGCTCACCTCCGTTGACCAATCCACCGCGCAACTCGGAGAAACGGCTGCGCAACTCGCCCTGGACCTTATCGCAAAGAAGCTAGACAAGCCAAAGAACATCTTGCTGGCGCCGACGCTGGTCATCCGCCAGTCCACCGTCGGCAGCGCCTTTCCGCAGAACATATCAGCAGCTTTCACAACGTGCCGTAGAAAGATAACGAAAAAAAAGTAGGGGGCAAAGTAGAAGCGATCCGGATACAGATCTGCTGGATGAACGCCGCGCAATTCGTGCGCCATACAATCGACAATATCCTCGAGGTTCCGCTCTTTGCCCAGCTCACCCTTTTCCATCCTGCAAGTCCGGCCTATCAGAACCAGCTTCGCTCCCTTTACTCATTCAGCCGCGCTGGAAGCAAGACTGCGCGCGACGGTGCGCGGAGAGGTGCACTTTGACGATGGCGCCCGGGCGCTCTACGCCACCGACGCCTCCAACTATCGTCAAATTCCCATCGGTGTCGTGACGCCGCTTGATGTAGAGGACGTCGTAGCTACCCTCGCTGCGTGCCGTGAGTTCGAGGCGCCGGTACTCTCGCGCGGAGCCGCAACCTCGCTCGCCGGCCAATGCTGCAACACTGCAGTCATCCTCGACTTCTCGCGTCATATGCGCCACATCCTCGCGCTCACACCTCAGGCCAGCACGGCTGTTGTGGAGCCCGGCATCGTGCTGGACCGCGTGCGCGAGGCCGCCGAGCAGTTCGACCTGACCTTCGCGCCCGACCCCGCCACGCACAGCCGCTGCACGCTCGGAGGCATGATCGGAAACAACTCCTGCGGCACGCACAGCCAGCTAGGCGGCAAAACGGTAGACAACGTCGAGTCAATGGAGATATTGCTCTACGACGGCACGCGCATGGCGGTCGGAGCCACCAGCGAAGAAGAACTTGCCGCGATCATCACCGCGGGCGGACGCAAGGGAGAGATCTATGCGGGCCTTAAGGCCATTCGCGACCGCTATGCGCCACTCATCCGAGAGCGATTCCCTCGCATCCCGCGCCGCGTCTCCGGCTTCAATCTCGATGAACTGCTGCCGGAGAACGGCTTCCATGTCGCGCGCGCTCTGGTTGGCAGCGAAGGCACTTGCGTCACAATCCTCAACTCCACGCTGCGGCTGGTGCACAGCCCTCAGCATCGCATACTCGTCGGCCTTGGCTTTGCGGATACCTTCATCGCCGCAGATGCTGCTCTGCGAATTCTCGAGCATGATCCCATCGCGTTTGAAGCTGTCGACGATCTGCTACTCGATCTCATGGAGCAGAAGGGCCTCGCCACAGAAGAGCGAAAGGTATTACCGCAAGGCGGCGGTATCCTGCTGGTAGAGCTAGGCGCGAGCAGCGAAACTGAGGTCTCCGCCAGAGCTGCGGCTCTCGCCGAAGCCGCACGCAATTACCCGGAGCATCCTAACGTACGCATCTTTACCGAAGCCGAAGCTCAAAAGGCGTGGTTTGTTCGCGAGTCCGCACTCGGCGGCGGCTCACTCGTTCCAGGTCGCCCTGAAGGATGGGAGGGATGGGAAGACGCCGCAGTCGCGCCCGCAAGGCTAGGCGAGTATCTGCGCGCGCTGAAGAAGCTCATGGAGGAGTACGGTTACTCGTCGCCGCTCTATGGTCACTTCGGCCAGGGCTGCGTGCATCAGCGCATCAACTTCGACTTCCGTAGCGAAGCCGGCATCGCGGACTATCGCGAGTTCATCGGCCGCGCTGCGGACCTGGTCGTCTCGCTCGGCGGCTCACTCTCCGGCGAACATGGCGACGGACAGTCGCGCGGTGGGCTGCTGGAAAAGATGTTCGGCGCAGAGTTGATGGAGGCTTTCCGCTCCTTCAAGGCACTTTGGGACCCTACCAACCGCATGAACCCCGGCAAGGTCATCGGCACTGCCGATACACCCGTGATGCAGCCGCAGGACAACCTGCGCTTTAACGTCGCACATCCGCCCATGGAGGCGCATACGCACTTCAGCTTCACTGCCGATCATGGCTCCCTGGAGCACGCGACGCTGCGCTGCGTCGGCGTAGGCGCATGCCTTAAGCAGGACGCCGGAACTATGTGCCCCAGCTACATGGCCACGCGAGAGGAGCAGCATTCCACACGCGGCCGCGCGCACCTGCTGTGGGAGATGCTGCAGGGCGACGTCCTGAAGGGCGGATGGCGGAACAAGGAGGTGAAGGCAGCGCTGGACCTCTGCCTCAGCTGCAAGGCCTGCAAGACAGAGTGTCCAGTGAACGTGGACATGGCCACCTACAAGGCGGAGTTCCTCGCCCACCACTATGAAGGCCGTCTGCGCCCGCTGCACGCATACGCCTTTGGATATATAGATAAGCTCGCGCGCCTTGCCTCCATCGCTCCGCGCACCTCCAACCTCTTCGCGAAGCTGCCGCTCACCGCGAAAGTTGCGAAATCTCTGCTGCATATTCATCCTTCGCGCTCGCTACCAATATTTAGCTCCACAAAATTCACGGCACAGGCAAAGAACCTTCCCCAACCATCCGCGCCGCGGGGTGACGTTCTGCTCTGGGCCGACACCTTCAACAACTACCTGCATGCTGAGACCGCCGTGGCGGCGCACCGAGTGCTTACCTCGGCAGGCTTCCGCGTACATACGCTGCGGCAGCATGTGTGCTGCGGGCGGCCGCTGTATGACTTCGGCCTGCTCGACTCCGCACGCCACTACCTGCTCCGCGCGCTCGATGCCCTTGCTCCCACGCTGGCCGCCGGAATGCCCGTCGTTGTGTTGGAGCCGAGCTGCGCCAGCGTCTTCCGGGACGAGCTCACCAACCTGCTTCCTGACGATCCCCGAGCGCAACAGCTCAAAGCCTCGACGCTCCTGCTCAGCGAGTTCCTCGTCCAGCGTGCGCCAAACTACCAGCCGCCCGCGCGTACTGGCACATTCGTCGTCCAGGCACACTGTCACCACACCGCGCTGATGAAGATGACCGCCGAGATGCAACTACTTACCGCAACAGGCGCCGATGTCCGTCTCCTCGACTCCGGTTGCTGCGGCATGGCAGGACCGTTCGGCTTTGAGCGCGACAAGTACGCTGTCTCGCAGCAGCTCGCCGAGCGCGGTCTGCTGCCTGCCGTGCGCGCGGCGGACTCCGAGACCATCTTCGTCGCCGACGGCTTCAGTTGCCGCGAGCAGGTTGCTCAGAACTCCGCACGCCGCGCGCTTCACCTCGCAGAGGTCCTCGCGCCTGATGCCGATCTCTAGTTGCCTAACATGCCGACCGCAGTTCCTGTCGTAGACTCTCTAATCATGCCTCCTGCGATCGCTGCTTCCGCGCTCACCCGAACCTTTGGCGACTTCACCGCGGTCGATCACGTCGATCTCGCGGTCGAGCCAGGTCAGTTCTTCGGCTTCCTCGGACCTAACGGCGCGGGCAAGTCGACCACCATCAAGATGCTCACCGGCCTGCTAACTCCCACGTCAGGCAGTATCCAAATCCTCGGCGAAGACCTCTTCGCGAATCCACTCGAGGTCAAGCGCAGCATCGGCGTCGTCCCGGAAGGCATGGCGCTCTTCGGCAAGCTCACGGCAAACGAGTACCTGAACTTCGTCGGTCGCATGTATGGCCTCGACAAGCAGACCACGGAGCTGCGCAGCGCCGAGCTGCTCGACTTCATGGGCCTCGCCAACGAGTCCCGCAAGCTCATCGCAGACTACTCCCACGGAATGGGCAAGAAGCTTGCGCTCGCTGCCGCTGTCATTCATGGGCCCAAAGTCCTCTTCCTGGACGAGCCCTTCGAGGGCGTGGACGCCATCGCCGCCAACACCCTCAAGACCATGCTGCAGAGCATGATCGCGCGCGGCGCAACTATCTTCCTCACCTCGCACGTGCTGGAGATCGTCGAGCGCCTCTGCTCACACATCGCCATTATCCAGCGCGGACGCATCGTCGCTCATGGCTCGCTCGACGAGCTCCGCGCAGGCGTGCAGGCTCGCCTCACGCCCGCGGTCAACGGCCAGCCATCGCCAGAAGCTCGCACGCGCCTCACGCTCGAGGAGATATTCCTCAACGTCGTGGGCAGCGACTCGACCGGAGCTTCGCACCATGAGCAGGAGCTATCTTGGCTCAGCTAGATCCGGAACTCGCACCCAACAACGCGTGGACCGCGGACCAAACCCGCGCGCAGTTCTACGCCATCGCGTGCCTGCGCTGGCGCATGCTGGTGAACGGCTTTCGCCGCAAGGGCGGGACAGGCGAGTTGATCGGCCGCATCATCGTCTATCCAGTGCTCGCAGGCATGGCGTTTGGTCCGAGCATCGGTGCGGGCATCGCCGCATTCTATTTCACGTTCAGCGGTCATCTCGACCACATTGCGTGGTTGCTCTGGGGCACGTTCGCCTTCTGTCAGTTGCTCAACATCAATCTCGGTCAGCCAGGTTCTACCTTTGACCCCACGCAACTGATCCGCTTTCCGCTGCGGCTACGCAACTACGTTCTCATCCGCCTCTGCTTCGGGCTGCTCACGCCTGCCAATGTCATCGGCAGCATGATCGCCTTCGCCATCGCGCTGGGCATAGTGATCGCCGAGCCTCATCTGTGGCTTTACGCGGCCATCGCTCTACTGCTCTTCAACAAAGCCAACATCCTGTTCTCGCGTATGGTCTTCGCCTGGGTGGACCGCTGGCTCTCCACTCGCCACGCCCGCGAGGTCTTCACTGGCCTCATCTTCGCCTTCTCCATCGGCATCCAGTACCTGAACTTCACCTTCAACCCGGCTTATAACCACGGCCACAACCACGACATCTCGCGCCGCGTCTCTTTCATCCTCAGCATCTACCATCGCATCCATCCGCTTCTGGCGTGGCTTCCACCTGAGCTCACCACCTCATCACTACTCTCCGCTGCACGCTCTGCGTTCGTGCCTTATCTACTTAGCTCTGTCGCTGTCGCGCTCTACGCGACGGTCTTCTTCGCCACCTTCGCTCTGCGCATGGCTACCGAGTTCCGCGGCGAGAACCTCTCGGACGCTGCCAACGCTGTCTCGGCTCCGCGCACGGCAAAGACCCGACTCGCCGCGGCGTCCACTGCGTTCCGGCCTTCTCCCGTGCGCCGAACACTGCTGTCACCAACTGTCTCCACGCTTCTTGCCAAGGAGTTCCTCTACCTTCGCCGCAACCTCGGCCTGTTCATGGGTCTGGTCATGCCTGTCGTTCTGGTCTTCTTCTTCGCTACGCGGCTTGCGGTGCGCTCGGGAGGAGCGAGTTGGCTGTTTCCTGCCGCGCTCGCCTACTCGCTGATGGGGATCATCCCATTCAGCTTCAACTCCTTCGGACTGGAGGGCGCAGGTTCGCAGTTCTACTTCTTCGCCCCGCTGCGACTGCGCGACGTTGTGCTTGCCAAGAACCTGGTGAACATCCTGATCGCAGTCCTAGAGATCTTTGTCGTCCTCGCCATCATCAGCTACGTCGCCGCGCCGCCGCCGCTGTGGGTGGTCGCAGCCACGTTGCTGTGGGTGTTGACAACGCTGCTGGTCGCGCTCACCTTCGGCAACCGCCGCTCGCTCAGCGCTCCCAAGAAGATCGACCTCACTCGCGCGACACGCAAGCAGACCACTGGACTGAGCGCGCTGATCGCTGTCGGCATCTTTCTGGGCTCGATGGCGATCGCGTCTCTGCTGGCGGTTGCTGCCTTCTTCACCCATCTGCTCTGGGCGCTGGTCCCTGTCTTTGCCCTGCTGGCCGCAGCAGCTGCGCTGCTCTACGGTCGCGGACTTCACTCCATCGACCGCTACGCGCTCGATCACCGCGAGCAACTGTTCGCGGAGCTATGCAAGGCGAGCTGACACCTTCACCTGGACGCATGGCATTGGGGGTACCCCCCTACTATTATTTTCCGGAGGGTCTCTGGAATCAGCGGTTTAGCGGGTGACCTCGGGGGTAAAGTATTGATGATAGAGACTTTATTTTCAAAGTATTGATTCTCCTGGGGTTAGGTGCTGGTTTTTGTTGAGTTAAGAGTTCTGAGTCTGTGAGTTAAGGCGGGTCTCTGTTGAGCTCTGAGCTATTGAGCTTTGAGGCAAAGCAAAGGCCGCAAGCGGCTTGTGCCGGTTGCAGCCATGGTGAGTTCTCTTGTTTAACTCTCTAATCTAATTATAACGAGTGGGGAATATATATACGCCATGATTTTTGAACTTTTATTTCGAATG
>Ga0182012_10005656_pt1 | contig 12904 bp, 10 predicted proteins | sample 612S2SmetaG_FD_120486 | JGI IMG/M metagenome (GOLD analysis project Ga0182012, IMG submission 120486) | Permafrost microbial communities from Stordalen Mire, Sweden - 612S2S metaG | ecosystem: Environmental > Terrestrial > Soil > Wetlands > Permafrost | place: Sweden: Stordalen | collected...
ATGACGTCGCGCGGGATCCACGCGGAGGGAGGAGAAGCAGCCATTCCGCAGGTTAGGCCAACGACGTGGTTGGTGACAAAGTAATTTTTAGCGACCTTCGAGAAACTCGCGCATTGAAGTGAACCGCTCGTAAACAGTGTCACGCGCGTCAATGAATTCGCAAGAGATCTCCTGGTTATCCAAGTAGCGAAAAATGACGCGAAACTTGCCTACGCGCAGGCGGTAAAAGCCCTCTAATTCGTCAGAGAGCGGAAGGATGTCGGTCGCTGTCCCGGCTTCCAGTGACCGCAACGCAGCTTTGACAGCCCGGCGTTGTGCGGGATGAAGACGCTTGACGTAGCTAAAAATCTGGTCGGCGACCTTCATCAATCAGCGAGGGCGTCAAGGGGATGGTATTTAACTTTACCGGCTTTGTGACGCTGCCACTGGCGCTGAAAGTCCGCGTTACCGAGCAATTCCATTGTCTCCAGCATTGACTCCCACTTTTCGCGCGAAACCACGTAGGCGACGGTCTCGTCATGCTTGGTAATGGTGGCCACGCCGCGGCGTCGGGCGTTCCGCACGAGGGCTGGAAACTGGCTCTGTCCTTTCGCGATGGAATACGTAGTTTTCATGAGTAAAATATGTATAATAAAAAAGGTTCTACGTCAAGGCCTCCTAATACTGCCCCGGTGGCAAATCCTTCGGCAGGGCGGGCAGCAGTTTTTCCTGAATGAGTTCGAATTGCAGCGCTGGATTGTCAGCGGAGAGCGGCTGGAGCCAATCGCCGACGACTTCGCGGTTCCAGTAATGGCCCTCGGCGTTGCCCGGCGGGGCGAATTTATATTTATAAAGGCGCAGGCGAATAAAATGCGGCGGTTTGTCTGGGAACGGATTACTGGCGAAAAGGCTAAGGGTGGCGGGGTCGTTATGGAGAAGTTTCCAGACGAGGTTGAGAGTGAACGGGTATTGTTGGACATTACCCATGGCGGCGAACCACATCTGCCAGTCGAGCCGCAACTGGTAGGGCGCGATTTGCGGCGGGCGTTGCATCACATCAACCGGCAGGCCTTTATACGGGTAAGGTTTCCAATCGGCGTGGTCGTCGGGGATGGCGGAGTCAGTGCCTTCGACGATGAGATTCAAGCGCTCGCGGCCGACCGTGCCAAACGCGCCGTAGGTGTTGACCAAATCGAGCGGATCGAAGGACGTGTTCATTGCCTGATGGGGCGAGACGAGATTGGCCACCACCGAAATACTCAGGAATGCCACCAACGCTGCGACGGCCCACGACGTTTTTTGCATCGCTGGACTGGGCTGCGTGTAGGCGGCGGCGGTTTCGGCGCGGCGGACCAAAGGCTTTGGCAAAATTTTGCGCCAGAAGCTGTCGTCAAAACACGCGAGCGCAGGCACGATAGTCAGCCAGTTGAGGAAGGAAAGATTGCCGCTAAAAATAAGCGTGAGTTGAAAAGCGATGATGATCACGCCCGCACAGTGCCGCACCAGTCGCGGCCAAAACACCAGCCACGGTGCGCCGAGTTCAGCCACGTGATTAAAGCCCGTGCCAATGCGAAGCAAAACCTTGGGCAGAAAATGAAATGAGCGGCTCAAGCCATTGGGAATAGGCTGGGTTTCAAAATGGTAATAAAGCGCGGTGAGGTCGCGCCATGCTTCGTCGCCGCGGATTTTTATCAACCCTGCGCCGAGCATGATGCGGAAGATGAGCCAGCGGTAGAGCCAGAGAATGGCCACTGGCGGCTCGCGGCGCGAAAAAGGCCGTGCGTCCCACAACGGGCAGAGAAAAATTCCGAGAAAACCGGTTTCGAGCAATTGAATTTCCCAGCCGTAGCCGTACCACAATCCGCCCAAGTGAACGAAGGACATATAGAGCAGCCACAACAAAGTCATCAGGATGGCATTAGCGAAACCCGCGACGACAATGCACGATAATGCGAAGCCGATCCACGCGGTCGCTTGCAGCAGGGTGTCCGAATGACCAAACCAGAACAGCGAGGGCCATTGAAAAAAGGCGCCCAGCCCGCTGCTGGAATTTTTCATCGCGTCGATTTCGAGGCTCATCGGCGTCAGCCCGTGCGCGCCATCGAGCGGCACGATTTGATTGGCGGCGACGAGAAACGCCACGGCATAGACCGCGCCCAGCAACCGCAGCAACACAAAGCGCGTGAGCCAGTACGTAGCGCGGGGCGAGTTAACAACTGGGGCAGGCGGCGACACTTAACTATGTTCACTGCAAAGGCACCAAGAACGCAAAGGGGAATTTTCAGCCACCCTGCATCGTGGATAACTCTTCACGTTTTTACGATGAATTGCCCCGCATTATGCCCTTCACTTCGAGGCCGGGAGGTGATATTAATTCTTTATGGGCGAATCCCTCCATTGTGACCTCTGCGGGAAACCCGCCACGGTCCATCTGACGCAAATCATTAAGAACCAGATCCAGAAGGTGGATCTGTGCGAGGAATGCGCGCAGTCCAAGGGCGTGACCGATCCAGAAGGCTTTTCGCTGGCAGACTTGTTGTCCAAGAGCTTTGCCGGACCGGCCGACGATGCAGACTCCAAATCCGACGGGACAACTTTGGTCTGTGAACAATGCGGTTGCAGCGCGCGTGATTTTAAGAAAAGCGGTCGGTTGGGCTGCGCGGCGTGCTATGACGCGCTGAAGCCCATCCTGATGCCATTGATTGCCGGACTGCACAAACAGTCCCGGCACAAAGGCAAAGCCCCGGCGCGTCAGTGGCGTCGACTGGAGCTGAGCCGCGAAATTGACTCTTTGGAACGGCAGTTGCTAGAAGCTATCCAGCAAGAGAACTTCGAATCGGCCGCACGCTGCCGCGATCAACTGGGCGCTTTACGCGCCAAATTGGCCGCCCCGGCTGCGACACCGTAGCCGGTGCGGGGTTTAACTATCATCCACTTATGCAAATTCTCCCGATATTGGACACCCCGGCCGAGGTTGTGCCGGGCGGGTCGCCTTCAGGGCCGATTGTGCTGAGCACGCGCATCCGGCTCGCGAGGAATTTGCGAGACTTTCCATTCCCAGGGTGGGCCAAAGAGGCACAGCGTAGGGAAATTTTTACCCGGTGTGTTGAGGCCGCGAGTGGTGCATCGCAGATGAAAAAAGCCTATGTGCTCGATTTGTCGGCGCTGGATAATTTGGAAAAACAGGTGCTCGTCGAACGGCACTTAATTAGCCGCGAATTGTCGTCCGGCTCAACCGGCGCGGGCGTGGTCATCAGTCGCGACCAGACGATGTCGGTGATGATAAACGAGGAGGACCATTTACGCGTGCAGGTGATGCGCCCGGGCTTTCAATTTAAGCGCGTATGGAAGCAAGCCGACACGCTCGACAACAGCATCGAAGAACACCTCGATTTGGCGTTTTCGGCCGAGCTGGGCTACCTGACGGCGTGCCCGACGAATGTGGGCACCGGCCTGCGGGCTTCGGTCATGATGCACTTGCCCGGTCTGGTATTGAATAGCCAGATGGAGCAAGTCATCCGCGCGGTAAACCAGCTCGGGCTGGCGGTCCGTGGCTGGATGGGCGAAGGCTCGGAGGCCAGCGGCAGCATTTTCCAGATTTCCAATCAGCAAACTTTGGGTGAAAGCGAAGAGGAAATCATCAAGCGCGTGACGTCCGTCCTGCAAACCATCATGGAGCAGGAACAAAACGCGCGCGCAAAGCTGATGGATTCCGACTCCGCCAAGTTGCTCGACAAAATCGGCCGGGCCTATGGCACCGCGCGCAACGCGCATCTGCTTACTTCCGTCGAGGCGATGAATTGCCTGTCGCTCCTGCGACTGGCGACAGATTTGAATTTGCTGCCGGATACGGAACGCCCGAAGCTGGACCGGCTCTTTATCGAGAGCCAGCCCGGCCATGTGCAACTGGCTGCACGCGGCTCGCTCGAGACACAAAAGCGCGATGTCGCGCGGGCACGATTCCTGCGTGAGCAGATGGCCAGCCTGCCTGCATTGAACTTTGATCAGACTTTCGAAAAGAATTGATACCCGCCCCAAAAACTACAAAATACGCTGAGGCGGCTCTCACCAATATCGTCATTTTTAAACACTCCACTCACCCCTCTAACCCTATCCATTTATGGCCGAACCGATGAACAACTTCACGCCGCGCGCGCAGCAGGTGCTGGCGCTGGCCCGCAAGGAAGCCGACCGGTTTCACCACAATTATGTGGGGACCGAGCACTTGCTGCTGGGGTTGATCAACCTCGGGCAAGGCGTGGCCGTGAATGTTCTTCAGAAGATGGGGCTCGACCTGGAAACAGTGCGCAACGCGGTGGAAAAACAAGTCGGCACCGGACCGGAGTCCAAACCCACGGGCAATATTTCCTACACACCGCGGGTGAAAAAAGTCCTGGCGCTCGCCCAAAAGGAGGCCAAGGCGCTTAACCATTCCTACATCGGCACGGAACATATTTTGTTGGGCCTGTTGCGCGAAGGCGAAGGCGTGGCCGCGCGTGTGTTGAAGAGTCTTGATGTGGACATTGAGCGCTGCCGCAATGAAATTTTGGCGGAGCTGGATCCGAATTTCTCCGGTGACGCGGGTGCGCCACCGTCGGAGGAACCGGCGAGTTCCCCGGCCCCGAGCAGTAGTGCGCCGCAGAATGCGCCGGCCAGTCCGGAGGATAAGAAGGAGGTCAAAACGCCAGCCTTGAAGGCGTTTGGCCGCGATTTGACCGAACTGGCGCGCAACGGCGAAATTGACCCGGTCATCGGGCGTAAACATGAAATCCGCCGCGTGGTGCAGATTTTGTGCCGGCGCACGAAGAACAATCCGGTCCTCATCGGTGAGGCCGGCGTCGGCAAGACTGCCATCGTGGAAGGCTTGGCGCAGGAAATCGCCTCGGGCATTGTGCCGGAAATTTTGCTCGATAAACGCGTGATCACGCTCGACCTCGCGCTGATGGTTGCGGGCACCAAGTACCGCGGCCAGTTCGAGGAACGCATCAAGGCCGTGATGGACGAAATACGCCGCGCCAAGAACATCATCATCTTTATCGACGAGTTGCACACCATCGTCGGCGCCGGCGCGGCCGAAGGAGCGATGGACGCTTCAAATATTTTCAAGCCGGCGCTCTCGCGCGGTGAATTACAGTGCATCGGCGCGACGACGCTGGGTGAATACCGCAAGCACATTGAGAAGGACAGCGCGCTCGACCGCCGTTTCCAATCGGTCAAGGTTGAAGCACCGAGCGTCGAAGAAGCCGTGCTCATCCTCATAGCAATACGCTCGAAATATGAGGAGCACCATAAAGTTGTCTACACCGACAAGGCGCTCGAATTGGCGGTTAAGCTTTCCGACCGCTACATCACGGCGCGTTTCCTGCCGGACAAGGCCATCGACGTACTGGACGAATCCGGCGCGCGCGCACGCATTGAGGGCCTGAACCGCCCGCCGGAAATCGAGGAAGCTTCCAAGGAAATCGAAAAGGTCTGCGCGCTCAAGGAAGACGCCATCGCGAAGCAGCATTTCGAAGAAGCCGCGAAGCATCGTGACCAGGAAAAACAGTTGCGCACCAAACGCGAGCAGATGATTGAGGCGTGGAAGCACACCCGCGAACAGCGCATCATCACGGTGGGCGAAGACGATATGCTCCAAGTCGTGTCCGACTGGACGGGCATCCCATTGTCGCGCATGGAGCAAAAGGAGAGCCAGAAGCTTCTCAATTTGGAAAAGGAACTGCAGGTCAACGTCATCGGCCAGGAGGCGGCCACCGAAGTCATCGCGAAGGCGCTGCGGCGTTCGCGCGCGGACTTGAAGGATCCGAAGCGGCCCATTGGTTCGTTTCTGTTCCTCGGGCCCACCGGCGTGGGCAAGACGCACCTCGCCAAGACTTTGGCCGAGCGCATTTTCGGCAATCAGGAAGCGTTGCTACAAATCGACATGTCCGAGTATATGGAAAAGTTTTCCGTCTCGCGGCTCATCGGTTCACCGCCGGGGTACATCGGCTACGAAGAGGGCGGCCAGCTCACTGAAGCCGTGCGCCGCAAGCCCTACTCGGTTGTGCTGTTCGACGAAATTGAAAAAGCGCATCCGGATGTCGTGCAGTTGTTGCTGCAAGTGTTGGAGGATGGCCGCCTGACCGACTCGCTCGGTCGCACGGTGGACTTCCGTAACACAATTTTGATCATGACCTCGAACATCGGCGCGGAACTGCTCCAGCGGCCCTCGTCAATGGGCTTCGATGCAGGCTTCACCGCTCTTGGCGATTTCGAAAAATCGCGGGGTCGCATCCTCGAAGAGACCAAGAAGCATTTCAAACCGGAGTTCATCAACCGCATCAATCAGATTGTGGTCTTCCACCCGCTGGCCAAGGAGCACATGAAGAAAATTGTGGAGCTCGAACTAAGCAAGGTAAGCAAGCGCCTGTCGGGCCAGCATATCGAAATCGACGTGGTCGACTCCGCCAAGGAATTCCTGCTCGAAAAGGGCTGGGACGAGAAATATGGCGCGCGTCCGTTGCGTCGCGCGGTGGAGAACTATCTCGAGGACCCGCTGGCCGAGGCCATTCTCCGCGGCGAAGTGCGCCGGGGCGAGCCCATCCGCGTGACCTTTGCCGGCGGCGATGCGCTCAAGTTTGAACAGAATACGCCGGTGATCTAGCTTAGAGCTGGGCGAATGAGGCCAACCATGCGAAATTGTTTTGCGCGGGGGCTTGGTTCGTGACATCGCAAACATGTGAAGAAACCCCGTCGCAAGATTGCCATTAAAACTCCGGTCAACCCGTCGGCCATTCTGGAGCCCTTGCTGGCTGAGCCCGTCGGGCGTTGGGTTCTGCCCAACGGCTTGGCGGCCTTGCACAAGGAGGATCGCGCGGCGGGGCTGGTCAGCGCGCAGGTGTGGATTCGCAGCGGGAGCATCCACGAGGGTGCGTGGCTGGGTACCGGGCTTTCGCACTATTTGGAGCACATGGTGTTCAAGGGCACTACGCGGCGCGGGCCGTTGGCGATCAGCGCGGAGGTGCAGGCGGCGGGCGGCTCCATTAACGCCTACACTACTTTTGACCGCACGGTTTATTATATCGATGGCCCGGCGGAATCCGCGTCGCTCTTTTTGGATGTGTTGGCAGACATGGTGTTTACGCCGAAGATTGACGCGGCGGAAGCGACCAAGGAACGCGAGGTGATTTTGCGCGAGATCGACATGGGGAAGGACGACCCGCAATCGCGCCTCATGGAGGGGCTGTTTGCGCTGTCCTTCCGCCAGCATCCGTATCGTTATCCGGTCATCGGGCAGCGCGCGTTGTTTGAAGGGCTGACGCATGCGGATTTGGTCGCTTACCACACAGCGCGCTATGCGCCGAATAATGCAGCGGTGGTGTTGTCCGGCGCGGTTAGCGAAGACGAAGCGAAGGCGCTCGTCGAAAAATATTTTGGCGCATTGAAGCCGCGCCGGATGCCGGTTCCCAATGTCGTGTCCGAGCCTGCACAACTGGCGGCGCGGAACCAGACCGAGCGCGGCGACGTGAATGTCGTGCGCGGGGTGGCGGCGTACCGCGTGCCTCAACTAGCGCATCCCGATGCGCCGGCGCTGGATTTGCTCGCCCTTGCGCTCGGCGGTGGGCAGGCCTCCATTCTCTGGCAGAAATTGCGCGAGGAGAAAAAACTCGTGCATCATATTTACGCGGGGAACTGGAATCCCGGCGAGGCGGGGTTGTGCTGGATTTCCTATGTGTGCGACGAAGGCAAGCGAGCCGAAGTGGAAGCGGCCATTGCCGTAGAACTAACGCGCGTAGCGCAGAAAGGCGTGACGGAAGAAATGGTTGCCCGCGCACGGCGGCAAATTTTGGTGTCTGAGGTGGATAGCCGCCGGACGGTCAGCGGGCAGGCTTCGCGCCTCGGTCAGGCGGAGGTGGTGCTGGGCGATTTGGATTATCCGCGGGTATATTTTCAACGCTTGTCGAAAGTGCGGACAGCGGATTTGGCGAAGGTCGCGGCGAAATATTTGATTGCGGAGCAGTCGAGCGCGATTGTGCTCGAACCTGAATTGAAAATGACGGCGACGAAAATTGCGACGAAGGCAAAAACAACTGAGTGGCCGGATTTTGAGGAGATTCGCTTGCGCAATGGGGCGCGACTATTGCTGCAACCCGGCGGCGCTTTGCCGAAGGTGCATGCGCGGGCGGCTTTGCAAGGCGGACCGGCATATGAGGAGGCCAAGCTGCGTGGCGTGACGGCGCTCATGGCGACTTTGCTGACAAAGGATGCGGGCGGGCGCAGCGCCATTGCGGTGGCCAAGGAAGTGGAAAACGCGGGCGCGAGTTGGGATGAACACGCGGGCAACAACAGCTTTTCCCTGGCGTTCGAGTCGTTGCCGGGAGATTTGGCGCTCGGGGCGCGCGTGTTGGGCGCGGCGTTGTGGAAACCGGATTTTGCGGCGCGAACGTTCGCAGTGGAACGCGACAGCCAACTGGCGTCGTTGCGCGAGGAGGCGGACGAGATTGTCGATTACGGCATGCGCGTGCTGCGGCGGAACTTTTTCAAGAAACATCCGTTGAGCATCAGCGCAACCGGGACGGAAGAAACCGTGGCGGCGCTGACCGTGGAAGATGTGCGTAGGCAGCATGAGAAATTGGCGGCGGGGTCGAATTTGGTAGTGGCGGTCGCGGGTCGCTTCGAGCGGGCGCAGGCGCTGGATTTGCTGGGGCCGATTCTCGAGGCAGCGCCGAAAGGGACGTTTGCGCTGAGTGTGCCGGAGTATGCCGGGCCGACCAAGGCAGAGAAATTTGTGGAGAAACTCGACCGCGAACAGACGGTGGTGTTTGACGCGTACCCGGATGCGGGCGCGACAGCGGAGGATTTTCTGACGGGCGAAATTGTGGATGAGTTGCTGAGCGGGATGTCCAGCCGGTTGTTTGTACGCGTGCGGGAGGAATTGGGGCTGGCGTATTACGTCGGCGCGGCACGCCTTTCGGGCCTGCGCACGGGGATGATGTATTTATATTCTGGCACGCAGCAAGCGACGCATGCGGCGGTGCTGGCGGAATTTGATGCGGAAGTGGAACGGTTGCGTTCAGGCGCGATTGAGGCGTCGGAACTGGCGCGGGCGCGGGCGCGGCTGAAGGCGAATTTGCGTATGGGTCGCCAATCGCCGGGCAGCCGGGCGATGCAGGCGGCGCTGAATGCGTTGTATGGTTTGCCCATCAATGATGCGGCATTGCGCGAAGCGGCATATGATGCGGCGGATGGCGCGGCGGTGCAAAAGTTTGCGAAAAAATACCTGCGGCCAGCGGCACGGGTGCGGCTGGTGGTGCAACCGAAGAAAGCGTGAGTGCTCAGTTGGAACCGTGCGCGCCAGCAGTTTGGTGCGGGGTCAACTTCACTTCGTAAATCTTAGACCATTTTTTGCCGGTAACAAAGAGGCGGTCATGCTCGGCGTCGTAGGCGATCCCATTGAGGACATCCGCATCGGGCGTGCGGTCGGCGATCGAAAGCAGGCCGGTGAAGTCAATCACGCCGATGACGCGGCCGGTTTGCGGGTCGATGCGAGCCACGTAGTTGGTCTGCCAGATGTTGGCGTAAATCTCGCCCTTGATATATTCGAGTTCATTCAGTTCCTTCACGGGCAGGCCCATCATGGTGACGTCGATGGTGCGCTGCGTGGTGAACGTGGCGGGGTCGATGAAACGGATCGTACTGGTGCCGTCACTGGCGATGAGTGATTGGCCGTCGGCGGTGAGGCCCCAGCCTTCGGCGTCGTACGGGAAGGTTTTTTCCAAATGAAAGTCAGCGACGGAGTATTGAAACGCTTGATGATTCTGCCAGGTGAGCTGGTAGGCTTTATCGCCAAGAATGGCGAGGCCTTCGCCAAATAAATCGTTCGAGAGCGGGATTTGCTGGAGGATTTTGCCGGAATCCAAATCCACTTCACGCAAAGAAGATTGGCCGTTGAGGCCAGTGCTTTCATAGAGGTTGCCGCTCCAGTAAACCAAGCCCTCGGTAAAGGCGGCGGGGTCGTGCGGGAAGGATTGGACCACCGTGTAACCGTATTGAACTGGCTCCGGCACCGTGAGCTGCGTTGACGCCGCAGGGGGGGGCGGAGCACTGGGAGCGCAACCCACGTAGGCGATAGACGCTGCGAGGGAAACGGTGGCGAGCCACCGCCAATGGGAGCATGAAAAAGGCATGAGCCGCGTCAATCAAGCCCTGCAAGTCAGGCGAAATTTTCCGGACGGAGTGGGTGGAATCACGGAGGCGATTTCCGTCGCGATTGGTTGCTGGGACTGGAGGAGGTCTTGCAGTTTGATGGTGAGAGTTGAAATCGCCGAAGGGTCTGGCGGCGCGCCAGCAGGTACTAGAGTCAGGCGGCAATCGCCGGTTTTGCTTTGGAGTAATTGATAATGCACGACACCGGTGAGGTCTTTGAAACATTGATCGACGTCGAGGGTGGTGACACGGTGACCATCGGCGCGGCGCAGGGCATCGCGCACACGGCCATGGACGCGGTAGGTTGAGTCGCCATTGTGGCCAGAGCGCTGGACGAGGTCGCCTATGCGGTAACGGACGAGCGGCATGAAATCGTTGGAGAGCGTGGTGACCACCAAGTCACCCACGCCGGCGGAGTCTTCATCAACGATTTCCAGGAAGGCGGTTTCGTCGCTGGCTTTCATGGAGCCGTGCTCGTCTTCCATGAGCAAGTGGCCGGTTTCGGTCGAACCGAAAAGATTCAGCACGGGCACGCCGAAGACGCGTTGTAAAATTCGTTTGTGGACGACGCTGACGAATTCGTAACTGCAGAGAATGAAACGCAGCGACGGAAATTTAATGCCGTTCTTTTCGCAATAGAGGGCGAACCAGGCACCGTGCACGGGGTCGAGATCCAGAAATTGCGGCGCCCATTCGGTGATTTCGGTGGCGATGCGGGCGAGGTCGGTTTCTTTGAGGAGAAAAGGGATGCGGGCGAGATTGGCAAAAAGGGTGCGGCCAAAAGTGCGCTCGGTGCGGGACATCCAATTGGTGTAGCAGGCGGAACCATTACAGGTCGGGGTGGTCAGCGTGGCGCGTTTGGCGTCGGGAAATTCATGGAGGACTTTTGCGACGTAGGAATTTAAGCGCAAGGCGCGCTGCTCCTGGGCATCCCACCAGCCGTGACCGAAAAGGACGGGAGTCTGTTCGTCGGAAGTACCGGAAGTGTGCTCCAGTTCGACGACCTTGTCGTGCAGCAAGGTTTCAAGGCGTTGGCCGTCGCGGAGGAAATTGCGCGGGAAGCCCTCGCGCATGTCGCGCTTGGTGATGAAAGGTAGGCGGAAAAATTCGGTGGAGGCGTCGAAATGGGCGGGGGACAACTCGCGATGGGCCAGCGCGGGCTGGTACAGCGGGACCTGCCGCCACTGGGAGAGGAGTTCCTCCAGGCGGAAAGGGGGGGCGGTAACGGTGGCGAGATTGCTATTCACGGCGGGCGCGGCGGGAGGGAAACCGAGGTAAGAGCTTAGCGTGGGCCAGTTTGGGCGGCAAGGGTGAAGAGGGGGATGGCGTTGAGGGACAAAGGGACTAAGGGACAGAGGGACAAAGAAGCGGCAGGATTGAGTCAAAAAGGCGCGGTGAAGCTATCAAAACAGAAGCGGTATTGTGCAAGAGGGGGCCCCCCCTCCCCCCGTGGGTGGCCCGATTTAGTCCGAATTAGTCCGAAACGGTGGGCTGGTGGGCGAGGGATGGGACCCTCCTTCGTTGAAACTACGGAGGGCAAGCTGAGAAGCTTGAAATTAGACATATTGCGATTTTAAGAAAAAAGATGCCTTAAATGGCCTTAAATTACCTTTAATTTTGGGAAGTTGGGTGCGGAGGTTGGTGGTCGAGTTGGGAAATTTATTTTCAGTTTTGGGAGTATTATAGCCGGTCGAGTAAGAAAGCGGAAGGGATAGGTTGGTTGCGTTGGATTGGTTGGGTTAAAGTGTTTTAGTGCTTAGTGTTCTAGTGCTTGGCGTGGTTTGGTAAATGGTGTCAATATCTCGGAAGCGGAAGAAGTGATTGCGTTGGTGACTCGGAAGGAGGTAGAGAAGGCAGCGTGAATCTATCTCACTGTTGTCACAGGTTCGGCTTTGCATCAAGACAGGTTTACGGGTCTTAGATTTGAGGGGAAGCCCCTCCTTCTTAATGCCGGGCAAACTCCTGCTCACAAAGTCGGTTTTAGGACAAAGACCGCAATTCTTCCGGTTCCATTGCCGGAAAATTTCGATTTCCAACTTCCCGATATCGAAGCCAACGCAGGAGTATTGGGGGCCGCACTAACAAGCCAATCTCCCATGTGGAATAATTGACGATTTTGTGGAGGAGTCGGAGGTTGAAAAAATTAAAGTTGGAGCAGGAGCGGCTTTGTATGTTTGGGGCATTGTGACTTATAGTGACGTATTCGGAGAATCCCATTACACAAAATTTTGCCAACTCATTACCTGGGGTAGTAAAGACACCATTTGGGCGACCTATATCGCTCGCTTTAGTGAGGCAACCTGAGGCGAGCGCTCGCCCCAATCCAATTAAGGACACACAACCTAAGCCCAAAACGATACACCACCTGCACTACCGACAGGTTGACAGGCATCCTTCTGATGGCGTATGATATAAAAATGCGCGCGGTCGAGTTTATCACGGATTTAAGCGGGGGGAAGGTCTTGGCCATTCCCGGCGAAGTGGCTTCGCAATTGCCGAAGACGGGCAAAGCGCGAGTGATTGTGCTCACGGCCGAGGCCGACGAAGCGGAATGGCGTACGGCGGCTTATGAACAATTTTTGCGCGAAGACCCGCCGGGCGACGCGATTTACGAATCCCTTCGTTGAACAGTGTTCGGAGAAATTGTCCTTTGCTTATTTCCCTTCACTTCCGGCGCTCCCGGCAAAGTGAGACCAGCGCTGGTGCTTTTCGATCTGCCGCAAGACGCGGTTATTTGCCG
>Ga0182012_10005657_pt1 | contig 12901 bp, 9 predicted proteins | sample 612S2SmetaG_FD_120486 | JGI IMG/M metagenome (GOLD analysis project Ga0182012, IMG submission 120486) | Permafrost microbial communities from Stordalen Mire, Sweden - 612S2S metaG | ecosystem: Environmental > Terrestrial > Soil > Wetlands > Permafrost | place: Sweden: Stordalen | collected...
GAGCTCGGCGACCGCGGGATCAGGGCCTACAACCTGAGTCCCGGGTTCATCGCCACCGAGCGCATCGCCCTCGACATGGCCGCATTCGGCTTCGACGCCGGCGCCGGTGCACCGCCCGATGTGGTGGGCGCGGTGGCCGCCTGGCTGGCCACCGCGCCCGAGGCCCGAGGGCGCAACGGCGGGTGGATCGAGGCCCAGCCGCTCTGCGCCGAGCTGGACCTCCTGCCCGGATGGCCGTGACCCCGGGCCGGCCGTGACCCCGGACCGGCCGCCCGACGGCACCACCCCCGGGCCGGCCTCCACCCGTGAGCTGCTCCTCGACGCCGCCCTGGTGCTGTTCGCCGAGCGCGGCATCGACAACGTCCCCCTGGCCGAGATCGTCCGCACCGCCGGGCAGCGGAACGCCTCGGCCGTCCATTACCACTTCGGGAGCCGGGACGAGATCCTCCGGGCGGCGCTGGCCCGTCACGTCGAGGCCATCGCCGACCGTCGCCGCGAGCTACTGGCCCGGGCCCGGGCCCGGCCGGCGTCGGACGCCCGGTCGGCGGCCGAGGCCATCGTGCGCCCGGTCACCGAGTTCGCCCAGCGGGGCTGGCGGGAGCGGGCCTACCTCCAGATCGGCTCGGAGCTGACCGGTGCCGTCGATCGGGTCCATCCGACCCTCCGTCAGCTGATGACCCGGACCGAGGGCCACGAGGCGTGGAAGGTCCTGCGCCAGCGGTGCCCGGAGGTGCCGGCCGACCTGTGGCGCCAGCGCCGTGAGATCTGCATCGTCTTCGTCGGCCGGGCCGCCGCCGACCGGGCCCGCCGACTGGACCGGTCGGCCGATCCGGGGGACCGGCACGGGATCCTCTCCGACGACCGCTTCGTGGACAATCTGGTCGACATGGTCCTCGGGGCGATGACCGCCCCCCACCCCGGTGGCTGACATGCTGGTCCCATGGGTAGCGAGTACGACGTCCCCTCCACCGCCGACCTCGACGCCCTCTTCGTGTCCCTCACCAACTGGGGCCGGTGGGGCGACGACGACCAGCGGGGAGCCCTCAACCACCTGACCGGTGAGCACACCCGGGCCGCCGCCGGCCGGTTGCGGACCGGTGAGGGGGTGAGCCTGGCCCACGACCTGGCCACCGAGCCCCTGCCCGAGCACCCCCATCCGGTGCTCCACCACATGCTGGCTTCGGGCGACGCCCGCGACTCCAGCGGCATCGAGGGCTACGAAGCGGCCCGGGACCACCTGGCCCTGGATGTCCACGGCCTGTGGACGACCCACGTGGACGCCCTGTCCCACATGTTCGTGCGCGGGCAGATGTACGGAGGTCGCCCGGCCAGCGAGGTGCGCAGTGACGGAGCCCGGTCCAACACGGTGATGTCCCTGGCTGACGGCGTGGTCGGCCGCGGGGTCCTGCTGGACGTGGCCCGGGCCCGGGGTGGGGCGTTCTTCGCCGCCGGCGAGGTGGTGACGGTGGAGGACCTGGAGGCCGCCGAGGCCGCCCAGGGGGTGCGGGTGGGGACCGGTGATGTCCTGATGGTGATGTGGGGCCGGGAGGCCCGCCGGGCCGCCACCCGGGGCTTCGACGGCTTCTCCGGCCTGCATCCGGAGTGCCTGGACTGGCTGAATGAGCGGGAGGTGGCCGTGCTCGGGAGCGACGGCATCTCCGATCCCCTGCCGTTCATGGGGACCCCGGAGTGGCCCTTCCCGGTGCACCAGATCGGGATCACCGCCATGGGTCTGCACCTGATCGACAACATGAAGTTGGCCGCCCTCAGCGACCGGTGCGCCGAGAGGGGGCAGTGGGATGTCCTGTTCGCCATGGCCCCCCTGCGGATCGTGAAGGGCACCGGGTGCCCGGTGAATCCGGTGGCGGTGCTGTGAGCCGGCCGGACCGCCCCGAGGCGGGGCGGTGACCCGGTGACCGCCCACGACGGGATCCGGACCCTGATGCAGCGGTACGCCCGGGCCGTCGACGACCGCGACCTCGTCACCCTCGAGGCGCTGTTCCACCCGCAGGCCGACATCACCGGGGCCCGGGGATCCCAGACCCTGGCCGAGTGGTTGGAGACCATGCGGGCTCCCCGGTCCTTCCCCGTCAGCATGCACCTGCTGGGAGAACCGCTGATCTCCCACCGGGACGGATCGGACGAGGCCACCGCCGACACCTATGCCGTCGTCCACCAGATCGGGGACGCCGCCGCGGGCCAGGGCGATCTGACCCTCGGCATGCGCTACCTCGACCAGTTGGTGGTCGCCGGGGGCCGGTGGGTCATCCGCAGCCGGTCGTCCCGGGTGGTGTGGATGCGCTGACGGAGCCGGTCGGGCCGGCGGGGGTCAGGCCGGGCCGCTCCGGAGGAGACGGCCGGGGTGCTCGCCGGTGGGTTCCCCGTTCCGGATGGTCACCCGGCCGTTGACCAGGGTGGCGGCGAAGCCCCGGGAGCGCTGCTCCAGGCGGAGCCCGCCCCCGGGGAGATCGTCCACCAGGGCCGGGACGGCCGGCCCGACGGTGGCCGGATCGAAGACGTTGATGTCGGCGGCCATGCCGGCGCGGAGCAGTCCCCGGTCGGTGAAGCCCCACGCCAGGGCCGGGGCCAGGGTGACCATGCGCACCGCTTCCTCCAGCGTGAACTCCTGGCGCTGGCGCACCCAGTAGCCCAGCAGGTGGGTGTGGATGGACGAGTCGGCGATCTGGCTGAGATGGGCACCCGAGTCCGAGAAGGTCATGACCGCCCGCGGGTGACGGAGCGCCCGCAGGAGGACCGTCTCGTCCTGCGGGTAGAGGCTGGGCTGGATGAACAGCTGGTCGCCCCGCGACCCGACGCACAGGTCGATCATGGCCTCGGCCGGATGGACCCCCCGTTGCCGGGCCACCTCGGCCACGGTGGGGTTGGGCGGCAGACCCTGCCCGTAGACCCGGATGCCGTCGAAGTCCGGCGGCCGGGCCTGGGCCCCGACGCCGGCCCAGGCGCCGTACTCGGCGGTGACGGCGGCGTCGACGTAGGGACCCCGGCGCTCCGGGTCGCCCAGGATGTCCAACTGTTCACCGACCGGCCGGGCCCGGAGGTCCTGCCAGGCGGGCAGGAGGTCGAAGGGCAGCCTGGTCCGGAGCGAGAGCAGGACCGAGATGCCCCGGCAGTGGGTCTGGGCGATCATCCGGGCCCCGGCGTCGGCCGCCTGGTCCAGGTAGTCCAGCAGGTAACCCGAGCCCCGGGTGGCCACCATCCCGAAGGTCATGGGGACCCCGGTGCCCGCGGCCAACGCCGTCATCCGGTCGAGGGAGGCCCGGCGCACCTCGGGGTCGGGTGAGGACATGCCGGCATCGGCCCCCTCGAAGATGCCGGTGCCCAGCCGACCCATCACCCCCACCAGGCGGACGACCTCGTCCCAACCGGCCAGCCGCGAGGCGACGGGCCGGTTGTCGGAGGTCTCGTGATGTTGGGTGCGCGACGTGGTGAACCCGACGGCACCGGCCCGGAGGGAGGCGGCCAGCTGGTTCTCCATGGCCACCAGGTCGTCCTCGGTGGCCCCCTCCTCAAAGGCCCGCTCCCCCATGGCCCAGGTGCGCAGGGCCGAGTGGCCGATGTTGGCGGCGAAGTTGATGCCCTTGTCCAGCCGGTCCACGGCGTCGAGGTACTGGGGGAAGGTCTGGAAGCTCCAGTCGATGCCGGCCGCCAGTGCGGCGGGGTCCATGTCCTCGGCCCGCTCGAGATTGCGGACGACCAGGGCACGGTGGTCGTCGTGCACCGGGGCCAGGGTGAATCCGCAGTTGCCCATGACCGCGGTGGTGACGCCGTGCCAGCACGAGCTGGCCCCGCTGGCGTCCCAGAAGACCTGGGCGTCCATGTGGGTGTGGCCGTCGATGAATCCCGGCGTGACGGCGTGGCCCTCGGCGTCGATCTCGTGACGGCCCCGGCCGGCGATCCGCCCCACGTGGCCGATCCGGTCCTCCACGATGCCCACGTCGGCGCGGAAGGAGCCGAACCCCGACCCGTCCACCACGGTGCCGTTCCGGATCACGATGTCGAACTCCATGGGCCCACTTTCGCTCACCGACCGTTAATGGGCATAGATTAGACGGGATGAGTTCCTCGTCCGAGGTCCGCCGCCGCCTCGACCACCCGGTCATCGACATCGACGGTCACATGGCGGAGTTCTTTCCGGCCCTGGCTCCGTACCTGGAGGCCGAGGGACTCTCCCTCGACCATCCGGCCCTCCAGCGGATGGCCCCGCCCGACGGGGGGACCGACCGGACCTGGCACGAGCAGACCCCGGCTGAACGGGCCGCCACCCGCACCCCCCGGGGGCCGTGGTGGAGCGCCCCGGCCGGCCGGACCATCGATCTGGCCACGGCCCTGTTCCCGGCACTGCTCCACGAGCGTCTCGACGAGCTGGGCATCGACTTCGGGGTGGTCTACCCCAGCCTGGGCCTGGTCTTCCTCCACACCCCCGACGAGCGGTACCGCCGCGGCGCCTGCCGGGCCCTCAACCGCGCCAACGCCGCCACCTTCGCCCCCCTGGCCGACCGGCTGACCCCGGTGGCCGCCATCCCCATGCACACCCCGGAGGAGGCGGTCGAGGAGCTGGAGTTCGCCGTGGGCGAGCTGGGCTTCAAAGCGGTGGTGTGCGCCGGGTACGTGCAGCGCCCCTTCGCCGCCCTGGCCGGCGGGGACCCCGAAGCCGGCCGGTACGCCTTCTGGCTCGACCAGTTCGGGATGGACTCGGAGTACGACTACGACCCGGTGTGGGCCAAGGCCACCGAGCTCGGGGTGTCGCTGGCCTTCCATTCGGGCTTCATCGGCATGACCCCCTACCGGTCCCCCACGAGCTACGTGTACAACCACCTGTCCATGCTGGCCGAGGGGCAGCAGGCCCTGGCCAAATCGCTCTTCCTCGGCGGCGTGACCCGGCGCTTCCCCGACATGAACTTCGCCTTTCTGGAGGGCGGGGTGGCCTGGGCCGCGTCCCTCTACTGCGACCTGATCGGCCATTGGGAGAAGCGGAACCTGGCCGCCCTCCGGGCCCACCTGGACCCTTCCCTGGTGGACCGGGCCCTGATGGGCCGGATGGTGTCCACCTACGCCCCCGACGCCCTGGCCTACCGCGGCCCACAGCCCCGTCGGCCGGTGGAGGCCGAGGACACGTTGGACGAGTGGGCGGCCTGCGGGATCGAGCGTGCCGAGGACATCCGGAGCCTCTTCGTCGACCGGTTCTACTTCGGCTGTGAGGCCGACGACCCGCTGACGTCGATGGCCTTCAACACCCGGATCAACCCGTTCGGTGCCGAGCTCTCGGTGATGATGGGATCGGACATCGCCCACTGGGACGTCCCCGACATGTCCGACGTGGTGGCCGAGGCCTGGGAGATGGTCGATCACGGCTGGATCGACCGGGAGGCCTTCAAGAAGTTCACCTTCGCCAACCCGGTGCGCTTCTACACCGGCACCAATCCCGGCTTCTTCAAGGGGACGGCGGTGGAGTCGGCGGTGGACCGGCTGCTCGCCGGAGGCTGAGGTGCTCGACCTCCTGCTCCGGGGGGGCACCGTGGTCGACGGCACCGGCGCGCCTCGCCGGGTCGCCGATGTGGGGGTCCGGGACGGCCTGATCGTGGACCCGGTGCCGGCCGGCGAGCCGGCCTCCCTCACCCTCGACGTGACGGGCCGGGTGGTCTGCCCCGGCTTCGTCGACGTCCACACCCACTACGACGCCCAGCTCCTGTGGGACACCACCGCCAGCCCCTCGGTCCTCCACGGGGTCACCACGGTGCTCGGTGGCAACTGCGGGTTCTCCATCGCCCCGCTGGGTCCCGACGACGGCGCCTACATCCGCTCGATGATGGCCATGGTGGAGGGGATCCCCCTGGAGGCCCTGGAGGGGGCCGGGCCGTGGGGGTGGTCCACCTTCGGCGAGTACCTCGACCGGATCGACGTCGGTCTGGCGGTCAACGCCGGCTTTCTGGTGGGCCACTCGACGGTCCGTCGGGTGGTGATGGGTGACGACGCCACCTCCGGGCCCGCCACCCCGGCGCAGCTGGCGGCCATGGTGGCCCTGGTGGAGGAATCGGTGGCCGGAGGGGCCCTGGGTTTCTCCTCGTCCTCGGGGGAGGGTCACGTGGACGGTGCCGGCCGGCCGGTGCCCTCCCGGGCCGCCACCGACGGGGAGCTCGTGGCCCTGGCCGGCGCCGTGCGCGGCCATGCCGGCACCACCCTCGAGTTCATCCCGACGGTCGGGCCCATCCCCCGGGAGCGGATGACCCTGATGGCGGACATGTCCCTGGCGGCGGACCGGCCGCTCAACTGGAACCTGTTGGGCAGCCTGGCCTCCGAGGAGATCTGGGAGCAGCAGCTCGAGGCGTCGGACGTGGCGTCGGCGGTGGGCGCCCATGTGATCGCCCTCGCCCTGCCGGACATGATGCGGATGCGGTCGCACAACGTCCTGTCCGGACTGCGGGGGTGGAAGGAGGTCCTCGGCCGGGACCGCCGGGGCCGGGCCGCCGCCGCCGCCGATCCGGACACCCGGGCCACCCTGCGGTCGGCGGCCGAGAGGATGGCCGCCCGCTCCCTCGGGGTCCTGTCGGACTTCGCCATGATGGAGGTGGCCGACCCCGGGTCGGTCTGGGTCGGGCGGTCGCTGGCCGACATCGCCGCCGAGCGGCACTCGGACGTCATCGACGTTCTCATCGACGTGGTCCTGGTCGATCAGCTGACCCTCAGTGTGGTGCTGCCGTCGCTCACGCCGTCACTGGGCCGCAGCGACGAGGGCTGGGCGGCCCGGGTGGAGGTGTGGAAGGACCCGCGGGTCATGTTGGGGGGATCCGACGCCGGTGCCCACGTCGACCTGATGTGCCACGCCAACTACCCGACGGTGGTGCTGGGCGAGGTGGTCCGGGACCGCGGCCTGCTGTCGTGGGAGGAGGCGGTCGAGATGATGACCGACCGTCCGGCCCGCCACTACGGGCTACGCCGGCGGGGCCGGATCGCCGACGGCTACCACGCCGACCTGGTGGTGGTGGACCCGGACCGGGTCGGGACCCTGCCGGCCACCGTGGTCCACGATCTGCCCGGTGGGGGGATGCGCCTGCACGCCGGCTCCCGGGGCGTGGACCACGTCTTCGTGGCCGGTCAGGAGGTGGTCCGGGACGGGGTGGTCACGGCGGCCCGTCCGGGCCGGGTCCTGCGCTCCGGCGCCGACACCGTCACCGTGTCGCTGGCCGATGTCACGCCGTCGCCGCCCCGTCGATGACCAGGGTGGTCCCCGACACCGTGCCGGCCTCGTCGGAGGCCAGGTAGGCCACGGCCGCGGCCACCTCGGTCGGTTCGATCACCCGGCCCATGGGCGAGGCCGCCCGGGCCAGCAGGGAGATGTCGGCGCCTTCGGGGATCTCGAAGCCCCGCAGGAACGGGGTGTCCACCGAGGCCGGGCACACCGCGTTGACCCGTATCCCGGACGCGGCCAGCTCGATGGCCATGGACTTGGTCAACATGATGACCCCGCCCTTGGAGGCGCAGTAGGCGGCGTTGTAGGGGGTGGCCCGGAGGCCGGCCACCGAGGCCATGTTGACGATGGTCCCGGTGGTGGCGGCGAGGGCCGGGAGCGCGCTCTGGGACAGGAGGAACGTGCCGGTGAGGTTGATGTCGATCACCTCCCGCCACTCGTCGGGCCGGAGATCCCCGACGGCCCGGGCGATCCCGACGCCGGCCACGTTGGCCAGCACGTCCAGCCGTCCGTGACGCTGAAGGACCGTCGCCACGGTGGCGGCGCAGGACTCCTCGTCCGCCACGTCGCACACCTCGGTGCCGTCGGTGGCCCGGATGTCGCACCCGACCACCGTCGCACCCTCGTCGGAGAGCCGTCGGACCACGGCGGCGCCGATACCGCCGGCCGCCCCGGACACCAGGGCCACCTTTCCCTCGAAGCGCCGGCTCTCGGAGCGTGCGCCTTCGGAGCGGGCCGGAGGGTGCGGGGCCATGGGCAGCAAGGTACCTGCTCGCCGGCGGCCCCCGGTACCATGACGGCGATGGGGGCCACGGACGGAGGCGACGCCACGGCGCCCGGCCGGTCCGTGCCCGGGTGAGGACCTCCCCGGCGGCGGACACCGTCCGGCGTCTGGCCGATCAGGGTCACCTCATCGGCGACGGATGGACCCGGGACGACGGCGGGGGCACCTACGAGCACCGCTACCCGGCCACCGGTGAGGGGCAGGCCCGGGTGGGGTTGGCCGGGGCGGGCGCCGTCGACACCGCGGTGGCCGCGGCCCGGGCCGCCCAGCCGGCGTGGGCCGCACTGGCTCCGATCAAGAGGGCCGCGGTTCTGTTCCGGCTGGCCGATCTCCTGGAGGGGATCCGGCCGGAGGCGGCCGAGCTGGCCGCCCTCGACAACGGCACGCCGGTGAGCGTGATGAACCCCGGCGCCTACGCCGCGGCGTGGGTCCGCTACTACGCCGGATGGTGCGACAAACTCGACGGCGAGGTGCGCAGCGGCGACCCGGGTCTGTCGTCGGTCCGGGTGGAGCCCTACGGGGTCATCGCGGTGATCCCCCCGTGGAACGGTTCGATGATGGGCATGGGTCAGAAGTGCGGTCCGGCCCTGGCGGCCGGTAACGCCGTGGTGGCCAAACCCCCCGAGGTCGCCCCGTTCGGGATGCTCCGCTTCGCCGAGCTGGCCCTGGAGGCCGGCCTCCCCCCGGGCGTGCTCAACGTGGTGGTCGGTGGGGCCGGGACCGGTGCCGCGCTGGCCGGCCACCCCGGGGTGGACAAGATCAGCTTCACCGGGGGCGGGGCCACCGCCCGCACCCTCATGGCCACGGCCGCCGCCAATCTCACCCCGCTGGCGCTCGAGCTGGGGGGGAAGTCCCCCAACATCGTGTTCCCCGACGCCGATCTGGACCGGGCGGCCACCACCGCCTGCATGGGGACGGCCCTCCTGTCCGGCCAGGGGTGCGCCCTCCCCACCCGGCTCTACGTGCACGACGACGTCTACGACCAGGTGGTGGCCCGCGTGGTGTCGACCCTGGCCTCGTTCACCGTCGGTGACCCGTTGGACCCGGCGACCTTCGTCGGCCCGGTGGTGACCGAAGCCGCCATGGAGCGCATCCTGGCCACCGTGGGCCGGGCCCGGTCCGACGGGGCCGAGCTGCTGGCCGGCGGCGGCCGGCCGGGGGGTGAGCTGGCGGCGGGATGGTTTGTGGAGCCCACGGTGTTCGGGGAGGTCGACCACCACAGTGACCTGGCCCGCAACGAGGTGTTCGGCCCGGTGCAGGCCATCCTCCGCTTCCGCTCCGACGACGAGGTCCTCGAGCAGGCCAACGACAGCCCCTTCGGCCTCGCGGCCTACCTCCACACCGCCGACCTCGGCCGGATCCAGCGCTTCACCCGCGAGCTGGCGGCGGGCACCGTGGCCGTCAACGGGATGGGCCGGGTCTCTCCGGCCACCCCCTTCGGCGGGGTGAAGCAGAGCGGGTTCGGCCGCGAGGGCGGCCGGGCCGGCCTGGAGGAGATGGTCCGCCGCAAGACGGTCTTCATCGCTCCGTAGTCCTTCGGCCGCGACCGGGCCCGCGAGCCGTTAGGTTCGTCCCCGATCCCCATCCGTCCGCACCGGTCCGACCGGACCGTCCGACCAGGAGGCCGCCTTGGAAACCCCGCCCTTCCGTGGTGTCATCGGAGACGACTGGAGGGAGTCCACCCCGTGGTGGCCGGAGATCCCGACCCCGCCGGACGGTGCCCCCAACGTGGTGCTGGTGGTCCTCGATGACGTGGGCTTCGCCCAGCTCGGGTGCTACGGATCCGATATCGACACGCCCACCATCGACGGCCTGGCCGCCGACGGGGTCCGCCTGACCAACTTCCACACCACCGCGCTGTGCTCGCCGACCCGGGCCTGCCTGCTGACCGGGCGCAACCACCACCGCAACGGGCTGGGACGGGTGGCCGACCTGGCCATGGGCTACCCGGGCTACAACGGCGAGGTCCCGAAGGAGAACGGGTTCCTCTCCGAGGTCCTCCGCCAGCAGGGGTACGCCACCTACGCCGTGGGCAAGTGGCACCTGACCCCCGACGACCAGACCAACATGGCGGCCCCACGGCACAGCTGGCCGCTGGCCCGGGGGTTCGACCGGTGGTACGGGTTCCACGGCGGTGAGACCCACCAGTTCGTCCCCACCCTCTACCACGACAACCATTCCATCCAGCCACCCCGGTCCATCGCCGAGGGCTACCACCTGAGCGCGGACCTGGCCGACCAGGCCATCGCCCAGCTGGCCGACCTGCGGGCGGTGGATGTCGACCGGCGCTTCTTCCTCTACTTCTGCACCGGGGCCTGCCACTCGCCCCACCACGCGCCGGCCGAGTGGATCGAGCGCTACCGCGGCCGATTCGACCAGGGGTGGGACCGGTGGCGCGACGGGATCTTCGCCCGCCAGATCGCCGCCGGCCTGTTCCCCGCGGGCACCGAGATGGCCCCCCGCCCGCCGTGGGTGCCGGCCTGGGACGACCTGCCCCCCGAGGAGCAGAGGGTGGCGGCCCGGTTCATGGAGTGCTTCGCCGCCTTCCTCTCCTACACCGACGCCCAGCTGGCCCGGGTGCTGGCATTCCTCGACGAGACCGGCGACCGGGAGGACACCCTGGTCATCCTGGTGTCGGACAACGGCGCCAGCTCGGAGGGGGGATCGACCGGCTCCATCAACGACAACCGGTTGCAGAACTTCGATCCCGCCGGACCGGCCGAGCTGGCCCGGCGCATCGACGAACTGGGCGGTCCCCGGGCCCACAACAACTACCCGTGGGGCTGGACGATGGCCGGCAACACCCCGTTCAAGCGGTGGAAGCGTGAGGTGCACGAGGGTGGGGTGGCCGATCCCTGCATCGTCAGCTGGCCGGCCCGCCTGGCCACCGGCGGTCAGGTCCGTCACCAGTTCACCCACGCCGTCGACATCTGGCCCACCGTGCTGGAGTTGGCCGGGGTCGAGGCCCCGGCCACCATCGAGTACGTGCCCCAGTCGCCCGTCGACGGGATCAGCTTCGCCGCCGTGCTGGCCCCGGACGGGGCCGACGCCCCGGCCCACCGCTCCACCCAGCACTTCGAGATGTTCGGCAGTCGCGCCCTCTACCACGACGGGTGGAAGGCGGTCACCTTCAAGCCCATCGGCCCGCTCTACGACGACGGCATCAACTGGAACGCCCCCTTCAGCGAGGACCGCTGGGAGCTCTACCACGTGGCCTCCGACCCGGCCGAGATCCACGACCTGGCGGGCGAGCACCCCGACCGGCTGGCCGACATGATCGACCGGTGGTGGGTCGAGGCCCGGCGCAACCAGGTGCTCCCCCTGGACAACCGGGTCCTGCACACCCTGGTCCACCCCAAGCCGGATTGGAGACCCCCGCGCCTCGTCACCACCTACTACCCCGGGACGTCCCCGGTGCCCGAGACGGTGGCGGCCAACGTCAAGAACCGGAGCCACACCATCGACGTGGACGTGACGGTTCCGGCGGACGGGCCGGTGGAGGGGGTCCTCCTGGCCCAGGGCTCGGTCCTCGGGGGCTTCTCCTTCCACCTGCGGGAGGGGCGCCTGCACTACGTGCACAACCTCTACGGCAAGGAGCTCCACCGGGTGGGGGCCAGCGGTGCGGTGCCGCCGGGCCGCCACCGGTTGGGGTTCTCGTTCGAGCGCCAGGACGGCGGTGGCGGTCCCGTGGTCCTGACCGTCGACGGGACGGTGGTGGCGGAGGGGCACATCCCCATCTTCACCGTGGCCGCCTTCAGTGCCACCGGGGCCGGGCTGACCTGTGGTTACGAGCTGGGTCCGGCCGTCGGAGACGGGTACGAGGCCCCGTTCCGGTGCACGGCCACCATCCACACCGCCACGGTGACCCTCAGTGAGCACGTGCCGGTCAACCCGATGGTGGAGTTCGAGCGGATCATGGCCGAGCAGTAGGCCCCGTCCGTTCCGCCGGGGGTGGTCCGGACGGCCTCCGGACGCTCCCTCCGGACGGCATCCGGACGGGGAATCCGGGCACGTCGGGGCATGTTTAACGAATTCATATGGAGAGTTCACTGTGCCCTTAGGTCCGGGGTGTCGAATAGGGAGCAACGATTCCCCGTTGTGCACGGACCGACCCGACACTGAAGGAAGACGGACATGAGCGAGAACTGGCCCCCATCGACCGGACCGGACCCGGTGGACCCGTCCGACCCCGCGGTCGCCACCCCCCCGGGCGGAACCGTGACCCCGCCGGAGGGCACGGCGGAGAGCACAGCCGCCCCCATCCCCCTGGGCCCGGCGGCACCGTCGTACTGGCGCGAGTACCCCTACGCCGGCGCCCCCGTGACACCGCCGGCCCCGGGTGGGGTGTACCGGCCGGAGCCCTTCGTCACCGGGACCGCCCCGACCGACGAGAACCCTGCGGTCGGTGCCGGAGCTCCGACCCCTCCAGCCGGATCGTGGCCCGCCCCGCCCTACCCGGGCTGGGGCCCCGTGGACCCGGGCGCCGCCGCCCCGGGCGGATGGGGTGCCGGCGGTGGGACCACCACCCCGCCCTACGGGGGGTGGCCGACCCCGCCGGGATACGCGCCGCCGCCCGCTCCCGCCCCGAAGCGGCGGGGACTGGTGGTGGGCATGGTCGGGGTCCTCGGCGTGGTGGCCGTCCTGGCCGGCGCCGGGCTCGGACATGTGGTCTGGCCTTCGTCCACCACCACCGCCGCGGCGAGCTCCGGCACCGGCGGACTGGGATCGGGCAGTGCCACCTCCCCGTTCGGTTCGGGTTCAGGATCGTCGGGCGGCGAGCTGTCGCCGTTCGGCGGCTCGGGCTCGTCGGGCAATTCGTCCACCGGCGCCGGTGCTCCTTCGGACATCTCCGCCATCGCCGCCAAGGTCGCCCCGGACCTGGTGGACATCAACACCAACCTGAGCTACCA
>Ga0182012_10005658_pt1 | contig 12900 bp, 11 predicted proteins | sample 612S2SmetaG_FD_120486 | JGI IMG/M metagenome (GOLD analysis project Ga0182012, IMG submission 120486) | Permafrost microbial communities from Stordalen Mire, Sweden - 612S2S metaG | ecosystem: Environmental > Terrestrial > Soil > Wetlands > Permafrost | place: Sweden: Stordalen | collected...
CTACGCCGACGAGTGGCTCGGCTTCAGCGAAACCGAAATCGAATCCATGCTCGAAAAATCCAGCTTCACCAACCTGCAAATCTCAGTAGTCCACAAGGAGCCGGAGACACCGCAGTTCCAAACGCTGCTGGCTGTCGCCGACAAAGCGCTCAGAAGAGCCGAGTAAGCGGGTTAGCGATTTGGCACGAAGCCAGCCCCCTCCGGTTGACATCGGCGTTTATCGGTACGCACTGAGTTGGCCCAAGAGGCTGGCCTCTGCCGATTGATCCCCCCGTTTGGCGTCCGTACACTTCCGATAGGGATCTGTTTGTCACCGACGGGTTCCTTAGGCACTGCCAGAAGAATGCAGGGCCACCGGGGACGAATTTAATTGGCTTTCTTCTTCTTTTTTCCGACGCTGAGTTTCGCGACAATAGAGCCCACCGCGCTGCCTCCTACGCATCCCAGAATGATCTTTGTGGCAACACTTCCATTGACCGCACGGAAAGCGAGCGCCACGGCAATCACAAGCGCGACCGCGCCGCCTGCTATGCAAAGCACGAGGGCCCCGAAAGCGACAATATCCTCTGCATCGAAGGAAATTGATTTCGATCTACTCGCGATCAGAGGGTCGACGTGTTGCGGTGCTGCCACCCCCTCCCTCGCAGCTTCTACTAAGTCGCCAGGAGCCATCGGCCCCGCATGATGGGGTGGGTGGAAGCTCTCTTTCTTTCTATAACCAAAAACCTGAGGAAAAAAGACCTGAGGCTTATTTCCGCCTATGTCCATTTGCGTTTTCTCCCTTGGCTTAGATGAATAATACTACCTACCGACATCAGGTGACGCCAACAGCCAGCTCAAAGATCGACCTGCCGGAGACCCAAGGTCTCGCCTTTGAAACCCGGGATCGCGCCCTTACGCGGGGCACCCTGATCTCTGATCTCTGACCCCTGATCTCTGTCTCAATGCTTCACCCACCCATGCATCCCCGCCTCAAAGCTGCGCCGGTCAAGCCGCGGGAGTGCGCGCATCACCTTGTCGGGGGCAATTGGAAAGTGCCTCGCCGCAATCAGCAGCTCCGGCACACACCAAACGTCTTCCTCTGATGTCATCCAGTGCTTGCCGTCCAGCCGCGCCAGGTTCACGGGCCGTGAGTAGGCACGAAGCGTATGTTCGCCGCGCAGGTTGTAGTAGTGCTCGAAGTAACTCATGGCCAGCTCGCGCAGTGTGCGATACACCGGCTTGCGCGACCGCAATCCCGCAAAGTTCGACTTTGCAATGCTTCCCCACAATCCTCTCTCGCGATAGATGGCCAGCACGTGATCGTCGTCGTGCACAGCTTCCAGGTCCATCAGCAGCGGCGGATGCCCATGAAGGCGCAGTGCGGCCGCGGCCACGAGTGCACCCTCCAGGCAATGTCCCTTGCGCTCCCTCAACGTCCGCTGCGGCGACCCGGCGGTATCCGCATACTGGTAAGTCAACCCGTCAATAAACTGCTGGATGAGCTTCGGCGTCTTCAGCGCACGCAGCGTACGCACGTTCGCCGGCGTCAAGCCGAAACTCTCGTCCCTGTCTCGCCGCGTTCCGCTTCCCAAGTCTTTCTTGCCTTTCAAAGCCAAAGCTCCAATCCTCTTCCAAAGTCTCGGGAATTATACAAAGCGCCGGGAGCCCCAGGTCAGGGGTACGCGCGGACTCGGGTGGGAGCTCTCCGGGCACAGCGATCGGGCTCCGTCGCGGAAGTGATGGGACAGGTCTTCATCCGTGGAGCGGCGGGCCTCTATTCCGAGGTCTGGGATGTTCCACCTGCCGGATTGAGCCGTCGCTTGAACATTGTGAAGACCTCCGGGCTGAGAAGAATGAGGATTCCCCCGACCCAAAGATAATGGCCAACAAGCGGGTGCATCGGCGAGTCGGTCTTCCAGGATTCGGCGAAGAACGCCCAGGTTGATGCGATGCAAACCAGGATCGCCGCGGCAAGAATGCGCCGGATCACCGCCAACCTTCGCCAGATTGTGAACACGAGATAGAGAACGGTCAGAGGATTGACCCATCCACTCAGGATGAGAAAGACAATGCCCGTGGCGTCCCTCTCTTGCCACACAGCGGAGGTCATGTGAAAAAGGCCGGCAGTCGCACCCGTGGCAACGGTCGCGCACATCCAGCCAGTCAGTTCGAACGGGCCTTTGCCAGGTCCGTCGGCGCGCCCCGTAAGCCCGACCGCGGGCATCAGGAATGCAAACGCGAATGCAATGAAACCTACAAGCCGAAGAATGAGAAGCTTCATTCCAGCCTCCCCTCTCAGCATAGCGGTTCACACAGCCGCAAGCTCGTCTTTTCTCAGCCCCGCCAGGCGCGTCGATTCCAGTGCGCCGCGATAGAACATGTTGAACGTGTCGAACGGAATCAGCCGCTTCCCATCCGGATGCGCAATATGAATGCAGCTCTTCTTCACGCTGCGCACATCGAACGCCTCCGCATCGATGAACTGCACAATCAGAATGCGAAAGAGATTCTTGTAACCAAGATCTTTGGGGATGAGCACTTTGGGCAGGCAGCACAGCAGTTCCTTCAGCGTGGACGCCTGCGAACTCGGCGAGTGATTGGTCGCAAACAGCTTGAAGATATGCTCGCGCAGCCCAGCCTCCTGTTCATAGATGATCGTGTTCTTCGCGCCATCGATCAGCACTTCGGGCGGAACCATCCCGGTGAGCGGAACCGTCTTGCCGCCCATCTTCAGCGCGTATGCCATGGCCAGTGAATCCGGATGGCACGGCACCGGGATCAGGTCCTCGGGCCGGAATACATCCGTCTGTTCCAGAATGCGCCGCCGCACTTCAGTCAGCGTGAGCCGGTGCTGCTTGCTGTCAAACCCCAACACCCGCCCCGCCTGCTGCACCGGTTGAAATGTAACTCCACGCACCGCCGGCTGCTTCAGTGCGAAGTCCACAATCGTGCCCAGCTCGCCGTCATTCACTCCGCGCTCGACCGTTACGACCAGCGTGGTGGAGATGCCCAGCTTATTCAGCCGCTCCAGCGCCTTCTCGCGAATGCCTCGCAAATCCGCGCCGCGCAATTGCATCAGCGGCTCGCGCTCTAATGAATCGAATTGCAGATAAATCTCAAACTGCGGCATGAACTCCGCAAGCCGCTTCGCGAACTCCTCGTCCTGCGCAATCCTGATCCCATTCGTATTCACCATCAGGTGCCGAATGGGCCGCTCCTTGCACATCTCCAGCACGCGAAAGAAATCGGGATGCAGTGTTGGCTCGCCGCCTGAAATCTGCACCACGTCCGGCTCCTTTTCGTTACGCACCACGCAATCCAGCATCGCCGCAATCTGGTCCAGCGTGCGATATTCCGTCCGGTGCTGCCCGCTTCCCGCGTAGCAGATCGGACAGGTCAGATTGCACGCGTCGCAAATCTCCACCAGGGTCAGGCAACTGTGCTGCTCGTGGTCCGGGCACAGCCCGCAATCGTACGGGCAGCCATACTTAACCGGCGTGTTGTAGACCATGGGCTGCTCCGGCGTTTTGATAAACACCTCGCGCGAACGGCGGTAGTAGTCCACATCGTCGGCCACCAGCACCCGCTCGTGGCCATGCTGCGGACAGCGCTTCAGCATCCACACCTTGTTGTCTTCGAACACGATCTTCGCATCCACGCGCCTGTAACACGTCGAGCAGATCGAGATCGCCACGTCATAAAACAGATACGGCCGCAGTTTTTCAGTCATCGGACTTCCTTTTCCTCGCCGATCATACTCGAAATGAATTTATGCATTTCAGCGGCCCCAGTATCGCCTGCTCAGTCAACGAATATAAAACATGCGGATAACAATTCTGTTCCCCACCGCAATGATCGCGCTGCTTATGGCGGCCGAATCATTCCACGCATCTGTGGGCGACACCTGCCGAAAATGGCGAAGGATCGAATTCTCAGATTCCGTTTCGCTCCATACCACTACACCGTCCTGTCGCGTCAGTGTCGCCGTGTCCTTGATGGAGATAGTCATGCTTCCAGGATTTGCCTGCGATGCAGGCCCCCGCGCATCCACTGTCTCGTTCAAAATGGTGATCCGCAAAACTGCATCCGCATCGCCCGCTTCCTTCCCGGTATATGCGTTGAGGCCGGCCTTCCAGTTTTTCTCATTGATCGCGTGCGCAACTCCCTGGGCCAAATCGACGGGGTCGAGATGATGCGTCTCTGAGATATTCATCGCTTCCACGCGGACGCTCTGAATCCCTTCGAGGTTCAGGCGCAGCGGCGGGGGCGGGGGCCTATGCTCCGGAAGCGGCGGCAGAAAGCATGCTCCGCACGCCAGGATTCCAACCGCACAGGCCAGCGTTAGAAGCTTTTTTTCAAGCATGCGCGCCTTTCGTCTCTCGCCGCTACCCGTTTGCGGCAAGGCAATTCCTTCTTATCAAGCTTTGTATCATCTCCTTCGTCGAAGAGTTTTTGTCGTTGTGACACTTTCCTGACTGAACCATCTACCGACGAATGTGGCTGTTTTACTTCTGTTCGTCGCTCTTCGAATCGTCCGAATCGCCAAACAGTTTCTGCGGCCCGTCACTCTTCCCACCCCCATGGACTGCGGCAATCGACGCCACCACCCACACAATCACCGTCACCACCAGTCCCAAAGCTGAGAGGCCGATCACGATGAGTTCGAGGATCCCTATAAAAATCAGGACGGTCCCGCTGCCTCGCGTCTGCGATGAAAGCACTGCAGTCAGCCCGCACAGGCCAAGCGAGATTCCGAATGTTATAGCCAACACCGTAATGACTTTGGCAAAGTTGACGCGATCAACCAGTGGCTCGTCCATGTATTCCCCTTCCGGATCGAATCTCATCCAGCACCAAAAGAACAATCCCCCCGAGGCAACTCCATTGAATCAGATTCAGGCCATGAATCAGTGGTTGGGGTTTCAGGAAGTCGATCACTACCCTCCACGCCAGATAACTCCCCAGAAAAATGCGAAACCGGGCGCCCTCCGGCAGCTTCGCCCTGATGCTGACAATCATTCCCAACAAAATCAGAAAGAGAATCTCGTAGACCTGCACGGGATGGCGGCCAATGCCGTCGCCAAGATCGACAGCCCACGGAAGCGTAGTTGGCTTGCCGTAAGTATCGTCCGCGAGCCCCGCCACCAGGCAGCCAATCCGCCCCACCGCGATTCCCACGCACAGCGGCAGCGCAAACAGGTCGCCCGTCCGCCGCTTGATTCCGCTCAGCTTCTTAACCATCTCAACGCCGAGCCATCCGCCCAGCAGTCCGCCGACAATCGTCTTGCCTCCTGGCGAAAAAAGCAGCGTCAGCATCCGCCCTTGCTGCCACGCGTTCAGCACCGTGGGCCACTGCTCGGCCAGACCCAGCAACCGACTGCCCACCAGCGCGCCCACGGCCGCCGCAGCCAGCACCGTCCAGCGCTGCGGCTCAGCCAGTGCATCGCCCTCCTTCGCGCGCATCCGGCGAAACACGGCATAGCCCGCCGCGTAGGCCAGCGTCTCAAACACCGGGTGCCAAGCCGGGTGCGACCCAACTGGAATCATGGTGGAAGTATAGCGATTGTGCGCTACGGCGTTTTTTCGGCCTCAAGCAGCGCGCGCTTCCGTTCCACGCCCCACCGATAGCCGGTCAGCGACCCGCTCACTCCCACTACACGATGGCAGGGCACTAACACCGCCACGCGATTCATGGCGCAAGCTCGCGCCACTGCCCGCGTCGCTCTCGGCTCGCCCATGTCGCGCGCAAGCTGGCTATAACTCCGTGTCTCTCCCCGAGGGATGCTGCGCAGTGCCTGCCACACGCGCAGTTGGAATACGGTTCCGCGCAGGTCCAGCGATTCCGACCCGGCGCGGCCCCGCTCGAGATCGGAGCCATCGCGCACGCTTTCAAGAGCTCGATCCACAAGCCGCGACAGCGACGGATCGCGGCGAAGCTCGGCCAGCGGAAACTCTTCGCGCAAGCTGGCCGCGGCCTCCGCCGATGTGGACCCAAGCGCCAGCCAGCACAACCCGCGTTCGGTTGAGCCCACCACGATCCATCCAAAAGGTGAACGTGCCGTGCACCAGCCGATCTGCTCACCTTGCCCGCCCTTTGCGAACCTGGCCGGCGTCATTCCCAGCGCCGCGCCCTCATAGGCCCGGCTCGACGACCCAAAGCCGGCTTCATAGATCGCGTTCGTCACAGTCCCTCCCTGCTTCAACGCATTGCGCAGCCCGCCCGCGCGCAACGCGCGCTGATACTGCAGAGGACTCACGCCCAGCTGCTGCTTGAACATCCGCTGGACCGTAAACGGGCTCAGCCCCGTCACGCGCCCCAGTTCAGCCAGCGGCACTGCACGGTCAATATTCGCCTCTATGTGAGAACGAATCTTGTCCAAAGGTCCGCCTCGCGGAGCGGTCGGTTTGCAGCGCATGCAAGCGCGGAACCCCGCCGTCTGCGCGTCTTGCGCCGAACGAAAAAAACGCACATTCTCGCGCAGCGGACGGCGGCTCTTGCAACCCGGCCTGCAGAAAACGCCCGTCGTCGTCACCGCATAGAAAATCGTAGCCGCGGGATCGCGAACGAGAAGCTGCTTCCACGCTGTCTCCTGGTCAATCATCGGCGCTCTCATTGTGCTGGAGCCATTGCTTGTTGCGGGTTGGGATGTGGTCTTCATGGGAACCATCGTCGCCCATCTTCGGGGTCGCGCGCACTCCGATTCTTGCGCGCAATTCGCATTTCTCTGCAGGTCGTTTGACAAAAGTGCCGTGCCCCATCCATTCCGTTTCTTTCTGCGGAATGGGTGGGAAGCAGTATCGCTCAATCCCCATTCAATTCCACAAGCCGCTTGAGCACTGCCTCCGCCCGCACCAGGTCCGCCTCGGTATCCACGCCAATCGTGTCCCTCGGCGCCGGGGCCACATAAATGTCGATCCCGTTGTCCAGCAGCCGCAGTTGCTCCAGCCGCTCCACTCTCTCGATCCACGACGTCGGCAGCTCCGCAAACCGCTCCAGCGTCGCCTTGCGGTAGGCATAAATTCCCAGATGTTTCCGATAGCCGGCAAACCCGGTCCGATCGCGGTCAAACGGAATCGTCGCCCGCGAAAAGTAAAGCGCCCGGCCATCCGTCGCCGTCACCACCTTCACCGTATTCGGGTCCGCAATCTCCAGCGCCGGACAGCGCACCGCAAGCGTACCCACCTCGACCTCGGGCCGCTCAAACAGAGCCAGCAGCGGCGGAAAAAAATCAGGCGTCAGTGTCGGCTCGTCGCCTTGAACAGACACGTAAATATCCGCGTGAATCGTGCGCGCCACCTCGCGGACGCGATCCGAACCGCTCTGGCAATCGACCGAAGTCATGACCGTGGGGATACTCCGCTCCGCACAAATCGCAGCCACTTCGTCCGAGTCGGTGGCCACCACCACTGGATCCATCAACCCGCTGGCTGCCGCCGCGCGCCACACCCACTCCACCATGGGCCGCCCGGCGATCTCGCGCAGCACCTTGCGGCTGAGCCGAGTCGAACTGAGCCGTGCTGGAATGACAGCGGCAATCCGCAACTTACTCATGCAGTTGAGTGTAATGCGCGCAACCGCTCATTTCCCATCGAAGACCAGTGGCTTTTGATGTTTGAACTCGGGCGCGGTCTCGCCGGGGACGGCCAAATCGCCTGTCCCAGGCAAGGTTTGATCTTCAGGCAAGGTTTGACCTCCAATTCAGCCGCCCGTATCATCAGTAATGGTGCAGCGGCAACTGCGGCGCCTCTCCCGGCGGAGTAGCTCAGATGGTTAGAGCGTGGGATTCATAACCCCAAGGTCGACGGTTCGATCCCGTCCTCCGCCACCAATTAAATCAACAGGATAGAGAGGCATGAAGCCCTTCACCATCGCGCATGAATCAACCGCCTCAGCGGAACTCACCACCTACTCAGCTGCCGCGCTTTCCCTTTAGCCTTGTTCCCTCATCTCTGATCTCTGACCCCTGATCTCTGTTTTTGCTATCATTACGTCTATAGGGTATGCGGCCTGTTCCCCTCAAGGGCCGCACCGGTGGTGTCTGTGTCTCGATTCTTCCAGCGTTCCGTCCTCGTGGTTTCCGTGGCGATCTGCCTCGCCCTCTTCGCCGGCTTTGCCATGGGAGAATTCGGCCTCTTCGGCGTTCATGCCGGCGGCGAACAGGATGGCGCGTACCGCCAAATCGTCGTCTATCGGCAGGTTCTCAGCAAGATCCAGACCGACTACGTCACCGTCCCCAACATCAACGACGTCACCACCGGCGCGCTCCACGGCCTGCTCGAGTCCCTCGACTCCGACTCCAGCTACCTCACGCCCACCGAGTACAAAATCTATAAGGATCGTCCCACCACCGGTGTCGCCCAGGTCGGCATCAACGTCTCCAAGCGTTTCGGCTACGCGGTCATTGTCTCTGTAGCCCCCGGCTCGCCCGCCGACCATGAGCACCTCGCCGACGGCGACGTCATCGAGTCCATCGGCAACCAGTCCACCCGCGAGCTCTCGCTGGCCGTCATCCGCCTTATGCTCGAAGGTAAGCCCGGAACAACACTCAACCTCTCCGTGATCCGCCCGCGTAAGGCCGACCCCGACAAGCTTGCCCTCACCCGCGCCATCCCCGCGCCGCCTGCCATCGCTGAGCAGGAGTACGACAACTCCACAATCCTTTACCTCAAGCCCGGCGTGCTCACCGCTGCCCGCGTAGACGAAATCGCCGCGAAAATCAAGGCCGCCGGCAAAACCCAAAAGGTGCTCCTCGACCTGCGCGACTCCTCAGGCGACGACTCCAAACAGGGACTGCGCCTGGCCAACCTCTTTCTCAAGCAGGGAACCATGGCCACGCTCGAAGGCCAGAAGTTTCCCACCCAAACCTTCACCGCCGACCCGGCGCAGTTCATCTGCGGCTCTCCGCTCGCCGTGCTCGTCAATCGCGGCACCTATGGCGCGGCTGAGCTGACCGCCGCGGCCATTGAAGGCGCCAAGCGCGGTGACCTTGTTGGCGAGCGCACATTTGGCGAAGGCTCGGTCCAGAAGACCATCGAGCTGCCCGATGGCGCAGCCCTGCTGCTCACCGTGGCCAAATTTGAGGGCCCCGACGGCAAAAAGATCCAGGACGAGGCCGTGATTCCCAATGTCGTCGTCGGCCAGACCATCGAAGATGATGAGGACGAAAACGCTCCCGGCCCCAAAGGCGACGAGCCGCTCGACAAAGCCCTCAATCTGCTCAAGGCCAAAGCCGCATAGCAGCAGCTGAACCAGGACAAAAGGCCCGCCATGTGCGGGCCTTTCTCTTGCCTGAACGAAGCGTGCCCCCAGAGCACTTTCTGCCTTGATATGTGCGAAAGGGCACGACTTCAGTCGTGCCGCAAGACGTTATAAATGAGAGAGGTGGGGCTTTAGCCCCTGCCGTTCAACGCGCTTCCCCTTGACGCTCCGCGCTGAACACATCCGCCACGATATACGAACCCCCAAAATGAAGCACCTTCGGTCGAATCGCTTTCGGCTTTGCAGCGCCTTTGAGGGCTAGCTTCACTTCTTCGCCAATTGCCGCAAGCGCCCTCGCGTAAGCGCGCAGCAGGAATTCCGGCCCCCGGCAGACAAAATTCTTCCCCGAAACCGGCCCAGATTCAATCAGAAGTGGGCTTCCGTCCCAAGCCATGTCGAGAAACAGGTACTGATCAAACGGAATCCAATCATCCGCAACTTTCGAGTGTGCTTGGTAAAGTGCAACGAGCGCCTCCGCCTTGTTGCAAGTCAGAGGCCAGCGCAGTTCAGCACGGCGAGCCGCATACTGGCGCGCTGCCGGATGGCTGCTCGAATAGACTCTCAAACCGCCGCCATCCATTTCCGTAATCTTCGCCTCGTGAGTTTTGCGGCAGGTGACGTTCCACCCCGCAACCCTTTTCCCGCGCTGCCCTTTGTGAATTCGGAAAGACACCTCAAACCCGCCAGGAATGCGGCGGAACTGCTCCATTCGCGCCCAGGAATCGGGCATCCAGTTGATCAACTTGACTGCGTTTTCGATATTCATGGCGATTGAGCGGACCTGCGAGCCGCGGTCGATTCGTAGGATGAGCCAAGCAGACGGTGAGTTTCGAACCATTGTAACCGGAAACCTTACACTCATTCTGGTCATCGCTGGGTGCCCCGCTTATATCCTCCGATCCTCTGCCGGTGCTTCCATCTCACGAGTTAATCGCCAGTGCGAGCCTGCCGCGAGCGTCTGCCGCACTGCAGAGACCAGTGGTCAAGCCCCATTCCCTTTGGATTCATGCTATCTCCTTTATCATCAGCGTCTTCCGCTCACGTCTGGTTTGCCGATGATTTCCCCTCAATCCGCTAACATGTATTTATGAGCTATGTCCGAAAACCCGCAACAGCCGCGTTCAGCTCAAGTCGAGCACATCAATCCATACAAGCTCTCCGTTTTCAGGAATTTAGCTTCCAAACTCTTGATAACAATATACTTTACGACAGAACCCTGCCTCCAGTGCATTGAAAACAGACAATTTGCTCCAAACCCACCGGGTGGGGTGGGGAGGGGGTGTCCTGTGTAACTGTGAGAGCTTCCGACGGTGTGTCTGTCATCTGCAATCTGCAACCTGCAATCTCTCGTTCCCCACTCTTGCACCCCATGGTTCGCCGATACCACTCCGCACATCCGCGCGCATCGGAAAAGTGCTAGCCTTAGCCTGAAGCAGTCTCTCTCCAACCACCCTTGAGACATGCTCACGAGGCTTGAATCGCTTGGCTGCCACTCCCTCACAGCCTCTCGAACCGCGACCTTTTGCCCGGCGTCCCCGGCTTGCGGTCCAGCCGGTTCCGCCCAACCGGCGCCGCAAGCTGGCCGGTAAGCTCACCCTCGCCGCTTTGCTCGTTCTGGCCGTCATTACCGGCTCCCTCGCCGGCCTCACCCTCGTCTACTCGGTCGACTTGCCGCAGATCAACGACCTCGAGCGCTACCGCCCCTCCACCACCACCGACCTCTACGACCGCAAGGGCCGCATCATCGGCTCCTTCGCCCTCGAGCGCCGCGTAATCGTCAACTACGACGACTTCGCCCCCGTTCTTCGCCAGGCCGTCCTCTCCATTGAAGACAAGAGCTTCGAGTCCCACTGGGGCATCAACGTCTTCCGCGTCGTCGGCGCCGTCTGGCACGATATCCGCTCCCACGGCCGCGCACAGGGCGCATCCACGCTCACCATGCAGCTCGCCCGCAACCTGTTTCTTTCCTCCGAACGCACCGCCGCCCGCAAAATCCAGGAGGCATACCTCGCCATTCAGATCGAGCGCGCCTTCACCAAGCAGCAGATCTTCACCCTCTACGGCAACCAGATCTACCTCGGCCACGGCATGTACGGCTTCGAGGCCGCCTCGGAGTTCTACTTCTCAAAGCATGCCAAAGACCTCAACCTGACCGAGGCGGCTCTGCTCGCCGGCCTGCCCAAGGGCCCCGTCGCCTTTTCCCCGCTCCTGAATCCGGAAAAATCCCTCCGCCGCCGCAATCTCGTCCTGTCTGAAATGGAGTCAGACGGCGACATCACCCACGCACAGGCTGAAGCCGCCCGCCAAACCCCGCTCGGCCTCCACATCTCCCAGCCGGAAAGCGCCGTTGCTCCCTGGTTCCAGGAAGAAGTCCGCCGCGAACTCGAAAAACGCTTCGGCACCGAGCAGGTTCACGAAGCCGGCCTCAAAGTCGAAACCACCCTCGACCTCGACCTGCAGCAGACCGCCAACCGCGCCATAGCTGACGGCCTGGCCGCCTACGAACGCCGCCATGGCTGGAAAAATAAACAGGAAAACGTGTTAACCGCTGGCGTCACGCTCGAGGACTACCGCCATCCCGACTGGGCCATGCAATCGCACCCCGGCGACTACGTGCACGCCCTCGTGACGCGCGCGCTGCCGCTTGAGATTCACGCCCGCATCGGCCCTCCCGGCCATCCAAACTCTGAAGTGGTTCTGCTTCCTGAAGATTGGCAATGGACCGGCCAGCGCTACGGAGACGCTCTCGTCAAACCTGGCGACATTGTCTACGTCCATCTCTCCGAGGCCACGGAAGGCACAGCCCGCCGCGCCTCTCTGGAACAGGACTCCGGCGCGCAAGGCTCGCTCATGGCCATGGACAACAACACCGGCGACGTTCTCGCCATGGTCGGCGGACGCGACTACGCGCTCTCCCAGTTCAACCGCGCCACCCAGTCCGAGCGCCAGACCGGCTCCAGCTTCAAGCCTTACGTCTACACCGCCGCCATTGAAGACGGCGTCAAACCCACCGACATCATCGTCGACGGCCCCGTCAGCTTCGGCAGCTACACCCCGCACAACTACGAGAACGACTACAAAGGCGCCATGACCATCACCAACGCCTTTGCCGAGTCTCGCAATATCCCCGCCCTCAAGCTCGCCGCCCGCGTCGGCATTCACAAGGTCATCGACGTCGCCCACCGCTTTGGCGTCACATCCAACATTCCCGCGTATCTGCCGGTCGCCCTCGGCGCGGTTGAAATCACGCTCGAAGAGCAGGTCGACTCCTATTCCGTCTTTCCCAACGACGGCATCCGCGTCTCCCCGCGCCTGGTCCGCAAAGTTTCCAACGCCGACGGCATTACCCTCTGGGAAGACTCCCCCGCCGTCAACGAAGTCATCAGCCAGGACACTGCGCGCACCATGATGGTTCTGCTGCGCGCCGTCACCGCCCACGGCACCGGCGTAGCCGCGGCCCAGCTCAAACACCCCCTCGGCGGCAAAACCGGCACTACCAGCGACTTCACCGACGCCTGGTTCCTTGGCTTTTCCCCGTCGATTACCTGCGGCGTCTGGGTCGGCTACGACAGCCGCGAGTCCCTCGGCGAAAAGGAGACCGGCGCCAAAGCCGCCCTCCCCATCTGGATGACCGTCATGAAGGCGGCCATCGCCGGCCA
>Ga0182012_10005660_pt1 | contig 12896 bp, 13 predicted proteins | sample 612S2SmetaG_FD_120486 | JGI IMG/M metagenome (GOLD analysis project Ga0182012, IMG submission 120486) | Permafrost microbial communities from Stordalen Mire, Sweden - 612S2S metaG | ecosystem: Environmental > Terrestrial > Soil > Wetlands > Permafrost | place: Sweden: Stordalen | collected...
GCGATCATCTCCTTGAGGATCGCCTCGTTCTCCTCGGCGCTCGCCTCGGTCACCCGGCCCCCGGCGAACACCAGGCGGATCCCCCGAACCAGGTTCCCGTAGCGGTAGAGCGGCTGGTTGACGCGGATCCAGCCCTCGGTCCCGCGCCAGTCGGGGCTCGTGAACAGCTCGAAGCTCGGGATGTTGCGCCCCCGCCCGCCGAGCCAGCGGCGCTGCTCGCCGATCCTGATCCAGAGGTCGACGTCCTCCCCCTCGACATGGACCCGCTCGATGTCCAGCTCATCGAGGCGCCCGCGGGTCGATTCCAGCTGCGCGCCGACCTCGCGCCAGCGGGCGATCGGATCATCCTCGTCGAGGAAGCAGGCGTGGATGATCTGCTGCCAGTAGTCCTCGAGTGAGAGCCCCGCCTCGGCCGCCATTCCCGCCGTCCCGTAGAGGCCCAGCGTCCAGCTGAAGCGCCCCTCGTTCTCCTTCTCCCCGCGCCAGTCCATCAGCGGCCGCAGCGCCTCCCCGCGGCGCATGATCCGGGCCGGGTCGATCGACTCGAGCGCATGCGGGTCGGCGTCGGCGATGATCGAGACCTGGTGGTCCATCTCGTCGACGAGGCCACGCAGGTAGCGGGCCGGGAAATGGCCGATCTGCTCGTCTGAGGCGAGCTCGTAGAAGGCCCGTGAACCGCCCATGCCCTGCTCCTCGTCGGGGTAGTAGCCCCCGATCACGTGGCCGCCCGCACGCCAGACGGCCTTCAGCAGCTCGCTGTAGAGCGCCTTGGCGCTCTCGGGCGCCGCCACGCGGACGACCTCCCCCGGCTGCACGCCCGCGCCGCCGCCGAGGGCGAAGTCGACGAGGACCGACGCGTAGCGCTCGAGGACCTCCTGCGGGGGCGAGAAGCTCATGAGTCGGACTCTAGTAACCGCGGGCCGGGTTCTCCTGCGCAGCGGCCAGGCTGTCCTGCGGCGAGAAGTTGCGGACGGCCGGGACGAGCAGGACCGCCCCCGCCAGCAGCACGCCGATCCCGGCAGCGCCGAAGAGGGTCGCCGAGAATCCCACGGCGCCGGCGACGGGCCCGGCGGCCGCGAGCCCGACCGGCTCGAGCGCCAGCGTCCCCAGGTAATCCCACGAGCTGACCCGCGAGAGCTCCCCGGCCGGCACCTCGGTCTGCTGGGCGGTGAACCACCAGGCGTTGAACAGGCTGCCGGCCCCTCCGTCGAGGATCGCCACCGCGACGATCGCCGCCAGGGGCGCATGGGCACCGACGAGAGCGAGCAGGGCGGGAGCGCTGAGCAGGAACACGACGAACGCCGTCCGCAGCGGCCGGCGCGGCTTCCAGCGCAGGCCCACGACGCCCCCGGCCACCGCGCCGGCGCCCAGCGCCGCGCTGATCGCCGCCCAGGCCCCGGCGCCGCCCAGATGACTTCGCGCGACGGCCGGCCCGAGCACCTGAAAGGGAGCGAAGACGAGCGCCATGTAGAGGGTGAAGAAGACGACGCTCGCCCACAGCCAGGTGCGCGAGCGGAACGCGCGCCAGCCCTCGCTCAGCTCGGCCAGCGTGCTCCGCCGCGGTTGCGGCTCCCCGCGCTCAAGCCTCAGCGCGAGCAGGCAGACTCCGCTTGCCAGGAACGTCACCGCGTCGGCGGCCAGGCCCCACCCGGGCCCGGCCGTCGCGACAACGACCCCCGCCAGCGCCGGCCCGGCGATCTCAGCCGCATTGTCGGCCAGACCCAGCAGGGCATTGGCGGGCTGCAGTTCGGATGCGCTGACCGTCTGGGAGACGACTGCGGTCGAGGCCGGGCCGAAGAACGCCTCGGCGGCGCCGTAGAGCGCCTGCAGGACGATCAATTGCCAGATCTGGGCCTCGCCGGTCAGGAGCAGCAGGGCACTCGTCGCCTGGGCCAGCGCGCGGACGCAGTCGGAGGCGAGCATCACCAGCTGGCGCGGGAGCCGGTCGGCCCAGACGCCGCCGAACAGGACGAGCACCACCAGGGGCGTCGTCTGGGCGGCGATCACGAGGCCCAGGTCGGTGACCGAGCCCGTCAGGTCGAGGACCGCGAAGGCCAGCGCCACGGGCACCAGGCGATCGCCCAGCGAGGAGATCGCCCGGCCGGCGAACAGCAGACGGAAGGGACGCTCCGTCAGGACACCCCTGGCCATCGCGCGAGTCTAGGCCCCGGCAGGGCGGGCTCATAGACTCCGCCCGATGGCAGACACCCCGACGCTCCTGGTGCTGCAGCATGCGAGCTGCGAACCGCCCGGCGTCTACGAGGACGAGGCCCGTGCCCGCGGCGTCGAGCTTCACCGGGTCGTGCTCGACGAACCCCACGAGCTCCCCGACTGGCGAGGGTTCTGCGGGATCGTCGTGATGGGCGGCGCCATGGGCGCCTACGAGGAGCAGGCCCACCCCTGGCTGATCGCCGAGAAGCGACTGATCGCCGAGGCCGTCGCCGCCGGGCGCCCGTACTGGGGCGTCTGCCTCGGCGCCCAGCTGCTGGCCGCCGCGCTCGGGGCACGGGTCGGCCCGGGCCCGGAGCCCGAGCTCGGCGTCCTCAGCGTCAGGCTGACCGCGGCGGCGCGGAGCGACCCGGTGTTCGCGGGCGCGCCGGAGCAGTTCGTGACGCTGCAATGGCACGGCGACACCTACGAGCTGCCCGACGGGGCGGTGCGCCTGGCCGAGTCCGACCTCTACGAGCAACAGGCCTTCGTCGCCGGGCGCGCCTACGGGGTCCAGTTCCACCTCGAGGTCGACAGCGCCCTGACCCGCGAGTGGGTCGAGATCCCCGACTACGCCGAGGAACTCGAGCGCCTCGGCGGCCCCGGCATGCCGGGCGCCCTGCTCGAGCAGGTCACCGCGATCGAGGCGCGCTCGGTCCCGCTCGCCCGGGGCCTGTTCGGGCGCTGGCTGACCGAAGTCGTCGGCGTCGGCTAGCGCCCCTCGGCGACGACCCTGACTGTCTGCAACAGCCGGTCGCTGGCCCCGCGGACGCTGCCGCCGAGCTGCAGCGTGCCCTGGATGTAGGCCAGCGTCTCGGCGGTCAGGCGCTCGCCCGGCAGCACGTTGGGGATCCCCGGCGGGTAGGTCGCCAGCGACTCGGCGGCGATCCGCCCCACCGCCTCCTGGGCCGGGACGACCTCCTGGGCGCCGAGGTAGGCCTCGCGGGGGGTCATCGCCAGTTCCCCCCACGGCGGCGCGGCCGCGAACGATGCCTGCGCACCACCCGGATCGGGGCCGACCCGTGCGACCGCCTCGCGCAGCGCCGCGACCAGCCGGTTGGCCTCCGAGAGGCGGCGCTCGCCCATGCCGAAGACCGCGACGATCACATGCTGGCCGTAGAGCTCGAGGTTGATGTCGTCGATCTCGCGCAGGAGCGCCGCGAGCTCGTAGCCGCTGGCGGCGATCCCCCGCACGTCGACCGCCAGGCGCAGCGGGTCATAGCCGTGGACGCCGGCGCGCCCGGTCATCCGCTCGTCGAGCACGTCGAGGCCCTCGATCGCGCGGATCTCGGCGCGCGCCGTGGCCAGCTCGGCCATCGTGTACTCGAGCAGTTCGGCTCCGTGCACCGCGGCCTGGCGCCTGGCTGCGTCGAGCGAGCCGTAGAGCAGCGAGTTCGGGCTCGTCGACTCGGTCAGCGTGACGGCGCGGTCGACGACATCCTCGCCGATCCGCTCCTCGCCACCGGCGCCGAGGTGGAGCATCGCCGACTGGGTCAGGCTGCCGACGATCTTGTGGGTACTCGAGATGACCAGATCCGCGCCGGCCGCGAGCGCATGCTCGGGCAGGTCGGGGTGGAAGGCCAGGTGCGCCCCCCAGGCCTCGTCGACGACCAGCGCCACGCCGTGGGCGTGGGCGACCTCGGCCAGAGAGCGGACGTCCGCGCAGGCGCCGAAATAGGTCGGCGAGATCACCAGCGCACCGACGGCATCCGGTGTCGCACCGAGGGCGCGATCGAGCGCCTCCGGCGTCAGGCAGTGCGCGATGCCAAGCTCGGGGTCGACCTCTGGGGCCACGAACGTCGGGCGCATCCCCGACAGGACCAGCGCGTCGATCGTGCTCGAATGGGCGTTTCGCTGCACGACCAGAGCACGGCCTTTGTGGGCCAGGGCGAGGCCCGCGGCGATGTTGCCCTGCGAGGCACCGTTGATCAGGAACCAGGCCCGCCGGGCACCCCACGCCTCGGCGGCGAGGGCCTGGGCCTCTTCGAAGGGCGTCGGGTCGAGGCCGACGTCGATGCCGTATGTCAGGGCCGGGATGTCCATCGCGAGCGCCCGCTCGCCGATCGCCCCCATCAGCCCGGGATCCGCGCCGGGGCCGCCCTTGTGGCCCGGGACATGCAGCCGCGCGGGGATCCTGTCGGCGTAGTCGTTGAGTGCTTCCAGGTATGGCGCTCGCCGCTGGTCGAGCCCGCTCATGCCTGGCCCCCGGCGGCGGGGCCCGGGCGCCGCAACAGGCCCGTGTCGCGCGTCAGTCGCTGAGCTAGCGCAACGGGAATCACGCTCGCCAGGATGACAAACAGGACGACGACGTTGACCTGGGGCAGCTGCTGGCCGAGGCGGATGTTGCCGAAGATCCAGATCGGCAGGGTGTTCTGGGCGCCGGCCGTGAAGATCGTCACGACGATCTCGTCGAAGGACAGCGCGAACGCCAGCAGCCCGCCCGCGACGAGCGCCGTCGCGATCACCGGCAGGATCACCAGCCGGAAGGTCTGCCAGCCATCGGCCCCCAGATCCATCGAGGCCTCGAGCAGCGAGGTCGGTGTTCGGCGCAGCCGCGCGAGCACGTTGTTGTAGACGACGACGATGCAGAAGGTTGCGTGCCCGATGATGATCGTCAGCAGCGAGAAGCTGATCCCCGCGAAGGTGATGAACGAGTTCAGTGCCATGCCGGTGATGATGCCCGGCAGGGCGATCGGCAGCACGAAGATGAACGAGATCGCTTCACGACCGAAGAAGCGGAACCTGTGCACGGCGAAGGCGCCCATCGAGCCCAGGAGGATCGCGATCGCGGTGGAGAACACGCCGGCCCGCACCGACAGCCACAGCGCATGGCGCATTTCTTCGTTGTGCCAGGTCGAGGCGAACCATCTCGTCGACAGGCCGCTCAGGGGCCAGCTCTGCACGTTCGAGGGGTTGAAGGCGTAGATGATGATGATCGCGATCGGAATGAACAGGAACAGCATGATCCCCGCCGTCCAGAGCGCGAACGCGATGCGGGCCCAGCGGCTCGTGCCGATCACAGCGCCTCGAACGCTCCCAGCCGCCTGGCCAGCAGCAGGTAGAGGCCCATCACGATCAATGGGACGGTCGCGAAGGCAGCCGCGAACGGGACGTTGTTGGCGACCCCGACGTTCTCGTAGACGACATTGCCGATGAAGGTCGAGCCCGAGCCGCCGACGAGCGTCGGTGTGATGAAGTCACCGAGCGTCAGTGCGAAGGTGAAGATCGAGCCGGCCGCGATGCCCGGCAGGATCAGCGGGAAGACGACGGAGCGGAACGTCCTCAGTCCCCGTGCGCCGAGGTCGGCCGAAGCCTCGATATAGGAGTCCGGCAGACGCTCGAAGGCGGACCAGATCGGCAGCACCATGAAGGGCAGCCAGATGTAGCTGAAGACGATCCAGACCGCCCAGTTGGTGTAGCCGAGGTTCAGCGAGCCGAGGCCGACCTGCCCGAGGGCCCAGTTGAGAACCCCGTCTTTGGAGAGGATCAGCCGCCACACGTACACCCGCACGAGATAGCTCGACCAGAGCGGTATCAGAACGGCGACGAACAGGATCCCCCGTAGGCGTCTGGGGGCGATCCGGACCGCGAAGAAGGCGAACGGGAGCGCCAGGACCACGTCGGTCACCGTGACGGCCGCAGCGATGCCGATCGTGCGCAGCGCGATCGTCCGGTAGACGGGCCGGTCGATCAGCGTTTCGAAATTGCCGAGCGTCCAGTGGTGCACCAGGTTGCCGGTGAACGGTTCGACGCTCCACAGGGCCGAGATGAACAGCAGGACCAGCGCGGCCAGGTAGATCAGGACGAACCAGGCGCCGGGCGCCGACAGGAGCAGGACGGCCCGCAACCACGGCCGACGGAACAATGCCGTCGACACGCGGTTGCGGAGCGTCACCGCGGGGGCTGGCGAGGCGGCCGCGTTCACCGGCGGCCTACCCGGTTACTTCGGTCCACTTCTGCTGCCAGGCGCTGTAGTCCATGCAGTCGTTCTGGCCGTTGCCGCATTCCGGGACGGGCGTCTTCCAGAACTTGATCGAGTTGAAGTAGGCGCTCGGAGCGTTTGCGTGGTAGACGACACATGAGCCCTTGGAGATCGTTTCCATGATCGCGCAGGCCTTCGTGTTCGCGGGCGTCTCGCCGTAGGAGATCGCCTGCTCGGCCTGGACCCGCGGGCTCGACACCCAGTTGACCCATTTGTACGCACAGTTGGGGTGCTTGGCATGTGCGGCGAGCATCCAGGTGTCCGCCCAGCCGGTGGCGCCCTCGACGGGGATCAGGCTCTTGACGGGCAGCTTGTCGGCCAGCAGTGTGCTCTGCTGGTAGGGCCATGCAGCGCCGATCGAGACGTCCCCGTTCTTGAACAGTTCGATCTCGTCCGATGCCAGTGCCCAGTACTTCTTGATCAGCGGCTTCTGTTCTTTGAGCAGATTGCCGGCCGCGTTGAGCTGTTCTTCGGTCAGCTCGTAGGGGTCGGTGATACCGAGGCTCGGCTTCGTCTTTGAGAGATAGAGCGCCGCGTCGGCGATCTGGATCGGGTTGTTCGGGACGGTGATCTGGCCGCGATAGGTGGGGCTGTAGATCGCCGACCAGCTGGTCGGCGCGGGTTTCACCGTCTTGGGGTTGTAGAGCAGGATGTTCGGCCCCCACTGGAGCGATATTCCGTAGTGTTTACCGTTCACCGTGTTGTGCGGCGGCGACTGGAGCTGGGGGATGAAGTTCTTCCATTCGGGCACCAGGTTGACGTTCATTTCGGCCACGTCCCCGCCCCGGATCAGGCGCAGGCTGGCATCTCCCGAGGCCGAGACCATGTCGTACTCGCTGCCGCCCCCCTGGCGCATCAGCGTCACCATTTCATCGGAGGAGCCCGCGTACTTCGCGTGGACGACGCAGCCGGTCGCCTTTTCGAACGGCTTCACCCATTCGGGCTGGGCGTAGCCTTCCCAGGCGACCAGGTTCAGCTGCCCCTCTCCCGCGCCGATGCTGGTTGGCAGATTCGAGGACGCGGTGCTGCTCGAGGAGCTGCCGCAGGCACTCGCAGCCACGGTCAGCAACATCAGTACCGCCCCCAGGGCCCAATCGATTCTCGCAAGCCTCATCGGTTCACATCCTCCTCTTGGTTTGTGCCCAGCAACGACGCATCGGCCTCGCGCCAGGCCACGCGGACCGAGCGACCCCGCTCCGCGAGCGCCTCGGCGGCCGAGACATCGACGTTCTGTTTCAAGACCACCAGCTCCTCGCCGGCATCGGTCCCGACGAGGTAGCGCGTCACCGCCCCCAGGTAGGCGACATCGTGAACGACGCCCCCGACGGCGGTCGGGTGATCCTCGCCGTCGGCGAGCAGGCGGATCCGCTCGGGGCGGATCAGGTAGCGCTCACCGCCGCGCTCCACGATGTTCGAGGTGCCGACGAAGGCGGCCACGAACTCGTTAACGGGCTGCTCGTAGATCTCCCCCGGGGTTCCGATCTGCTCGATCCGCCCGTCCGAGAAGACGGCGATCCGGTCGCTCATCGTCAGCGCCTCGTCCTGGTCGTGGGTCACGTAGACGAAGGTGATCTGGTCGCTGAGCTCGCGCTGGATCGACTTCAGCTCTAGCTGCATCTCCTCGCGGAGCTTCAGATCGAGCGCCCCCAGCGGCTCATCGAGCAGCAGCACCCGCGGTCGGTTGACGATCGCCCGCGCCAGCGCGACCCGCTGGCGCTGGCCACCGGAGAGCTGGATCGGACGGCGCTCGGCAACCCCTGGCAGGCGCACCATCTCGAGCGCCTGGGCGGCCCGCTCTGCGCGCTCGCGCCTGGCGACGCGCTTGACGCGCAGGCCGTAGGCGACGTTCTCGAGCACACTCATGTGCGGGAAGAGCGCGTAATCCTGGAAGACCGTGTTGACGGCGCGCTCGTAGGGCGGGCGACCGGTCGCCTCGACGCCGTGCAGCTCGATGCGCCCCGCGTCCGCGGTCTCGAAGCCGGCGATGATCCGGAGGGTGGTCGTCTTGCCTGAGCCCGAGGGCCCGAGCATGGTGAAGAACTCGCCCTCGCGCACCTCGAGCGAGAGCTCGTCGATCGCCACCACCTCGCCGTAGCTCTTGCGGACCCCCGTCAGGCGCACCGCCGGCGGCGAGGAGCCGTCGGCGGGCGGCGCAGGATGCCCGCCTGTGGCATCGCTCGTCGTCCCGCCACCGCTCACCATCCGTCGCGAGTCTATTCCCGGGGCCAGACCCAGGGCACTGGCCGAAATGGCCAACATCCCCTCCGAGGCTGCTACTTCCGGTTTTCCCCCGACGCCGGGGCGCCGAACCCCCGCCGGACGGGCGCGGCAGCACGGCCGGGGCGGTATCGCGCTTTGCTAGCGTCACCGTCCGTGGCGGATTTCGAGGAGTGGGAGATCGCCCTGCACGGACGCCGCGTGATCTATCGGATCACCGGAAGCGGGCCCCCGGTGGTGCTGATCCACGGGATGCTCAACTCCTCGCGCCACTGGCAGGCGGTGGCGGACCGGCTCGCGGCGCACTACACGGTCGTGGCGCCCGACCTGATCGGCCACGGCGACTCCGCCGCCCCCCGCGGCGACTACTCGCTTGGCGCCCACGCCGCCTCGATCCGCGACCTGCTCGCCGCGGTCGGCATCGAGCGCGCGACGATCGTCGGGCACTCGCTCGGCGGCGGCGTGGCGATGCAGTTCTTCTACCAGTTCCCCCAGCGCGTCGAGCGACTCGTGCTCGTCTCGAGCGGCGGCCTCGGCCGCGAGGTCGGCCCGATGCTGCGTACCGCCGCGCTGCCGGGCATGTCGCGGGTCCTCGCGGCGACGATCCACCCGCGACTGCTCGGCGCCCTGTGGCAGGGTGGCGCGTGGATGCGGACGCGAGGCATGGGCGGGGGCGCCTACCTGCAGGCCGTCGCGCGGGCTCTGCGACCGCTGGAGACCGAGGACGCACGGCAGGCATTCATGCAGACCCTCCGCGCGGTGATCGACACGCACGGCCAGCGTGTCAGCGCGACCGACCGCTTGTACCTGCTGGAGACGATGCCCACGCTGATCGTCTGGGGCGAGCGCGATCACACGATCCCGCTCGAGCACGGCCGCAGGGCCCACCTGGCGATCCCCGGAAGCCGGCTGCGGACGCTGCCGGGGGCAGCCCACTTCCCCAACCTCGAAGACCCCGAGGGCCTGGCCCGCGAGCTGCTGGAGTTCCTCGCCACCACCGAGCCCGCCGACCCCGAGGCCACAGCGGACTGGGGGGCGGTGCTCGCGGGGCGCTCGCCCCGCTCACGCCGTGGGGTCGGCGCGGCCGTCTGAGGCGCTCAGCGCACCGGCGGGTAGGGCAGCGGCGCCAGGGTCGCTTCGAGCTGCTCGCGCATCGGCTCGAACGGCGGCGGCAGCGAGAGCCGCTCGCCGAGGTGCGCCTCGTCCTCGTCGATCGCGAAGCCCGGGCCGATCGTCGCGATCTCGAACAGCACCCCGCTCGGCTCCAGGAAGTAGACCGATTTGAAGTAGAACCGCTCGACGACCGGCGTCGGGCGCGCCCCCGCCGCGGCGATCCGCTCGCGCCAGGCCTCGATGTCCGCCATCTGCGAGGCGAAGGCCACGTGGTGCACCGACCCGGCGCCCTGGCGGCGATTGATCTCGGGGGGCGCCGGGTCGTAGGCGTAGACGCTGCCCCGCTGCTCTCCGCGCACCTCCCAGCTCTCGCCCGCCCGGCGGGTGAAGCCGAGCGTCTCGGAGAGCAGCCGCTGGCTGCGCGGCGGGTCGCTGCTGTAGACCCGCACGCCCTCGAATCCCTGGAGCGCGTGCGCGGACGGGATCTCGGGCGCCGCGGCGCTGAGCGGCGCGTCGGCGCTCGAGCTGACGAGCAGCTCGTGCTCCAGGCCCTCGGGGTCCGCGAACAGGAGGCTGCCCCGCTTCAGCTCGGCCTGGACCCCGTGGCCGGCGAGGCGCTCCCGCCAGAACTCGAGCGCCTCCGGGGCGCCGACCCGCCAGACGATCCTGTGCACCATGCCCGCGCCGGTGATCCCGGGGGCCGCGCCGGGATACTCGAAGAACGTCAGGTCCATCCCCGGCGAGCCGTGCTCGTCGCCGTAAAAGAGGTGGTAGACGTTCGGTTCATCCTGGTTGACGGTCCGCTTGACCATCCGCATCCCGAGGACGCCCGTGTAGAAGGCGACGTTGCCCGCGGCGTCGCCGGTGATCGCGCTGATGTGGTGGATGCCCTCGAGCTTCATCGTCGATCGCGCAACAGGCTAGCGAAGCGCGCACATGCGATCATCGGCTCGTGCGAGACGGATCGCTGATCCCGCGCTTCGGGCGTGCGCGACGCGATCCGGGCCTCGCGGTGCTCGAAGGATTCCACCCCGTCAAGCATGCGCTGCGCTTCGGCGCCGAGCTCGAGCTGCTCGTCACCCGCGATCGTGCCGAGCTCGGACGCCTGGCCTCGCGGCTGGCCCCCGAGCTCGAGCTGCGCCTCGGCGAGCTGGCGCTCGAGGTTCCCGATGAGCTCTTCTCGCAGCTCGCGCCGCTGCCGCCGACGACCGGCGTGATCGCCCTGGCCCGGCGCCCCGCGGCGGATCCCATGGAGCGCCTGCGGGCGCGCCCTGAGGCTCCCGTCGTATTGCTCGAGGACCCCCGCGACCTCGGCAACATGGGGGCCTGCGTCCGGGTCGCGGCCGCGGCGGACGCGGCCGGTGTGCTCAGCACGGGCAGCCACGACCCCTGGCATCCCGACGCGCTGCGGGGCGCCGCGGGCCTGCATTTCGCGCTGCCCGTCGCGCGGGTCGGGTCGAGCAACGAGCTCGGCCGGCTCGGGCGGCGGATGCTGGCGCTCGACCCCGACGGCGAGACGTTCGAGCCGGCCGCGCTCGACCCTGGCGCGATCCTGGCCTTCGGCAGCGAGCGCACCGGCCTCAGCGAGGAGCTGCTGAGCCGCGCCGACGCGCGCATCAGCATCCCGATGCGCCCCGGCGTCTCGAGCCTCAACCTCGCGACCTCGGTCGCCGCCGTTCTGTTCGCCTGGCGGCTGTCGGGCCCCTGGCGCTGAGCTCAGGCGCCCAGCTCGACGCCGTCGAGCAGCCCCCAGTTGCCACGCAACGCGGCCTCGGCCCGGGCGAGCATCCGCTCTGACTGCGCGTCGGGGTCCGCGGCCTCGGCGAGCAGCTCGGCGATCAGCTCACGGGCGGCCGCGGCGTGCTCGACGTCGAGCAGCTCGTGCAGGCTGAAGTACTCGGTCGCGGGCCCCTCCTCGATGAAGGTGTAGTGGCTGCGCAGGCCCGCCAGCTTGGTGCGCGAGATCTCCGGTTGTGAGGCCTCGATCGCGTAGAGCACCGCCAGGCGCTCGAGCAGGTCATCCCCGGCCATCCATGCCCGGGCACAGGCCACGCTCTGCGGAGCGACGTCACGCGGGGGACCGGCCTCGGGGGAGCTGCGCCGGCAGGCCTCCGCGAACCGGTCCCACAGCGCGACGTGCGCCCGCTCCTCGGCTGCGTGGCGGCGCAGCCCGGCGGCGTGGGCGGGGCCGGCCTGCTCGGCGGCGGCCGCCGAGGCGTCGGCGAGGGCGATCACCGCGCAGCGGTACTGGGTCGCATAGCGGGCCAGGTCGGCGGCGCCCAGCGCGCCTTCGACCCAGCGTTCGTAGAACGGGTGCTCGAGCACGTTGACGGCGGCGCGGGTCTCGTCGAGCCTTGCAAGGACGTCCATTTCGGTTCCCTTCATCGGAATGCCATGGCCGGGGGCAGGATCTCCGTCCCCTGCGTGGAATCTACGCCTACGGTCGGTAGCTCAGCGGGACGTCATCCGGGCGTCCGGCGACTGTGGCAGCCTTCGCTGCGAGGAGACCTCTCGGAGGTCAATGAACGTGGTGACGATCATCCTCATCCTGGGGCTCGGGGCGAGCGCTTTCTGCGCTGTGCTCGTGCTCGCGCTGGGCCGCGTCGCGGCAGGCGCCGACCGTGAGCTGGAGGAGCTCGCGGCGCGCCGGCGAGCGGCCTCGGGCGCGGTGCAGGAGGGCCATGCGGTACTCGCGCTGATCCGCCCTGAGGCGGGTGCGCGCCACCAGCCGGCCGCGGCCGCGCCGGCGCCCTCGCGGGCGAGCGTCGCGACGCGACGCCTGCCCGTCAGCTTCACGAGCTGACGGTCAGCACCCCTTCCATGCCGGCCTGGCGGTGTCCGGGGACCGAGCAGTAGAAGGTGTAGGTCCCCGGCGCGAGGGCCAGAGTGATGCTCCGTTTGCCGCCGGTGAAGGTTGGTGTGGCCCCGAGCACCTTGCTGCCCTGGGCGATCGTCACGTTGTGTTCGGTCGGTGACATGTCCGTCATCTCGATCGTCACTTTGCCGGCCTTGGCGCTCAGCGCCTTGGTGTTGTAGCTGAGCTGGCCGGTGGGGTTCGCTTCGAGGGCGACGGTGCTCGATCCGCCGCCGGCCGATCCCTCCTGCGCCCACGATCCCGGCACTCGCCCCGAGTGGGCCTGACATGGACGGCGGCTTCGAGCGAGCGGGCCGCCCGGCCAAGTTCGCGTTGGTGGTGCAAGCCCAGGACGGCGAGGGGTCAGAGCGGCCGAACTGGCCGGGATGCGGCAACGGGGGGCCGCCCGCCCGCCAGGCGCCGCGCTCGTCGACGCGTTTTATGGTCGATGACCTCCTGGCTCGGTGCGAAGAGATCCGCCAGGCGCCCACCCCGCCCCCGGTCGGGTCCCGTTCCTGCGGA
>Ga0182012_10005661_pt1 | contig 12895 bp, 5 predicted proteins | sample 612S2SmetaG_FD_120486 | JGI IMG/M metagenome (GOLD analysis project Ga0182012, IMG submission 120486) | Permafrost microbial communities from Stordalen Mire, Sweden - 612S2S metaG | ecosystem: Environmental > Terrestrial > Soil > Wetlands > Permafrost | place: Sweden: Stordalen | collected...
ATCAGGTGTCTGGGATTATCTCGCAGAAGTGCCGATGATCATCGGAAATTCCCGGATTTTTCCCCGACCCAATTGAGCAACAACACTGTCCTGTTGTTGTTAATAGTTAAGGAACAACAGAGTTAAGAGTTGCGGTAAGATTGGACTCCATGGCGTAACGACTTATGGCGAGATTCGTCCCCGGAGGGTCGTATGTTTGTCCCCGGAGGGTCGTATACCCCCCCTCGAAAAGTCCCCGGAGGGTCGTATGTTTGTCCCCGGAGGGTCGTATAGGTTGTCCCCGGAGGGTCGTATACCCTTGAGGATTCTCATTTTCCTTTGAGAGTAACGAGATAGGTCGAATCCTTCGCTCCAACTATCGGAGGCTCTCCTTAGCATTGTCCCCGGAGGGTCGTATACCGAGAAATTTCCATTGCCGAATCCAGTAAACATAATGCGATCCCAAGCGGAGGGTGGAGCCGAGGCTCGGCAACACCCTACGCCAGAAGACCCCTGAGTCCCGAGTCCTGAGTCCTCCGTCCTTTTGGTGGCGAGAGGATCGTCCGGATGGAGTCTTGCCGTGGCACCCCGGCGAGACTCCATTTGACCGGCCGATCGTGAAGCGATAGAGTTCAAATAGCCAGGTCCCTCGGATCTGCTCCCGATCGGCCCCCGGTCTGCCAGGACTCCGGGGGCCGATCTCTTTTCCCCTTTCCCGCGCAGCGAAAGAACAACAACAAGCTGTCCGCAGGACTTCTCCGGTCCGCAGGACCTCTCGTGTTGTTGTTCTCAGTTGGTTGTGGGAATAGTGTCGGTTCGAACTACAAATCTGTAGGGGGGGTACTCCAAATCTGTAGTACCCCCCCTCCAAATCTGTAGTACCCCCCCCTACAGATCTGTAGTGGGTGTGCCAGTACACTAGGTGGAGTCAGTCGGGCAGTCCCGGCCGCTTCAACTGGTAGAGCAGCACGAGCCGGTGACCTCGTGCCTTGGTCTTGTCTTCTTCGATCCGGAGATAGCCGAGCTGCTCGAGCTCTCGGATCGCACGGCGTGCCGTCATCGGGCTGACCCCTCCCGATTGCTCGCCGAGGGTTCGGTTGGAAACCCAACAGTCGCGGCGGTCGCCCCAGCAATAGCTCTCGATCGCCGCGAGGACCCGGAAGGCTCGGTCGGAGAGCCGCTTGTCGGCCCGGGCGATCCGGGAGACCTGGTCGAAGTTGTGCGGGGGCTCGGAATCCAGGGACGGACCCTGGACGAAGATCAATCGTCCCATCGGTGATGCTCCCGGCCGAATCCCCTGTCTGCCAGGACTGGGTTTCGCTCGGCCGGTCTCAGTTTACCGCGGCCGATCGGGTCACGTCGACACCCTCGGCCCCCCGCGCGGGAGAGTCCTCCGTCCTCAGTCCTTTGGGAGGGAGGATGGTCCGGATGTAGGCTTCGCGGCAGAGTCTCCGTCCGGTCTCCCGGAACGGACCCGTGGCGAGGGTGAGCATTTCGGGATCGGCGGCCGCCTGGGCGGCCTCGTCGAGCCGGGCCTGGGCCTCGGCATCGAGCGATTGCCAGTACGCGTGGATGGTCGCCCGCTCGGCCTGGTCGCGGGCCTCTTGCTCGCGTTGCTGGGAGCGAGCCTGGGCCGCTTGCCGCCGGCTGGTTTCCTGGGCCTCCTGGATCCGGTCCCGCTCGGCCCTGGTGACGAACCCCTGGGGAAGCTCGTACTCGTCTTCGATCGATTTGACGAGGTAGCCCGCCGGGCTCTTTTGAACCCGAGGGTCCTTCGTCTCCACCAGCCAATCGAAGGCGTCGAGCTGCGGCTCGAGTCGTCGGGCCGGGAACCGTAAAACCAGTTCCCGGGCCGTCTTCTTGCTGACCTTGCGTTCCATGAGTTGCGTTTCGAAGGAGGGCTTTTCCTCGATGAATTCCCGAGGAGTCGCTTCCAGGGCGGGCGGTTCCCAGCGGATCAGCCGGACCGACCATTCGCGGCCACGCTGGGAAAATCGTTCCGCCTCGGAGAGCGGTAAGAGGAAACCGATCTCCTCCAGCTCCTTGATGGCCGGCCGGAGGTTTCGCTTCACATGGGCCGGCCCTTCGTAATTCCGACCTAACCCGATGTGTTCGAAGGCGAATTCCTTGAGGCCGAAGACCCAGTCGGTCTTGTGATGGAACCGCTTGTCGAGAAAGCGGTACATCCGCTTGGCGGTGGAATTACTGAGCCCCATGCAGAGGTCGTAATCGAGCGGCTTCAAGTAACCCGCCTGGAAGCTCTCGAAGATGTCCTCTCCCCAGACGATGAACGAGGGGATGAGGTCCGATTGGTCGTCGGACGACCGGCTGTTATTGAGTTCGAACTTGTCGATGATGTGAAACCCGATGGTTTTCCAGGTCTTGGTGCGGTTGTCCCGCCAGGCGTTCTCGTACTTCAAGTAAACGCTCGTCCAGCGATCGAGCGACTTCTGGATCCTCTGGTAGCTCAACCCCGAGTTGTGCCAGCCCAGCGTCTTGATGAGGTCGTTCGTCGAGAACTCGACCTTCCGGGAGCCGAAATTGGTGGTTTGCTTCGAGATCTGAATCAGGGCGAGGATCACCTCGTCGTCGATGGCGGTGGCCAGGCCGAACTTCCCCGCCTGGATGGTGAGCTTGCGGGTCAGGACCCGGCCGGTCAGCTCATCGTAGATTTCATCCTGGTAGATGGCTTCGTCCTGGTCCTTGGGGACGCGATCGGTCAGGAGGGTGATGGGAAACTCGGCGAGGTTCATCTCGTCGCGCCCCAGTGAGCCCAGCGGCTTGATCGGCGACTTTTGTCCAGGTACAGATTCCATGCACCCATCCTTCAAAAAAACGACGACGACGATCGGCCGTAGTTGTCGTTAGTTATCTAGGTTATCTAGTTAAGAAGGTTACCGGAAAAAAGAGTGTTGTCAAATAAGGACTTAGGACAAAAAACCGGAGTCATCTTACGGTGAACCGGAGTCATCTTACGGTGAAACCGGAGTCATCTTACGGTGAACCGGAGTCATCTTACGGTGAAACCGGAGTCATCTTACGGTGAACCGGAGTCATCTTACGGTGAGAAAACCGGAGTCATCTTACGGTGAACCGGAGTCATCTGACGGTGAAACCGGAGTCATCTGACGGTAGCTCCGAAATCGTCGCGGGTTTACTCCTGATCCGGCGACCCGTTCTCCCGGATTCCGACAACTGTCGTGAGGAACTGTGGTCGGGCCAGCCGTCTCGACCTGAAGTTAACCAGGCGGGGACCTCTGGTCCGATCGTGCCTGTCCCCGGGATTGGCTTCGTTTGGGGAACACCGAGGTCGATTTGAGATTGGCTTCGTTTTGGACAAAGACTCTGGGGTCGTCTTCCGCCCGGGAAACCGGCACTCCCTCGGTCCGTGGACAGCCTTTAAGTGCATAAGTGTTCAGAGTTGTCTTTCTTCAGCAGAAAACCAATTGCGTTGTAGAATGGAGATCAAGAGTCCGATTTTGGAGTTTTGGGTACTTGCGTCGAGACTCCCGAAAAAATAGAATGCGTTATCTTAGCAGAATGGGCATATTTACTTGGAATTGAATGAGAAGAGACCATGGTGCGATTCCGTGGATTGATCGAGTGAGAGGATGCATGCGTAAGGGATTGGCCCCATTCCCACCTCTCTTTTCGTGAGGATCTTTGAATCCAACGCCGAGGTTCCGATCGCCTGCCCTCCGGGGAGAGTGGCGGTCCTTGCGACGTGTGGAAGGTCGGCGGCGATCGTCCACTCTTCGGGAGCCTCGCATTGCGGCGGTTTCCCCAACTCGGGCGATCAAGAATACTTGCGACCTCCCGGACAGAACGCCGGTTCGGGCGGTGAGGATAACGCCGGCGGGCATGATGCCCTTCCGCATCGTCGACGGTCCGCGCCGGTCTTGTCTTTATCGCGTGTTCCGAACAGAGCATCACACCTCGGCCCCGGAGACAGGTTCATGAGTTTTCCCTCCTTCCGAAAAACGGCGACGAGCACGCGGGGTCCCCGTCGGGGTCTCAAACCCCGGCATCGTGGCGTCCACGCTCGGATGTCTCTGGAGCGGCTGGAAGATCGCTTGGTGATGGCGACGCTCGATGTCACCGGCGGAGCCTTGAGCTACGCCATGGCCGGGGCGGGCGTGGCGAACAACGTCAATTTGAGCCTTCAGACCGGAGTCATCACCTTCAGCGACACGGGTGAGGCGATCATCCTCACCGCCAACGCGATGGCGGCCGGGTTCACGAATACCACTCCGAATGTGGTCACGGGTCCCGACGCCAACGTGAACTCGATCCTGATCAACACCGGCGACGGCAGCGACACGATCACCGACGCTTCGTCCGACAAGCCGGTCACGATCAGTCCGACGAGCGCGAATCCCACGCCTCAGGCCATCTTCCTGGGTAATCCGACGACCGGCACCCAGAGCATCACCAACTCCGTCACGATCCACAATCCGAACAAGACGGCCACGCTGACCGTCAATGATTCGGCCAGCAACGTTCCGCTCGCGAGTGTGGGGATCAACGCCACCAGCATCAGCGGGATCACGGGCGCGGGGACCGTCTCGTTCGACGCGGGAATCTTGACGTCCCTTACCCTCATGGGTGGCTCGGGCGGCAACCACATCGCCTTCACCGGCACGGCCTCGCCGACCACGACCCTCGACACGGGCACGGGCGCCGATTCCACGTTCGTCCAGGAGCTTGATTCGGCGGCCACCCTGGACATCCAGGGCCAGTCGGGCGCGGATAACGTCACCATCGGCAACAGCTCGGTGACGGGTCAATTGGGCCTGGGAGGCGTCCACGGCCATGTCGACGTTCAGAACGCCGTCGGCACGACGAATCTGACGATCATCGACGTGCAAAACACGAGCTCCAATACCTTTACGGTCAGCGGCACCCAGACGACCGCCGCCGACAGCGGCGCGCTGATCACCTACCCGACCGCGAGCCAGATCGCCGGCTTCACCATCAATGGCGGTTCGGGCGGCAATCTCTTCACGGTCACGAACACGATCCCCAACGTGACCTCTTCCTTCAACACCGGCCCGAGCTTCGACACGCTTGACCTGGAAGGGACCGCGACCGGGAGCGTCGTCAATATCGACGGCAATGGTGCGGCCGATCAGGTCAACATTGGCAGCAGTCCGGCCACTCCCGCGACTTCGGTCACTTCGGGAATCCTCGGCACCAGCGTGAACGTCGCGAATACGGGGATCAACCCCAGCACGGACCTGAAGATCCTCGACTCGGGCAGCACGACCGGCAAGACCGTCACGATCACCCCCACTCAGATCTCCGGTTTTACCACGGGTCCGATCAATGACACGCTCAATATCGATAGCCGGATGGACATCCTGGGCGGCAGCGGCGGCAATAGCGTCACGATCTCGAACTCAGGCAACACGGCGACCGTCGTCCCGACCTTCATCTCCTCGGTCGCGGGCACCAACACGTACATCTTCGCCAACCAGGCGATCCTCAACGGTGGCACGATCACCGGCGGCACGGGCATCGACACGCTCAACTACGCGGCTTACACGACACCGGTCGTGGTTGACCTGACCCCGGTGAACGCGCAAACCGCCACCGGCACCGGTGGAACGACCGGCATCGAGAACGTGGTTGGTAGTAGCACGGCCCCGAACACCCTCACGGCCCCCGCTGGGGTTTCCTCGGTGCTCACGGGAGGCTCGGGCGACGACGACTTCATCATTCCGGCCAGTGCGGGCAGCGTGACGGTGACCGGCAACGGTGGAGCCGATAATCTCCTGATCTACGCGGCGGGCAACCCGGAGAGCTTCGACACCACCAATCCGACCGATACTCCGGGCAGCATCAGCACCGTGGTCACAGGTGCGTTCGCGACCCACACGGTCAACGCCGTCGGGATTAACACCCTGGAGCTGACCGGCGGCCTGGTGGTTGCCGGCACCGCCATGCCCGGCAGCACGACCGCGACGCTTGATTTCAGCGGTGGTAATCCGATCCCGGCCGGCGGCGTGACTTACAACGGCGGCGGCGGGACCATCAACGAGCTCGTTCTCGTGAACAACCTCCCCGTCCTCGGGGACGTACCCTACTCGTTCACCAACGAGGTCTATGACCCCACCGGACCCGGCGCGGGCACCCTCATCCTCAACGACTCGGCGATCACCTCGGCTGTCCCCTCGGCCACCAACTCGGTGATCAGCTTCGGGGGCCTGAGCCCGGTCGACGACTCGGTGAGCGCTCAGAACCTCACGATCAACCTCGATACTCCGCTGGCCCCTCCTCAGGGGAATAACGTCGGGATCACCTCCGCGACGGTCAACGGCTTCGCGGGGACCCAGGTTGCCAGCACCGACACTCCTCCCGGCTTCGAATCGGACGCCTTCGCCAACAAGGCGAACGTGACGGTCAACTCGGTCCTTCCTTCCGAAACGGCGGTCACGGTCGACGATCCCGCCGCCGGGGCCGGGCTCAACACCTTCACGGTCAACACCGGCTCCGGTGCTGACTTCATCAACCTGATCGCGACGCCGCCGGCCGTGTCGCTCGCGGTCAACTCAGGCGACGGCACCGACACGTTCAGCGTCGATGGCGCGGGCGTTAATGGACCAACGGCGATCAACGGGGGGACCGCGACCAACACCCTCACCTACGACGCTGGCGGTTTCGCCGTCGCGGAGGTCCCCGGAGCCAACTCCACGCTCCCCTCGACCTTGCAACTGGCTCCGCTGGGGACGACCTCGACGCTGACCTTCACCAATTTCACCACGGTCAACGTCAACAACATCGCCGACCTTCCGCTCACGAACACGCCCGCCTCGATCAAGGTCCAGGCCGGCCAGACGTTCACGGGTGTCGTCGGTTCGTTCACGGTGTCGAACCCGACTCCGATTGCCAATCAGGTCAATCCCACGCCCTCGGCAAGCGACTTCGTCGCCACGATCAACTGGGGCGATGGGACGATCACCGCGGGCACGATCGTCGCCAACGGGACGGGCGGCTTCAACGTCGTCGGCACCCATGCGTATGCCCTGGCGACCACGCCCGGAACCGACCCGATCACGGTGACCGTGACCCAAGGGGCGAGCACCACCACGACCACCACCAACGGGACCACGACCACCCTGTCGACGACGGGTGGCAGCACAACCACGATCACCTCGAACGCGACGGTGACCGACGCGCCGATCAGCCTTTCTTCGGCTCCGGTCCTGGCCACCGAAGGGTCGCCGATCCCGGTCGGGACCGTTCTGGCCACGTTCACCGATCCGAGCCCGTTCTCGGTCGTCGGCAGCTTCTCGGGAACCGTGAATTTTGGTGACGGGAGTGCCATTGTCCCGGTCACGATCACGGCCTCGACCGTCGCGGGCACCTACCTGGTGACCACGGCCTCGCCTCAGACCTACGCGAAGGAAGGGCTCTATACCGTCACGGTCACGATCAACGAGACCGGCGGCCTGTCGGACGTCTCGACCGCGACGGCCACGGTGAAGGCCGCGACTCTGACCTTGACCGTCACCCCGCCGACCACGATCACCGACGGCAACGCGTTCACCGGCCAGTTGGCGACGTTCACCGACGCCAACGCCTCGGGGACCGCCAGTCAGTTCACGGCGACGATCAACTGGGGCGACGGTTCGCCCAGCACCATCGGGACCATCACTCAGCCCGGTGGAGTCGGCACGGCCTTCGTCGTGGACGGCACGCACACCTACAAGACGGGGACCTACTCGTATACGGTCACGATCAATGAAACCGACCCGGTCGGCGGATTGACCACCACCGGGACAGGGACCGTGACGGTCGCCGCCGCCACGATCACGACCACGCCGATCTCCACGTTCACGGCCGTCGTCGCGCAGCCGATCACGGTCCAGCTCGGGACGTTCACGACGACCAATCTGACGGCCAATCTGCTCCAGTTCTCGGCGAGCATCAACTGGGGCGACGGGATCACGACGACCGGCACGATCGCCCAGGCGTCGGCCGGCGTGTTCAGCATCACCGGCACGCACACCTTCGCCGAGGCCTCCAACGCGCGGGCGATCACGGTCACGATCACCGACGCCAATGGAGGGGGAACCGCCACGATCAGCGACTCGGCGACCGTGGCCGACGCTCCGCTGACCTCGACGGGCGTTGCCGTGGTCGCCATGAAAGGGACCCCCGTGCCGGTGGGTACTCTGGTCGCCACCTTCAGCTCCGCCAACCCGGCCGCGGTGGCCGGCAATTTCACGGCGACGATCAACTGGGGCGACGGGACCACGACCACCGGCACGGTCACCTCGGCCGGCGGTTCGGTTTCGGGTTTCCTGGTGACCAGCGCCACGGCGCACACCTACGCCACGGTCGGCTCGTTCGTGATCCAGGTCACGATCACCGACACGAATGTTCTCGCCGGGGCGACCGGCAGTAGCACCGTCGCGACCAGCAAAACGACCGTGACGGACGGGACGATCACCGCGACCGGCATTGGCCTGTCGCCCACCGAAGGGGTCGCCTTCACCGCCCTGGTGGCCACGTTCACCGACAGTGATCCGGCCAGTGTCGCCGGTGATTTCAACGTCGCGATCAACTGGGGCGATGGGATCATCACGCCGGGGGCGGTCTCCGCGTCGATGGGCGGCGGTTTCGCGGTGGATGGGACGCATACGTACCTCACGGCCGGGTCGTACCCGGTCACGGTGACCATCAGCGATGCCGGCGGAGCGTCCGCCATCGTGACCACCACCGCGACGGTGTCCCCCGCGGCCCTCACGGCCGGACCCGCCTTGACGCTGACCGAAACCCGAGGCGTGCCGTTCACCTCGGTCGAACTCGGCACCTTCACCAGCGCCAACCCGCTGGCGACGGCCAGTCAGTTCACGGTGTCGATCAACTGGGAGGATGCGGCGCCCGCCGCGGCCCCGGACATCACCGCGGGCACGATCCTGAAGTCTTCGGACGGCACGTTCCACGTCTCGGGAAGTCACACTTACGAGACGGCGGTCGGGACGCCTGTGATGCCTGTCGTGACGGTGCTGAGCAGTTCGGGCGCGACCACGACCTTCAGCCCCACCGTGAATCTCGTCGGTGCGCCGATCGTCGCGACCGGGTTGCCGGTCGTTTCGGTCTCGGAGGCCAACCCGCCGCCAGTCCTGACCGTCGCCACCTTCACGGATCTCGACCCGTCCAGCGTGGCCAGCAACTTCTCGGTCATGATCCAATGGGGAGACGGCACGTCGAGTACCGGCTCGTCGGTGACCCTCACTCCCGACGGGACTTCGTTCCAGGGGGCGGTGTTCACCATCTCGGCGCCCCACTCGTATACGGACCCGGGCTCCTATGTCATCACAACGACCATCACCAGCGTGGGTGGGAACACGACCACCGTCTACTCGTCGTCCACGGTGACCCCGGGCGGGATCGGCGCCACGGGGATTCCGGTGACGGGCACCCAGAGGCAGCCTCTGGTCAACGTCCCCCTCGCCACCTTCGTTGATCTCGACGGTCTGAAAACCATCAGCGATTACAGCGCGACGATCAACTGGGGCGATGGCACGCTGGACTCACCGGGCGTCATCACCGGTCCGGCCGCGGACGGGGTGACCTTCACCGTGAGCGGCTCGCACACCTATTCTCTGGATGGGACGTATCCGGTCACCGTCACGATTACCGACAACGCCGGGGCCAAGGAGGTCGTGACGACCACGGCCACCATCACCGAGGTGCCGCCCACCATCCTCGTTGGGGTCCTTGATCCGGCCAGCGACAGCGGCGTGTCGAACACCGACAAGATCACCAACGTCACCAATCCCATCTTCTACGGCTCGACGAACGATCCCAACGCGATTATCAACCTTTACTCCAACGAAGCCGGCGTCATCACGAACATCGGGACCGGCCAGGCGACCTCGGGGGGCTTGTGGGCGATCCAGACGTCCTTCATCCCGGATGGTTCCTACGCCATCTACGCCACCGCGACGGACCTCTACCACCCCAACGAGGTCAGCTTCCCGATCGCCCTCCTGGGCGGGACTTCCGGTCTGCCCAACCTCGTGATCGACACGATGGGACCTCTCGTCACCGAAGCGATCTTCCGACCCTCGATCGGCAAGGTCCAGATCGCCATTCAGGACCCCATCGGCGGCGGGCTGACCACCGCGGAAGTCGCCGACGGCGCGGATTTCCGCTTCAGCGTCTACGGCAAGACCAGCTATCCGCCCAACCTGGTCACCGGCATCAGCGTGATCCGGTCGGGCGGGCCGAATGACCCCATCGAGGAATACCTCACGATCAACAAGGGCAAGAAGCTGCCCAGCGGTCGCTATGAGTTCACCATCTCCTCGGCGATCACCGACATTGCGGGCAACGCGCTCGACGGTGAGTTCTACGGTTACTTCCCCTCGGGCAACGGCAAGCCCGGTTCCAACTTCCAGGCGTTGCTGGTCTCCAACCAGACCCAGGTTTTCGCCGCCATGCCGACCACCACGAGCGCATCGCCGCTGATCCCGCCGGGCAAGACCCCGAAGGGCTACAAGACCTCGACGTCCTCCAGCAACAGCCACGCCGACGCCCTGAAGGCCGCCAGCGTCAAGCCGGCCAGCCTCGTGACCACGGCCCCCCTCGACGTCCATGACGAGGCGCTCTCCCTGGTGACGGTGAAGTCCGCCAAGAAGAAAAAGTAAGCGGCCTTCGCCCCCGACGAAACCTTCCTGATCGACCAACCGACATCGGTCTCCCACCGGCTTCCTCCACGGAACCGACCGGGAGACCGATGTCGGCGCGTGAGTCGCATTGGACCAGAAAGTCGCGATCGGACCGGAAAAGCCCCACCACCACGCCGTGAGCTATCGGCCAATCGACCGATCGGGTAGGGTGGTGGCGACCGATCGGACAGCCCGATCGGCACCAGACCCGCCCGCCCGACCCAGACGCCGTCAATCGTCCCAGGGTTGAGTGAGAGCCGAGGGAAAGACCGATGGGAAAGCCCAACCGCAAGCCGGTTCGCAGTGCGCCCACGCCCGCGACCGCCCCGCCCGCCATCCTTGGTTTCGCGGCGATCCAGGACCCCGAGCTCTCAGCCCGAGATTGCAAGATCCTCTGGGCTCTCGCCCATTGGGCCTGGGGCACGAAGGCCAACTGCTGGCCATCCAACGAGCAGATCGCCCGGTTGATCGGCTACAAGCCCCGAGCGATCCAGAAGGGATTGAAGCAGCTCGAAGCCCGAGGCCACGTCTTCCGTCGGATGGAGAAGACCCAGCGAGGCTGGTACCGAGTCCTCACGATCGCCGAGCGTTACCGACCAGCCCTGACGATTGTCGGAGGCGAGGGGGGTAGCGCACCAACGTGCGCCACCCCTGGCGCACCGTTGTGCGCCACCCCCGCGCACAACGGTGCGCCACCCCTGGCGCACGTTGGTGCGCCCCAATGTATTGAAGATCCTGAAGGAGAGAAAAAGAAACTGGCGGCGGCGGCGACGAGCCAGGGAAGGGGCTCGCCACCGCCGCCAGGACCGGCTGAGCCGGAATGGTTGAAGGTGGACCAACTCAGCCCGGCCGAGGTCGAGGAGTGGAGGCAGCGAGCGGCCGAGCCGGGACCGTTCGGTCGGATCGCGCGGAGGATTGTCGAGCGATTGGACCAGGAAAGACCGACGGCCCCCGGAACGCCGTCAAGTCCCCCGGAGGCCGTCGTTGAGGGAAATCCATCCCAGAGCCTGGATAGTACCGGGAATACGGTGTCAAGTCAAGATAAGTAAAACGGAATGCGTTGCAAGATATTTTCTAGTTAGGCAAGCATAAAAAGTAACTTTATTTAGCTAGTTACTCGGAAAGGAGGATCGGAATGGATCGGCCGTTCGAGGGTTGCGGCCTGGGGAATGGAGGCGGATTTTACCGGACGGCCCTGCCCCTCGTCGAGGGGTATCGGCCCCAAGATCTTGCCTGAATTCCGAACTTGAGGACCGGAGGAAAGACCCGCTCGACACCCAGAAGGAACGAATCTCAAGCCTTGGGATGAGAGGGGATGCCAGGAAATCCAACAGGGGACACTTGCCATGCCGCCAGGGTTACCCTATGCTATAGGGCAGACCTGGTGGAGTGACAGGTTACCCCGATCGTTGGAACCAAGCATGCCAATCCCCAAAACCACTCACTCACAGTTCGCGGTCCTCAGCATCCTCCGGGACGAGGAGCTCTGGGGCCGCGACGTCCGGGCTGCCCTCAAGGCCGATGGCTACTCCAGCACCAACGCCTCGTTCTACGAGATGATGGACCGCATGGAGAGCAGTGGCTTCGTCGAGGGCCGAATCGAAGAGCGCGACGTCCTCGGCCAGAAATTCAAGGAACGGCGCTACAAGATCACTGGCGAAGGCATCGCGGCCATGAACGAGGTCGAGGCGTTCTACGCCTCGCAATCCTCCCGACCGAGGCTCGGCCTCCTGGGAGGGAGCTAATGGCTACCGCACGCCACGGGCAAAAATTTGGCCCGGCGGGGGCCAAGGCCAACGCCGAGGCCGTGGTCAAGGCCATGGTCAAGGCCAACGTCGAGGCCGTGGTCAAATTCGTGGGCGAGGCTGTGGCCAATGCCCAGGGCAACCCCAGGGCCAAGACCGTGTCTCAGACCGTGTCCCAGGCCAAGGCCACAGCTAAGGCCACAGCTAAAGCCTGGGCCAACGCCCAGAAGACGGTCAAGGTCCTGGCCGAGGCGAGGGACCAGGCCGAGTTCTATGCCTGGTTCTTCCTGATAGCGGCCAATGTCATGGGCGGGTTATTTGCTGTGGGCGTGATCGCGGCCCTGGCCAAGGCCGAGTTCCTGTTTGCGGGCATAATCCTGGCCGTGGCGGCGGCGATGGTGGCGGCCTTGGCTTCCGGCTCGGCCATGGCGAGAGCCAAGGCCTCGGAAATGACCGAGAGCGAGGCCAATGCGAGAGTCCTGGAGGAGG
>Ga0182012_10005662_pt1 | contig 12894 bp, 10 predicted proteins | sample 612S2SmetaG_FD_120486 | JGI IMG/M metagenome (GOLD analysis project Ga0182012, IMG submission 120486) | Permafrost microbial communities from Stordalen Mire, Sweden - 612S2S metaG | ecosystem: Environmental > Terrestrial > Soil > Wetlands > Permafrost | place: Sweden: Stordalen | collected...
AACTGCGCCAATCGCTCGATGTCACACCGCTTTCGTCGAAACGCAGTTCCTCGTGCAACGCGATGCTGACTCCCATCACCGCGCCGCCCTCCACCTGCCGCTTCAACTGCGCAGGATTGATCACAATCCCCGGATCAACCGCCACCGTGACCTTCTCTACTTTAATCGCGCCGCTGGTCAGGTTGACCGCGATCTGGGCCACGCAAGCCCAATAAGTCCCCGATCGGAACATCACCGATACGCCTTGGCCCTGAGCCACACCGTTGATCGCGAACGGGCGTCGGGAACGCGTCTCCCAACCTGAGTTCTCGCGAACTGCTTCGAGCACGCCAAGCAGTCGCTTTTCACGAGCGTGCTTAATCCGAAACTCCAGCGGATCCACACCCGCCAGTACTGCCGCCTCGGTGATCGCCACCTCGCGTGGAAAGTTCTGCTGATACTGGCCCGGCGTCCTCATACTGTGATCGCGCAATCCAACATTAATCGCCGATGAGGTTTGCCCAACTTGACCCGTGCCATATGAGTGTTCCGCTACCGCTGGAGCAGCTTCATAAACCCACGGGTCGTGCATGGCGTTGGCGACGCCGAACATCGAACCAATTTCATTGGGTGCGGGAATCGTTGGTAAGCCAGCCAGAACAGCGCCCACTAAACGATCGTCCTGCATTGCGGGCATGTAGTGGTTGATCTGGTAAGCCGACAAGTTGCCATTCGCGTCCACCGCCAGTTCAACATTGGAAATCGCTGCCGAAGATTGTGTCGACCATTGCAAATCATCCTGCCGCGTCCATTGCACGCGGACAGGTTTACCCACTGCTTGCGACAGAATCACGGCCTCGTCCTCAGCGCCAGCATTGCCGCCATTCGAGCGGCCGTAATGTCCCGCTCCTGCGAAAGTGCGCACAACAACCTGGTCAACGGAAGTTGTCAGCATTTTTGCGATACCACTGCGCAATGCCTGCGGATTCTGAGTGTGCGTATAAACGTACACTGTGCCATCTGGACGAACGTCGGCCACCGCCATCGTCGGTCCAATCGGCGCGTGCTTTAAATAAGGCAGTTGATAAGATGCCGTGAGCTTCTTCGGCGAATTCGCGATGGCGGAAGCCACATCACCTTTGTTTGTCTTGCTGCTCGCCACCGGAGCGCTTTTCCAATCTGCATCCTCTTTCAGGAATTGGAATAGCCGCTGATCTCCCGGTAGGCCTTTCCAATCCGACCACCTGGTAGACGAGGCGACTTGCTGCGAGGCTTTGATCGCCTCCCATTCAGTGGGGGCAACCACGCCGACAAGATTTCCTTTAACCACTACTTGCGCATTCGGGAATTTCGTTTTGTCGATCGAACCCGCAGAAATCAGTTTGGAGCCCAGCGTCTTTGGGTGCACCATCCGCGCATGCAGCATGCCGGGCAGTCGCACATCGCTAACCCATGTCTCCTTAGCCGAAACTTTTGAAATGACGGCGGGGTTTGCAAACGACTTGCCAACGACTGCGTATTGGCTGACAGGCTTGAGCGGAGGATTGCCCTCAACCGTCAATCCAAACATGCTGTGCACGTCACCTTTAACGGGTATCGTGAGGTTTAACTTCTGGCCCTTTACGAGGTCACCGTACGATACGCTTTTGCCGCCGCCGGAGACAACACCGTTCTTGACGGAAAGTTGATCCTTTGAAACGCCGAGTTGTTGCGAGGCTAGATTCAGCAGAGCTTGATGAACATACGCGGCGGCCTTGCGAAGATTCGGCATGCCTCCCTGCAGCAAATCGAACGTCCCACCGCCATCGGGCGTGCGGTCGGTATCGCCTGAAACAACCTTGGTGATCGCTTCAAAGGGAACTCCCAATTCCTCGGCAACAATTTGACGATAGGCGGTAAAGATCGTCCCTTGGCCGAAATCTGACCTGCCCGTGCGAATCAGAATCGTGTTGTCTTCGTGAATCTCAATCCACGATTGCGGCAGCGCGGGATCGAGAGAATCCACCACGCCACTCTTCGGCGCGGCTTCGGCTCTGCCGAAACCAAAGGTTGCCAGCAGCGCTCCACCGGCTTGCACAAAACCTCGGCGCGAAAGCGATGCGCCAAAAATATCGATGTTGCTGCTCATGCCTCGCTCCTTTTCGCCATCACGGTGGCTGCACGTTGCACCGCTTGCATAATGGCCGTATAGCTTCCGCAGCGGCAAAGATGTGGTGACGGGCCTGAAGTGGTGAATGCTTCCTTGATTTCAGCGAAGGTAGGCGATGCCGTGTGCTCCAGGAGTTCAGTCGCCTTAATCATCATACCGTTCTGGCAAAAGCCACAAAGCGGAGTTTGCTCTTCAATCCACGCCTGCTGCACCGGGTGAAGAACTGTTGCCGCGTCAGCTTCCGAAAGCCCTCTTTGTTTGGCCCAGCGCGCTGGCAGACCTTCAAGCGTGGTCACTTCTTTGCCTGCCACCGACCCCAAAGTCGTAATGCAAGACCGCACTTCCTTGCCGTTCAGCAATACCGAACATGCCCCGCACTGCGCCAGGCCACAGCCAAACTGCGGGCCGGAAAGCTCAAGATCATTGCGTAGCACGTAAAGCAGCGGCGTATCAGCCGGCGCTTGTACTTCACGTTTGACTCCATTAACGACAATCGCGGTCATGTCCATCTCCTTCGAAGACTCTATTATCCGTTATTTTTATTGCGTTCAGCAGACCCTAGCCTTGGTATTGCTCATCGCTCACATGTTCCAGCCAATCGGCTGTCTTGCCATCTAGCTTCTCTTGAATAGCAAAGTGGGTTACGGCCGTGCTCGGGCTCGCCCCATGCCGGTGCTTCTCTGCTGGCTCGAACCAGATCACGTCGCCTGGGCGGATTTCTTCTATCGGTCCGCCCCAACGCTGCGTCCGCCCGCACCCAGCCGTCACGATCAGAGTCTGACCCAGCGGATGCGTATGCCATGCGGTGCGCGCCCCGGGCTCGAACGTAACGCATGCACTAACCACACGTGCTGGATCAGGAGCGGTGAATAGCGGGTCAATCCGCACCGTTCCTGTAAAGTATTCTGCCGGACCTTTGCCCGACGGCTGTGAACCATTTCTTTTTATTTCCACCTTTACAGTGTCCCTCACTTCGCCCGGTCTGCTCAGAGTCCCGTCATCTTCTCTATCTGCTCTGGGTATCGCGCGCCTTCCACTTTGATTTGTGACGCCGCGCTTTCAATATTTCGCAAGTCCTCAGCGGAGAGTTCTACCGCAGCCGCTCCAATGTTCTCGTCCAGACGTGTCAGCTTGGTAGTGCCAGGAATTGGCACAATCCAAGGCTTTTGTGCCAGCAGCCAAGCAAGCGCGATCTGTGCCGGTGTTGCGCCCTTAGCTCTCGCCACCTCGCCCAGCAGATCGACTAATGTCTGATTTGCTTTCCGCGCCTCAGGTGTAAAGCGTGGAAGACTGTTGCGGAAGTCGGAGCTTTCGAGCTTGGTGTTTTCATCCATTTTTCCCGTAAGAAAGCCTTTGCCTAGCGGGCTGTACGGAACGAAGCCAATTCCCAATTCTTCAAGAGTTGGAATCACCGCCGCCTCAGGTCCTCTTGTCCACAGCGAGTATTCGCTCTGCAAAGCTGTCAGTGGCTGCACGGCATGCGCGCGCCGAATCGTTTGCACTCCCGCTTCCGAAAGGCCGAAGTGCTTCACCTTGCCCTGCGCAATCAGTTCTTTCACCGCTCCTGCCACATCTTCGATAGGCACGTCGGGGTCGACACGGTGTTGGTAGAGAAGATCGATGCTGTCGACTTTCAGACGCTTCAGCGAGCCCTCGGCAACTTCTCTAATGTGCTCTGGCCGGCTATCCAAGCCGACGAAGCCAGGTTCGCCGTTGGGCTTTAGTTTAAATCCGAACTTGGTCGCGATAGCAACCTGACCTCGAAACGGCGCCAGCGCCTCGCCCACCAACTCCTCGTTTACGAATGGTCCATATACTTCCGCCGTATCAAAGAATGTGACCCCACGTTCCACCGCAGAGCGGATCAAAGCAATCATCTCTCTCCGGTCTGGCGGTGGGCCATAACCAAAGCTCATTCCCATACAGCCCAGCCCAATCGCGGAAACTTCCAGCTCGCTTTTTCCCAATTTTCGTTTAAGCATCATTTCTCTTTCAGGCTAGAGGTTGGGGCCGCCGAAGCGGTATCCCGATCCTTCCGATTTCTTGCCTATTCCTCTAGAAGTTCGGCAGCGGCCCTTCCCACCCACACCGTCCAGCGTCTATGCTGATAGCTGTCGGAGGAAAGCGAAACTATGAAAAATACTGGCTTAGATACCGCTCCGCTGTCAGAGCAAGCAAACGAACTGCGTGCAGAACTGGCTCGCCAGATTGCCTCGTTCACAGGTGCCGCAGACAAACAGGTAACGGACGTTCCCGGCCTTGTGCTCTCACGCCGCACCGCGCCTTCTCCTCCGACCTCGGGCACATATGAGCCCAGCATCGCCGTCGTCGCCCAGGGGAGAAAGCGGGTTGAACTAGCTCAGACCGCGTTTATCTTTGACGAGTCGCGATTCCTACTCACCTCCGTAGATTTGCCCATCATCGGCCAAATAATCGAAGCTAGCGAGGAAGTGCCCTTCCTCTGTCTGCTGCTCAAATTTGAAATGCCTATTGTGCGCGAACTTCTCAGCCGCGAGGACATTCAAGCCCCACGTACCTTACCCGAAAATCCTGCGATGTCAACCGGGAAGATCACCGTTGAGCTATTGAGTACATGCTGCCGGCTGCTGGGCCTGCTGGCTAACCCGCAAGACATTCCCTTCCTCAGCGGTCTGATTCAACGGGAAATCATCTACCGAATCTTAAGCGGACCTGAGGGCGCGCGCCTCCGGGCAATCGCCACCCTGGGAGATCAAAGTCAGCGGACTGCGAAGGCCATCGCCTGGCTCCGGACAAACTACACCAAGCCACTGCGAGTTGAAGATCTCGCCCAAATTGCGGGTATGGGTGTGTCTACTCTCCATCACCATTTTCGATCACTAACCGCTATGAGCCCGCTGCAATATCAAAAGCATCTTAGGCTGCACGCCGCGCGCGGGCGCATGCTGGCGGATGGCCTGGACGCAGCCAGTGCAGCCTTCGAGGTCGGATATGAAAGCGCCAGCCAGTTCAATCGCGAATACAGCCGTTTCTTCGGCCAACCCCCAATGCGCGATGTTCGCACCCTTCGACTCGCTAGCGCTGGGTCAGATATGGTTGAAGGCAGGGTTTAAAGGTGAATAGACTTTCTTGGCATGCGGGAGTAAGATGCTGGTTGGCCGCTTGCTCTATTAGCAAGGCGCTCATAGTCGCCGCATTAGCAGGTTGGCTTTTTTCGAACGCCGCTCTCGCAGCCACTAACCGCAATCTAAGAGTCTCTGACAACCATCGCTATCTGGAGTTCCAGGACGGCAAACCATTCTTCTATCTCGCCGACACCGCCTGGGAGTTATTCCATCGCTTGAATCGCGACGAAGCGTCTCGCTATCTCACAAACCGCTCGCAAAAAGGATTCACCGTCATTCAGGCCGTCATTTTGAGTGAGCTCGACGGCCTCACCGTTCCAAATGCAAACGGTGACTTGCCTCTCATCGACGGCAACATTGAGAAGCCGAATGAACCCTACTTCCGGCATGTCGACTTTATTGTGACGAAGGCTGAGGAATTGGGTCTCTTCATAGGAATGCTTCCCACTTGGGGCAAGTATTGGAAATCTCCCACCTCGATTTTTCCAAACCCGGAATCGGCACGCCGCTATGGTGCATTTCTCGGATCCAGATATCGCGATAAGCCAATCATCTGGATCCTGGGAGGTGATCGGGCGATCGATAATCCGCAAGAACGCGCCACGGTTGATGCCCTGGCGGAAGGCTTGCGTTCGGGAGATGAACACCATCATCTGATCACCTTTCACCCGGTGGGGCCGGGAGATTCCTCCGAAATGCTCAACGATGCGCCATGGCTCGATTTCAATATGTTCCAGTCCTCGCATGCGGCGCGCGACCATGATAACGGCCTGTACGTTGAAAGAGATTTACGGCTCAAGCCCGAGCGGCCGACCCTCGATGGTGAGAACCGCTACGAAGAGATTCCCGTCGGGTTCTATTTGGCTGGCATGAGTGCGCTCCAACGCTTCGAAGATTTTGACGTTAGGCAAGCGGCCTACTGGTCTCTTCTCGCCGGTGCCTGCGGCTACACGTACGGCGATAACAATATCTGGCAGATGTATCGGTCAAAAGCAAACTCAGGCCAGGCAGGAACCGTCGCCAGCTTGTTCTCGAATCCTTGGATGGGTGGGAAAGACAGCATCATCGGGGCCAACGTAGATTGGTCACGCGCGCTCGACCGCCCGGGTGCTTTTCAGATGCAGTACGTCCGCAGGCTCTTTGACTCGGTGCCTTTAGAGAAGTTGATCCCCGATCAGTCGATCATCTTGAACGGACCCACAACCGGCGGCGCAAAGATTCGATCTGCCAGAGCAAGCGACGGTTCGTTCGCCATCATTTACAGCCCCTTCGGCGAGTCGTTCACCTTAAGCAAGAGTGTTGTGCGTGCCAAAAAGCTCAAAGAATTCTGGTACGACCCGCGCTATGGCACCGCCTATGAGATTGATGAGCCGGAGCGATGGGGTATCCAAACCTACACCCCACCCACGTCAGGACGAGGCCACGATTGGATTCTAGTAATTGAAGATGCGGCGGCGGGCTTACCAACGCCAGGTTCGATGTAACTCTTAAAGTCAGGCAGCAGCTCGCTGGCGTGATCGTAAAACCGCTGCAAACGTTAACAGCGCTTCCACAATTAATGCGGCCCCGATAACAATAACGAAGCCCTCGAAATGGGGGGCACTCAGACTGTTGATAACGGCCGAACCTCCCACGAACAGAATTGCCATGGCGCCGGTCGCTACCAAAATACGGAAAGCCAAGCCTCCATTGAGCAAGCAAAATAAGAGAGTGGCGATTCCCTGGATCGCGATACCCGCAGCAATGGCAGTCCGCTCTGCATAGCCGCTATGCTTCAAAATATTCTCCATAACGCCCAGCCAAGTGCCAGCGGCGATGACAAATGACGACGACAAAATCAATGCTTGTTTCAACAGTGACCCCCCCAGAGCCTGCGCCAAAGCTAGGCTCGCGACTTGCTTTAGATACCAATAATTTGCCCGACGAGAACCTTCGCTTGGCAGGTGTTCCTTTTGGTACTCCTCCAATAGATCTCCGAAAATCGTCTCGCGGTCACGGACGCTCAAAACCAGCAGCAGTGCACGCCGCAGCCAAAGCGGTGGTTCCTTGGAAGTCATATCTACGCTTTGATCGGCCATCTAGCACCTTGCCACATGCGCTCCAATAAAGATCTGGATTCATTTAACGCCCTTACGCCGGCCGCAGTGATTCTGTAATAGCGGCGCGCACGACCACCCCGCTCCGCCGTTCCTTCACCCAGGTGTGAAGAAAGCAGTCCCTTCTGCTCCAATCGGTCCAACGTCGAATAGATTGCGCCCGCAGCCAGTTCGCGCATGAGGCCAATCTGAGCGCCGCGCAGAATCGCACGTCCGTATGCTTCGTCGTCCAGGTCCACAACGGTCAACAAGACGGCCTGCTCAAAAGCTCCTAGCACTTCAGCCACTATGCCTACATTGTAGACATAAAACGAATCACTGTCAATAGGGAGAGCGCTTCCACATGTGCGAAAATCACGCCTGATAAGTTCTGATGCGCTCACCGCACTCAAGGAGGCCCATTGTCTGAAAACAATAGTCAGAGTCGCTTGACGGTCGATGTTGAACGTTCGCCCGAGGTCGCTATAGTTCATTGCAAGGGTGAATTAGTGGCAGGCGTTACCGATCTTCTGCACCGCAAGGTAAAAGAACTGATTCCAGAAAGTAAACGAATTGTGCTTGACTTGAGGGAACTCACCTACCTGGATAGCAGCGGAATTGGCATGATGGTGCGGCTATTTGTCTCGGCGAAATCGGCAAAATGCACTCTCCAACTGGCGAACGTGAGCGGGCGAGTGCGGCAGGTCTTGGGGATCACCGACCTATTGTCGGTCCTGCAGGTTATTGGCGAGAACAATCTTCGGATGTAACAATCCCGTTATCGTCACTTCCGTTATTGATTTCGCAGCGCTACCATCGGCTCCACTCCAGCGGCTCGCGAAGCGGGAACTACCGATGCTAGTAGCCCCGCCACGCAGAGCAGCATCGTAGCAAGAGTCAGCATCATTGGATCCCATGGCGTAACTCCGAATAACTGATCGGTCATGAGCCTCCCAGCCGCGATCGCTGTTGGAATACCAATCGCCACTCCCATTCCTACCTGGGAAAAAGCACTCACCAAAACCATCCTAACCACACCTCCGCGATCGGCGCCCAGTGCTATCCGTACTCCGATCTCGCTTGTGCGCTGCTCCACTGTGTAAGCCATCACTCCGTACAATCCAACCGCAGCTAACACTAGCCCCAGCACGCCAAACAAAGTGGTCAGCGTTGCAATCATATTCTCCTGCTGGAAATCGCCGCTCACCACTTTGCTATAAGGCTCAACCCCATAAACGACAAGGTTTGGATCAACACTGGCTATCGCCTTGCGTACCTGCTCCTCCACGCCCGCTGGATTACCTGGCGCCCAAATCACGATGTTGTACAAGTAGTGCGAAAAGATTTCACCGCTCTGGTAATCCGGGTCGTCGTACTTCACGAATTGCGATTCCGATACCCAGAACATGGGGCGCACGGGATCTTTATAGTCGTATGTCATGTACCGCATGTCTCGCACAACTCCGACGATTTCGTACGTGGCCGCATACTTGATTTTGTTGAGCCCAAAATGCTGTCCAACCGGGTTCTGTCCCTTAAAAAATCTCCTGGCGAATGCTTCATTTATTACGGCAACGTTCCGTGTTGTGGCCGTGTCCTGTTCTGTAATGGGCCGTCCTTGCACGATCTTTGCGCCCAGCGCCTCGAAGAACCCTGCTGTGACCCGCGCCCAACCCGCACCTGTTTCTTCTCTCGCGCCTGGCTCAGGCCTTCCTGCTACTCGAATCCCTTCATTCCAGCTATCGCCGGTCATCGGCGCATAGAGCGCCAGCATTGCCGACCGCACTCCGGGAATGTTCACCAGCCGATCCTCAATTTGCTTGTACATCGGTTCCTGTTGCTCAGGTTTGGAGATGTCCAGCATTGGATTAATCGAAACGACGAAGCGTCCCTGCGTTTCGAACCCAAAATTCTGGTGCTGAATATTTCTCAAGCTCTGACCCAGCAAGGCCGCTGCCGACAGCAACACCAGCGACATGGCTGCCTGCGCCACCACCAGCATCTTCTGCGCCAACGAGCGTCCACCTCCAACCGATCGATTAGCTCCCCGCAGCGCCTCCACCGGATCGGCCTGGGAGGTCATCCATGCTGGAGCCATCCCGAAAAGCACTCCCGCCAGCACCGACACTCCCAGTGTGAACAGCAGCACGGGCCACGAAGGTGTTGCGTCAACTGGGACGTAGTTGTTCGGTCCGCCCATCTCGAATGCCAGATACAAAATCAGCCGTGTCCCGCCATAAGCCACGCCAATGCCCAGCGCTCCGCCGATCATTGCTAAGGTCACGGATTCCACCAGCGCCTTTCGCACCAGGCGTGCCCTTGACGCTCCCAGCGCCACCCGTATCGAGGTTTGCGGCCGGTTCTTTAGCCCGCGCGCCAGTGTCAAATTCGCCAAATTCCCACAGGCCACTAACAGCACACATCCTGCCGCTATAAGCAAGAGTTTCAATCCGGCTTGGTACTGATCTCTCATGGCCGCCACACCTGCGCCGCCGGGACTCAGGTGGAGCGTCTGTTGTTGCCAGAGTTGCTTTTCACCCGGCTCCATATCAGGCACATGGCTCGCCAGCCAGTCATGGAATTCCACTCTTAGTTTTGCCTCGAGCGACTTCGGATTTACGCCCGGGCGCACTCTCCCAATCAAGTCCAAAAAGTTGCCGGTCGGTCTCTTCAGCCGCGACGTCGCTCCATCCAGCAATATTTCTGTGGTCGCTGGGAGCCAAAAATCCGGCATCCCTCCGCCCGCCAACTTCGCCCCATAGAATCCAGGCGCAGCCACCCCAATTACCGTGAACGGGTACCCATTAATTTGATATGCGGCCCCAATCGCCGACTTGTCGGAGCCATACTTTTCTTGCCAGACACGAAAGCTCATCACGGCCACCGGCGGCGCGCCCTCTCGGTCATCAGCATCGGTCATCAGCCTGCCAGCCCAAGGACGCACGCCGAGAGTCCTGAAGAAGTTTCCGGATACATATTGCCCATTGCGAGTATCCACCGGCGCTTGGGATCCGACTCTCCGAACGCCCAGGGATGCATTCCCCGCCTGGAGTGCGGCCAAGTCGGTGAACTCGGGTGTGTGTTGGCGAAAGTGCTGGTATGCCTCCCAAGAGAACAGTGAGAAATCCCCATCCCTACCTTGGTTGTACCCACCCCAAATGCAACAACGGATCTTATCTCCGATTCTCCATAGTTCTTCTGGCTTGCTCACCGGCAATGACTTCAGCATCACTTGGTGAACCAGCGTGAAGATGGCTGTGGTTGCTCCAATTCCCAAAGCCAATGTGATGATTGTCGTGGCCGTAAAACCGGGGGCCTTCCGTAGTTGTCCCAGGGCCTCCTTCAAATCGGCAAGCATCAGCGCTTCACGTCCAGTTGCGAAGATCGAATTTCCATAACGCATAATACGAGCGTCGCCGCCAAAAGTTAGGGAAAAATGAAGTGTGCTCTGTTTTTATTGCGCATCCTGTAAGAAGTTTGGGCGAGAGGTCATTGAACCTATGAGAGGTAGTAATGTATGTACATGACGGCCCGCAACCTCGCAGCCATCGTTATCTTAACGGCGTCTCTTGGCCGGACCTGCTATGCGCAGTTCGATCCAGAAGCGGCGGAGTCAGTGGTCTCTTCGGAGCCTTGGGATTCCGTTTGGGGGCAAGTCCGTTTCGAGGGTGTGACCATCGGCTCGGATGGGACCGCTAGTGTTACCGGCCGCTGGAACGGGGCGTTCGAAACCGGATTAATTCAATCCGGCACTTTCGATCCGGCTACCGGCCAACTCCGATTTCGCTATGTGCAGGAATCGCTAAATGGGACTAACTCGGGAACCGCCAGCTTGGTGCTTTCGCAGGATGGGAAGCGTTACCTTCTCGAAGGAACGTATCGGCACGATTCTGGCCGGGCGGGCCCTTGGGTTATGTGGCGCAGTATTTGTGGCATTAGCAGCGATTACGATCTCGTAGCTGCCGCGCAGAACGGCGACTACTCGGGTACCATTCGCGCTTGCGGCGATCAGAGTCACTTCTGGTTCCAAGGGCCGATTCGCGGCGGCCATAAATACTTGGCTATCAATTCTCTCGGCAAATCCCAACTCAGTGCGCAAACGGTTGGCACTTATCTTGAGCAGCATATTGAAGAAATTTTTCCATTCGAAGCCAAAGGTCTCGACGGGCCAACAGTGGCAGTTGGCCACCGATTCACGGTCACCCTGGAACTGGTTTTAGGCGAACCGGGTTACTCGAATGTGGAGTGCATCTACGCCAATAATTTTCAATTTACCTTCTCGACAATTCCTGGACAGCACATCTTGCGAGGCCAGATCACATTCGGAGTGCTGAAAGACAGTTCCGGCGAATTCTGGCTTTACCAACAAGGAGGAGGACCTCCGGACGAGGGCGCAGCAAGGGCGCTCTTTAACTACGTAACGGCGCGCGGGCTCTGGGAGAAGATGGCAGACAACCTGAAAGAAGCCATGGAGTCCATGCATGAGGAAGAGGACCGCTGATCTCCCTCTGCGGTTCAGTCGATTGCCGCTCCGGTCCGAGATGCGAAAACTGGGACTGTACCCGCGCGACGGTCAAGCCTCAAACCAGGGCAGCGGTTCACAACGCGAGCGGACTGTCCCGGGTTTTCCCCAACGTACGAATGCCGGATCAGGACCCTCACCAAAGGGAGGGGAGATCTCGCGCTGCCCTCAATGCACCCAAATACCCTTCGCTCCCGATCCCGGAGCCGACACCGCTCTAAAATCCGCGTAGTCGAGATTCTTGGAATCCACTGCCTCCAAAGCTCCCGCGAAATAAGAGGGAACATGCTCGTCCCAGGTCAGCGCAAAGTCTCGAATGCGAAGACCATCCACATAGCGCAGGTACAACGCGGGGATGTCATGTTTGAAGATTGCTTCTTGTAAACCGGTCGCCGTCCAGCGCAGATCGAAGTTGCCTCCTACCGACTGCGCGATTCGCTTTTGTGGCGCTCTCACATGCATGCGAATCTCCTGCAAGCTGATTTCGCGAACCACACTGTCGGCCGCTCCGTAGATCATGATTCCGCTTTCTGCTTCGATTGTGATGTTCGTGAAATGAACGTCGCGGACCTCCGCTTTCCTATTGCCTCTTCGGGCCGCAATATAGATAGGCTCACCTTTACCCCACCAGTGTCCTGTGATCAGGAAGGTTTCCATCGTGATGTTCGAAAACAATACGTGGGCGGTGTGTTCTTCACCGCGGCTGAACACCGCAAGGCCTCGATTGGTATGGATGGATAGGTTGCTGAACGTCGAATAGCGCGAATCTTCCAGGCGAATGGCCGCCGAGTAAGAGAACAACGAACAATTACTTACATTCACGTCCTCGCTCGAGACAATGGCAAAATCGTCATCGCCCGTTCGGATATCGCAATCGGAGATATGAACGTGCTTGCAGAGCATACAGTCAATTCCGTCGTTGTTCGGTATGAGCACGTCGTTGTTAATGTGTATACCACTGATCGTGGCCTGATCGGAGCCTTGCAGATGCAGCGTCCAATTCGGTGCGTTGCTTAGCGTCACGTCACGTATAAGGATGTTATGGCAATGCGAGAAGATAATCAT
>Ga0182012_10005667_pt1 | contig 12886 bp, 15 predicted proteins | sample 612S2SmetaG_FD_120486 | JGI IMG/M metagenome (GOLD analysis project Ga0182012, IMG submission 120486) | Permafrost microbial communities from Stordalen Mire, Sweden - 612S2S metaG | ecosystem: Environmental > Terrestrial > Soil > Wetlands > Permafrost | place: Sweden: Stordalen | collected...
AGATTTCCAGAATCGATTCCAGATCGGGGGCGCAGATCCAGCCAAGTTCGGCCCAGTTAGTGCACCATTCGCCTACCAGTCGCGGCCGGCGCGATGCGGGTGCCTGCGAGTCCTGAAAGCCTGCTTCAATGGCTTCGCCGAGCCCAAGACCCTGGCGAATGGCGGTGAGGGTCAGAAACTCCTCGCGCTGCAGACGCCGGTAATACACCGACAAGTCGACACGATGAGCCGCCAGCCATGTTGGCCGGGGGCGGAGCTTGGGCAGTTTGGCAGGCGCGTCGGGATTGCCGCCATCTTCGTCTTCAGAACCGTCTCCGTGCATGTGGCCCGCCTCGCTCGTGCCTCGCTTCTCCCGGTCGTGAAGGGCGAGGACCAGATCGTCGGCCGGGTAATTGAGTTCGATGAGCCGCAGATGGGGCTGAAGCGCTAACCGCGAGCCGCCATCGAGGGTTGCAATCTGGTCGAGTGTGAGCGGCGTGTGATCTGCGCCGTCCCATGCCTCTACGAACGCCCATTCGATGCGCGCAACATCCATGGCCAGGCGATGGCGGCGCCCGCTGAACTGCGGATTCGCTGCGAGCCACTCGGGTAGCTTCGAACCCAGGTTGCGCATGGTGAACGAGCGGCTGGGATGAGCCGTGAGATACGCGATCGAAAGCGCCTGAAACGCACTGGCGCCAACAACCGCCCGCAACGCGCGAAAGTCCTCGATTAGAGCATCGAGGACGCGATACCAATACTGGCGGTTGTAGATCTCCAGGCGCTCACAAGCGCTTAGCCTGCTATTAGGCGCGATGAACGACTCAGCCACGGCGGTCATGGCGCGGCCATCGGCGGCATGTGCGCGCATGTTCTCTTCCGGTGTCAGCGGTTGCATAACGGCTGCGGCCATTTCGCGCTGCAGGGTTTCAAGATTCATCGCGCCGCCTCCGAAAGCGCCCCGGCATGACTGCCCAGATAGCGCTCGGCCTTTTTTGCCTCGGCATGAACCTCGTCGAAGCTGGGAATATGGTCATCCCATTCCAGAAGCGTGGGCGTGGGGCCGCAGCGCTCGATGGCGCGCGCATAGAGCTGCCATACAGGGTCGATAACCGGATGGTCGTGCGTATCCAGAATGTACTTGTCATAGCGCGAGTGGCCGGCGATGTGGATTTGCGCCACGCGCTCGGCGGGGATGGCATTGACGTAATCCATGGGCTCGAACTCGTGGTTTACGCTGGAGACGTAAATGTTGTTCACGTCCAGCAGAATGCCGCAATCGGCGCGGCTGACCACTTCCGATAAAAACTCCCACTCGGTCATCTGCGATCCGGTGAAGGCTGCATAGCTGGAGACATTCTCCACGGCAACGGGAATCTCCAGATAGTCCTGGACCTGCTTTACGCGCGCCACTGTGCGCTCCACTGCCTCCCATGTGTAAGGCAGCGGCAGCAGGTCGTGCGTATAAGTTCCGTCCACGCTGCCCCAGCACAGGTGGTCGCTGAGCCAGGGAGTGTTGGTGCGCCGGACTAGCTGCTTCAGGCGGCGCAAATGCTCGGGATCGGGCGCAGTCACTGAGCCAAAGTACATCGACACGCCGTGCTGCACCACTCGGTACTGCTCCAGGATGCGATCCAGCATGGCCAGCGGCCGGCCCGCGTCGATCATGAAGTTCTCCGAGATAATCTCGAACCAGTCCACTACCGGCTTGCGCGAAAAGATATGGTCGTAATGAGGAATGCGCAGGCCGATGCCTACGCCGTGATCCTGAAACGCATTGAAGCGATTTCCGGGCATAAATACAGCTCTCAGTGAACAGTAGTTAGTGGTTAGTGACTAGCGGCTAATGCTCTGAGCCTGAGGTCAATCTCATAACGGCTGTCATCCTGAGCGACCGCAGCGAAGCGAAGGGAGTCGAAGGATCTGCGTTTCGCGATGCTGGCGTGCCAGGAATGCTCAAGACTTTTGCTGCGAGCCTGATCCTCACCACACTAGTGGTTAATGAACACAAGTTGGTGGCGCGGTAGAAAGATGCCTTGTGAGCCAGCCGCGCCACCGGTTTGGGGGAGAGACTAAGCGAACTTGGGTGCTGCTGGCTTGGAGCCGTCGGTGGCGCATCCGCCCTTGCCGGCGCAAGTGTTCTTACCCTTGCAGCCCTGATCGCCGGTCTTGCACCCGCCGGTTTTCGCGCAACCGTTCTTTCCTTTACAGGCATGCTTTGCAGGTGGGGTCTGATCCAGGCTGGTAAGGCGCAGGCCGGCCTTGGCCGCGTTCACCTTCGCGTTACCCTGGGTGGCCGCCTGGGCCGATACTTGGGTTCCGCCAACCAGGCCGGAGAGCGCCGCGGTGAGAAGCAGAGCGTTGAATTGGTTCTTCATGATTGATTGACCTCGCTTGGGGGTTGGGGCGGAGGGGTCCGCCGGTTGTAGCCACGCGGGAACCGTTACTGGCCAATCCCGCACAATCCGAGTCACGCACCTTAGGAGTGGGCGCCTGCCGGAAAGGTTACAGCGAAAGTGGCTAGGTTGAACAGAAAATCTTTCCGCCAGGCCCATTGGTGCGTTTTACGTCCCGAATGGACAGACCGACAATAGCCTCTGTTTCACGTCCCGGAGGGACGGACCGAGAATAGCCTCTGTTTCACGTCCCGAATGGACAGACCGACAATAGCCTCTGTTTCACGTCCCGAATGGACAGACCGAGAATAGCCTCTGTTTCACGTCCCGAATGGACAGACCGAGAATAGCCTCTGTTTCACGTCCCGGAGGGACCGACTGACAATAGCCCAGGATGAAATCCTGGGAATGCGTCCCATTCGAATCCATCAGCCCCGGAGGGGCGAATGAACAACCGTCAGATCTCAATTGTTTTTCCTGCGAATGCTCTCGGTATTGGATTGGCCGCCGATGGTTTCGTGCGCTACTCTGATTCTGCCTGGAGACAGCAAAGGCGCTGCAACGCAGCAGGAGGCAAATTGGAAAGTACCAAGGGAATCCGCGATCTTGGCTGGGCCAGCCTGGCGTTTGCACTGCTGCAGAGCCTTTGCACCGCTGTGCTCACCATCAGCGGCCTGCGGGTCGCCATCGGACTCGGTGCGCTGGCGGCTTCCGGCGTCTACCCATCTTTGCTGGCATTTCATCGCGACGCGTTTCGCATTCCCATGTTGGCACTTGCCACTCTGGGCGCCATCGTCAACCTCGCGGTGCTGGCATGGATCTGGCGCTTGCGGGCGCAGCCCTCGGCCGCATGGCGCAAACGCGAGCTGAGTTCCAAAGAAAAGCGCTCCGAACGTTTGCAGGTAGTGCTGGCGGTTGTAACGCTGGTTCTGGTGGGGTTAGAGTCCTGGTCTCACGTAGTCGTACATCGCCCTCCAGCGCCGGCGGGCACCGTCCGGATCAGCAGATATTAATTGCTTCGCGCTGACCCGGACCGATGCGGCCAAATAAATCACGCCGGCTCGCTCGTTTCGTTGGGCGGCGCTCCCACGCGGCACCAGCGCGCGCGCATGTCCTCTCGGAACCTCTCGCGCTCTTCCGGCGTCATGCCTTCCCAGCGATTGCCGCGGCGTCCACGCCAACCGCCGGACCGATCGCGCCCATGACCGCCGAACCCCCCAAAGAGAATGCGGCAAAGAAACAGCAGCCCCAGCGCCTGCCAGAAGCTGATCGTATGCCACCCGAACAGAGTGGGGGTGATCCAATTCCACAAGTGCATCACCACTTCGCCAAAGCCCCACGTGAAAAACGCGATCGCCAGCGGAGCTACAACAAAAATCCACGGATTTCTCTTTACCCAACCGTTTGCCATGTTAGTTCCTCATTTCGTAGTAAATTCGTCGTGAATGTTCTGCAACCGCTCGCGCAGATGAAGCACCGCATAGCGCTTGCGAGCAAGCAATGTGTTGATGTTGACGCCGCTTTCCGCCGACAACTCCTTGAAGCTGCGCCCCTCAATTTCGTGGGCGACAAATACTTCGCGCTGCTCGGCTGGCAGTTCCCCCAGCGCAATCTCCAACTCGGCAAGCAGCACATTGCGGACGAACAGCGCATCCGGCCCGTCGTCCGGCGATGGCAGTAAATCTTCAAACGCCAGTAACTCGCCGTCTTCGTCCTCGCCCGCCGCGTCGGTAAAATTCTCCGGCTTCTTTTTGCGGAAGAGGTCGGTAATGCGATTGCGCGCCACACGAAAAAGCCAGCCGGAAACAAAATCGATGGGCTTCAGCAGCCGCTGTGCCTGAACCAGTTCAAAGAAAACCTCCTGAAGAAGTTCGTCCACGTCGGCTTCGTTGGGCACGCGCTTGCGGATGAAATTGCGCAGCCGGGGCTGTTCCTTGGCAATGACTTCGGAGATTTGGCGGTCTTGCTCGATCATCAAAGTCGTCGTCACCGGCTCACCCATCCATTCATGAAGACGAACAGGCGGCGCATATATTGTAGAGACTCTGCAATGGGCCAGTTTGAAGGGTACAGGCTTCAGCCCGTACATTAAGCGCAAAACCAATTTCTTTGAAAGGGCACGACTTCAGTCGTGCCGAAAAGGCGGAAAACTCTGGGCTTTAGCCACTGAGGGACGCTTTCTGCGGAGTGAACCGGGGCCGTCAGGATGCCGTCGAGAACTGTAGTGCTCCGGTAAAATGATTCATGAAGTTGAGTTGCCATGCGAGTAAAGAAGACGGACAAGAAAAGCGTCGAGGCATATATGCTTTCGGAAGCACGGAAGGCTGGAATGCCTATTCCTCTTGGCGAAGTTGCTAGCGAAGAACCAGATTTTCGGTTTGCGACGGACGCCGGACCGCTCGGAATCGAGTTGAGCGAAGTGTTGCGGCCCGCCAGCACCAACAATGGCATATCACCGGTTGCGCAGGAGACCTTTCATGAGGAAATCATGGAAGCGGCGCAATTGGCATATTACAAGAATTCCCAAGCCAGGCCAGTAAAAGTGCAGGTCTACTTCGCCGATGCCAGAGGAAGGAAGCAGGACAAACACGCAATGGCTCGGGCGCTCGCCGCCCTAGTCGCTGGGAATGCTCATCGGGCAAATCCCTTCGTGTCCTTTAAAGAACGGGGCGAACTGCCTGATGGATTCTTCTCGGTCACAATCAATTCTCTATGGGCGAACGATTGGTGGTGCGGCGAAGCTGGTGGCTATAACGTTCTGACCGACACTCGCAGCCAAGTAACCGAGCGGATCAGTTCCAAGGACAAGCTGGTACCAACCTATCAAGCGAACTTGGGAGCCAATGCACGCGTTTGGCTACTGCTTTATAGTGGCGTCACGGTTCCGCGTAGCATGGTGATTCCAGGTTGCGCACAGCAATGGAGATTCCCGTTCTCCTTTGATCGCGTGTTTTGGTTTGCATCGTTGGAAAATGAATTCGTAGAGATTCAGCGTGGGGAGACTCTCCGCACGCAGCACGAAGAATCTGCAGCCACTGCATCTTAGGGCCATGGGCAGACCTTGTGCCTGGACCCGCCCTGATCTGGACTGGAACTCACGACGGCCCAGCCAACTCCAATTCCTTATCCAGCCGAGCATGCAGCCGCTCGCTAAACCCCGCCGGCAGTTCAAACACTCGCTCATCCGCAATCAGCACCACCACGTTCCGCGTCGAATCGAGCACCGCCGAGCAAATTTCGCAAGTTTCCAGATGCCGGTCGATGTCCGCGCGCAGGGCCGCATCCACCTCGCCGTCAATATAGGCGGAGATGTACTGCCACACGTGTTTGCAGTCGATCCTCATGCGCGCCCTCCAAACAGCCCTCTCCGTTTGGGAGCAAACCCTTTCAGCCGCGGCGCCAAATCTCGTTGCAGCAAAGCCCGCGCCCGGTGCAGGCGGACCTTGACAGCGCCTTCGGTGATGCCCAATGCCGCGGCGGTCTCGCGAATATCCATCTCTTCGATGTCCCTCAGGAGCACAACGTTACGGTAAATCCCGGGCAGTGCTTCAATTGCCTCCCTTAACAGTGCGCCGAGTTCCTTCCGCTCCAGCGCCTCAGACGGAATTTCGCGCCAACTCGTCAGGATTGCCGGGGTGTAGTCGCCGGTCTGCTCGTCCGTGCCTGCGTCCAGCGAGTCCTCGCGGCGCGTTCCCTGCTTGCGCAGCCGGCCCAGGCCCTCGTTGCGGGCGATCGATAGCACCCAGGTACGGAATTGCGAGTCGCCGCGGAAGTTGCCCAGATTGAGATAGACCTTGATTACGGTTTCCTGCGCCGCGTCTTCCGCCTCGGCTTCATTCCTCAAAAGCGACAGCAGCAGGAAGTAAATGGCGCGCTCCGAGGGGCGAATCAGGTCGTGAAACAACTCACCCTCGCCCGCGAGTATGCGGCGAATCCATTCGGCCTCGAACTCGGGATCAGGCGTCTTCACTCAAAAAGAACTATAGCGCGAAGGCCCATGACGCGTCGTTTTTGCCTCGGCCAAACCGGTCCCCCAAAATAAGTTTCATGAATTCAAAAAGATTCCTTGCAAAAATTTACAAAATGCACTGTACAATCTCCACGAGGAGACCCATGGCCGGAGATATTCAATTACAGTGCAGCGATTGCGGGCAAGACTTCACCTTCACCGCTGCTGATCAGGCGTTCTTTCAGGAACGCGGTTACTCGACCCCAAAACGTTGCAAGACTTGCCGACAGGCAAAGAAGAACGATCAGGGGGGTTCCGGCTACCGTTCGGCTCCGGCACAGGGAACACCTGTGATTTGTTCGGGATGCGGCCAGCCTACAACAGTGCCTTTTGAACCGCGCGGCGATCGTCCGGTGTTTTGCCGGGATTGCTACCAGGCTCGCAAGGGCAGCGGTGGTGGCGGAGGCGGCGGCAGTTCGCGCGGCCGCGGCCGTTACTAAGCAAGCAGGCGGTCCGGTTTCGGTGTTCGCATCGCAAATCGGACCATAGCTTCCCCGCAAGATTCTTCAAGCTGTCCTCAATTGCAATGGCCGCAGGGGCGGAATCCGGCTCCGGCGTTCATTGAATGCAAGTCCCTTGTCTTTTTTGCTGCGGGACCTTGGGGAGACAATGCCCTTTAGGGGTATCTTCTTGACGCCACTGGCCCCAAAATGCAGAGTTCTACGAAATGTTCTTGCGGGAGTCGACATGGTGAAGAACAACATCGGCATAGGAGCTGCCCTGGGAGTTTCCCTGGGAACCTTAATAGGGGCGGCGCTGCATAACATTGGTGCCGGGATCGCAGTCGGAGTGGCCCTTGGCGCGGCGATTGGCTTGGCGATAAACGGACGGAAGCGATCTTCAAACTGACCTGCGCCGCAGCTAGGACCGGGTCCGTTTGCATCCTTGGCCGAACCACGACGTGTTGAGATTGGCGGCGTCAAGTAAACACCCCTAATCCCCTTCGAGCCATGGCCGTCCCCTTCAACAAAGAGCAGCCACTACCCACGGGGCTGCCCTTTCAGCCCCACGGTTCGCTCTCGGCTCAACGGCAATGAATCGCCCCCCGCGCACATTCAAGCCGACGCGCTATCATTTCAGATATGCATCCTTCCGCTTCCCTGGCGCCGGGCAAGCTCGCCGCCCCGCTCTCCGGCTCAATGCCTAACTCGTGAGGACCGACCGCAAACCGATGGCCTCGACAACTCCACAACTTGAAGCACGCAACCTGCGCAAGAGCTATGACGATGGGCGTATCGAGGCGCTTCGCGGCGTCGATCTCGCCATTTCGGCTGGGGAGTACGTGGCCATAAGCGGGCCCAGCGGAAGCGGCAAATCGACCTTGCTGCAACTCCTGGGCGGCCTCGACACACCAACCAGCGGCGAAGTGCGCTTCCAGGACGAGGTTCTCGGCAAGGCCATCGACCTCGATAACTACCGCTCTCGTCAAGTGGGATTTATCTTTCAGGCGTTCTATCTGCTGCCTACCCTGCGCGCCATCGAAAACGTGCAGGTGCCCATGCTGGCCGTGAGCGAACACTCCAACGACCGTGCCAAGCGAGCCGAATTGCTGCTGCGCGAGATGGGCCTCGATCATCGGCTGAACCAGTATCCCAACGAGTTGTCGGCGGGCGAACGCCAGCGCGTGGCAATAGCGCGGGCGCTGGCCAACGATCCGGCGATTCTGCTGGCGGATGAACCGACCGGGAACCTGGACAGCGTAAATTCGGCGCACATTATGGAGATTCTCTTGAGCATCCAGAAGCAGCGCGGGATGACGTTGATCGTGGTTACGCATGACGATGAGATTGCGCGCACCGCGCCTCGGCACATTCGCATCCGGGATGGCGTCCGGGAGGGCCCCCGAGCTGACGCCGGGCACGAAAGGCCTGTGTTATGAGGTTCATCGCGCCAAGCTTGGTTGCCGCGCTCATTCTCGCCATCCCGGCCACCGCGGCCGATGTGCAGAAGATCCTCGCCTCGCCGCGACAGCAGGTCCAATCGGCGGACTTTCGCACCACCGGACGCCTGGTCCGTGTGCAGGGGGACGGCACTCGAATAAGTTATCCCATCACCATCAAGGCCCACTGGTTCCCCGGCGTGCTGCGCGTTCTGGTCGAGTTGCGCACAACTTCAAAGGCAGGCGCGAATTCCCGGGCGAGTCTCTCCGCGCCTGCCCACATCCTGTTGGAGATGCGGCCAAACGGGCAGAATGGGATCGAAATTGCTCACCCTGGCGACTCGGCGCCAGCTACTCTGCCCTTTGAGAAGTGGAGCGACGGCCCCCTGGGCAGCGGATTCAGCTACGAGGATTTCCTTGAGCCGCAGTACTTTTGGCCCAACCAGACAGCCCTGGCAGAGGCAATGTTCGGTGCCCGGCAGTGCGATGTTCTCTTGAGCGCGCCTGGCCCGTCGGACCGCACGCACTACGCCCAGGTGAAAACATGGCTCGACAAGAGCATAGGCTTTCCCGTATACGTTGAGAAATCGCTCAGAGCATCGGGAGGGTTGAAGCAGTTCACTTACTTTGGATTGCGGCACGACGAAGGCGTTTGGTCTGCCAGCCAGATTGAAGTCAAGACCAGCGGGCAAGCCGGGTCAACGCTGTTGATCATCGATCGAGGAAGCGCAAAAGCAAACCTGAGTCTGAAAGATTTCAGTAACGATCAACTCACCCATTTTCAGGACCGCTAATGTATCTGGCTCTTTGCATCTTCTTCATAGCCGCAGCCGGAATCTTCGCCGGGTTTCTCTATCAGCTCATCGGCTCTCACCGTGACCGGTTGCGGTTTGCGGGCGACGGACGCCTGGTGAAAATCGGGCGCGGGCACAGCCTCTATGTGCTGGAAAAAGGTTCTGGCGGCCCCACTGTACTGTTTGAAGCCGGTATCGCTGCCACCAATCTCAACTGGTATCACATTCAGGAGACCGTCTCCCGCTTCACCGGCACGGCCTCCTACGACCGCAGCGGACTTGGTTGGAGCAGTCCGTGCCGCACCGCCCGCACCCCCGGAAACATTGTTGAGGAATTGCACGCCATGCTGCAAGGCGCGGGCATCAAGCCTCCGTATATTCTTGTCGGGCATTCCTTTGGCGGGCTGGTCATGCGGCGGTATGCCCAGGTTTATCCCGAAGACGTCGTGAGCGTTCTGCTGGTCGACCCCATGCGCTGCGAAGAGTGGCCGCCACTGAATCCAGCCAAGCAAGCTGAAATCGATCGCGGCAAGCGGCTTTCGGGTTTTGCGGTCCCCATAGCGCGATTCGGGCTTGCCCGCCTTGCCATCACCTCGCTGCTTTGCCGCTCCGGACGCCTCTCCGGCAAACTGGCCAACGCGGCTGGAAACGGCGGACGCCACGTACTCCAACGTGTGACCGAGGAAGTCGGCAAGATGCCCCGGGAGACTTGGCCCATGGTGGCCGCGCACTGGTCGCGTCCCGGTTACTACAAGGGCATGCGCAGCCATGTCGAGGCGGTTCCCGACACGGTGCGGGAGATGCACTTCGCTGAGCCAATCCACGAGATTCCGGTTCTGGTGCTCACGCCTGGGAAATCGACGCCGCTTTCAGAAGAGCGGCTCGCGCGCATTGGCGACAATGTGCAGCAGGTGATTGCCGCGGAGAGTGCGCATTGGATTCATCTCGACGAGCCGGACCTGGTGATCGAGACCATCCGGGAGATGGTGGAAGCAGCAGCCCGCGAGCCGATATCCGCAACGGGTTGAGCCTTGCAGGATTAGCGCCACAACTTAAGTCGAATCACGATCATCTTATGGCTATGATTGCCAACCGTGGCACATCGTCTTCACCGTCTTTGCGCAGCAGGACTTTCCGTCCCCAGCCGCCGGCGCTTTTTCTAATCGCACTGGCAGCCCTGGCGACGCAGGCAGCGCTAAGCCAGACCGCTCCGCAACCGGCTGGACCTCCTGCAACCAACGCCGCATCCGAGCTTTTTGAAGAGCCCGACTGGCAGACCGTCTGCTCCCTGGCGCTCGCAACTCCCTTACCGCCGGCCGCCGCGGCACTCGCTCGTTCAGCCTCCGGCCAGCCCGCCCTTGCCGCCGGCCAGTGCGACGAGCAGACACTCTACTACGGTTTCGGCCAGAGCCCAAACTATCAGGCAGCCCTCCAGTGCTCGTACCGGCATCGTGCCTATCCGCGCGCCGGTACGCTGGAAGGAGCCGGCGCCCTCGCCATGCTGTACGCCAATGGAAACGGGGTCCCGCGTGATTACGCGCTCGCCATTCGTTTTGCTTGCGAAGTTGGCGGAAACGGCGGCTCGAACGAACCGGAGCGCATTGGAAGACTCGAAGCGTTGCGCGATGGCAAGTTGCCTTCCGGGACCACCTTCGATCTGTGCGACGAGCAGATGAGTGGCGCAATGGGCGCCTACTGCTCCGATCTCTCTGAAAAGCAGGCCGATATGGGAAGGGCGCGAAGGATCGCCGCCATCAAGGCTCACCTGTCGCAGAAGGCCAAAACCATATTTGCCGACCTCGAGGCGGACGAGAATGCTTTTGAGCAAGCCCGCATCAAAGGCGAGTATCCCGGCGGCGGTGGCAGCGGTTCGGTGGGCTTTGCGCTCGACGATCAAAATAAGCTGCGCGAACAGTTCGTCATCAATCTTGAGCGTTTCAGCACCGGCAAGCTGCCCCAAGCCTCGCCAGCGATTCGGCAACAAGCGCAACGAGATCTGGATGCGGCCTACGCGGCAGCCCTCGCGGTGCCCCGCGACCCGAACGCCTCCTTCGGAAATCCAACCGTCAATGGTCTGAAAGCGACCCAAGCCGCCTGGCAAGAACTCTTCGAACAATGGATGCTATTTGTGCCTGTTGCCTTCCCCAATCTCTCGCAAGACGCGGCTGCGACCGAGTTGCTGCGCCTCCGCATCCATCAAGTCAGGAAGGCTTCCTACTGACTGGCTTTCGGTCTCCTGGACCCATAACTCAAAGCTTCACATCGACGTTGCCTCACAGCCCTTGGTGAAAGTCAGGTTTTGAAAGGGCACGACTTCACAGGCTGCGGAAAAACTCTCTTCCAGTACAATTTGCGAAGGCCTTGTATCAGGGCACGACTTCACAGGCTGCGGAAAAACTCGTTTCGGACAGGCTTTGTAACAGGGCACGACTTCAGTCGTGCCGATAAAGCCAACAAATTGAATTGGGCTTTATTGAGGACTGCATAAGTAATGTCCGGAAAAACGCGCCGGAGGCGCAGCGTTGGCTAGCCCCGCGCTTCAGCGTGGGGAAAAGGAGTTCCACAAGCTGGTTACGGAGTCCCGTAGGGACGGCGCAAGGACATTATTTATGCTGGGACCAATAGCCCCTCCGGGACCCTTTTCGCCACGAACAGTCCCTTTGTCCGCAACCTGTTCAGTCGTGCCGCAAATGCCGCACAATCAAGTGGGGCCTCAGGCCCCAGCGGAATGCATCTCGACCAAACTCAGATCCCATTTCCGCATCCTGCTCGGGCAGGCAGCCTATTTTCATTGGCTCTGAACGAAATTCCGCTCAACGATAGCTTCCGGATTGGCGACGACACGCTCACAACCTGTTCCCGGACACTGCGGAGTTTTATCGGGACTGATCTCCGGGACACACAAGCCCTGTTTAGTGAGCCCTCCAAGCCAAAGCCGACCTTCACTCAGACAGTTCAGGGTGGGGGGAGGGCAGCTTGGTCGCTTCGCCCCCGGCTACGCTCCTCCGTCCAACCCATGTAAGTAGAAATGCTCCCCCGGGCCGGGCTCTTCAGCCAAGTGGGCCCAGTCTGCGGAAGCGGATGCCGGAACTCGGCAGTTAATTACTTTGCTGGCGGGAGCGACTTCGGGTAGCCGACGATGCTGATCTTGAGGTCGTAGTCGCCGATGAGGACTTCGGGGGCCTGGACGTCGATGCGGTAGAGGATGAAGGGGCCATTCTGCTCAGCGACAATGTCGTAGTTCTGTGCGGCCTCGATGAGGTCGCCGGTGCCGTGGCGGATGAGCTGCACGTTGAGGTCGGGGGCGACACCCTTTCCTCCGGCGGAGGCGCCGTTGTCCATCACGTCCGGGACGTTGAAGTAAATCTGGCGTATGTGGCATTCAGTGGCATTGTCTATGGGCGTCCAGGTGATAAGTGTGGCCGCGTATTCGACGTACCCGTCAGAACGGGGGACCTGCGTGAGGGACGGGTAGCTGGTGGTGGGACTGGGTGTGGCATCGCAGTAGTAGTGACCAGCCGGACTGGGCGCAGGGCCTGCATGGGGATGCAACAAGATGGGCGGAACGGGGCGGGGTGTGGGTGATTGGGCGGAGGCAGAGTTTAGGACAACGGTGAGCCCGAAGGCGCACATGAGAATACGGCGCATGGATAGACTCCAGAGGTCGGATGCACTGTTATACACGATTTTGGGCGAGTTGGTCTTTTGGGATATTGCGGACGTATCACCGCCTATCCGGAAACTATCGTTGAGCAGAACTTCGTTCCCAACCGAGAAATATGGGCCGTCAGTTCGGGCTGCTTCTCATCGGATGCCTTATGGGCTCCCG
>Ga0182012_10005668_pt1 | contig 12885 bp, 12 predicted proteins | sample 612S2SmetaG_FD_120486 | JGI IMG/M metagenome (GOLD analysis project Ga0182012, IMG submission 120486) | Permafrost microbial communities from Stordalen Mire, Sweden - 612S2S metaG | ecosystem: Environmental > Terrestrial > Soil > Wetlands > Permafrost | place: Sweden: Stordalen | collected...
AGTGGAGGAATGGGTGAGTGGTTGAAACCGGCGGTCTTGAAAACCGTTTGCGTCGAAAGGTGCACGGGGGTTCGAATCCCTCTTCCTCCGCCATTCTCTAGTGTCCAGATACCTGCTCGCCTTCCTCGCTGCTGCCTGCCTCTTCGCCGCCCCAACCCCCAATTGCCAATCCCTCCAATCACTCCAAATCCCCGGTCTCTTCATCCTTACAGCTGAATCCATCTCCGCCGGAACCCAACTTCGTCCTCAACAAATAACCCTCCCCGCCCACTGCCTCCTCCACGGCGAAGTCAACAAACACACCGGCCGCGACGGCAAACCCTACGGCGACATCTTCGAACTCCGCCTACCCGCAGATTGGAATGGCCGCTTTCTCTTCCAAGGTGGCGGCGGCCTCGACGGCATCCTCCAACCCGCCATCGGCCCCGGCGGCCTTGGTGAGCGCGCCGCTCTTCTCCGCGGTTATGCCGTCGTCTCCACCGATGGCGGCCACTCCGCCGACCCCGCATCCCACGGCCTCGACGGCGCGTTCGGTTCCGATCCAGCCGCCCTCGCCGATTACCAATACCGCTCCACTCAGCTCGTCGCCGACGCCGCCCAAAAAATCATCTCCCACTACTACGGCCATCCGCCCAAGCATTCCTACTTTCGCGGCTGCTCCAACGGCGGCCGCGAAGGCCTCATCGCCGCCCAGCGCTATCCGCGCTATTTCGACGGCGTCATTGCCGGCGCACCCGCCTTCCATCTCACGCGAGCCATGATCGCCGAAGCGTGGAATACCATGCAGTTCGCCGCCGTTTCGCCGCAAAATCTCCCCGCCGCCGCCTTCTCCGAATCCGATCTCCAGCTCATCGCCCACGCCGTCCTCGCCCAATGCGACTCACTCGACGGCTTTAAAGACGATCTCATCTTCAACCCCGCCGCCTGCCACTACGATCCCGCCGGACTCCAATGCCCCTCCGAAAAGGCTCCCACCTGTCTTTCCTCGGAGCAAGTTACTGCTATCAAGAAAATCATGAGTGGCCCCATCGATTCCCACGGCAACGCTCTCTATTCCGATTGGCCCTACGATAGCGGCATCGAAGCACCCGATTGGCGCTTTTGGCTCTTAGGCAACGAGAAAATGCCGGCTCTGAACGTGCTCATTTTTCCTCCGGCCGTCAACGGCATGGCGTTAGCAGGCAAGCAGCCGCCCATCGACATCTTCCACTTCAATTTCGACACTGGCTCTACCCGCATCAACCGAGCCGCCGCCGCGCTCAACCCTGATTCCACTAACTACACCGCCTTCCGCGCGCACGGCGGCAAACTCATCCTCTGGGCCGGCATGAGCGACCCCATTTTCTCCGCCAACGATTTGATTCACTATTATCAAGACATCACTCGCGCCAACGGCGGCCCCGCGCAAACTCTCAATTTCGCCCGTCTCTTTCTCCTGCCGGGAGTGACTCACTGCGGCGGCGGCCCCGGCCTCGATAGCTTCGACTCACTCACCGCCCTCGAAGCTTGGGTGGAGGACGGCACTGCCCCCGAGCACATCATCGCCCGCGGCAACGCCTTCCCCGGCCGCACTCGCCCGCTTTGCCCCTACCCTCTCACGCCCCACTATAATGGCACCGGCAACCCCGAAAACGCCGCCGCTTTTTTCTGCGCCAAGTAGGGCGGGCATTCTTGCATGCGGGCCACCTTTAAGATGGCGCCTGATCGTCCCGACGCTATCATCAAGTGCGCATTTCATAGGGAAGCGTAACGGTCATGGTAAACAACAGAGAAACGCCTACCATGCTCGGGACTTATAAGGACGACTGCGCTGGCTTGCTTGAAGACACCACGCGCCATCGAGGACGGTCGTTTTGAAGAGATCGACCGCGCTGCGCTAGCGGATGAGGTGAGGGACTTGGGCAAGACGGAACGGCGGGCGGCCGTGGCCCGCGAATTAGGCATTCGAAGGAAGTTTTTTTGTATGCCTGGAAGGTGGAAGGAAAAGGCAGCCAAGCAACAGCGCCAATCCCGGAAGTAGACGAGCAAGATCCAAGGGAACCAGGGGTGGAGAAACTGCAGAGGCGCATCGCGGAACTGGAGCGCGTCAAGGGACCGAGCCAGGAGAGCGTCGCGAGTTTCGACGGGGGATACCAAGTGATTCAACGTCAAGTAACTGAGCAAGGCGAAGCAAGTATTGAACGCTGTGCGAAGTGGGGAAAGTGAGCCGCGCGGGTTTCTAGCGAGATTGGCCAGAGCGCCAACCGCAAGAAGCGGAAATGGCCATTCGCGAAGCGATGCAAACGGAAGCGCTGCGGCGACGCGTGAATGGCTATCGTCGCGTCACGCGCGAGTTGCAAGAGAAAGGGAATCGCGGTAGGAGAAGGCGTCGTGCGGCGGATTCTGCGCAGCGACAATATGCCACGATGGAGGAGTTACAACAAAACATCACAGGGTTCATCGATGAGTTCTACAATCGACCGCACTCAGCGCTCGACTATCTTTCGCCAGACGAGTTCGTACAGAACTGGAGAAAATCACTACCGCCGGCGGGCTTGAGTTTCCCCAGGCATGGGGGATCTATCCTGACGCTTGAGCGTTTTCATTTTCAGCGTAGAGCGTATGCTGCTCTCCGCTGTCTCATCAGGATGAGTCTCCAGCAGAGCCGCCCCCTGCTCTCCTCATCCTTAATCAGAAACTTCCCGTTCGCTGCCGAGGGACTAGGAGCGGGTGGTTTGGAGGGCAGCTGAAAAAGGGGGACACGCCTGCGAAATCGGTTTTTGAGTAAGTTGACCCGAGCCCAGAATGTCCCCTTTTCTCTTCCTCTAGGAGATAAGTTGGATGGCTAGGAGATAAGTTGGGTGGCGCGTTTGGCGAAGTAGGTGAGGATGAAGTCTGCGCCGGCGCGGCGGATGCTGGTGAGGGTTTCAAGGATGGTGCGGTCGAGGTCAATCCAACCGTTGTTGGCGGCGGCCATGATCATGCTGAATTCGCCGCTGACCTGGTAAGCGCCTAAGGGGATGTCGTAGCGGTCGCGGGCTTGGCGGATGATATCGAGATAGGCGAGAGCGGGCTTGACCATGATCATATCCGCGCCTTCTTCGAGATCGAGCTCAATTTCGCGCATGGCTTCGCGGGCGTTGGCGGGGTCCATTTGATAGCTGCGGCGGTCGCCGAATTGTGGGGTGGATTCGGCGGCTTCGCGAAAGGGACCATAGAAGGCGGAGGCGTATTTAGCGGCGTAAGCGAGGATGGGCGTGTTGCTGTGCCCGGCGGCATCGAGGGCTTGGCGAATGGCGTGAACGCGGCCGTCCATCATATCGCTGGGGGCGACGATGTCGGCACCGGCGGTGGCGTGGGAGACGGCGGTTTTGGCGAGCCAATCGAGGGTGATGTCGTTGTCGACGTCGCCGTCTTTGATCCAGCCGCAGTGGCCGTGGCTGGTGTATTCGCAGTTGCATACGTCGGTGGTGACGAGGAGGCCGGGGACTTCTTTTTTGATAGCCCGAATGGCTTGCTGAGTGATGCCGTTGGGATCGTAAGCGCCCGAGGCGATCTCATCTTTTTGGGCGGGGATGCCGAAGAGGATCACGCCGCCGAGGCCAAGTTTCAGGCACTCCTGGCATTCGCGGACGATGTTATCGATGGACATTTGAGCGTTGCCGGGCATGGAGAGAATTTCTTTGCGAATACCCTCTCCTGGAACGACGAACAGCGGAAGGACGAATTGCGAGGGCGCGAGGCGGGTTTCGCGCACCAGGCGGCGCAGAGGTTCGGACGAGCGCAGGCGGCGGAGGCGTTGGGTGGGGAAAGCCATGAGTACTCTATAAGTTTATGAAACGGAGCGAGGCAAAGCGCTGGCTGGTGAGCGGGAGAGTGCAGGGCGTGGGGTTCCGCTATTTTGTGCAAGGGAAGGCGAATGAGTTGGGATTGGAGGGTTGGGTGCGGAATTTGGATGATGGGCGGGTGGAGGTTTATGCGGTGGGCGAGGTGGAACGCTTGAGCGATTTGGCGGCGGCGTTGTATATGGGGCCGAGGATGGCGGAGGTGAGGAGCGTGGAGGAGAAGGAGGATGTGGTGCAGAGGATGGCGGGGTTTGTGGTGAGGTGACAATTTTATGTGCTATGGCTCACGTCGAGATTTTCGGTATTTGTTTCCTGCGCAGCCAAAAGCGCCGAGATGAGTCTCGGCGCGGCAGACACGAGTGTCTGCGCCACAATGCTTCTCAATCGAAGGTCAGAAGCAATGAAGTCCTACATCACATTCCCGATAAGCCGCTGATGGCGTCAGAGACGACCTGGTTCATCTGGGCGAGGCATTGTTCGACGACCAAGGTTTCGCGTTTGGCGAGGGGCCAATCCTTGCTGTCGACGGCTTCACGGATGCCGGGGACGGTTTTAACGCCGTAGCCGGTGTAGAAGCCGGGCGCGTAGATTTGGTGTTTGTACCATTCGCGATTGGGGAGGCCTTCGGGACGGGTGAGGACGCGTTCGGTCTTCATCAGGGCTTCGTTGACGGTGTTGGCGCGGGCGGTGTCGACGTTGTCTCGCAGCATGGCGGCGGTAAGCAGAGCGTCATACTTTTCGCTGTTGCGCTTTAGGGCTTCCAGTTCGCGGGCGAGCGGGGCAAAATCGAGAGGCTGACCTTTAGTCTTGGCTTCTTTCTGGATGTCGTCCAGATAGGAAGTGACGGTGTCGGCGAAATGGCCGAATTCAAAGGGCAGAACGGACGAATCGGCAAGGCGGAGCAGCGCGGTGGCGGTGAATTGCGAGAGAGCTTTGCCATCGGCGAAGTTGCCGTCGGAGAAGTGGGTGTACCAGTAAATGGAATCGTAAACCGAGTGATAGATGCCGCCTTTGGATTGGCCGCTAAAGCCGGCGTTCATGCTGGCAACGCCGAGATAATCGAGAAAGGCGACATAATCGGAGCCTGCGCCCAGAGCGCTAATGGTGAACGAGGTTTTCTTTTTGCCGGCAGGCGTTTCGTCATCATCGGCGGGCGGGTGATGCAGGGAGGCGTCGGCCAGACTGGTATTCATGTTCGGTTGGGGAACGGCCGCCGCCACTTCGGCGACGAAGTCTTCCAACGTATGAGAGCCGCCCACGTGCAGCCAGCCTTTGCCGTTGCTATCGGAATTGAGATAGGCGACGGCTTTCTGGCGCAGTTCGTCCTGGTGCTTTTCGGCGAATTCAGTGGAACCGAGGAGGCCGAATTCTTCGCCATCCCAGAGGGCAATTTTGATAGTGCGCTTGGGTTTCCAGCCTTGCTTCTGCAATTGCGCGAGAGAGCGGGCGGTTTCCATGAGCGCGATGGCGCCGGAGATGGGATCGTCCGCGCCGTTGACCCAAGCGTCATGATGATTGCCGGCGATGATCCATTCATCGGGCGCTTCAGAGCCGGGGATGGTGGCGATGACGTCGTAGATGGGGCGGGTGGACCAATCGTAGTCGGTTTTGAGGTGAACGCGCGTGGAACCGGGGCCGACATGATAGGTGAGCGGCAATGCGCCGCGCCAATCGCGGGGCGCGACGGGGCCGGTCAGCTGCTGAAGAATCGGCGTGGCGTCAGCGTAAGAGATGGGAAGGACGGGAATTTTCATGAGGCTCTTGGCTTCGGCGAGTGGGAGACGCTTGGAGCCCTTTTCGGAAGCCCAGCCGGGAGAGAGCGGATCGCCGGGGTAAAGCGGCATGTCGAGAACACTGCCGCGCTGCACGCCGTCAGGGGGACGCATGGGGCCTTTCGGGAAAATGTCGCCTTCGAAATAGCCGTCTTCGTGAGGATCTGAGTAAATCAGGCAGGCGATGGCGCCGTGCTCGGCGGCGACTTTGACTTTGATACCGCGCCAGCTTTTGCCGTAACGGGCGATGACGATTTTACCTTTGACGTCGATGCCTTGTTTGGCGAGCCATTCGTAATCGTCGGGGATGCCGAAGTTGACGTAGACGACTTCGCCGGTGACGTCGCCGCTAGCCCCATAAGCGTTGTAGCTGGGGAGTTGGTGAGCGTCGCCGCTGCTGGGATCTTCGGCGACGACAGGCTCTTTCAATTTGAGGACGAAGTGTTTGGGGCCGACAACTTCAACTTGGCGGAGGGTGGGGGTGGGCAGCAAGGATTCGAACTCTTCGATGTGGGCATCGAGGCCCCATTCTTTGAAATGGCCGAGGACATATTCGGCGACGATTTTGGAACGGGGCGAACCGGCGTTGTGAGGCTCGGCAGCCATGAAGTCCATGTATTGGCGGAGACGGCCGGGGTCAGGGATGGCTTGCGCTTGTTTTTCGAGCGATTGTTCGGCGGGGATGTCTTTGGCGAGGAAGCCGCGAAGATGGGGAGGGTCTTGCGAAAACAAAGGATGGTGGAACAGTGCGAAGAGCGAGAATACGCACAAAGGCTTCATGGAGATTTATTTTAGCGGGTGTGAAGGCCTACGCCTGGATTAGAATTGAGAGGTGAACCGTGTCGAGGAAATTGAAGCGGCCATAAACAATCTTCCGCCCGAGGAATACCGGCTGATTGCGCGGTGGTTTCGCGAGCGTGAACAGACCAGTTGGGACGGGCAATTGGACGATGATTCTTTAGCCGGCAAGCTCGATTTTCTGTTTGAAGAGGCCGAGAAGATTGCATCCGCGGGCTGAGGCGAGATGCCAATTAGTTTCCTGACGCTGCTCCCTCACGGTCGCGGTTCCGTTAGGATTACTGAGCAACGGCGGTCCGTTGGTCGAGCGATTCTTCAGGCACCTGGACGGCATTGCTGAAGCTGTAGCCGAAACCGCGGACGGAGCGAATCAACAAGGGATTGGCGGGGTCGGATTCGATCTTTTGACGCAGGCGCAGAATGTAGACGTCGACGGTGCGGTCGGTAACGGCGCGGTCGTGGCCCCAGACGGCGTCCAGCAATTGCTCGCGGCTGTAGACCACGCCGGGGCGGTTCATCAAGAACTCAAGCAGGCGAAATTCGGTGGCGGTTAGGGTGAGAAGCGCGCCGTCGAGACGCACTTCGCAACTGCTGCGATCCAATTCAAGCGAAGCAGCCTTCAGGACGCGGGTGGCGCTGGTTTGGCCGCGGAATTGAATCTTGATGCGGGCGATCAGTTCGCGGACGAAGAACGGTTTCACGATGTAATCATTGGCGCCGAGTTCCAGGCCGACGATGCGATCGGTCTCCGACGCACGCGCAGTGAGGAATATCACCGGAATATGCGCCAGTTCCGGGTTCTGGCGGATGCTTTTGCAAATCTCTAAACCGTCGGAATCCGGCAGCATGATATCCAGCAGAATAAGGTCGGGCTTTTCGCGCCGGAAAAGGTCGATTACGCCGCGGCCGGTGCTGGAACCAACCACGCCAAAGCCTTCCTTCTCAAGGTTATACTTGACCAGCGTGAACAGGTCGGCGTCATCTTCGATGAGGGCTATTTTGCGCATAAGGTCTTTGCTTTAGAAAACGATTACAACTCAGCGTAATCGAACATCCATTACAGCTATGTTACGAAACAGTGAAATGATGCTGAATTCACAATCTACAGGTGCAAGATAGTCTTGAAAACTGAGATATTCTAGTTTTGACGCGGCATGAACAAGTACGAAAAGCGGGCGCAGGCCGAACGGAAAGCGGCTTTGCGCTCCTCCATGACGATTTGGAGCGCGGGCATCGCGTTGATTGTGGTGGTCTTCCTAATTTTAGGTTTGAGTTCGTCCGCGCCGCAAAGCTTTTTTTCGAAAGCCGCTATTGGCGTAGCAGTGGTGCTGCTAGCGGTTCGGCAGCTTAGCCGGCGTTTGCGTGGCGGTACGCCAAGGGCGGCTCAACCCGATCCCAAGTCATCGATTAAACTGGATTAAAGGCCTGGGAATTTTTCCGGGGCCGACTTTTTATCGGAGGTTTATGAAAGGTATTGTTTTGGCTGGAGGGACGGGCAGCCGTCTTTTTCCGCTCACGAAAATCACGAACAAACATCTGCTGCCGATTTACGACAAGCCGATGATCTACTACCCAATTCAAACCCTTGTGGAAGCGGGCATCAAGGATGTTTTGGTGGTGACGGGTGGGCGTAATTCAGGCGACTTTTTGCGCTTGCTAGCGAATGGCAAAGAGTTTGGCTTGAAGCATATCAACTACACGTACCAGGAAGGTGAGGGCGGCATCGCCGAGGCGCTGGCGCTAGCGGAGCATTTCGCGGATGGCGATCAAATTTGCGTAATCCTGGGCGACAACATCATTGAATCGTCGATCACAGCGGCAGTAACGGATTTCCAAAAACAAGAACGTGGCGCGAAGATTCTGCTGAAGGAAGTTTCGGACGCGGAACGATTCGGGGTAGCGGAAATTGCCGGGGATAAGATTGTCGGCATTGAGGAAAAACCGCTGAAGCCGAAATCGAATTATGCCGTGACCGGGATTTATATGTATGACGGCACGGTGTTCGATAAGACGCGCACGCTGAAACCCTCGAAGCGCGGCGAATTGGAAATAACGGACGTGAACAATGCCTACATTCGCGAGGGCACGATGACCTTTAATTATCTGGACGGCTGGTGGACGGATGCGGGCACGTTCGATTCGCTCTTGCGCGCGGCGAACCTGGTGCATGAAACGCATAACCGGCGAGTTCCCGCGATGGCGGCGGTTGCCGGAGCAGGAGACGATTGCGAATGAGCGCGGCGGCGATGGCGTTGGGCGTCACGGGCACGGGCATTGAATTGGTGGTGCCGAAAGCGGAGCCGGGTATTGGCAAAGTGATTTTGTCGCCCAGCAGTGCGGATTTGATTGCGGGCGTGGAGATAGCGCCGTTTGCTTTGTGGCCGGATGACCGCGGGTACTTTTTAGAAGTGGCGCGCTTGGGGCAGGGATTGGTGGCCGCCTTTCCGGCCGAGAGCAGCCAGGTTTCGGCGGCGCTCAATTATCCGGGGATCATTAAGGCATTTCATTTTCACAAGTTTCAAACCGACTACTGGGTGGCGGCTGCCGGCCTCTTGCAAGTGGCGCTGGTTGATTTGCGCAGCGACTCGGCTACGTTCGGAAAAAAGAACACGCTATATGTGGGCGCGTTGCGGCCCTGGCAAGTAGTGATTCCGCCAGGTGTGGCACATGGCTATAAGGTGATCGGGGAGCAGCCTTCGGTATTGGTTTATATCACGAATCGCCAATACGATCCGAAGGATGAAGGCCGGATTCCGTACAACGACACTTCTATTGCTTACGATTGGGAGTTACAACACAAATGAGGCTTTTGGTAACTGGAGGCGCGGGCTTCATTGGATCTTGCTTCGTGCGGCTGGCTTTGGCGCAAGGCTGGGCCAAGCAAATCGTTAATTTCGATAAGCTGACCTACGCCGGAAATCCGGAAAATGTCGCGGAGGTAGCGGAGCACGCGGGCTACCGCTTTGTGCAAGCGGATATTTGCGATGCCGACGCGGTGGAGAAAGCGCTGCGCGAGGAAGAGCCGGACGCGATTATACATTTCGCGGCGGAATCACATGTGGACCGGAGCATTCACTCGCCGGCGCCGGTGATTCAGACAAATTTCAACGGTACGTTTACGCTGTTGGAGGCGGCACGGCGGCGGGGTACCGCGCGCTTCGTCCATGTCTCAACCGATGAAGTATACGGCAGCATCGAAGCGCCGCATGAGGCGGACGAAAGCTATCCACTCAAGGCGAGCAGCCCGTATTCGGCCTCGAAGGCTGGTTCGGATTTGCTGGCGCTTTCTTATTACACGACATACAAGATGAACGTGTCGGTGACGCGCGCCTCGAATAATTATGGGCCGTATCAGTTTCCGGAGAAGCTGATTCCGCTGATGATTTCGAACGCCCTGGAAGATAAGCCGCTGCCGGTTTATGGCGATGGACAACAAGTGCGCGATTGGCTTTTCGTGGAAGATCATTGCCGGGCGATCAAAGCCGTTTTAGATAAAGGGCGCGCCGGCGAGATTTACAACATTGGCGGCAATTGTTCGCTGCCGAACTTAGAGGTGGTGAAGCGGATTCTGAAGGCGACGGGAAAGACCGAAAGCCTGATTACGCGCGTAACAGACCGGCCGGGACACGACCGGCGCTATGCGCTGACGAATACCAAGCTGACGGGGGAAACGGGTTGGGAGCCGGCAATGGGTTTTGACCGCGGATTGCAAGCTACGGTCGATTGGTATGTGAAGAACCGGGCGTGGGTGGACAGAATCAAGAGCGGCGAATACCGGCGTTTTTATGAATTGAATTATGCCCAGCGAGTGAGCTAGGTTTTCGCCACCCAGCGCACTCGATATAATCCACTGAAGAGCATTTCTTTTCGGTGGATCTACCACAGCAGACAAACCCGGCACGAGAATCCCTGAGAAAGATCAGGCAGGAAACTCGTCAGACGCGATCGCTAGACTCTCTGCGCGTGCAGTTCGAACAATTGCAGGCGATCCGGCGGCAAAGCTTGGACGATTTCGATCTGCAGGTGATGATTGCGGACATTCACCAGGAAATCATCGACCGCGCTCGCTATTTGCGAGGCGAAGCGGCGCCGCCGGAGTTGCAGGAAGACCATTCGGTTATTTTCCAACCGCCGGTGGCCGCCAAGGCGAAGGAGCCGCCGCCAGCGCCTGCGCCCGAAGCCACCGAAGAGCATACCGAAGTAGCGCAAATTCCACCGGGCATAACAAGAGTTGACCCAACAAGCTGGAAGGTGATTGTCGGGTTATCGGCTTTTTTCTGCGCCGTGGTGCTGGTGGGCTTTTTTTATTTGATCCAAACGGCCCGAAAATTGAATATGGATGATGAACGTAAAGTTGCGACCGAGCAGCAGGCGGCCAAAGCTTCACCGGCGGCCAGCAGCGCACCCGTTTCGATAGCGCCAACCCTACGGCTGTATACCGATCTAGCCGCGGGCACTATCACGTTCGACAATGATGCGCCGCGAAATCTGGTTGATGGCGAGTTTCAGTTGGACAAACTGACGCCGGGCCAGCACTCCATCCGGGTAGAAGGAAAGAGTGGATCAGCTTCTTTTCAGTTTGAGGTCACGGGACGAAACGCGCCGAAGATAATCGGTGTGCCGCAAGCAAGCAATGCGCTGGCGGTGCTGGTTTCCGAGCAAGATGGGCGTGGGCAACTGGTAACCAGCGCAGGTAAAGCACAAGTAATGCTGGATGGCAAGAGCGCGGGCGAGGCTGACGCGGCCGGTTTGGAATTGGTCGGCTTGGGCACTACCGACCACGATCTGCAAGTGATCCACGACAATGACCGGCAACGCTTTGTGATGACGTATACCGCTGCGCCTGTGCTCACGGTATACGTGAAATCCGATTCGAACACTGGAATATTGACTATCGTCACCGGTGAGGACGGCGCGGAGATCTATATCGATAACGTTCTGTTCCGCCGCCGAACGGATCACGGGCAAGTGCGCGTTTCGATACGCGCCGGCCGCTATCCCGTGCGCGTGCATAAAGACGGGTTTGTGGATCCGCCGGTGGTTTGGGTGGATGTTAAGAAAGCCGAGGTCACCACCGAGACTTTTCAATTGCTGCCGCTGGGTAATATCGCAGGGTTACGGATTAAAGGCGCGCAGCCCGGCACGACCACCTACATCGATCACGAATTCGTGGCGGCCATTGGTCCCGACGGCGCAGCAAGCATTTCCAACATCAAGCCGGGAGATCACGCTATTGAACTGCGGCGTGAACTGGCGAACCCCAAGAAGCTGCAGCGCACGTTCAAGGCGGGAGAAATCATCACGCTCTCTGGCCCTGACGTGACATTGGAGAAGAGCGCCGCTGAGACAAAGCCCGCCGCCGCGGTCATGCCAGAAGAAAATACCAAGCCCGCAGGCCCCGCGCCGAACGACAACTTCGCCGCAGGATCGCGCGTGCAAAAAGGCGGCGGCTTCGTTCCCTACGATACGCCTAAATCGACCGGGCACTATTCGTTCCGTACTCAAGGGCACGTAGGCGGGCTTCTCAAGAAGGGCAAACTGCAGTGGTATGCCGGATTTCAGGATAGCCAGAACTACGTTTTGTTCGTGCTGGACGGCAAGCACTGCGACGTGCGAGAGATGCGCAATGGCAAAAGCATTTTGTGGAGCAGGAGCTCTTGCAGTGTGGACTCTTCCACTTGGGTGCAGGTGGATCTCGCCGTGAAGCCGGGCGTTGTCAGTTCGCGGATCAAAACCGGCGAAGATGGCTGGCGCGACATGGGTTCGGTGACCAGCTTGGGGCGCGACTTTACGCAAGATAAGGTAGGATTCTATGTTCCGCCCAATGACGAAGTGGCGGTAACGAATTTCAAATTTGCCGGCCGCTGAGCGGCAAACAACGGACTCGAACGTGGACGAAAAAGCTTTTTACAAGGAATCGCAAGTGGTGAAACCGGCCACTCTCAATTGCTCTTATTGCCGGAGCTCCGACAGTTATGAATTGCGCTGGCTGGTGCGCAAGAAAATCGCGGCACTCCCTAGGCATGCTGACGAGCGAGATCGCGCAAAGTTTACCAAGGCGGCGAGTTATATGGTGCTTTTGGACGATAAAATTGCCTGCAAGCGCTGCCGCAGGACGTTTGAAATTTCCGGCATCAAAACGACGGCGTTTCTGACTGAGTAGACCACGCGCGCCGATTAAAATCGCTTTAGAACGCCTACCTGCCTGTAACTCTACTGAGGGCTGCTACATCTACAGCCGCAAAGGGATTGCACACATGTCGCACGTATTCACGGATGTTCTAAAACGTAATATTCTGGCGGGCGCTTTAGCCAGCGTTTGCGCCGCCACGCTCTCCGCGCAGGCGGACCCAGCCTCACGGGTAGCCCGGCTCAATTATCTGCGTGGCAGCGTCTCGATGAAGCCGGCTGAGGCCAACGATTGGTTTGCCGCCGAACTCAACCGGCCCTTCTCAACAGGTGATTCTCTGAACACCGATATAGACGGCCGG
>Ga0182012_10005670_pt1 | contig 12885 bp, 10 predicted proteins | sample 612S2SmetaG_FD_120486 | JGI IMG/M metagenome (GOLD analysis project Ga0182012, IMG submission 120486) | Permafrost microbial communities from Stordalen Mire, Sweden - 612S2S metaG | ecosystem: Environmental > Terrestrial > Soil > Wetlands > Permafrost | place: Sweden: Stordalen | collected...
ATCACCGAAGAGGAGTTCCAGGCCGAGCTCGCGCAGCTTCGTGAGTCGCGCGCCACGGTCGAGCCGGTTGAAGAAGACCGCGCGCTGGTCGATGGCGACTGGGCGCAGATTACCTACAAGGGCGCGATTGAAGGCGAAGCCGATGCTGCCCCTGTCACCGGCGAAGATACGCTGGTCGAAATCGGCGGCAAGGACACGGTCGACGCTTTTTCTTCAGCCCTGCGCGGCGCCAAACCCGGCCAGGAACTCAAGGCCGAGGTCATCTATCCCGCTGATTATGCTGAGGCTAAGCTTGCCGGCAAGACAGTGGCCTATGACGTCGAAGTAAAGGCCATCAAGAAGCGCACGTTGCCCGAACTGGACGATGATTTTGCCAAAGAACTCGGAGCTTACGAGGGCTTTGCTGACCTGGAAGAGCGCGTCCGGGAGCACCTCGCAGCCCGCAAAAAGCGCAGCATCGAAGGTGAAACCAAGGACCGCCTTTTTGCCGCGCTGACTGAGAAATATCCCTTCCCGGTGCCGGAATCGCTGGTGCAGGAGCAGATTGACGCCCGTCTCGATAGGGGACTCCGCGCCTTGGCAGCCCAGGGGATGGACACCGAGCAAATGCGCAAGCTGGACTTTGCCCGCCTTCGTGCGGCACAGCGGGACAGCGCCTCCGCCGAGGTGAAAACCTTTATCCTGCTGGACCGGATTGCTCATGAGGAAAAAATCACAGTAAGCGATGAAGAAATGGACCAGGAACTGCAGTTGGCAGCCTTACAGTCCCGCGAACCGCTGGATGCCCTGAAAGTGCGATTGACGGAGGACGGTGGGCTAGCTAGAATCCGTGAACAGCTAAGACGGGAGAAAACTGCGAGTTTGTTGTATGATAGGCTGCCCTCCTAACCGGTAATTAGTCCGGTTTAAGGGCAGAAGGGGCTGCACGGGCAAGAAGTAGTTCCGGGAAACGAGATCCGGTACCTGGCGGCCACAAAAAAACGGGGCGAACGGTCCCAAAACTGAAATTACGGGAAGAACATTCAATGGCATTGGTTCCCATGGTGGTTGAGCAGACGAGTCGGGGCGAGCGCGCCTACGACATTTACTCCCGTCTGCTTCGCGACAACATTATCTTTCTTGGCACCCCGATCGACGACCAGGTGGCCAATCTGATTGTGGCGCAGATGCTGTTTCTTTCCGGCGAAGACCCGGAAAAGGACGTGCAGCTCTACATCAACTCGCCGGGTGGCTCCATTACCGCCGGCCTCGCCATTTACGACACCATGCAGTTCATCAAGAACAACGTGGTCACCTATTGCATAGGCCAGGCTGCCAGCATGGGTGCATTTCTGCTGCTGGCAGGGACCAAGGGCAAGCGGTTTGCCCTGCCCAACTCGCGCATTCTCATCCATCAGCCGTCGATGGGCGGACTGAGCGGGCAGGCCACGGACATCGACATTCACGCGCGCGAAATTCTTCGCATTCGTGAAATTACCAACACATTGATCGCCAAGCATACGGGGCAGCCTCTGGACCGCATCGAACGAGATGTGGAGCGCGATTTCATCATGAATTCGCAGCAGGCCAAGGAATACGGCATAGTCGATGAAATCATCGACCGGCCGCGTACATAATCCGCAGCGGGGCTGGCGTAGCTAGACGCCGGCTCCGCCAACAACGCTTACCACGCCAACACCGCGAACGCCGTCCAAAGGGAGCAGGAAAATGAAAACGCGCACGGGACCTGAAGAAGCACTGCGCTGCTCGTTCTGTCACAAGTCACAGGACGCCGTGGCCAAGCTGATCTCGTCGCCCAGCGACTACCCTCGCGCGTACATCTGCGATGAGTGCGTAGCCGTTTGCAACTCGATCCTCGAGGACGACCGCGGCGATGCCGCTCACCCTGCCACGACCGCCGGCCACCTGCCCAAACCGCAGGAGGTCAAGGGCTTCCTCGACGACTTTGTCATCGGCCAGGACCAGACGAAAAAGAAGCTTGCCGTCGCGGTTTACAACCACTACAAGCGCATCCAGATGAACCGCATGCGCAACAATGAAGTGGAGCTGGCCAAGAGCAACATTCTTCTGATCGGGCCCACCGGGTCAGGCAAAACGCTGCTGGCGCACACGCTGGCCAAGATGCTTGACGTTCCCTTTGCGATTGTGGACGCCACCACGCTCACCGAAGCCGGCTATGTAGGTGAGGACGTGGAGAACATCATCCTCAAGCTGCTGCAGGCGGCTGAGGGCGATGTGACGCGCGCGCAACAGGGGATCATCTACATCGACGAAATCGACAAGATCGGCCGCAAGGACGAGAACCCCTCCATCACCCGCGATGTTTCAGGCGAAGGAGTGCAGCAGGCTCTGCTCAAGATTCTTGAAGGCACGGTAGCCAACGTGCCGCCGCAAGGCGGACGCAAGCATCCGCACCAGGAATTCACCGCCGTCGACACCACCAACATTCTCTTCATCTGTGGTGGAGCGTTTGTCGGCCTGGAGCGCGTAGTCGGCCGTCGCGTCGGCAAGAAGGCCTTAGGCTTCAAGGCAACCGACACTGAAGCCGAGTCAGCGGCGCGCTCGCATCGCGACACGGAACTATTGCGCAAGACCGAACCGCAAGACCTGATCAAGTACGGGCTCATTCCAGAGTTTGTAGGCCGCTTGCCGGTCATGGGCATCCTCGACGAACTGGACGAAGCAGCCCTGGTCGAGATTTTGACCAAGCCGCGCAACGCTATCCTGAAGCAGTACCAGCGTCTGCTTGAATATGAGAATGTCCGCCTCCACTTTACGCAGGAAGCCACCGTCGCCGTAGCCCGTGAGGCCCTGGCGCGCAAAGTGGGAGCGCGTGGTTTGAGGATGATTCTGGAAGAGCTGATGCTCGACCTGATGTACCATCTCCCATCCAACAAGCGGGTCCGTGACCTGGAGATTACGCGAGAGATGGTCGAGCGACGCGACCTGTCGCTTTGCCTCCTCGAAAAAGCCGGATAGCCCTTCATCGCCTTGCAGAAACAAAAAGCCCTCATCCCGCAAGCGCGGAATGAGGGCTTTGTGTTTCCGTTGCAATTTCAAAAAACCTGTCATCCTGAGCGACCGCAGCGTAGCGAAGGGAGTCGAAGGACCTGTTTTTCGGAAGTTCGTTGCACTCAACTCTCTTCAAGAAATGCAACGAACATCCGGCTCATCTCGCTACGGAACGAACACACCCAACCGAACATGCCACTTCGTGCTCTGTCCCGGCTTGAGGGTCACCATTCCTGTATCCGTCGAACCCCATTCCTTCCCGAAGGGGTCCCCAAAGTTGTACTGATGCTCAATCGCCACAAACTTTGCCGTAGGCGGAGCGTACATCTGGATCGCCTTGATCTCCGGCGAAAGCCCGATGATGTTGACGCCGTAGTGCGCTGCCGGATCGATCACCCGCACCGTGACCGCATGATTCGCCCAGTCGAGGTGGTTCCAGTTGTCGTCGAAGAAGTTGGTCCCGAGGGCGCCCCCGGCGGTCCCGCGCAGGTCGAAGCGGGTTCCTTGCACGGGAAGGATCTTTCCGGTGGGAAAGACGTTGTCATACCCGTCGACTTCCGCAATCGAGGAGGCAGGAATGCTTACCCGCGCCTGCGTGCGGTCGCCCGAGGGTAGGTTGAAGTAGGGATGCCAGGCGATAGCCATCGGCTCTTCTTCATCGCCGATATTGCGCGCATCGATGCTCACATCGACGGCATCGGCAGTCAGGCGGATGGCAACCACAAATTGCGTTTTGGAAAGCCAATGTCCGCCGAAATCGCCCGCATGAATGACGCCTTCAACCTCTTCGCCGCCGGAAACCTTTTTAACCTCGACGCTGTCGGTTTTCGACTTGAGAATCAGCCCGTGCATAGCGTGCCGCTCGGCCGTAGGCAGCTTGCCAATGTTGTTGGCGGGCAGGGTGATGGTCTTGCCATGCCACTCGGTAGTGAGCGTCTTGCCATCCTCCGAGAGTTTGCCTCGAATCCGATTCGGATACGGCGCAAGAAAGGCCGCGCCAAGCCGGTAGCCGAGGTCGCCATTGGGCGTATCGTTCTCGTCGAGCATCTTCTTCGCCGTGGCCAGGTCGGGTGAGGCCAGCACATTAATGTTGCCCTTGCCGGGGAAGTTTGCCGTAATCTGCAGCACCTCCATGCCGCGACCGGGTGCGACGGTGATGCTGGTGAACTCCGGTTTGGTCGTGCTGGCGGCTGTACGCGAGAGTGCGACAACCTTTTGGCCGCCAATCTCAGTTGCATCCTGGGCGCCGGCATCGGAAACGAACACGCCCGCAATGAAAACCGGCAGGACGACGGACAACAACGTAAGAGCATGCATAAATGACTTCATCTCGTTCCATCCCTGAAGTAGCATTTGAATTCCTGGAGTAGCATTTGAGTTTTGCGGAACAGCCTGACTTCCGACGGGCATTTTTTCCGTCGCGAGAAAGCGTATTCCAGCAGCGGAATCATTCTACGCCACCCTGCTGGACCGGGGCAGGAAGGCGTGCAGCAACCCCGTCGCCCGATGGTCGTCCACAGTGTCCCAGTCGTCACAATTCAACGCGGTCCAGCCCGCGCAGGTAGTACGATGTTCGCACGGTGTCGACCATTTCCCCGGTCACACCGTCATTCCTCTCAGGGGTGACCAACAATGCAGAATTTGCTGCGCGATCTCCGCTACGCGGCGCGCCAATTACGCAAGTCTCCGGGATTCACGGTAACCGCAGTGCTGACGCTGGCGCTCGGCGTGGGAGCCACCACTGCAATCTTCAGTTGTGTTTATGGGCTGCTCCTCAAATCGCTGCCGTTTGCGGACGCCGACCGCATCGTGGCCATGTCTGAGACCCATCCCCAGATCAAGGGTGGCATTGTGGCCACTTATCCGGACTATGAGGCTTGGCGTAAGCAGCAGACCAGCTTCTCCCAGGTAGCTGCCTATTCCACGCTCAATCCCGCCACTGTTTCGCTGGTAATGGATGGCCACTCCGAGCAGGTAAATCGTGTGATTGCGTCCGGCAATTTCTTTTCGCTTCTCTGCGTCTCTCCGCTCATCGGCCGCACGATCGACGAGCAGGACGACACGCCCGCAAACGATCATGTTGCCGTCCTAAGCGCAACTGCGTGGCAGCGCTACTTCGGCAGAGACTCCCATGTTTTGGGACGAAGCGTCGCTCTGAACGGTACCAGCTACATCATCATCGGCGTGCTGCCTGAAGGCGCGTCATTTCCTGCGGACGGCGAAGTATGGCTGCCGCTTTCACTTCTCGACCAGCCCACCAGGGCCTCCCGCGTCTGGCACTCGGTAAATGTCCTCGGCAGGCTGCGCCCAGGAGTCTCATTCCCTCAAGCGAAGTCAGACATGGAGACAATCGCGCAGCGCCTGGCTGCGACGTATCCCGCCACCAATCGCAACGTCGGTGTGGCCTTGACGCCGCTCCGCGATCAACTAGTAGGGACATTCCGCCCAGCCCTGCTCAGCCTGTTAGGAGCCGTGGTGCTTGTCCTCCTGATTGCCTGCGCCAACGTCGCTAATTTGCTGCTGGTGCGCGCCACGGCAGGTCAGCGCGAGGTCGCCATTCGCCAGGCATTAGGCGCCGATCGCGCGCGTCTGCTTTCTCTGTCCCTGGCCCAGACATCGATCTTAAGTCTTTCCGGCGGAGCCCTCGGAATCGCCTTTGCTGCTGCGGCCCTCCCGCTCTTGCGCATGCTGCTCGCGCATACGGACGGCCTCGACCCCGCAATGATTCAGTCCATCGGTCTCAGCATTCCTGTGCTGCTGTTCTCGCTTGGCATTTGCACGCTGACAGCCTTTGTCTTCGGCATGCTACCCGCTCTCAAGGCATCCCCGCGCCTGACTGAGACGCTTCGTTCCGGAGACCGCGGCAGCAGCGACCAGCACAGCCGCAGCCGAGGCGCGCTGGTCGCAGGTGAAATTGCCATCGCGGTCATGGTGGTGTTTCTCAGCACACTCGTCATCCGCAGTTTCGAGAAGCTGCTGGCCATCGATCCAGGATTTCGTACCGATCATTTGCTGACTGTCGAAGTCACGCTGCCCGAGCCAAAATATGGAGACTCGAGCCCCTCAACCAATCATCTCTTCGAGCAGGTTCTCGACAAGGTTGCGCAGTCTCCAGGAGTGGTCGCAGCCGGCGCCACATCCATCGTTCCCCTCAAGCCATCCCAGGTGATGACTCGCTTCTTAGTCGAGGGCGCACCACCGCTTGCTCCGGGGAATTTTCCCGCTGCGCAGATTCGATATGTCAGTCCTGACTTCTTTCGCACTATGGGCCTCGCCGTGGAGGAGGGCAGAGTCTTTCGGCAGGACGATATCGAAAGCAATGCCAGCTACTTCGTTGTGAATGAGGCATTCGCTCAGCGTTATCTGGCAGGGAGGAATCCTATCGGCGCAAACATTCTTTTAGGAGTCCTGACACCGCATCCGGACAAAATTCCGGTCATTGGCGTGGTGGCCAACGCGCACGATCTGGGAGTGGATTCCGACCCTCAGCCGGAAATCTATCTTCCCGGCTTCGGACTCCACGAAGTGCTGCTCGTGCGCTCCACAGTTGACTCCAAAAGCATCGTGCCAGTCGTGAGAAGCGCCATGCACACATTGGACCCGGATCAGCCCATTTCCAACGTCCAGACCGCCGATGAGTTGCTGTCCAGCTCAATGGCGCGCCAGCGAATGACGTCGGCGCTGCTCGGCATTTTTGCGTTGGTGGCGCTAACCCTCGCCGCGATCGGAATCTACGGAGTGCTGTCCTACTCGGTCGCGCAGCGCACACGAGAAATAGGCGTGAGGATGGCCGTAGGAGCCAACCGCGCCGACATCCTGCAACTGGTCCTGCGTCAGGCCGGCAGGATTACCGCAGTTGGAGTTGTCATTGGACTGACAGCAGGCCTGGCCTCCGCGCGACTCATCAACGGTTTACTTTTTCATACGAGCGCAGTCGATCCGTGTTCGATAGCGATTGCCATTATCACCCTCGTCGCAGTTGCCGCTTTGGCCGTGAGCATACCGGCAGGCCGTGCGGCATCTGTGAGCCCAACCGAAGCACTGCGGGCAGAGTGATGTCCGACGCCAGCATCGCCAGATAAAATGCGGAAATGGATATTTCCACGGATTCCCTATCAGCGTTGAATGCCCGCATCGTGAATTGCGAGCGATGCCCGCGCCTGCGGCTCTACGACGCCGAAGTGGCCCGGGTGAAGCGGCGCGCCTATGCCGACCAGGAATATTGGGGCAAGCCAGTGCCTTCGTTCGGCGATCCGAACGCGCGAGTCCTGATTGTGGGCCTCGCCCCCGGTGCGCACGGATCGAATCGCACAGGCCGCATGTTCACTGGCGATGGGTCAGGGGATTTTCTATACCCTGTGCTGCATGAAGCCGGCTTTGCTTCGCAGCCCACGGCGGTCTCGCGTACCGACGGAATGAAGCTGACCGGCTTGAGGATCACCGCGGTAGTGCACTGCGCTCCGCCAGGAAACAAGCCCACCCCTGGCGAGCAGCGCAACTGTGCCCCCTGGCTGGATGAAGAGATTGCTCTGCTCCCCAATTTGCGCGTCGTGGTCTGTCTTGGCAAGATTGGCTTTGACGGTTTTCTGAATCATCAAGTGCGTGCGGGCAGGATATCCACGCGGGCAAAGTTTCAATTCGGCCACGGAGCGCAGTATGCGATGCCCTGCGATATAACCTTGATAGCGAGTTACCATCCATCCCTGCAGAACACGAATACGGGCAAGCTGACGCGAGCCATGTTTCTGGATGTGTTCCAGCGGGCGAGGAAAGCGGCCGGCCTGGAATAAGCGCATAGAACGGTAAGTCTTGCGTCAGGCTGAGCAGGAGAAGAAAACGATGCAAGACATGTCGAAGGAAATCTGGAAGGAGCTGCTGCCTCCGGAAAGGGAAGTGCTCCCCCAGGCGAAGCCAAAGAGGCCTAAGGACGCGCCGCCGCAAGCCGACCATTGGCCGCTGGCGATCTTGCTGGAGCGTGCCGCGTATCTGCGCAAGCTGGCCAAACACGGGGACGGCCAGGCCAGCGAGACATTGAAGGAGTATCCGCAGCACGCGACCATGCTGTCCTTTCGTGGGCGCAATGGTATTGCTGAACTCCATGAAAACTTCGCTGACCTGTTCGTCGTTCTGGATGGCCGCGCAACGCTGGTGACAGGAGGCACGGTAGCGGGCGCGGAGACAATTAGCCCAGGAGAGATTCGCGGCACATCCATCGAGGGCGGCGTGCGCCAGGAACTCCGAGCGGGCGACGTGGCGCATGTGCCGGCGGGCGTGCCGCATCAGATGCTGGTGCCGGGTGATAAGACATTTACCAGCTTTGTGATGAAGATCCAGCAGAGCTAGCTAGGACTTCCGCACAAATTGAACGTACGAGAGGTTGGATGTTTATAAAGGGTTTCACTCCAACTGCTATACTGTGCGCCAAATGAAGACTAATTCCGTTGTGCTCCTTTTTCTCGCTGCCATTGCCGTTCCGCTTTGTGCTCAGTCGCGGGGCGCGTCGCAGACTACGACGCCGAAGACTTCCGCCACAACCGCTTCCGCCACTTCTCCGGTGTACAGTCGCGCATTGCTCCATCCCGCGCTACTGAAAGCCAAGGCCCCCGATGTTTTCAAGGCGCGGTTCATTACCACCAAAGGCGATTTCATCGTCGAAGTGCACAGGGATTGGTCTCCTTTAGGCGCCGACCGATTTTACAACCTTGTCAAGAACGGTTTCTTCAACCACGCGCACTTCTTCCGCGTCGTGCCGGGGTTCGTGGTCCAATTTGGCCTCAGCCCTATTCCCGCGGTCAATAAAGCATGGAAGGACGCCGACCTTCAGGACGATCCAGTCACACAGACCAACACCAAGGGATCAGTTACGTTTGCGATGGCTGGGCCGAATACGCGAACCACACAGTTGTTCATCAACCTGGGCGAGAATGCGCGGCTCGATAAGATGGGCTTCTCTCCGTTCGGCAATGTGATCGAAGGCATGGACGTGGTGGAAAAACTTTACACCGGCTACGGCGAGGCTCCGGACCAGGGGCAAATCACGTCGGAGGGAAAGGCGTACCTGGATAAGAATTTTCCGCTGCTCGATAGCATCAAGGTCGCCAGGCTTGAGGGTGTTACGGCATCGGCGCCGGCTGCAAAGAAAACAACTCCGCCTCCAGCGAAGACTTCTACAGCTCCCGCAAAAAACTAAGCGGAGGCGGCAGATTTTTTTGGCTGTCAAACAGCGCTTCTGAACAGGGCGCTGCAAAAGCATGGAGCGGGAGACCGGGATCGAACCGGCGACATTCAGCTTGGGAATGTGGCGATCAATTGAAAACAAAGAACATGGCGTTTATCCGATCTCGTTCTGGCGATAGAGAATACGGGTGTTTCTGAAAGCGCCACTCTTCAGCAATCGAATAGAGCAGAAATGGAGCAGACGCGAATGAGACTCGCCTTGCCGTTGCGTGCTCCTTTAGTCGCCATTTGGTGGAGGCAATGACCCTTGCCTTTGATGTCGCTGGCAGTCCGCTTGCGGACATTTCGATGAGCAATTGCGACCAGCCTTCAACAGCCTGATTGTTGAATACTGCTCCTAAGAAGACTCAATATCGGCAAGGAACATTCCAAATTAGGACTTTACTAGTCGCAGACATTCGATGCGCAAGGCGCTCGATGAATTTCAACCGAGTTAAACCCACCCCTGAACGAAGGAGAGAATCATGACGAAAGCGAGCACGGACGATAAGACCGCAGGCAATCTCCACGAAGTCAAAGGCGCAATCAAGCAGAAGGCAGGTGAGTTTACCGATAACCCTAACCTGGAAGCTGACGGCAGAGCTGAAAAGAATGACGGGAAATTTCAAAAAGCTGTCGGCAAGATTGAAAGGGCTGTCGGAGAATAAGCGAGCCAGGATCGAAACTCGGATACGAGAGAGGTCAAGTGATAATGGCACAATCGGAATGTGAGGAGATCGATGGAGACTATTGAAGAACCTTTGACAGGGAACGGAGCCTCCACTCAAGATGTGGATTCCGTGGCCACAATTCTAGAGCGCGAATCAGGATCGATGATTAAGGAATGGCTTGCACGCGTCAGCGCTGACGAGAACCTTTTTGCGATCAAGCTGGATGATAAGACCCGTTCCTCCCACCTGCCTCAGTTCTTCAAGGAGTTGGTGCATCGTCTTCGCTTCCCGCGCCCCCTGGGCACCAAAGGCCAGCCTTCGAAGTCAGCCCAGGAACACGGGCTGACCCGGCGCAAGCAGGGGTACTCCTCTGCCATGCTTGTCGAGGAATCTCGTATGCTGGAAGTTTCCATTTTCGATACTCTACACAAGAATGATCAGAGGCTAGACTCCAGCGTTCTTCTCCTTGATGTGGCGGTGATAGCGGATGAGGCGGATTCACAACTGGCAGAAGCTATGACCAGTTTTATCGGAGATGCAAAGACGGACACGAAACCCAAAGATTGCCCTATCTTCATGGCAGCGCTGTAAGGTGAAAGGTTGGGTGGATTAGTTTCATGGCTACCGTGATTCGCCGGATTCGCTCATGGAAATCTGGCGATCGCAGGCATCCGCGAGAGCGATCCAGTACTGTAGTCCTGGCGTGCTCACTCCCGCTCCACACCAACCATCGGGAAAATCAGGGTGAACGTTGTTCCGCTTGTTCCGGGTGTAGTCTTGCTGCGCAGATGCATGCTGCCGCGGTGTCTCGCCAGAATACCCGCTGTAACCCAAAGCCCCAAACCGGTCCCCGACGTTCCTTTCGTTGTAAAAAATGGATCGTAAATTTGCCTTCGCGTTTCCGGACTCATGCCGAAACCGGTATCCGCAATCGTGATACGCACCCCCGATTCGCCCCGTCGCCAGTCTGTCGATGGTCGCACCCGCACTCGCAATCTTCCACCCGACGGCATTGCGTCCAACGCGTTCCTAATCAGGTTCGCAAGCACTTGCCTGATCTCGCCGGCAAAGCAGATTAGTTCAGGTTCGCCTCTTGGTTCAACCTCCAAAGCTACCTTTGTGGCAGCAAGCTTCCCCTTGAATAGAACTAGAACAGATTCCATCAACTGCACCACGTTGGTAGATGCAGGTTTCGTCTGCTGTGTATGGAACTTGAGTGTGTTGCTGGCGATCTGCGCAGCGCGCTGGACCTCCTCTTCCGCCTGGGCAGCAAATCCGTGTGCGTCATCTAAACTCGCCGATTCTCTGATGAGATAAAGAAGATTCAACACAGCTTCGAGCGGGTTGTTGATCTCATGCGCAATAGATGTCGCAAGCTGGCCAACCAGCGCCAGTTTTTCCTGTTCCACGAGCAATCGCTCAGCTCGCCGTCGCTCCGTAATGTCATTGCAGATCAAGATGATGTGGGAAGGGCGTCCGTGCCTATCCTTCAGCAATGCAAAGGAATTCCGCACCCAGACTGAGCTTTCGTCGGGGCGCAAATAGCGCTTTTCAAGGACAAAGCTGGGTGTCTGGCCAGATAAGAGCTTATCCAGATGATAGCGACAATTCTCGCGATCATCATCGTGCGTAATGGATAAAATCGACTCTTCTTGCAGATCCCCGAGGGTCCGCCCCACGATCTCCCTGTAGGCAGGATTGGTCTCCTGAAAGTGGCCATCGAGATCCGTGATCGCCATCCCGGACGCAGCATATTCAAATGCTTCCCTGATTCGATCTTCGCCAATTTCGGAGACGGGACTGGTTTCTTGTATCTGCATCTTTGGGTCCTGTCGCGGGAACCTTCGCTTCCACAAGTCTCCGGTGGCGAGTTAGATGCAAGCAGTTACATATCGGTAGGTCGCCGCTAGTTGATCACGGGACGTTTTCTAAACGTGCTTTGTTGCCCGTTTTCTGAAGCGACCCCCATAGCTTAAAGTGTTGGACCAAGCTGATCTCATATCAGCCTAATAGGTAGGCGTGGCAAATCCTTGGGTAACTTCTCCAAACACCTGTCCAAGATATATGCGATCAAACATCATCCGCCTACCTATAAGAACTAGACTATCGGCTTGCTCCCATCCATTGCTGTGTTCCATTGCTCACTCAAGGGTTGGGTTGAACCGGATATCACTCGAAAGTGCAGTTCCACGGAGGCTTGCCGTCTGAACCAAAAAAAGATGTGTCGGGTTGGAATGCGCTTGGAACTCACGTCCATCTTTTGCATTTTGGCGAGGCAAAGGCTCGATCGCTCAGTAGCCAACAAACTCATCTGTTCGAATGTCGGTCTCTTCGACCCCGGCACTCACAAGCGTCTCGCGCATGGCCGTCACCATCGCGGGCGGCCCGGCAATGTAGTAGATGGGTCCTTGCAGGTCGGCTAAATGCCTGCACAACATCTCCTTATCTATCAGAGCCGTCTCGCCCTTCCATTCTTTCTTGGATTTCGACATTTCTGTCATGGTGCAGATCAAACGAAAATTTGGATTTGTCGTCTCCAAAGCCATGAGAGCGTCCAGGAATGCAGCATCTTCGGGTCGCCGATTGGAATAGAACAGGTATAACTTTTGCGACAACCTGTCCCGGTCAGCCTGTTGCACCATGCTAAGAAATGGTGTGATTCCGATTCCGCCTGCAAGGAATACGGCTGGCTTTGCCAGGTTCTTGTGCAGGGTGAAGGAGCCTGCGGCTGGGCTTATCTTCAGTTTTGTGGCTAACGTCGCTTCCTTCAGTGAGCGCTTGAAAGCAGTATCGCGCATGCGCGTGGTGAAAACTAACTCGTTTGCAAAGGGAGGGCTAGCGATGGAAAACGAGCGGGTGTTCCCCTCTGTGTCAGTTTCCAGTGGGTCAGTGAGGGTCACATCGGCGAACTGGCCTGCTCTGAAACTGAATCCGGACGGTTTCTCGAAGTGAAAGGCCATTGTGCCTTCCGCAACTTCTTCTCGAC